>Ga0082212_10005617_pt1 | contig 17044 bp, 21 predicted proteins | sample TergutNt197P3_FD_71548 | JGI IMG/M metagenome (GOLD analysis project Ga0082212, IMG submission 71548) | Neocapritermes taracua P3 segment gut microbial communities from Petit-Saut dam, French Guiana - Nt197 P3 | ecosystem: Host-associated > Arthropoda: Insects > Digestive system > Gut ... | reverse complement strand
ACTCGTGTGCGTCGCTCCTGCTGGCAAATGGTGTACCGCTCAAGCAAATCCAAGACTGGCTCGGTCACAGCGATTTTGCGATAACGGCTAATACCTACGCACATTTGGACTACAATTCGAAGCTGGCATCAGCGGGAGCGATGTCGTGGATAGAAAACACATCGCTTGCGTCGGAAATGAAACCGACAACACCTGTCACGCTCCCGCCTGACATCAAAATAGTAAATCAAGAAATATTTGAGCTGCCGGACTTCATACAGAGCCTTATTGTTTCAGGCATATCATCAGAAGTGATACAAGCGTGGCTGAAACAAGCGGATTTATCAGGGAAAAAGAGTTATACAAAAAGTTTCAGCGAATTTCAAAGCCATTTGAGCGTACAATGAATTGGATGAAAAGCAGTAACGAAAACCCCTGATAAAATGGAGGAAAAGTGAGGTTTTGGGCAACCGTTTGGGCAATTCTCATACAATAAATGGTAAAAAAACCGCGAAAACCAATAAAAAAAGCTGGATTTTAGAAATGAAAAAAGCCAGCAAACCCGCAAGTTTACTGGCTTTTCTATGGCGGAGGGAGGGAGATTCGAACTCCCGTGAGCTTGCGCTCAAACTGATTTCGAGTTTTGTTGGCTGAATGGAAGTTAGCGGAACATAGTGTAAGATAGAAGAAGATAGAGAGGGCAAAAACCTTGATAAAATCGAGGCTTTTGCCCTCTCTATTTGCGTCTTGACGCGAAAACGCCCATTTTATGCGGGGTTCGAGCATGGCGAAAAATTGTCCGATTTTCCTATTTTTTTTGCACGTTGGGCAATTCTTGGGCAATTCTGAACCCAAATAGCTATGCGATTTTTGTGCAGCACAAAAAGAAATCGGGCAATTATTTTTAATAATTTTTGTAATTTCGGCAAGACGGCACTCGCCTACTATTGACAAATATATTATTTGGAGAGTGTTAGAAAAATGAAAAATTACGAAGAATTAAAAAATCAATACCCTGAATATATCAGCCTTGACCAATTATACCGTATATGTAAAATCGCCAAGCGGAGCGCGCTATATCTCGTACAGCACGGAATAATCCCTGTTATCGATACGGGCAAACAGACATGGCGTTATCAAATTTCAATCAATGATGTGATTATATATCTGCGCCAGCGCGATAAAATTGGCAGCATGATACCGCCGGGAGCAGTCAGTTCCCGCAGTAAGGACAGGAAAAACGGCAGGATGAATAAGCGCAAGTCATTTTCGCAAATGGTCACATCGGGGGAGGAGCATATGGTAGCCGAGTATTTCGAGTATATTTATTCGGAGTATGACGATGTTTTGACAACGATTGATGTTGCGGATATGACTGGACTCAGCAAAAGCACGGTTACACAATTATTGAGAAATGGACAAATCAAAATATTAACCGACAGCCCCATGTATCTCATACCCAAGCAGTATCTGCTGGAGTTTGTTGTTACGCCGCGATTCCTTGAGGCGAAAACAGATTCGGAGTTATTCAAAAAAATATTAGGAGGGTTTGAGATATGGAAAACTGCAAAATTATCGCAATAGCGAACCAAAAAGGCGGCACGGGCAAGACGACAACGGCTTGTAATTTAGGATATGCTCTCGCCGACGCAGGCAAAAAGGTGTTACTCGTTGATTTTGACCCGCAGAGCAATCTGAGCATGAGCTTCGGCATCGAACGCCCCAATGAAATTAACGTGTCTATGCATAATATATTATCTCTTGTCATGGATGGCAAGCCGCTGCCCCACAAAACCGAGTATATCATTCACGGGAAAAAATTAGATATTATACCTTGTAATATTAATTTGTCCGTTACAGAGATAAATCTGCGCGACGAATTGGGCGGCGAAAATGCCTTGAAGGAACTGCTTGAACTGCTTCGGTTTAATTATGATTACATTATAATTGATACAAACCCGTATTTGGGTCTGCTGACGATAAATGCTCTTGCGGCTTGCGACGAGGTCATTATTCCCGTCAGCCCGCAGCTATGGTCGGCGACAGGCTTGACGGATTTACTGCAGACGATTTTCAAGGTAAAACGCAAAATCAATCCGCGCATCGCCGTCGCAGGTATTCTGCTCACTATATGCGACGAGCGTACAAGGCTGTTCCGCGATGCGAAAAGTCTTGTAGACGAGTTCTGCGGAGATAAAATCAAGGTTTTTAATACGCATATACCGAGTACAGTCAAGGTCGGCGAAGCGAACTATGTCAGCCGCAGTATCTTAGATTATTCCGCAAACAGCAAGGCGGCTCACGCATATAAATCATTTGCGGAGGAGGTGTGCGGATATGACGGCAACGAATAAAAAACCGCGCCTGCAGAACCTTGACGAATTATTTAATCTGAACGGCGGCGTAAATCCGCTTGAGCAAGCTGTACCTATTATGGAAACGCAATTATCTAATAAACGCGCAATTATTTCTGTTGCGATAGAGAACCTGACACCATTCAGCGGGCATCCATTCCGCTTATATGAAGGCGAACGTCTTGACGATATGGTGGCAAGCATACGGGCAAACGGTGTTCTTGTGCCTATAATTGTCCGTAGGATTGGTGGGGTGCTTGAAATACTCGCCGGACATAACCGCGTGAACGCCGCGAAATTGACGGAGCTTGGCGAAATTCCCGCAATCGTGCTTGAAAATATATCCGACGAGGATGCCATGATATACGTTGTAGAGACTAACCTAATACAGCGTTCGTTCTCAGATATGTCGCATACGGAAAAGGCGGCGGTCATCGCCTTGCACCACAACAAAATGTTCTCGCAGGGCAAGCGGAATGATATTTTAAATCAAATAAAAATACTCGAAAATGCTCATGAAAGTGGGGAAAACTCGACTTTTCTCCAATTTGAAGAACAGTTGCATTCCGATAAAAAAATAGCGGAAATGTATAGTTTATCGAGAGGCAATGTGTTCCGCTATATTCGTATCAATCATCTTATTCCGTCATTGAAATTATCGCTTGATAACGGCAGACTCCCTTTTATTCCCGCCGTCACGCTGTCATTCCTGAAAGAAGATGAGCAGACGCTCGTGGCTGATTGCATGGAGCAAAACGGTTTATCTGTAGATATGAAAAAAGCTGATATATTACGGCAAATATCTGAAAAAGACAGGTTAAACGGCGAGGATGTATCTCGGATTTTATCAGGCGAAGTCAAACCAAAACCAAACCGCACACCAGCAGTCAAGATTGACAAGGCTGTGTACGCAAAATATTTCAAGCCGAATCAGTCTGCCAAAGAAGTGCAGGAAATAGTTAAAAAGGCTCTCGAATTATACTTTAAGCAGCAATGAAATGAACAGTACTATAAACTTTCATATAAAAAATAGCAATGCAAATGAAAAAGGGGAATCTTTCCGTCAATGAACATGGGAGGATTCCCCCTTTTCATTTGCGGGAAAGGAGGAGAATTAAAATGGCAGTATTTCGTATAGAAAAAACACGGGAATCCCTACATTCGGCTTATTTATCCGAAAATCCCGAACTTTATAGCATTCGCAAGCGGGTTGCTCATTGACTTTGCCACTATCTTCTCAAAGTGCAGCAACGTACTGTATTCTTCGAGAACCGCTTTATAACTGCCGCTATAAAATAACCAATATTCCTCACAAACACATCCGCCAAGCACGCTGAACATAAATGGGGTTTCGTATATAAAGGGTACTCGGTTGTTTCGATTATTACTGCTGAACGCTTCCATAAATTCATCCAAGTTGTTCGCGTTAGGGACGGCTTCGGGAGCGAGGTTGGTTTCCTCTTGGAAATCTTCCTCAATTAGGTTATAGAATTCTGTAAGAAACAGCTTGTAGTTGGTTAGAAGTATATCTTTTCTTATGGTATAAATCTTTTTGCCATCATTTTCTGCGACATCGAAATTATCAAAAAATCCTGTTGTAAAATTTTTTTCGTTAATCCCGAAACGATCATTCGGCTTAAAAACAATCGGTATGGCTGCCATAATTCCTGTTCCCATTTTTTCGCCTTCTTTCTTCATTTATTATTTTTGTTGCGTATGCTATAAAAAGTACATCATATCCAGTCGTCCGATTTCAATCGTTCCTGTAATATCCGCAGCCGTCGCTGTCTTTCCCTATAATCGGGCAGAATATTTTCTACGAGTGTCCAAAATTTTGGCGTGCGGTTCGGCTCGGCGATATGCGCTAACGCGGAAACAACGACATAATCAATAATATCATCGTCGCCTGTAATCAGCCGCCATGAAAAACTGAGGATTTTATCGGCGGAACAGTTTCCCAAAACTGTCCTCGCGCCATTGATTTTCAACCCCAAAGGCTCCACGCTCATTTTCGCAGCATATTCTTGTATCTTTACGCTCAAATCCCGCCGGGCGAGATCTCGGTATATTTTTACGCAGGCAGTTTTGATTTGCTCATCGGAATAATTAACAGGGATGCAAAAACAATTGTCAAAAAACGCTTTTCTTTCACCTACACCGCCAAGCAAATAATCTTTGCCGCGATACGGCAGTCTGAGTCCGAATTTTTCCGATAGCGGACGGTTGTGCTGTACTCTCGCCTGTTCCGGTTTCCCCTCGCAATAAAACTCATACGATTCGTTTGTATATAATAAAATGTCGGGATTGATTCCTAACGCTTTTATTACAGCCATCGCAATCCGGTAAGAAGCGTTGGTTATGTCGCGTTCCCCGCTTTCAAACATTTGATAATGCCGAATGATTATCCCTGCTTTATCGGCGACTTGCTGTTGTGTCATGTTATTCGTTTTCCGCGCTTCTTTTAGAACACTTGCCCCATAGTTTTCATTCATTTGAATCTACCGCCATTTCCTGTTCAACTTCCAATTCTTCGGCGCTGTTTAATTTAAACGCGACCATATTTAACTCGGCAATATATTCGCCGGTAACAGCGTAAATTATATCGGGACGCCAACCCGCAATCTTCATAATTACTTGTACAAAGTTGTTTCTTTCAATTTTAAAGCCGTTTTTTGTTGTGTAGTAACAATCCTTGATTTTAATAGACAAAGGATTATTTTCCGGAGCCTCGGAAATCAACAGTACCTTTTGAGACTCACTCCACCAAAAATGAATATACTCAGGATTGCCAAGAGCATAGAATACTTTTTTATTAATGGACATCTCTTTTCCTAACCTTACGCGAATTGCAGGCTTGTTTGTTCTAATGCTTAAATTGAATTTATTCATCTTATCGCTCTCTCCATGATAACCGGATTTGACATTTGAAATCCAATTATATTGTATTCCGGAATATATTCGCCGAAATATTTATAATTCATATTCGCCTGCCACCCGAACTTTTTTGTTAATGCTGCAAATAAAATAATTCCCCTCACAACAATTTCCCGCCTCTGACGTTGACCATTATACACCGGTATTGAATAACTTCCTATTTTATTTTCCCATACCGGAGCGATAAAAAGCTGCTTTTTCTCATCGCTTAGTAAAAATTCATAAAACGGCGGGTTACCAAGAATGTCGTGCGTAGCAGGGTTTACATATAAACGCTTGTATTTCGTACTTACCCGAATAAAAGAACGCGGAGCTTTTTTATTATCATCAGACACCGGCGAACACCTCCTGTGGCTTTTCCTTGCGGTATTGAGACATGATAATTTCTTCTTCGGCAGGGATTTTACCCGGAATTTTTACATCGGCTATTGTAACTTCCTTATCTTTATCGCTTAAAGTATAGTGGGCATTTAATTCTACTTCATTTGCGACAGAGTGTTCGGCAAGAGTCATACCGAATCCATTTTCCATATCTCTGGCAAGATACACCTTCCCGCGTTTTATAACCTTTCCAGTCTTGGTGGTTATGAATTCCGGCACCATCATCTCATATTCTTTCAGATTAAAAACAAGAAGCTGTACATTTTCAATTTCTTGATAATAGGCAAGAACACGGTATTTGTTTTCTTTCACCCAGCACATCATATCATAGAGCTTTTCGCCGAATTTCTTTGCGGTACAGGTTCTTTTCACAATTTCATCCTTTTTGATATTGCACCACCGAAGCGCGTCTTTCGCGTGCTTATGGACAGGCAGAACAATAATGCGCTGCTTCAAGCGGTCTATAAGAATGTTTACATACAGCGTGCCGGGAAGCAATTTGACACAGGCTTTGTTGAAGGAAATATTATCATACCCTATTATAATCTTCGCCCTCAATAACGACGACGCCAATTCCGTTCTTAAAACCTCAAGGTTTTGGAGTTCATCAAGGCTTGAAATCCCCTTGTTTTCCGGTGTGTCAGATTGCATTATTTCTGTATTTTCATTATTCATTTTCGTTTCCCCCCGTTATTAATGGATTTTTCATTTCAGCCGCTAATAATGCCGCGAAACTGCCGATTATATCTTCCGCGCTCATATCGAATTCGTCCCCCGCGGGAATAAAATTGTCGAACCCCGGAATGCTTTCCGCCGGCGCGGTTGTCAGCCAATCGTCAAGGGTCAGGGCGAGCCATCGTCTGCAAGCGGTAGCGTGGGATATGACGTCCCGCCCGAAATCTTCCTGCCACTTATCCGGCTGCAACAGCCGGGATATTTCTTTCCATATACTGATTGCTTCGCCGTTTTCATCAACCGCAGACGCTTCTACCGATTCTTTGATATAAAATTCCGCGCTGTTCAAGTCGAACATTAACACTTTCTCGTCGCCGCGTATAAAGCAATCAGCCATCACTTTATATCGAATCATCTTCTGCCAAGCGCAAAAAGCATAAAGGTTTTTACAAAGATTGCTCGCGGCAATCGGTTTCGTGTCCCATAAAACGCCGTTTTTATTTTCTTTTCCCGTTGGTCGGACGGCAATAATCAATTCGGTCGGGTGGAATAGTATCTCTACAAATGCAATATCCGAAAAGAAATTGACGCAATCGTTATTAAACCGCAATTGTTTTTCCGATATGCTGATACTTGCGAGGTTTGAATGAGAAAATTCCTGTATTCTTGCTACGGTGGCGTTCTTAATCTCTACGACTTCGGCGTTCAGCGGCGGCATTATAATTCCAGCCGATTCAATCGCACCAACATAGTACGTTGGCGAATACCCTCCGAAAGACGGGTTGACAGGGATAAATCCCATAAGCAATCCTTCTCTGATTACACAAATACTGTAATCCGGATTGAAATATAACGAACTGCGCTTTGACTTCAGAAGCAGGAGAGCCTGTATATACTCGTTCCGTCTGACAATCGCTTCGTGGTGGTCGCGTTTATATACGCTTCGCATCTGCCCTTTGTTTTTCTTGGTCTTGTGGGAAAGAACATCGACTGTGTATGTTTTTTGAGCCACAATGTCGCCGCAGAAACGCTCGTTAATCAGGATACCCCGCACGCTTGACGGCGACCAGTATATATTTCCTTTAGCCGTTGGACGCTGATAATAAGTAAGCAGATACGCTATTTTGGCAAGCGGATACCCGGCAAGAAACGCTTTGAATATTGCCCGCACGGTTTTCGCTCCTTCTTCTTCAACCGCCATGTTTCCTTTGGCGTTTTCGTCTGTCACATAGCCCAAAAGGTTGTTCGTTGGCGTAAGAAACTGTCCGCGGGAGAACCGTTTATCGTAAGACCACAGCATAGATTCGCGCTTCGCTTCACTTTCCGCTTGCGCGAGGGAAGATAGCATGGTCAGCATCATTTCGTTGGTGTTTGTTAATGTGTTGATATTGTTTTCCTGAAAAAATATACCGACCGGGTGTTTCGCGTTCTTCAAATTCCGCGCTATGCCCAAGCAATCGACTACATTTCTTGAGAAACGCGTGACATTTTTCGTAATGATGAGATCTATTTTCTCCGCTTCGCAATCCGCCAGCATACGCTTGAAATCATCACGTTTGGAGTATGACGTAGCACTCAAACCTTCATCAGCGTATATGCCTACAAGTATCCAGTTCGGATGTGACGCAACGAATTTTTCATAATAATCTTTTTGAAGGGCAAAGCTGGAGGCTTGGTTTTCATGTTCGGTAGATACCCTGCAATAAGGCGCGACTCTGAGTTCTTTATCTTCCCAGCCGGTGAGCAGGAATTCCGGCTCCTGCTCAAAAAACACCAGCGAAGTATCGACGTCTTGTGCGTACCGCTTTTTTATGGCTTCTTTTCTTTCCTTGCCAGTGTTGCCGCCGCTTTGACCGTTCATATGACCGTCGACCTCCAATCAAGAAGCTTCAATTCGCCGAATGGGGACGTCAGTTTTGTATCATATAAAGGATTTGTAATAGTATCACACAAATACTCATCAGGCGCGTCGGCTATCTGTTGCGCAGAAGATATATCATCAATAAATAATACCGGGGTTTCGTCCGTATCACTGGGTAATCCGAGTAACGAAGAATCGGCAGAATCCGAATCCCCGTCGTCAGAATTCATCGTCCAATACCAATCATCTATTTTCCTGATGGATTTTATGCCAAGCTGCTTTTTAACATAGGTCATGGTAGGTGTCGATACGCCGGCTTTCACACAAGCATCGAAAATCGCGTTGGACTTCGCGTCACCGTCGGTAAGCATAGCAGTGATTATATCTTTTGCGATTTGATATTTTGACTTTTTATCGTCGGAAGCGGACAGTATTTCATCTTCGGAAATATCGCACTCACCCAAGAATTCAACCCCGCCACGATTGTTGATGCTGAAACTGACAGTTTTCCCGAAAGCGGAGAGATTATTTTTAATCTGCGCCATAAAACGGATATTTTCATTGTTTTTTCGTTTGCCAATCAAGAGGACGCTCCGCGCGGCGGCGGTTATGTCAATAGAACCCAAACCGCGGTAAATGCCTTTTGCCCTGTCGTTTTTGTTCATATGTCCGATAATCACAATCGCCGCGCCTGTGCGCTCCGCGACATTTGCCAGTTCCCGTAATAGGGGACGCATATTTTTAGTGCTGGTGATGTCTTGGTTCGCGGTAAGGAAGGCTTGAAAGGGGTCTATTACCACAAGTTTTGTGTCTGTGCCGCTGATTGCTTCCTCAAACATTTTCAAATCCAGCCCGCTGTCGCTTTCCATGAAAGCAATTTTAGAGCAGTCAGCCTTGCACGCCACAAGGCGCGGCTTGATTGTATCCTTTGGACTGTCCTCGCCGCTTTGGAAAATGACATTGCCGGCAGTCGGTTTGCCGCCGCCTGTCGGCATTCGGCGTTTTTGGGAAATTAAAGCGGCAATCGCAAGCGCCAGCGTGGTTTTGCCGGTTCCGGGGTCGCCTTGTATAACAGTCAGTTTGCCAAACGCTATATATGGTTTCCACAGCCAGCGAATTTCTTCGGCTTCGATTTTATCGAATGTACAAATCCGTATATTATTATCCATATTTTCTACCTTTTATTATTAATTTAACTATAGAACACCGCTCCGTCGTCAAGCCGGATAGCCGCTAAATATCCGCCGTGTACATACCCGCAGTCGATGCAAATTTTATCTTGATGCACCGGGTCGAACCATACAGAGCAATCTTTGCTTCGGCGGATATATGGCGTAGGCGTATGACCGAATATGCAGGTGTACCGATGTAACGCCTTGTTTTGGTAAAATTCCTTGCGACCCCAAACCATATCACGCGGCGTTTGATATTTAAACGGAATCCCAACCGCAAGTCCTGAATGGGAGAGGAAAAACCTCTTTTCATTGAGTGCGACAGTTTTATAATACGGCCGCGTCCGAATATATGAAAGGATTGAATCGCGTTCATATTCCGTCACGCTGTTTAATTGTGCCTTAGTTATCTCATTATCATTACGCCGCCAATAGTCATTTTTACAATCATAATAATCCAGCATCATCTGCTCATGGTTGCCGAGTATAAAATGCACCCTGCTTGTTTTCTTAATGAACATAAGACATTCCATAGGTTGTCTCCCGCGATCAATGGCGTCGCCTAAAATATAGAGGGTGTCAGACGCCGGGTTAAACCGGATTATATCCAATAGCGCCATAAAGGTATCGTAGCAGCCATGAATATCAGAAATGCAATATGTCATAAATATACCCCTATCGTTTTTAATCAAGAAAAAATGGTTTTGGAAAAACACAACCTATGCGTTTTCCTTTGTTTTCGCTCTCGGCTATAGCCATTATTGATAAATAACTGAGAAGCATATCTGTCTGCGGATTCAATGTGCAAAGCCCTTCGCCTTCAAAATATATGCCAACAGGTTTTTTCAACCGGAGTAAATCGCGGACGGCAGATATACAATCCGAAAAATTCCGATTGAAGCGGGAAATACTCTTAATAATGACCAAATCGAATTTCCCGGCTTTAGCATCCGCAATCATTGCGTTGAATTGAACTTGGCTTTTAACGCTTTCATCAATATATATCCCGGAATATATCCAATTGGGCTGTTTTTCAATAAATTCCCGATAATATTTTTCTTTAAGGCAGTCACTGGATATCTGTTCTGTGTGCTTCCTGTTTTTGCGGTAATATACGGCAACACGAATAGACTTGTCCGCTTGAAAATATTCATTTATTTTAGAGGCTGTATTCTCATCATAAGTCATAAAATACCCTCCCGAAGCGACCAATACCAGCCGTCGCTGTGTTTTGTTGATTTTATTCCAAGATGCTTTTTTGCCCTGTCGATTGAGCGTTTTCCTATACCTTTCCCAATAAGGTTTTCATATATCAATACGCAGGGAACCTCTCTGTCACCGATAATGGCTTTAAGGCTGTCAATCGCTTCTGACATTTTGGAACTGTCATTCTGCTGTTCATCGCCGCTTAATAATTCATCAGTAGTAATATCATATTCTCCGATCCACCTTACTATGGAATTTTCGTTTATTTCAAAAGCAACAGGGAGTCCTTCTTCTGCAAGGCTATTCTTTAACTGCGCCATCACACGAACAGAAGGATTGCTTCTGATTCTTCCAACGAGCAGTACGCTCCGAGCGGACGCGGTTATATCAATAGAGCCAAGACCGCGGTAAATGCCTTTTGTACCGCTTGCTTTGTTCATATGGCCGATGATAATAATCGCGCACCCCGTGCGGTCGGCAATCGCTGCCAAATGCTTCATCATCGGACGTATCCCGTCGGCGCGGTTCATTTCACTATTTTCACCAAGATATGCCTGCAAAGGGTCAATAACCATCAGCCGTGAACCGGTTTCTCTTATCGCATTTTCAATCCGTGCGTCATTTAAGGTAAACCCTTTTTCCGATTCATCTATAAATGCTATCCGCGAACAATCGGCTCCGGCGCTGGTCAATCTCGGCTTAATCGTATCTTCTGCGCCATCTTCAGCACTTTGATATATGATTGTTGAACAATCAACCTTTTTATCCGTGTCAGGCATAGGTAACCCATTGGAGAGCAACGCGGCAAGATTAAGAACGAGCGTTGTCTTACCGTCGCCGGGATCGCCTTGAATTATTGTTATCTTTCCAAAAGGAATATACGGATACCATAGCCAGTCCACTTTTCTGGCAGTAATCGTGGAATAATAACGGATAGGCAATGCGTTTTCTACATTTCTCGCCATTTTAAAACTCCTTCCATTCATCTACGTAAAAAAAATTATATCATAGATAGGGTAGCTATACCACATAGCTATACTTATAAAACTATGATAGGAGCTTTGAAAACATGGAAAACTTCCACAATATCGACTTAAAAAAAGTCGGCGCGCGTATTCGCAGCGCGCGCAAAAATCTCGGTTTAACTCAGGAAAAAGCCGCAGAACAAGCATTTATTTCAAGCCAATTTTGGAGTCGTCTTGAATTGGGATACGAAAGAGCCAGTATGACTACATACCGGCAAATTGCTGCGGTGCTTTGCTTGACGCTGGACGACATCTTCTATGATGACGCGACCAGTTTACGTTTACACAAGGCATTTTCAAAAGAAGGCATACTCGCCGATAGCACAGCATCAGAAAAGGCGATAATAAGCGAAATGGTACTTGCGCTAAAAGACATTTTAGAGCGTAACCGGAGGGAATAAGGACACTGTGGCAATCTTGCAACCTTGACTCATTATGAACACGAAAAACCCCATAACAGCGAAGAAATTAGACAAAAGATAAGGTTGTCAAGCGAATTTTCCGTTTGGCAACCTTACCATTTTATTTGGCAATGTTAGATATATAAAGTTATGATTTGCGAGGCGGTTTCACGTTTTCAACGGGGTTTATCCCGCCCTCAATTTCTCCATGCTGTTCTTCGAAGCGAGCGATATTTTCACGCACGAGAACTAATATATGACTGTTCACTGAACGACCTTCATAATCGGCGATAAAGCCGAGTTTTTGCAGCATTTCTTCTTCAAAACGAATGGATACGCTTTTAACAGCCATGAAAACACCTCCAAGCAAATATATGGTGTATTCATTTTATATCCGTTTGGTGCCGCAATGTTCTAATTAGATATGCGATATATCTATAATATATTTATAATTAGACATAATGAAAAAATATGCACATTCTACGTAACTCTACTGCACAATTTTCGAACTGTCTGCATCACTTCATTCCAGCCTATATCGGCGGCATAATCAAATTTGCGCTGATAATTTTTCCACAACACCATCATATCGGGACTATTTTCAACTTCATCTAAAATCAAATCCATGCTGTCAGTCACAGCGATTGAACTCCTTTTATCGCTTGTGTTTTTAAATGCGATTTTCAATACAGCGGCATCCATATTATGTGACTGCGTGCTTTCTAAAATGTAAATGTCATAAAAGTCACGCATTCGAGTGTTGGCTGTTCCGCGGGTGAGAAGTGTTTCGAGCTTCTCCGACAGCACAGTTTCTAAATTGTATGCCAATATGGATATGGAGCGATTCTCAAAAAGTAACTTAAACGAATAAGACACTTCATGCGGCGTTATCACATCGCCTGAAGAAAAATCTATTTTTAAGGGTATCCGCATCGTTTCAAGTGTAGCTTCCAAAATAACCCGTATTCCGGGATAATCGGATTCATCCATAATGGATGCAACGCTTTTTATCTCAAAAAGCATTCCATCATCAATTTCTATACTTGTGATATCTTCTACTGCTTTTTTCGCGCTTTCCTCGGACAATGGCATATTTTTAACAGTAGCGTCAAAATCCATTGTTGAGCGGTTATCAAGCCCGACCATCGCAGATACTAACGTACCGCCTTTCAATATTAAGTTATCTCGGTAATTCGACAACGATAAACGCTCAAGGAATCGTTCCATAACATAGTTGCGGATTATAATCAATGCTTTCGCGCTGTTGCCTTTCGACATATTCCGAACCAACGCTTTTAACTGCCTTGACGTGCGAATCATTATAAAAGCACCTCCAAATACTGCCGGACGATTTTTTCGACAGAGAACGCTTTGGCATAACGCATTAAAAGCGGAATATTTTTATCTTTCATTCGCACGTATTCCTTAACTGCAGTTTGTAAATCTTGAATTTCAATATTGCTTCTGCTGCGGATTAAATCGCAAATGGTACGCTCGGCGTTATAGCTTCTAATCTTATGACCGGACGGCGATTGTACCTCATTGATGCCTTCATTGAATAACTCCGGTTTAACTTTATACACTTTGACACCGTCTTTTGTTAGACCTGTCGAATTTGTTCCCGCTTTTAAAGTAACCGTATATTTAATAGGTTCGCGTTCGGCAAGGTTCAAAAGGTATAGGGCGGTTTCATGGGAAAATACCACATCAGGATAACGAACTTGAATAACATACATTCCATCATCCCATGCGTCTTGCGACATATATAATCCATGCGCGACCCGTTCAAGACTGCGCTTTTTAACATATTCGCCGAAATATGCTCTTGAAATACCAAGTTTAGTGGCTTCTGATGTTTTAATAAAGCCTTTGCCGTTCTGTAATATTAAATCAAGAGATTCGATTTTATTCATAATATCACCTAACTTTCATGCTCTTATTATAAACGATTAGGGCGTAAAAGTAAAGATAAAAAGTGTAAATTTTATATTAATCAAACAATTAAAGGTCGCTTTCTACTTATAAATGTATTTTATACAAGGCGTCCTTTTAAAATATATTTTAAGCATGAATAACGCAAAATTAATACGCAAACGAAAAAAGGGAGCGTCTTTCCATTTCAACGGTGGAGAGGCGTTCCCTTTTTTCGTTTGCGAGGAAGGAGGAGGACGAAATGGCAGTATTTCGTATTGAGAAAACACGAGACTTCACCGTGATGAGCAACCACCATTTGAAAAATAGGACACTTTCCCTGAAGGCGAAAGGCTTGCAGAGCTTGATGCTCTCTTTGCCTGACGGCTGGGACTACAGTCTTAAAGGGCTTGCGAAAATCTGCAAGGACGGCGTTGACTCGATAAGCGCGGCTCTTGTCGAATTGGAGCGTCAGGGCTATCTCACACGCCGCCGTTTGCGTGACGCCAATGGACGGCTCGGCGATACCGAATATACGATTCACGAACAGCCGATTGAGTTATCAACAGATAACCCTGACTTATCCACAGATAAATCACCTAAACGGGAAAAGCCTGTTCAGGTAAACCCAATCTTGGTAAAGCCAGAACAGGGTTCACCTGTCTTGGCAAAACCTGAACAGGAAAAACACGACCAATTAAGTATTAACAAATCAAGTAACCAAAAAAATAAAAAAACGCAGGGAGAAAATATCCCATCTATCAATCTTGACGAAGGCGCGCGTAATACGCAGGAAAGCCCGATTGATGGGATTGATAGGATGTATAAATCATACCGTCAAATTATTTTGGATAACGTGGAGTATGACATCATGGCACAGCGTTACGGAACAGAGCGAATGAACGAGGCTGTGGAGCTTATGCTTGAAACGGTCATGTCAAACCGCGACTATATCCGTATCGCCGGGGACGATTTCCCGAAAGAGGTTGTTAAGAGCCGCTTGCTGAAAATCGGCACCGAGCATCTCGACTACGTGTTTGGGTGTATCGACAAAAACACCACAAAAGTCCGAAACATCAAGGCTTATCTGCTCACGGCGTTATATAACGCTCCCGCCACGATAGACACATATTATCGCGTCGAGGTGAATCACGATATGTACGGCGGCGAGGGATAAATATATAAATTTAATAATAAAACCAAACGGGGGTATGTTCTGCCGCAAAATAACGCGGCGGGACGTACCCCCGTTTTTTTGTTTGCCCGGAAGGAGGTGTTTCTGTCATGGGTGTAAACACGCGAATATATGACCGTTTTGAATATTGGAGCGTTGACGACTGCCGATGTGAATACTGCGTTAATTTCGCTGGCAATAACCGTCCGTGTCCGCTTGAAGTCTGCTGCATCGCGGACATACGCGAGGAAGCGTTAAGACGCGAACAGGGGGCTGTAAACGGCTCACAAACGCAGGAGGAAACGACTGTATCATGTCCGGCGTGACCGAACAGCAAGTAAAAGCGGCGCGGGAGATTGATTTGCTCACATATCTGCAAATCAACGAACCCGGCGAACTTCTGCCGGAGAAAAACGGCGAGTACCGCACCAAAACCCACGGCAGCCTTGTCATCTCTAACGGTCATTGGTACTGGAACAGAGGCGGCTTCGGCTCTGCGACTGCGTTGGATTTCCTCATAAAAGTGCGCGGCATGGGCTTCGTTGACGCTGTTGAGAGCGTTTTGAACGCGAAAGGCACTCCCGCTTATTCTTCTCTGCCTGTAGAAAAAGCGAAACCGCCGCCGAAAAAGTGGGAGTTCTACCCGCCGAAACCGCAGAGGTATTCCAATAAAGCGGTGGCATATCTACAAGGTCGCGGTATCAGCCCGGAGGTTATAAACCAAGCAATAAAAGCTGGCGTTCTCTACGAGAGCCGCTACTATAACCCCGCCAGCGAACACCACAACGCCGCCGTCTGCGTATTCGCGGGAAAAGACGAAACCGGCAAAACTGTTTTCGCCGCCATGCGGGGTATTGACACAGATTTCAAGCAGGACAAGGCTGGCAGCGACAAGCGGTATAATTTCACGCTTCCGGCGAAAAAACCGGACAGCCGCTGTTTAGCCTGTTTCGAGGCTCCGATTGATTTACTCAGCCACGCTACGCTTCAGCAGCGTAACGGCTGGAACTTCGACGGGTATCGCCTGAGTTTGGGCGGCACTTCGAACGTTGCCCTCATATCGTTTCTTGAGCGTAATCCACAGATAAACCGGGTAACGCTCCATCTTGACAACGACTCCGCAGGATTGACCGCGATGCAAAAGATTAAAGCGGAGCTTGCCGCCGACAGCCGGTTCAGGCATATCCGCGTTTCAGTCAGCCCGCCGAGAGGAGCGAAAGACTATAACGATGTCCTGCTCCGCGCCGTCAGTATAAAAAAAGAGCAAAAACAAACAAACCGCCACAGAGCGGATAATTTTATTTAACGGAGGATTTTTTTCATGAAAAACAAAATTAAAAATCAAATGCAGATTTTTGAACACGAGGAATTCGGCAAGGTTCGCGCTGTCAGCATTGACGGTCAGCCGTGGTTTGTCGGCAAGGATGTAACGTCAATTTTAGCCTACAAAAACGGCAGGGACGCCGTGCGCGTTCATGTTGATAATGAGGATAAAGCTGATGTCGTGATTCACGACGGCAGCCAGAACAGGAGCATGGCTGTCATTAACGAATCCGGTGTATACAGCCTTATTTTTTCCAGCAAGCTCTCGTCCGCGAAAATTTTTAAACGCTGGGTTACCTCTGTTGTACTTCCGAGCATACGCAAATACGGCGCATATATCAAAGAGGACACGCTCTCTAATATGAGAAACAACCCGGAATTTACCGAAGCCCTGCTGGACGCGCTTGCGGAGGAACACGCGAAAACCGTCGCGCTGGAGGATAAGGTTGAGGAACTTGCGCCGAAAGCCCGCTACTGCGACAAGGTTCTGTTGAGCGGCGAAGCCCTGCAAACAAGCATCATCGCTAAAGATTACGGCATGAGCGCCGTCGCGTTCAACCGTTTACTCAATGACCTCGGCATACAGTACCGCGTCGGCACCTGCTGGCTTCTGTATAAGGAATACGCTGATAAAGGCTACACAAAAAC
>Ga0082212_10005616_pt1 | contig 17045 bp, 12 predicted proteins | sample TergutNt197P3_FD_71548 | JGI IMG/M metagenome (GOLD analysis project Ga0082212, IMG submission 71548) | Neocapritermes taracua P3 segment gut microbial communities from Petit-Saut dam, French Guiana - Nt197 P3 | ecosystem: Host-associated > Arthropoda: Insects > Digestive system > Gut ... | reverse complement strand
CCGCCGCCACCGTTGACTGTTCTTTTTGCGAAAGATAGGACAATTCCACGGCAGGATTGAAAGCAAGCTGTTTCGCGTCTACTTTGTCAAGCAGGGCAAGTACGAGTTCAGTCAGCCTGACAAACACCCCCCGAAAAGCCCCATTTTACAGGCGTTTCAAGGGTTTCGGGCAACGAACAGGGCAACGCAAGCAAAAAAATGGCAAAAAACAGGATAAAAACAGACTGGCAACGGGAAAGAAAAAAGCCAGCAAACCCGCAAGTTTACTGGCATTTTGGACTGGCGGAGGGGGCGGGATTCGAACCCGCGTGGGATTGCTCCCAAACTGATTTCGAGTCAGCCCCGTTATGACCACTTCGATACCCCTCCGTATTCAATTTTCCTCTTTTTAGCCGCAAATTCCTTTCATGGAAATTGGGCAACGATAGAGGGCAACGCAGACTAAAAACTACAAAATAGTGTACCGCAAAACCCCTGCAAAATCAAGACTTTTCACTTCTGCGAGGTATCTCAGCCAACAGTTTTTCGAGTCAGCCCCGTTATGACCGCTTCGATATCCCTCCGTGCCGACTTTAACATTTTACATCTTTTTTTTGTTTTTGTCAAGGGGTTGTCAAAAAAATATATAAAATATCTTTTCCAAAAAATCATTTCCGCGCCTTTTTGTCGCAGCTGCCGCAGTTGCCGCAGCGCCTTTTCGGGCGCTCGCCGAAATATTTCAGTATATATCTCCGCAGGCATTTTTTTGTGGAGCAGTAAGAAACCATGTCTTTGAGCCGCTTATGGGAGCGTTTTTTTATTCGCTTCCCGGTTTTTTCATCGGGGTATTCGATATCGCCGCCGTTTTCAATCATCCATGTGCCGGTCAAAACGTCGCGCTCGCCGTAAAAAAGCACGCACTCGGCGGGCTTCCCGTCGCGTCCCGCGCGGCCCGCTTCTTGGTAATACCCCTCTATGTCCTTAGGCATATTGTAATGCGCCACATATGACACATTGGGCTTGTCGATCCCCATTCCAAACGCATTCGTCGCGGCCATGATTTTCACTCGGTCGTGCAAAAAATCGTCCTGGTTTTTTTGCCGCTCCTCGCTTGACAGCCCGGCGTGGTAGCGCGAGGCCGAATACCCGCTTTTTACGAGCCTGCCGCAGACCTCTTCGACCGCCGAGCGCGTGGAGCAGTAGACAATCCCGCTTTGCTCTTTTTTGTCCTTGAGGTAAGCGGCGAGCTCCGCGAATTTGTCCTCCGGTTTTCTGACGGAAAAATGCAGATTCTCCCGGTCAAACCCCGAAACCAGGATCCCGGGGTTTTTGAGTTTCAGCAGATTTATTATATCCGCCCTCACCTCCGGGGTGGCCGTGGCGGTAAAGGCTGACACCACCGGGCGCCCCCTGAGCCGGGCCACGAACTCCGGGATTTTTACGTAGCTCGGCCGGAAATCGCGCCCCCACTGGGATACACAATGCGCCTCGTCCACCGCCACCATGAATATCTGGGCCGAGCTCGCGAAGGCCAAAAAATTGGGGCTCAGGAGCCGCTCCGGCGCCACATAGATGAGCTTGTACATTCTGTTTTCGGCATTTTGCATCGCCTTGGCGATCTGCTTGTCGCTAAGCGAGGAATTTATGAAGGCGGCCGCGATTTTTGCCTTGGTGAGCGCATTGACCTGATCCTTCATCAGCGATATGAGCGGCGAAACGACTATGGTCATCCCGCTCGCCATAAGCGCGGGAACCTGGAAGCACACGGACTTTCCGCCTCCGGTTGGCATGACGCCCAAAGCGTCCCTGCCGGACAGCATATAGCCGATCAGCGTTTTCTGCCCGGGGCGGAAGGATTCGTATCCGAAATATTGCTTCAGCGTCTCCTCTGCGGTCAATTGGCTCACCCCATCGTCAAGATCGCATCGATCCATTGATTTCCGTGATTCATGTAATCGACATCCGGATTTTTGCCCGGGTCGAGGCTTTTCAGATATGCCCATGTCACGTTCCACATCAATACGATGATATGGAAATCTTTGACTTTTTGGGTCATGTATTCTTTGTATTCGCCGAAGTATTCCATAAAAAACAGCCGTTGCTGTTCGGGGGGAAAACCGTGCACGATGCATAACAGGTCGTTATATATATTTCCCATGCCCGAAAACTCATAATCTATCAGATATATTTTTTGCCTGTCTTTCGTGATCAGGCAGTTGCCCGCGGTTATGTCGTTGTGGCACAGCCCCAGGCACTGCTTTTCAAATGCCGGGTTCCTGTCCATTCTTATTTTGTATATCCCATAGGCTTCGTCGAATTTTTCGTGCATCGGTATTTTGTATTGCTTGATATAGCCCAATTTTTTTTCGACGTCATCATACGGGTCGAAAAAATAGTCCGTTTTCCTGCCGTGCAGGTCTTTTGCGATCGTGGCCATCCTGATTATGTTTTCCTCCTGATTGAACTGCTCCCCTGTCATCGCGTCCGCGTCCACATATTTGGTCACCATGTTTCCGCTCGCGGGGTCAAAATAGATGAGCGGTATGGCGTAGTCCGCGCCGCGCACCGCCTCCATCGCCGCTTTTTCCGCATGGCGGTTTATGACCAATAAGTCCGAATTTTCCGCGCCCATCCTGATTATATATTTCTCGTCCCTGTAAGTGCAAAAGTAGCTCAGGTTCGTCGCGCCGTATGATGTCTCGCCGATTTCGCACTCTGAGCGCTCCCAGCCCAAGTCCGCTAATATTTTTCCTATTTTTTCGCCCATGTTTTTTAGCCCCTCCTCGCGTCGATTTTTTCGAAGGCGGCGCGCTTCGCTTCATCCAATGTGCCAAAATAGGTTGAAAATTCGCCGTTTTCGACGTAGTTCCAGCCGCCGCCCTCTTTTTTTGTCTGCAAAAATGTTATCACCGTGTCTTTGTATTTGGTGTAAAGATTGCCTTTCGCGCTGGTCTTGAATTCGGTCACGGAAAAGGTCCTGAACCGGTTTATCTTGTTTTTCAGCGAGTTTTCGCGTTCCTTGGCCGCTTCGGCGCTGCCCTCCATTTTGCCCGCGCAGACGCACCCCGCGCCGATCGACTGATGGTTTTCGTGCTTCATTATGTGCACGTAGCGTATATCCTCCTTGCCGCACATCCCGCACTCGCCCACAGGCCGGCCAAGATCTATCACATCCACGCACACCCAGCCCTTCTTTGGCACATTCGGGTCGTCCCAGAGGTTAGCCCTGTCGTCGTTGTCGTACAAAATTTGCGGCGGCGCGTCGTAGAGCGCGGTCGGGGCCAATGCGGTTTCCTGTTGATTATCGTCGCCGTAGTTTTCAAGTTCGAAAATTTCCGAGGTTTCTGTTTCAGCTTCTTCAGCTTCTTCGGTTTCTTCCGGCGTTTCCGGGAAATCGAACACTTCCGGTTCGCGCGGTGTTTTTTCTTTTTTTTCTTTTTTGTCCGGTTTGGCCGACTTTTCGGGGAGTTCCGGCTTTTTTGGGAGGTCGGGCACAAGGGGGGTTTTGGGCGCGGGCATTTGCGGCAATTCACCGCTTGAAAGGGCGATACCGGGGAAATTCGTGTCGATCGGCTTTGGTTTGTCCGAATTTGCGAATTTTATCATGTATGCGCCGTTTTCGCCGTTTTTTTCGTCGATTTCAATGATTTCGCCAAGGCCGAACACTTTGTGGCTCACGATGTCGCCTTTTTTGAATTTTTTTTGCGAAACCGAAACGGGTACGGGAGCTTTGGGCGCGGCGTTTTTTTTGTCTTTTCCGCCGCCGGCCTGTTTTACCCTGACTGCCAGATCCCTTATGACATCTTCCGGAACCACCCCCACGGTTTCCAAGTGGGATTGCTCCACGTCGTATATGAACCTCGAGGGGAGTTTTTTCGCCTCGCCGTAGGTATTGCCTTCGGATTCGACCATGTACAGCTCGAGCATCGCCCTCGTCATCGCCACGTAGCACAGCCTGCGCTCCTCTTCCAAGCCTTCGAGTTTGCGTTCCTCGATGGTTCGCCTCGATGGGAAAACCCCGTCGGTCATTCCCGCTATTATGACAAAGGGGAACTCGAGCCCTTTCGCGGAATGGATCGTCATCAGCTTCACGCAGTTTTGGTTCCTCTCGCTCTCATAGTCCGAGATGACCGAAAGCTGCTGGAGGTAGGAGCCAAGGCTCACGTCTTCGCCCGCCTGCAGCTCAAACTCGGTGATTGAGGATAGCAGTTCCGTCACATTGTCGAAACGCTCCATATCCCCGCTTTTGCTTATATACGCCTTGTATCCCGTCTTTTCCAATATACCGTTCAGAAGATCCGAAATTTTGTTTTTTGGATCCTTGGACTTGTCCCGGAATTCGGTTATCGTGTTCACAAATTCCTCGGCTTGCGTGCCGCCGAAAACCGCGTGGTCATAATTGTCGCACAAAATCTCGAACAGGCTTTTGACCATGCCCACTTCGGAGAGCAGGTCTTTTTGGATGTTTTTCAAAAATTCCACCCGCGTTTTTCCGATCTGCCTTTTTGGCACGTTCACAATCCGCAAAAAAGCCTCGTCGTCGTTTTCGGCCACCAATTTCAAAAAGGCGATGGAATCCTTTATTTCCATGCGGTCGAAAAACCTCACGCCGCCCTGGATTATATAGGGTATGTCCTCCCTGTACAGCGCCTGCTCGATGAACCTGGACACATATGCCGCCCGAAACAGTATCGCCACGTCGCTGTACAAATGGCCGGCTTTTACGATGGACTTCACTTTGTCCGAAATCCATTTGGCTTCTTCTTCCTCGTTTTTCAAGTGGATGTGCAGCACGGGGTTGCCGTTTTGGTTTTTTGTGAAGAGGTCTTTTTTGACCCTGTTCTGGTTTTTTTCGATCAAGCTGTTGCTCACCGCCAAGATTTCGGGCGTGGAGCGATAATTCTGGGTCAAAAAGATCGTTTTCACGCCCGGGTAGTTCTTGTCGAAATGCACCAAAAAGCGGTTGTCGGAATTTCTCCATTCGTATATGTTCTGATCGGGGTCGCCCACCACAAACAAGTTGTCGTTTCCCTTGCAGAGCATATTTATGATGTCCAGTTCTTTTTTGCTGCTGTCCTGGAACTCGTCCACTTGGATGTAGTGCAGGCGCGATTTCCATTTTTCGAGTATATCTTCGTTGTTTTCAAACAGATATATCGCGAAATAGAGCAAGTCGTTGAAATCCAGCCCGTATATTTTTTTTTGCTTGTCCAAATACTTTGTGTATATTTTTTCCTCGAGCCCGAAGGCGTTGTCCGCGGAAAATGCGTATGCGGGATCTGTCATCATGGGTATATAGTCCAGATTCGCCTTTTGCCTGTATATGTACTCCAAAGTTTTTTCAAAGGAGCTGTAATCCAATTTTATCTCGTATTCGGAATATATCTCGTCTATGATCTTTTTTTGCCGGGAAACGTCCAAAATCTTGAAATTCGACGGGAAAAACAAGCGGTTTATATCTTCTTTGAGCACTTTTACGCAAAATCCGTGATATGTGGTTACAAGCCCCGAATCGTAGCCGTCCCCGAGCAGCCGTTTTATCCTGCCGCGCATTTCGTTTGCTGCTTTGTTGGTGAAGGTGACGCAGAGTATGTTCTGGGGCGAGATGCCGAGCTCCCGCACCAAATAGGCGAACCTGTGAGTCAGGGTTTTGGTTTTGCCGGAACCCGCCCCCGCGATGATCCGGTAATATCCTTCAGTCGCGCCGACCGCTTCGCCCTGTTTTTCGTTTAACCCCGAAAACAAATCGACGCCGCCCGCATAATCTATGCCGCCGCTCTTGCCTGTAGCCAAAAAAATCCCCCCATTCCGGATTTCACGCCCCCGTTCGCGTTTTATGCATATTCTTTCGCTGTTTCGATCAAAGCCCGCAAATTTTCGTATGAAACGTCAGTTTGGATCTCCTGCGACGGGGCGGTTATATACCCGCCTCCCGCGCCCATAGCCTCGATTGTTTTTTTCGTTTGGGCGCGCACTTCGCCCGGGCTTCCGAACGGAAGCGTATCCTGCGTGCTTATCCCGCCGTAAAAGGACATTTTCGCCCCGTATCTGCTTTTCAAAAAAGCTATATCCATGCATTCCGGCTGAACGGGATTTAGGCAATCGATTCCAAGTTCGGCCAAATCATCCATAATGCCGAGAATATTTCCGCAGGAATGAACAAACACTTTTTTGCCGTATCTTTTTATTAAATCGTATTCCTGCTTTTCTCCGGGTTTTATCATTTTTTTGAAGCATTCCGGCGACATGATGAGCCCTCTCTGAGTCCCCCAGTCCGAACCGAGAAGGACCGCGTCGATTTCAGGAGCAGCCAAAAAATTTTCAAGCATCACGATGTTTTTTCGTATGATCATATCGAGCAGGGCCTGCGCCCATCCGGCATTGCCCGCAAGGTCAGCCAAAAAATTTTCGATTCCCCTTGAAAAATACGCTTTCTCCCAGTGGCTTCCCCAAATCGTCGCGAGTATATATACATCGTAGCGCTCGCGCATATGCTTTATCTGCGCAAAAAATTCGGAATAGCTGCCATATCCCACAGTATCGGGCAGATAGGCCGGGGGGTTTTCGCGGCCAAACGAGCCGTCGGATATATTCCAATTCCACCACGGAGGCGAAACATACAGCAAATGATTGCCTATGGCAAGCGAGACAGCCTGCGCTTTCGATATTGTTTTGTCGGCCAAATCCCGCATAACCTGTTCGTTGCGGTATTCGGCGAGCAGCCTGTCGCCATATGCTTCATAGGCTTCCGTTGTCAGGACAATCGAATGCGGTATTTTTCCCGGTGATTTGTGGGCGATGATTTCATTTATCAATTCGCGTCCGGTCATCATGTCACCTCCAAGATTCGGCGTTGGAAACAAATGCGTCGTAAATTTTGTCGTACTGCTTCTGGACGCTTGTTTCCCTCTTTTCGTAGAAAGACGCCAAATCCGTGTTTTTCGCCTGCAGCAACTTCGGCAAAACATACAATAGCTCGTTGAAATTCGAAAAATTCAACCCGAAGTCGTAAATGCTGTCCCCATAGATGATGTCGAGCATGTCCCTCGATTCGTCGTCCCTTATCACTTTGCCGTTCAGCAGAATGTCGAAATACGCGGGCAAAACGATTTCGCTGCTCTTCGCGCCCAGGTACTCCGCCACCGCCCCGACTTTTTCGGGGTTTGCCGCATTTATCGGGGCGCACATCGCCCCCGCCCAGTTCAGCGTTATGTAGTTCTCCTGGCTTTCGTCCAATTTTGGGTACGGCAATATGCCGAAATCAAATTCCGTGGCCCGCAGCTCTTTCACGTAATTTGGCACGCTCATGTAAAAAAGCGCGCGCCCGCTCTCAAATGCCAGATATTTGTTTTTGGTCGTCCTTGCGTCGAATTCGTATGTATAGGCATGGTTTCCCACATAGAGCAAATCGTCGAACATATCTATGATGGCCTGGGTTTTCGAGGTGTTCAAATCGAGCGCGTAACGCCCTTCGCTGTCTTTTGCCATCACCCGCTGGTCGCACGAATACATGGCATTTATGAACTGCCAGTCCAATTCCCCCGCGAAACCGTATAAATCATCCTCCGTGAATTTCCCGTCGCCGTCGATGTCCTTGGAAACCTGTTTTGCCATTTCCTGCAATTTGCCCCATGTCCATTTGCCCGACTTTACAAGCGCATAGGGGTCTTCAAGCGCATATTCTTTCAGCAAATCCTTGCAAAAAGTCAGAAAGCAGGGGTCGGGGATTATGAAATCGTTGGCGGCAAAGGGCATATACCCGTCTATGGTCAAATATTCGTTCATGCTGCTGTTCCAGTATTTTTTGGAAAAATCCACGTTTGGCATTTGCGCCCAGTTATACGCGAGATTGTTCGCCACTATCGAATCAAGCCCGCTTATGCAGTGGGTCAGCGCGATGTCAAACGAATTTAAGCCGGATTTCACTTCCCTTTCCATCGTGGGGGCGATTTTGTCGATGGTGCCGCAATTGTTTGTTTCGAACTTTATTCCGAAAAATTCCTCCGTGTCGGCTATGCGCCTGTAGATGGCGTCGTTGACCGCATCTCCGTTTTCTTCTTCGGAGAAATAATAATCGGCGTACAAAGACCAGTCGCCGGGGTATAGGACGGTGAAAGATTCGCCTCCGAAATCAAACTGCTCGCCGGTATACCGGTATGCCGGGTCGTTTTCCGTTTCTTTTGGCATGCTTTCCGCCATTTCATCGGGAAATTCATCTTTGGGCCTGTTTTCTTCCCCATCTTTCGCATCGTCGCCGCCGGGCGCGCAGGCTGTAAAGGCGGCTACGGCGAAAGCCAAAAAAAATATGATGGTTTTGATTTTTTTCATATGCGAACTCCTTTATTTTAATGATTTCGCCCCAATACCGTTTGCCGGCAAAACAATCGGGAATCAGCCGTATAATTCGGATATTTTTTGCATCAGGGAGTCGATGTCGTTTTGCGCCTTTTCTTTTCTCGCGTCAAGGAACGAAGTTACATTGCGGTTGTTCTGGTCTACCAAATACACATATTGTTCCAATCCGCCCAGCCCCAATATTTCCCCTATGTCGTAACAAACGTTTTTGTATATGATATTGAGCATTTCTTCCGATTCGTCGTCGCGCGCGACCTTTCCCTGGAGCGTCGTTTCATAATATGCGGGCTGCACCGTGTACAACGATTCCGCAGACAGCGCTTCGAGCAGCATTCCCGTCCGTTCCATTTCGGCATTTGAGGCCGGAACGCCCAGCAATGTGGATGTGTACGGGTTTATGCTTGTGTAATAGCGGCTTTGCTGTTCGTCGTTTTTCGGAACGGGCAAAATTCCGAACGGCGTATCCATCCCCCTCAGCAGTTCGCAGTCGCGCAGCCTTGTCCAAAAACAAAACGCCCTGTTGCCGTCAAACATTTCGATGTTCAATTCCATCCAGTTGTTCGGCGACAGGAAAAGGGAATTGTACGTGACGTTTTTATCCAGCAAAATGTCAAGAATCTTTTCGTATGCCCCATATTGCCTTTCTCCGGCAAATGTCAGCGTGACGCCGTCGGAAGCGTCTTTTCCCGCGATGAAAGTTCCGCACCCGTTTGAAAAACTGCCCATCGAATCGCGTATGGCCAACAGGCCCCAAAGGTCGTTTTCATCCATGATGCCGTTTCCGTCGAGATCTTTTGAAACCGTTTTGACCATTTCGCCGAATTTGTCGATCGTCCATATTCCGTCCCGGACCATTTTATACGGATCCTCGACCTGATATTCCTGCAACAAATTTTTGTTGAACAGAAGCGCCTGAGCCCCCATTTTGTCCATTACCGTGATGGCGGAGCTTATCCCGAACAATTTTTTCCCGATGGAGAGGTCGTTTATGGAATTCGCGTCCCACCACGGTTTTGTGAAGTCCGCATATTGCAAATCATAGATATTTCTCAGCAAACCGTTGCCGACGAGGTTGCCCATGCTCGCCATCTGGTAAAATACGACGTCGGTATCCGAAGAACCGGAGTTTATCTCCTTTGCAAGCTGGCTGTTAAATTTGCTGATCAATACAAAATCCTGTCTGAATACGACGTTGTATTCGTCCTCTATTCTCGCGTTTCTTCTGTATACCATGTCGTTTATGGGTTCTCCGTTTTCGCTTTCGGAATACAAGTCGCGGTGTTTTTGCGTGTCGTTGCCCCCCCATTCCGTAACGTCCCAGACAAAATATTTAAATTCATAGCCCCCGAAATCCGTTTCCGGAAGCTCCGGAAGAATTTTGCCGTCGGCCGCTTCTGCGTCGCTTTCGTTTTCCGGCGCCACCGGCGCGGTTTTATCGCCGGAATTTTCCTGCGCGCCTTTTTTGCACGATGAAACAAGTGGCAACGACAATACACAAAGAAACGCCAAGAACCCCAAAGCAAGCTTTCTCATGTTTTTATCCATCTTTTTTCCTCCTTATTCGCAATTGCCGCAGATTATGCCCCAAAACGCTCCCGGGGAAAGCCTAATGGCCGCCGCCTCCTCCGCCGCCTCCCCTTGCGCCGCCGCCATATCCGCCGCTTCGGGCGGCAAACGAAGCGGAGCGCGTGGATCTTCTGAAATGGCGCCTGCCTCGATAAAAGAACATCGAGCGATAGTAAGGGTGGCCGACGATGAAATTGCGGTCTGCGTTTGGAAACTTGACTTTCAGCGCCTTGACCACATTTTTTGAAATGCCGAACGCGGCCGCATATATCAGGTAGTTTTCCCATAAAGGCGCTTCAAGGGCGCTTTGTTCTTGGGCGAGCGCCTTGTCGTTTAAAAAATTGTACAGCGCGCGCCATTTGGCCCTTTCTTCTTCGCCGAACTGCGTCAGCAGGACATATTTTTTGGACAGCTCGCCCAAACGGAACGCAAATGCCAGAAACCCGATGCCCAGGACGAAAAAGGCTCCGAAAGCCAAATCCAGCCGGGTCATCCGGGATATAAGGTTCCCCGCCGTCAACAGCAAAACCCCGGTTATGCCAAAGGGCAATATCCATTTTTTCATTTGCGCCCTCGGCTTTCTGTATTCGGCATTTTGGAAATATCCCTGCGATACCCCGATGCCTGTGACCGCGCTTTTGACATTTTTGACAAAGGAATTCGTGTTCTCATAATCTTCGGAAATTTTTTCCTGAAACGAACTCAGCGAAATTTCCGCCGCATGAGGTGTGTGCCTCAAAATCAAATTGAAATACAGCTCTTCGGTCGGGGAAAGCGGCGCCGCGGTTTCTGTCGCATTTCTTTGATTCACGACGATTTTTACGTTTTTAGAGTCCCAGTTTTTTTCGTTATTTATCTTTTCCAGCGCGATGCAGCCCTTGCGGCCGAGGCTCAGCATCGCGGCCGAGTACCCGTTTTGTATATTGTCCGGCGCGCCATGTTTGCAAAAAACCAGCGTCGCCGCAAAGATGGGGTCGAGATCCCCGGGAATTTCCCCGGATTTGCCCGTTTGCGCCGCCGCTTGGAAAAAAACATGCTTTTTCTTCGTTTTTTTGTCGAGGGCGGTGACGCACGGCACCATCAAAAGCGCGGCGACCGAGCAAAGCAGCGCCACGATGCTTTTGGCTGTTTTGAATTTTTGGGGCAGCGCCAAAAACTTGGCCTGGTCCCCCCTGAGCTCGCTGAGCACGTCGTCCCCGCTGTAATCGTTGGCTGAGGCATATTGGGTGAAGATATGCTTGTCATCTCCGTGCGCTATCAGCAAAAATTCGATATACCGGTTGTATGGCCGAAATACAAGCTGCTCCCCGCCGAGCTCAAAGGAAAAAGTATGATAGCCGGAATTTGCGTAGACGGACTCCGCGAACTCGATTGTGTGGGAGTTTGTCCCATAGGCATGGGCTTCGTAATTTCCCGCTTTCGGCATTTTTTCGATTGGGAACAGGATCTGCCCGGAAAAGGATTTTAAATAGTTCACCGAATTCCCGGAATAAATCGGGAGATACAGTTCCGACGAATCGGCGTAGCGCAAAGCGGCGTTGTACATTTCATATTCGATCTCAAAAGTGACCGTATCGCGGTACAGGCCGTCCACATAAATTAAAAGGCACTCGAAATTGTATTCGCCGTCATATGGGCCTTCGCTGTGAAACCATTTGCCCGGCCCGAGGCCCCCGGCGGAATCGATATAGTCGGAATCGCCCCAGTACAGCTTCGGGGACTCCGCAAATTCCAGCGATTCCCTGCCGCCGCCCAATATCTGCCTCACGCAGTTGACTTTGTAGCTGACTTTCACCCCGTCGACATAAGCCTCGGGGAGATCCCTCCACAACTCCCAAAAGGGGTTGTTTTTTGACGAGGCATGGATATCGAAAGTCAGCCGCTCGGTGACGACGACTTTGCCGTCGCCCCCGGGTTCGTCTGTCACAACGGCCTTGTAGCCGACTTCGGTTATCCTCGCATAGTCAAAAGGCTCCATCGCGAGAACGCCTACGATGGCCACAAACGCTATGATCGCTGCAAGCCAAATATATTTTCGCATATTTTGCCTTTCATGTCATTTCATTGATTGATTTTTACAGATTGATTTTAATATCGCCGTCAGCGCCAATCCGCCGCGTTTTCGACGATATTTGCAAAATCGAGTTTTACGACCATCGTTTCGTCTGCATATTCGTTTGCGGGCAAATTGTATATTTGCAGGCAGTCTTTTTTGTCGTATGCCGACGGGATCAATTCGACGGAAAAATCGACTTTTTGATTGTTGTTCAGCAGGACGGCGGACTTGGGGGCCGTATTTATCGGGTGCAGCTCATAGCCTGTCATCTGCATGGGGGAATTCAGGTGAATATACAGCGCATTGCCTTTTTTTGTCGCCATGGCGTTTTTTATTCCGATTTCCGGGGCGGGCTCGGCATATTCGTATGATTCCCGCACTCTTTTGTACCAGTCCCCGATTTTTTGTATATAGCCGCTGTATTCCGGGGCGATCGAACCGTCTGCCTTTGGCCCGACGTTCAGCAGATAATTTCCGCCTTTGGACATTATCACGTCTATGCTGTCCGTTATGTATTTGTATGAATAGAAATGCGCTTTTTCCCGGTATCCCCAGCTTTGGTGGTCTATGGACTGGCAAGCCTCCGTCGGGGCGGAAAATCTGCCATCTGAAGATCCGCGCTCCCGCTCGGGGGTGGCGTAGTCGCCCTCGTCGAACCCCCGGTTGTTTATCATTATGCCCGGCTGCAGGCTGCGCACAAGCTCGTTTAGCGACGGATCGCATATTTGCGGCGGTATGTCCCAGAACAGGCTGAGCAATTTTCCGTATTTCGTGCAAAGCTCGGTCATTTGGTTTTTTATGAATTCTATATATTTTTCCATATCCGGATCGCTTCCGTCGCTCGGGTCGGGTATCAGCTGGTGCGAGCTTTTTTCGTTATAGGCGTTTGGGTGGTGGCAGTCGGGAATGGAATAATATACAGACAATCCCATATCCCTTCTTTCGCACGCCTCCGCGAGAATTTTTAAAAAATCTTTGCCGTATGGCGTGTTTTTTATGTTATAGTCGGTATATTGGCTGTCGAACATGCAAAACCCGTCATGGTGCTTCGCGGTAAAGCATATATATTTCATGCCTGCCCCTTCGGCGATATCTATCCACTCGTCGGGGTTGAAATTGCTGGGATTGAATTCGTCTTTGAATTTTATATATTCCGATTTTTTCACTTTCCTGCGCAGCTGATACTGCTCTTGCCAGCCTGTGATCGCGTATAAACCGAAGTGCACGAACATCCCGAAACGCCTTTCGGGAAACCAATAATCGAACATATTTGTTTCACTTCCTTAGCATTTTTTGGCGTTCAATAATCCCTGTGTTTTTTCCAGACGTCGAGAACCATCAGGTAGCGCTCGAGAGGCAATCCGTGGAAGGGCACGTTGCTCGTGGTGAATATGTACCCGCCGCCCGGCTTTCCGTGCTTTATGGAGTATTCGGCGCTGGCGACCACCTCTTCGTCGGTTCCGGTCTGCATCAAAGCGCAGTTCACATTGCCGCACAGGCAGATTTTGTCGCCGATTTGCCGCTTCACTTCCTTTATGTCCACTTTTGCCATCGGGTCCAGCGAATGTATGCCGTGGGGCTCGCACTCGGCGAGCTGGTCGAGAATCGGCATTATGTCGCCGTCGGTGTGCTTGATCGCATATGCGCCGGAGTCCCTTATGCCCTTTATGATCTTTTTTAGGTATGGGGTCACAAATTCCCTAAACATCGGGGGGGAGAGAAACGGGCCGGAATTGTAGCAGTAGTCGGAGCACAGTATGAACGAGTCGAAACCCGCGTCTACTGCTTTTTTGTTGGATTCGATCGCGCCCATCGCCATGTTTTCGGCGTCCCGCTTCACCCCGTCGGGGTCGTCGGCGAGACGGTAGGCGAAACCGTACATATGGTTCCCGTCGGGGATCCCGAATGTGCCGTCTCCGTGCTTGGTGAGCATGTATTTTTCCCCGGAAATTTTTCTGATTATCCTCGCGGTTTCGAGCATATTCTCAAAGTTCAGATGATGGATCGGAATTATGGAATATTCCAGTTTTTCGAACAGTTCGAGCAAAAATTCGGCGTTTTCGTGCAGTTTTTTGTCGATTTCGGGTTTGGTGAGCCCGTCAAGCTGATTTTGCCTCAAATAATCTTTTCCGATGTATTCCCTCGTGAGCTGGAACTCGAGCTCGAACGTGGGGATTTGGTCTGGGATCTTGCAACAAAGCGCTGCGGCGGCGCGTTCTTTGGGCGTCATAATTTTTTCTCCTTTTTTTTGATTTTGCTTTTCTCCATTATACCACAAAAATCATGCGGAAACAACAATATAACGAAAAAAATTCCAAAACAACTCGAAAATTTTAATTGCATTGCCGTGAAATCAGATTTCAAACAGCATTTCCGCCGCAACCGCCGTGATTCCGGGAAATTTTTGTTTTTCTTTCGGCGGTTTTTTCGAAAAAATATACCAGTAACGCTCTTTGTATTCTGCCAGCAGATAATCTTTTTTCAAAAGCTTTTGGGCTTCAATCGCAAAATTTATTTCGTTTTTCCATTTGCACTCACCTAAAACAATCTGTTTTTTGCTTCGATTGGCGGCAATCACGTCAAAATCGGCCTGCGCTTTTTCTTTTGGGTCATTTCTCCACCATGACCCGAAAGATGTTGCGATAAAGGGCAGTATTTTGTTTCTGTTCGCCCTTTGCAAATATTGCAGGCAAATCGTTTCAAATGGAGGCTTTCCGATATAGGAGGATAATTTTTCGCCGAAAATTTCCGCGTCCGCGACAAAATCGCCGTTGCCGCTTTCGATTTCCGGCCTGTTCGAAAATACAAAGCTGTACCAAAAATCGTAGCAATTATCTGCGATCCGATAAATTCCTTTGCGGCTGTTTTGCGGATTTTCGCCGAAAGGATATATTTTATCGATGATTTGCAAATTCACAAGCGTGTGCAGGTATTTATTTACTTTTGTGCTGTCCTCTTTTATCTTAGCGGCGATTTCACTTTGTTTTGACGCCCCGCCCGCAATTGCCGTGATGATGGAATTATACATAGCCGGCTCCCGCAGTTCCTGGTGCAAAAGCATCACCGGTTCGTTGTATAAATAACCGGATATATCAAAATACAGCCGTTTGATGTTATCTTCAAAACTCTCATTTGCTTTGATTTGCGCGAGATAATGCGGGGTTCCGCCGATACAAGCATAAAATTTCAACTTGTCTTCGGCGTCAAAAGCCCCGAGCATTTTTCCCGCATCATAATAGTCAAATCCTTCCAATTTTATTTGCGCGGTGCGTCTTCCGAATAGAGGGCTTTTATATCCCAGCACTTCGTTTTCCATGAACCCCATATGGCTCCCGCAGAGAATCAAGAACAATCCTGTGTTTTTGAAATAATGGTCTGTTGCCGTCTGCAGAACGGACTTCAACGAACGGTTGGCGGCAGCGGCATAGGGGAATTCATCAAAAGCCAAAACGAACCGGCGCCCCTTCGCTTTTTTTGCGAGAAATTCAAATGCGTCGTTCCAATCGGGGAATGCGCCGGCAGATTCCGGCACATCAAAAAAATTGTAAATCTTTTGGGAAAATCGGCTTAAATTAAGCGCGTCGTTTACTTCCTGCGCCGTAAAAAATATCGCGGGCTTATCTGAGATGAACTCGGAAATTAATGTAGTCTTTCCGATTCTTCTCCTTCCGTACATGACTACCATTTGAAAAATGTCTTCGTCGTACAAATTGTTAAGCGCCGCCAATTCTTTTTCTCTTCCGACAAACATGAAAACCCCTCTTTTTGTAAATACGATTATTATACTTATGATTATATAATATACCATAACGGAAGAAATGTCAATATGGATGCGCGAAAAATTTAATATTTCCCGTGGGTACACATCAGCATGAATGTCAACAGCAAATCCGCGAACGAAAGACAAATATTGCTCAAACCCTGTCAATGTTGAGGTGCTTTTTCAGCGCCGATTGGATAAAGCCGGAAACATTGATGTTCGCATCGCTCGCCGCTTCGTCGAGCCACGCGGGCAAAGTTATGTTCCGGCGCACGACGCGGTTTTCGTGCCTGCGGCGGTATTCGTCAAAATCGATATCGACCCAAGAAACCAATTCGCCCTCTTCGCGGGGCGGCTCCGAGGCGGAAGGTTCCGGGACTGAGCGACCGCAGTCCTGCTCGCATATCCCCCATAGGCCGATCGCGTCGCGCGCCATGAAAATTGATTCGGCTATGTCGCCTCCTTGCGTATTTATGTCAAGATCGGGCACGGACACGACATATCCGCGCTCCGCAGGGGTCAATATGATAGGGTATACTTTAATCATCGATTACTTCTCCTTTTTCGGTTGTTTTTTTGATGGGGATCTGCGATTTATTTCAATTTCCGCCGTTTGATTATCTTGCTTGCCAAAATGTCGTTGATTTCAGTTTGCCTTGATATCGGTTCGTTGGTTTTGCCGTTGGTGTATACCGTATGATTTCCGCCCTCCCGCAAAAGCCACCAGCCATTTTTTTCGAAAAGTTTTATCAAATCTTTTCTTTTCAAGCTCCACCACCCCTTGATTTTATTATACACACCATATACACATTTGTCAATGGCTTTTTTTATTTTTTTGCCATTTGTTGGATTTTTCACAAGAACAACACAGCATATCAAGCCAGTTCCATTGCGATTGCGAAAGCTGGCTTTTTTGGTGCGGTAAAATCCAGATTACAAAAAACAGCTTGACAAATATGGCAGCCTGTGGACTTGGGGGCATAACTACAATGGCCGGCTCGGCGATGGCACAACAGAAGCTAAGCACACCCCAGTCAAAATCATGGACGGGGTGATGCTGGTGCCGGGCGATGAGCCATTATGTATTCGGCAATGCGCGAAAGGGGGGCACACCCCCCTTTTTCCGCTAAATTTTATTTGGGCGTGAAGCGAACTTGGTTTTACGCCGATTGTATCCTGCGGCGTACCGGAGTCGCCGTGCCCTACTCGAATTCTATGTCGAAGTCGCCGAACTGGACGACGTTCAGTATCATCAATCCGAGCTCCAATGTTTTTGCGCCGGGGTCAAATCCCGTGATGGTTTTCGCCGAGTTGTCGAATTTTTGGTTG
>Ga0082212_10005615_pt1 | contig 17047 bp, 13 predicted proteins | sample TergutNt197P3_FD_71548 | JGI IMG/M metagenome (GOLD analysis project Ga0082212, IMG submission 71548) | Neocapritermes taracua P3 segment gut microbial communities from Petit-Saut dam, French Guiana - Nt197 P3 | ecosystem: Host-associated > Arthropoda: Insects > Digestive system > Gut ... | reverse complement strand
ATGATCCTCAGCTTTTAATCCCGGTGATAAAAAAGGCGCTGCACCTGGATCGGCGGCGGAAATTCTGCGTGGTGGGGCTGGGACGGCTGGGTTCGGCGTACCTCAATTTTGCGCCGCCGGAGTTGGCGGAATTTGAGCTTGCCGCCGGTTTTGATTCCAACGTGAACCGCGTGGAAATGCTCCGCTGCCCTGCGCCGCTGTACCCGGCCTACAAGCTGACCGAGGTGATAAGCCGCTTTGCCATCGAAATTGCCCTGCTCTGCGTTCCGGCACAGGAGGCGCAGGCTGTCGCGGAAAAATGTACCGCTGCGGGGATTCGGGGCATACTGAACTTTGCACCCGCCGCGCTGAGTTTGCCGCCGGAAATTGCCGTGCGCAATGTGTATGTGGCCGACGAACTGAGAGGTTTAGTTATTAAGATGCGAGGTAAGCATGAAGCGAGTGTATAATTTTTCACCGGGGCCATCGATGCTGCCCCTGCCTGTTCTGGAAAAAGCAGCAGCGCAAATGTGCGATGCCGGCGGTTCCGGCCAGTCGGTGATGGAGATGAGTCACCGCTCAAAGGATTATAAGCCGGTCATCGAAAAGACCGAGGCGCTGCTGCGGGAACTGCTGGGTATCCCGCCGCATTACAAAGTGCTGTTCCTGCAGGGCGGCGCTTCGCTGCAATTCTCGATGGTTCCCATGAATATCGCCGGCTATGCTGGCATCGCCGACCCTGTCGCTGCCGGAAAAAAGGCCGTTTATATCGAAACCGGTGTCTGGGCGGAAAAGGCGGCTAAGGAAGCGGCAAAGTATACCGCTGTTGATGTACGGGCAGGTTCCAAAGACCGCTCATACACCTATATTCCCGCCGCGCCCGCCGCACAGGGCGATGACGCGTATTATCACATAACGCTGAACAACACCATTGTCGGCACAAAGTGGGCAGAGATCCCCGATACGGGCAATACTCCCCTGGTGTCGGATATTTCAAGCTGCATCCTTTCCGAACCGCTGGATGTTTCCCAATTCGGCCTTGTGTATGCGGGCGCTCAAAAAAACCTGGGGCCGGCGGGGGTGACCGTTGTCATCATCCGTGAGGATCTGATCGGTCATGCGATGCCGGAAACCCCGGCCATGCTCCGCTATGACATTCACGCGGAAGAAGGTTCCATGTACAATACGCCGCCCTGTTACGGAATCTACATGATTGGCCTGGTGCTTGAATGGCTGAAAGGTCTTGGCGGCGTAGGAGCTATCGCCAAACTGAATCAGGAAAAGGCTGGATTGTTCTACCGGTACCTTGAAAGTTCGAAGCTTTTTTATTCGCCGGTTGAAAAACCGTTCCGCAGCCTGATGAACATTCCTTTTGTTGCACGCCTGGACGATCCGCAAAAACGGGCAGAACTGGAAAGCCGTTTTGTACATGAAGCGGCGGCGGCAGGGCTTGTCAACCTTGCGGGACACCGGCTGGTCGGCGGCATGAGGGCCAGTATCTACAACGCCATGCCCATTGAAGGCGTGCAGGCGCTCATTCAGTTTATGGAAAAATTTGAGAGTAATTAAGGAGAGAATGTGTTTCGAATCAGGACGATGAATAAAATTTCCCCGCTTGGGCTGGAGTTGTTCCCAAGGACGAGGTACGAGGTGGCAAGCGATCTGCCCAATCCCCACGCGATACTGGTGCGCAGCGCTGATCTGCACAACGTGGAGGTACCCGCTTCTGTACTGGCGATTGCCCGCGCGGGCGCCGGGGTTAACAATATCCCCGTTGCCCGCTGCAGCGAAAATGGAGTGGTAGTGTTCAACACCCCCGGCGGAAACGCCAACGCGGTGAAGGAGCTTGTCCTTGCCTCGCTGCTGCTCGCCTCCCGGAACATTATGGAGGGGGTTGGCTGGACTTCATCGATAGCGGACAGGGCCAGCGAAGTTCCCGATTTGGTGGAAAAGGAAAAGGCGAGGTTTCAGGGACCGGAACTGCGGGGCAAGGTTCTTGGCGTGGTAGGGCTGGGAGCTGTCGGTGTGATGGTGGCAAACGATGCCGTAGCGCTCGGCATGGATGTTATCGGCTACGATCCCTACATTTCCGTCGACGCGGCGTGGAACCTTTCCCGCGAAGTGTCCCGCGCCGACACGCTTGAGGGGCTTTTGGCCAAAGCCGACTACATCACCCTGCACATCCCCCTTGCCGACGCCACCAGGGGGCTTTTGAGCGCGGAAAAATTCCGTCTCATGAAAAGGGGAGCGCGGGTTGTCAACCTTGCACGGGGCGCCCTGGTCAACGAGGCAGACATTATCGAGGCTTTGAATTCCGAAAAACTCGCCGTTTATGTAACGGATTTCCCCTCGGCGGAACTTTTGGCCTGTAAAAGGGCAATCTGTATCCCCCATTTGGGAGCGTCTACTCCCGAAGCCGAGGACAACTGCGCGGCTATGGCAGTGAGGCAGCTTATGGATTTTCTGGAGAATGGCCTTATCCGCAATTCGGTAAATTATCCCCGCTGCAAGCTGGAGCGGCGTGCTCCGTTCCGGCTGCTGGTGGCAAACCGCAATGTTCCCAACATGGTGGGGCAGATTACCACGATCCTTGCCGCCGCCAACATCAACATTACCGACCTGATAAACCACCACCGGGATGAATTTGCCTACAATATCATCGATTCGGATCAGCATATTCCCGAATCGGCGCTGGAACAGCTCAGGCAGATTGACGGCATAATTAGGGTTCGAGTTATCGAAAAAGTTGAAAATGCCAAATAAAAGCGGTATTTTATTAGTGGGCGATTATTTATAACGGAGGAACGTTTGCATTACAAAAAATTTGAGTTTAAGATACCGGTGTTTTTTGGCTGCCTTGTGGCACTGGTTTTGTGCGCCTTCCTGGCGGTTCGCTGGCCGGCTGTCCGTGCCGGAGCGGATAATGGAGACAAATCCCTTGAGGCGGCCGAGAAAAGTTCCGCAGCGGCGGAAAACACCCATATTTTTGCCCAGGCCAGGCAGCGAAGCAGCGATCATATTCTGGAATTGTACCGGCAGGGCGAGACCCGGGGTTATGTCATTGATTTTTTCGCGGAGATTTGCCCCTCGCAGGAGATTACCGAAGCGATTCTTTCCCACGCGGATACCTTTGATATTTCGCCCTCCCTTGCCGTTGCCCTGGGCTGGGAGGAAAGCCGCCTTGACCCGTTTGCCGTGAACAACAAAAACCGGGACGGGAGTATAGACCGGGGACTTTTTCAGCTTAACAACCGTTCGTTTCCCCGTCTGGAAATACAGGATTTTTTCAAGCCCGAATTGAACGCCTACTACGGCATGGGACATCTGCGCCACTGCCTCGATGTGGGCGGCACCGAAATCGCCGCACTGGCAATGTACAACGCAGGAACCGGCAGGGTGCGGAATACCGGTACCCCGAAGACAACGCTTGACTATATCAGCCGCATTCTGGAGAACCGCAGGGAAATCGAAAGCCATTTTCTTGAATGGGAGATCGAATTCCGGCAGCAACACGGCGATTTTTCCGGAATCGCCGATGCTGAAGCAGAACGTTCCCGCCTTGTCCCGCTGATGCCCCTGGGAATACGTTGATTTCAAAGAGAACCTGGTTGGTTCTCTTAGAAATCTTGCAAAACACTTCGTGTTTTGCTGTCTTTGGAAGTAGTTTTCAGAAACTGAAGTTTCTGAAAACGGGGATATGCTAAATTTTAACCGTTATTTCCGTTTCACCGGCAAAACCGTCGTTATAGACCAGAAGCCGCTGTTCCCCGTGCCGGTACTCAAACCGCAGGGCGGCGGTTATTGTGGGTGAGAGGCCAAACCAGTCCGCGGGCAGGTAGACAATGGTGGGCGCCGTGATCGAGCCGTCCGCTGTGAAGCGGCAGCGGAATGTGCCCCGTTTGCGATCCCAGCGGAACGAAAGAAGGGTCCCCGCAGTCGCCATTGGGTAGGGGCGTTTCCAGCCCGCCGCCGCACGTTCCTTTCCCCCGGAAAAAATCGAAAGGTCTTCGTCATTCCAGCCGTCGCCGGCGGCATTGGTGTTGTCCGCCGTATAGTTCCAGATAGTCGAATGGAGGAGGTTTTCGTCCACGGCATTGTAGTACATGGACAGGGCTTCTTCATGCAGGGAATAGTCGCCGCCTGAAAAGGCATGACGGTTGTTCATGTCAAAGGCGAGGCCGAATTCTCCCAGCAGGCTGGGCATACCTCCCATATGCTCCCGCGACCATTGTACTCCCTCGGCCAGGCATTCGGTAAAATACGCCTGCACTTTTTTTCTGCCGAACAGCGGCCTGGGACTATCTGTCCTGATGGTAAACCATGGCCGGAATTGTTTGGTAAACAGGGCAAAGCCGTCATACCAGTGAAAGGCGTTAACCGTGTTGGGCGGATCGTCTGCGCTCCACGAGGGATGCGCCGCGGTACTTGAGCCGGGAGGCATTCCCTCAATAAAAAAGAAGGTATTTTCATCGGCTTCTTGCATCGATTCAATAAAACGCAGAACGAAGGGCTTATGGAAGTCTTCCATGAAGTTTACCTGCCGTCCCTCACAGGCGGCAAAATGATCCCCGCGTAACAGGTTCGGCCCGCCTCCCTCGTCAGTCCAGACTCCGGCCTGTTTCCACGGACAGTGGAATCCTTCTTTGAACAGCGAATGGGCGCCGGGGTTAAAGGTTTCGCTGCGGGAACTTTGTCCGCCCAATTCATTGTACACCGGCACTTGTACCGGATGGCCGCAGGCGGCGCGTATTGTTGCCCAGGGGCTTGGCCGCGGCCCTACGGGCATTACCGGCCTTTCCGCCTGGGCAAGGTTTGTGCAGCCGATAAAGCCGGGGTGCGGCTCGTTCATGACGCCCCATCCGGCAATGGCGGCGCAGTTTTTCAGGCGGCGGTAACAATGGCGGAAGGCGGCAATATAGCGGCCCTGCAGCCAATCCTGGACATTTTCGCCTTCCACATACAAATGGGGGGCGAATGTCTTTCCCCCGAAAAAAAGGCTGAACATGGTGGCGGCGGCATAGCGGTTGTAATTACTGGGCCACATCATCCGGGGAAACGGCTCTCCTTCGGGGTGCCTGCGGCTTTTGTGGTATTCACTGTAGCGCTGCCGGGTAATGGCTGCCCCGGTGGTGTCCAGCCTTTCAAGGTCGATGCCCAGCTTTTCCATGGTCCATGCCGGGGCTCCGTCGCCCCCTGTCCACCTGCTCCATACATCCTGGTGGGGGTCAATAAAGACGGCAATGCCCTTTTGTTCGGCAATAAGCAGAATTTTCCGTAAATATGCCAAAAAAGCCTCGTCATAGATGCCCGGCCCGGCGTGTTCCAGGGCTTCCCAGGTGACAATCAGGCGTAAAAAGGTCATTCCGGCACGGCCAAGGCGCTCAAAATGGCTTTCCGCCTCCTCCAACGGGAAAGGCCGCCCCACAAAAGAGACATTGGCGGGGTTTTTGAGCGATTCGGGGCGCAGTCCCCAGTCGCTCTGTCCAAAGGGGGTTTTTGAGCTCCCCCCCAGATTAACCCCCCTCAGGATAAGGGTTCTTCCCTCGCCGTCAAGTATCGCATTGTTGACAATTCTCATCGTACCATTCCCCGTTACATTATTGTAACTTTCGTATTTTAAGGCTTGTTTGATCTTTGATATTGGGGTATTATGTAATTATAGCACATTAACCATATAAGGGGAGTGAAAACTATGCGGAACATCATTCTTTTAATTGGGGCTTTGGTCTTTTCAATGGCAACCTGTTCCCAGGCCGGTGGCAGAAGGGCTCAGACAAGTGCCCCCGCAGGGGGACGTCAGCCCTTCGAGGTAAGGCAGTCTGTTTATTTTGAAGACGGCTCTTTGGATGAATACACGACATATGAATGGGATTCAAGTTATACCCATAAAGACAATGAAGCACGGTATTCAGCTTCGGGTGCCATGCTTGAGCAGATCGAGTATGCCTACAACGAGAACCGGGGCGACATGACAACCAAGATAACCAGAGATGTTGAAATGCGCCTTAAAAATCGTGTCGTATACCAGTATAACCCGCAGGGTCAGTTGTGGCGGGAGAGCCTTGTAGATAACAAAGGCAAAGTAGTTTCAACATACGAGTATTCCTACGACAACAGGGGCAATCGTATCAGCAGGGTTATCAAAAACCGGGCGGGCGACAGATTGGCTGAGACGGTATATACATTTGACGGTGAAGGAAGAATGTTGGCATCTGAAACCAGAGAAGCGGGGAACACCGTAATCAGTTCTACCAGATACAATTATGATGGTCAGGGTAATCTTGTTGGCCAGCAGGTGCTTAACAACGAAGGGAGACCCACCACAGTTATTCGCGCGGTATGGCAGGACGGCCGGGAGATAAGAAATGAGCAGGCTTCGGCGGACGGTACGGTGCAGCTGCTCGTTACCAACGAGTACGGAGCGGATGGGGAACTGATCAAAAAAACAATTGATAACCGGCAGGGTGAATCAGTTCAGGTTATGCAGTACGAATATACTTTCCGACCCCGTCGGTAAAGCAGGAAAAAGGGGTGAACAATGAAAAAGCTAATAATTCTTTTGGTATTGATAACCTTTGCGGCGGCTTTTGGCTTTGCCGGCGCTGAAGAGGTTGACATATACGCATACCTCTACAATGCCTCGCTTACCAATTCGGCCCAGTTGGATATTCTGCAGCAAATGGCGGAGGCAAAGCTGACCGGCGCGGGTGAATTTTACGCAAAGGCGCTCAGGCGGCTGGTATCCGAATATAAAAACATCAGAAACGTTACCGAAAAGAACGCTGCCGATGAACAGGCGATGATCCTCTCGGCGCTTTTGGGAGCGGAAAAATATACCCAGGCCGCGCCGGATCTGTGGCTGGTGGTAGAGGCTTTTTCCGCGCCGCTGGTTAAGGCAGAAGCGCTCATGGCGCTTGGCAAAATCCGCGCTACCAATTATCTTCCCCAGGTAATCCGCGTTCTGCAAAGTGTCAATGCGGCGCCCACCACCGATCGTCTTACCGGGGAACGGATCGCATTTGGCGCGATCATTTCACTGGAAAAATTTCAGGATCCTTCCGGTTACCTTCCCGTTTTCTTTGCCGCGACAGGCTGGTATTCCAACAGGATAAGAGACCAGGCATTGCGATCGCTTCCCCTTATTGCCAAGGATCCGACACCCTATATGATGGATGTTGTTACCGGACCGGGGTACAATTATTCTACCAAATACATCGCCCTGCAAACCATTGAGAAGGCGGATGTGAGCAACCAGAACAAGTCGCGTGTTGCGGTTGCGGCGCTTGATCAGGGATTGAAGGGTCAAACCAACGACCCACAGCTCAGAAATACCCTCGCCGAAATGAGAAAAATGGCGATTAACATGATCAACCGCTACAAGAGCGACGATGAGGCCATTTACCCGCTTCTGGAAAGGTCATATACATTAGGCAATGTAGATGAGAAAATACCCGCCCTTTCGGCTCTTGCCTCTCAGGGAACCGATGAATCCGCCCGGGTACTTTCAAAGTTTCTTATGGATTTGAATGCCAAGCGGCAGAGTGGTAATGTTAGGCAGGAAGATGAACAAATGGTCAGGGCGGTTATCCAGGCTTTGGGCCAAACCAAGCGTCCTATCGGCAGACCGGCGTTGAACGCAGTTGTCGCGCTTGACTGGCAGCCTGCGGTTAAAACACTTGCTCAAAACGCCCTTAGGCAGATTACCGACTAAACACAGGGTTAACCCATTTTGAAAACGCAGCGTGATTAAGCGCTGCGTTTTTTTTGTGCGGAGAACACACGCTTGCGCTATTCGGCGAGTATCTTGATAATTGCTTCCGGCGAGTCCGCGCCGAGAATTTCCTGGCGTTTTTCCGCGCTTTTGAAGAGCAGGCTGATCTCCGCAAGAAATTGAAGGTGCGGGCCGGTTTTTTCCACCGGGGAAAGCGTCATTATAAAAATTCTGCATGGCTCATGGTCAAGCGAATCAAAATCGACCGGCTTATCCGAAATTCCAATGCAGGCGACCAGATCGGCGATTGTATTGCTCTTCCCATGGGGAATGGCAATGCCGTGCTTCATTCCGGTGGACATCTTCTGTTCACGGTCCATAACCGCAGCAAAGGCGGCATCCCTGTCCGTAATTTTTTGCGCCGCTGCCAGAATATCCAGCAGTTCGTTGATTATTTCATCCTTGGTGGAACCTTGTAGGTGAAGGTTAATGGTGTCCGCCGTTAGCACTGATTTCAGGTTCATAGCGTCAGTATAAAGCCGCCCCCCCAAAAAGTCAAGGAAAATTATACGCCCACAGACGGCATTGTGGATATTCTCCATAAAAACCGTTATTATATAACGGTGGATGGTGGTTATGTTGACGTGGCAGTTATTGGCTGCGGGGTTTCCGGTGCGAATATTGCCAGGCGGCTTTCGGCGTACAGCATAAAAACGGCGATTCTTGAAAAATCGGCGGATGTGTCCTTTGGCACATCCAAGGCCAATTCGGGCATAATACACGGGGGCTTCCACCATAACAAAAAACACCTAAAGACCCGGCTGGAGATTCAGGGAAACCTGATGTTTGATCAGCTTATGCAGGAGCTGAATTTTCCGTTTAAGCGGTGCGGCATCGTTGTCGCCGCCCTCCACGAGGAAGAAATGAAGGCCGTCGAACACCTCTATTTGCAGGGGGTGGAAAACGGAGTTATCGGCATTGAGTTGTGTTCCCGCGAGCGTATTCTGGAACTGGAACCGAAGCTGAACTATGACACCGTGGGCGGCCTGTATGCGCCGGGCGGCGGCATAATCGAACCATACCGCTTTGTCTTTGCGCTGGTGGAATCGGCGCAGAAAAACGGCGTTGGGCTGCATACCAATTTCCGGGTGAATGCGGCGCAGTGGAACGGGGAGTTGTGGTCAATCCATGCGGAAGACGGCCGCACCATACATGCCCGTTATGCGGTGAACGCAGCCGGCCTTTTTGCCGATGAAGTTTCGGCAATTTTTGGCGGCGAGGAATTTACGATTAAGCCCCGCAAGGGCGAATATTTTTTGATGGATCGCCTGACAAGGGCCAATCCCGACCGGGTAGTCTTTCCCGTACCGAGCGCGGTTTCAAAAGGGATGCTGGTAATTCCCACGGTTGAGGGAACGGTCCTGGTCGGGCCCACCGCCGATGAAACAGAGAGCAAGGCCGACTTTTCCACAACGAACGAACAGCTTGAAAGAATCCTGAAATCGGGAAAGACCATGATTCCCTTTTTGAGCAGCGGCGATGTTATCACCAGTTTTGCCGGCCTGCGTCCGTGTCTCGGCGACGATTTTTATATTGAACCGTCGCAGCAGGCCCCCGCTTTTGTGCAGGTGGCGGGGATTCAAAGTCCCGGTCTTACCGCCTCGCCGGCCATAGGCGAGTACGTAAAAAATATTCTGCGTGATATGGGGCTGGAGCTGAAGGAAAAGCCCGGTTGGGATCCCTGCATTGAAGACCATCCCCGCCTGCGCGAGTTGGATCCCCATAGGCTGGACGCCCTTATTGCCAAAGATCCCGCATGGGGAAGGGTCGTCTGCCGCTGCGAAAATGTCAGCGAGGCGGAAATTGTGCAGGCGGTGCGGCTGGGGCACCATACCCTGGACGGGGTAAAGTATTTTACCCGTTCGCAAATGGGACGCTGCCAGGGGGGCTTTTGCACCTACCGGATCATCAAGATTATTATGCGCGAGAGCGGCCTTTCCTGGGACGAGATCACCAAGCACGGCGGCGCAAGCCGCCTGTTGGAAAGAGAGCTATGGTAGAGCTCCACTACGATGCCGTTGTTATCGGCGGGGGCGCGGCGGGTATGGCGGCGGCTTTGGAACTTGACGCCGCCGGGTTTTTCTGCGCCATCATTGAGCGGGAAGATTATCTGGGCGGTATACTCATGCAGTGCATCCACAACGGTTTCGGCCTGCATGAATTTTCCGAAGAACTTACCGGCCCGGAATTCGCCGAGCGCTTCATCGAACGGGTAGTCAAATCAAAAATCGCCGTTTTCCTTGACACAACCGTAACAAAATTTTCTACAGTCCAGGCCGAAAAAGAATTGTTCTGCGTTTCACCTAACGGTGTTATGAGCATACACTGCCGGGCGCTGGTGCTGGCGATGGGCTGCCGCGAGCGGAACCGGGGCAATGTGCGGATTCCCGGCGCGCGTCCCGCCGGTGTATATACCGCCGGCCTTGCCCAGCGGCTGGTCAACATCGAGGGCTATATCCCCGGCAGGGAAGTGGTGGTTATCGGCTCCGGCGACATCGGCCTGATCATGGCGCGCCGGATGAGCTGGGTCGGCTGCTCGGTAAAGGCAGTAATTGAAATACAGCCTTACCCCGCCGGCCTTACCCGCAACCTCGTCCAGTGCCTGAATGATTTTGGCATCCCCCTGTACCTTTCCTGCCACACCACGGCGATTTTTGGCAACGACCGCGTTGAAGGCGTCGAAGTTACACCTGTCGAATTTTCGACTTTGAAAAACGGCTCGCTTATTACCGGCAAACGGTTCCGCATCGACTGTGACACGGTACTGCTCTCCGTTGGCCTTGTTCCCGAAAACGAGCTTTCCCGCGCCGCAGGCGTACAGATCAACAGCGCGACCGGCGGCCCGCTGGTGGATTCCAATTTGATGACCAATGTCGACGGGGTTTTTGCCTGCGGTAATGTACTCCATGTGCATGATCTTGTTGACTGGGTTGCACGGGAAAGCAGAAGGGTAGGGCAGTATGCCGCCGGATGGCTTGCCGGCAGCCGCCCCGGTCTGCAAATACGGACAAAGGCCGGTTCAAATGTGCGTTATGTGAATCCGGCGCGGATCGATCCGTTAAAGGAAAACGAAGTGTACCTCCGCCCGCTGGTGGTAAAAAACAACGCCGTACTGGAACTCAGACTGGATGGCCGCGTGATCCGCAGCATAAAAAAAAGCCGCATCCAGCCTTCGGAGATGATCAGTCTGGGCATCGGGCCAAAGGATTTTCCCGGTCAGTCGGCGGGAATCGATTCTGTTTTGGAATTTGGTATTTTATAAAAATGAGAGGGTGAGGTATTGGGGTGAAAGAGTTAACGTGCATTGTCTGTCCGATAGGCTGCGCTCTTGTTGTCGATGAAGGCTCTGCGGCCGGAGAGAACCCTGCGGCGCTGACGGTGACCGGCAATACCTGCCCCCGCGGAATTGCCTACGCACGGGAAGAAATATGCTTTCCCAAACGGGTGGTCACCGCCACCTGCGCCGCAAGCGGGGGCGGGCTTCGGCGAATTCCCGTTAAAACAAGCGCCCCCTGCCCGAAAGAAAAGATTCCCGAACTTTTGGCTGAAATTTACCGGACGAAAGTCGCCTTGCCTGTGTGTGCGGGGGACATTATTATTGCGGACTGGCAGGGCTGCGGTATAGACCTTGTCGCCTCAAGGAGCGCCGCCCTATGCGGGGTATAGGGGCGCAGAAAGATAAAAGCCCGGTCGATTTCTGGACCGAGTATGAGGAAAAAATCGGGGAAAAAGTACTGGCCCGCACTCTGGGGCGGTATGTGTCAGGCTGGAGCGAGTTTGACAACCCGCCGGGGGATCCCATTTGGGGGCTGATTATCGCCACCTCGGGCGGTTTTCGTTTCCACCATTTTCCCCAGGCAAACTGGCTTTCCGCCCTTACCCGCAGTTTTGGCGATCCCCCAAAGGAAAAAACAATTTTTATCCCCCGCGGCAGAATCGTTTCCGCCATTCTTTACCAGGAGACAAAATGGTACAGAAAATTGCTTTCGCCGGACATTCCCCGTCTGGTGATTCGCTATGGTGACGAAGCCGGGACGGAAAAGGAACTGCTGCTGTATGCCGAGTTCAAATCTGACAATATCGCGGAGGCATTAACGCAGGGATGCTAGTGTTTGTTCCCGTATATAAACCGCGGTCTTATTACGGCAAGCAGCGCCGGTATTACCGTAAGGCTTACAAAGGCGGTAATCAGCATACTGAGGGCGATGAGCAGGCCAAGTTCGGCGATGACCCTGAATTGTGAAAAGGCAAGCACTCCAAATCCCGCGCCCACCGACAGGGCATTGATAAGAATAGCCTTGCCGCAGCCGACGAAAGTCCTCCTGAGAAAATCAGGCTCACCGGACTGGTATTCATGCTTGTAAAATTCAATAAAGTGAATCGTGTAATCAATGCCTATGCCTACCGCAAGGCTTGCAATAAGGGCGGTTGCGAGGCTGAGTTTGATTCCCAGAAAACCCATTACCGCAAAATTGCACAGGATTGCCAGTGACAGCGGAACCGCGCCAATGAATCCGGCAATCAATGATTTGTTGGAAACGGCGACAATAAGGAACACTACAAGTACAGATACAAAAATTGATATGACCTGGGAATTCAGGATCAGCTCTGTAACCGCATTCTCGTATATTACACCTCCGCCGATTATCGTCCGTACATTTTGGGGAAAATTCACCGCAACATATTCATCGATCCTGTCGATAACCGCCTGGGAATCCCTGCTTCCGGTAGTCCGCAGCTGTATCATTGTTCTGATTGCCGTAGGTTCAAGGGGATCGTTGGAGTATCCGGAATCAACATCACCGGCAAGCAATACGAGATAATTTGCAATGAGCCGCTGGAGTTCTTCCTGTGTTTCTTTTCCGTAGCGTTTCGGATCCGCAGGGATTTCATAATAAGAAAAACCGTCGTAATTGGTGAGGCGTTTCAGTTCCCTCACCAAATCATTGCCGCTCAAGTGGGGCGACTTTCCGGCGGCGTTATCGAGGAAACTTAATAGATCCGCAGCGCTGTACATGGCCATGTCATGCTGTTTTTCCTGTTTCGGCATTTCCGCGAAAATATCGCCGGCGAAGCCAAAATCACCAAAACCGAAATCGTCTGCCCCGCCAAAGCCAAAGCCAAAATCTTCGCCATTGCCCGTTGTGCCATACGATACAGACGCCTGCATTCCGGGCTTTAACCCTTCGGGGCTTTCATCGGCATTAAATACCTGGTTGATCCGTTTGATAATATCCGTAAAACCGACAACCTTGCCCACTGCCGCCACCCGCCCGCTCAGGAAAGCGGAAAGGCTGTCTATCGCCTGCAATACGCCGGGGTGCAGCAGCTCTTCGGTAGTATCGGCCTCTACCATCAGAGTTAAATCTTTGGAGCCGCCGAAATACTCCCGGATAAACCGGTCTGAGCGGCTAATGTCGGTTTCATTCTGAAAAAATTCAACCAGCGCATTATCGACAACTACTTTTGAAAGGCCGTATATTGAAATGACGATAACCAGAACAGTAAGAACCAGCACCCGTATTTTTTTTTGCGCAATACCGGTAAAAACCCCGGCAATGGTATTGCTGAAACTGCCGCCGCTGTTTTGTCTTTTTTGCCGTTCCAGTAACTTCCGGGGACCGCGGAGCAGGAACATTGCCGGAATGAAGAATACCGCCACGGTAAAAGATGCGATTACCCCAACGCCTGCGCAATACCCGAATTCCCGCATTGGAACGATCGGTGTAAAACAAAACGACATAAAACCGGCCAGGGTAGTAAGCGCCGCCAGGAATACCGGCTTGATCAGTTTTTTCACAAGATCAAAGACCAATATGCGGTGTTCATCAACAGTCAGTGTGTTTTGCCGGGTATCTTCCATATAGTGGGTAACTATGTGAATGCCGTAGGCGCTGCCGACCGCGGTGAGAATAACCGGCAGTATGGTGGTAATTATCGAGAGTTTTATGCCAAACAGCGCCGCTATGCCGATAGTCCAGACAACCGCAATGATAACGGTTAAAAGCGGCAAGACGACAAAGGTAAAACGCCTGAACGAGAAAAACAGCATCGCCAAAACCACAATAACCACAAGCGGTATCAACAGCACATTATCCGCGATTATCGATTCATTGATGACTGCGTTGACAATCGGCTGTCCGGTGAAATATACTTCCGCTTCGCCGGCAAATATTTCTCCGGCTATTTTACGAATTTCTGCGATGCTCCGGGTTACTTCCGGGCGGGTAAATTCCGAGGTTAACACGTTCAGGGTGACAAGAATCTGCGTAGCCGAAGAGTCATCGGAAACAAGAGAATTCTGGAACAAATCCCATGACGCGATACGCCGTCTGAGTTCGGTTATCTCTTCATCGGTCCCCGTAAAATCTTCCGGCACCAGGTCCGAAACGACGATGCTTTCGCTGTCGCCGGTTATATACTGTGTTGACATTATCGAATTAACCGACTTGACGAATTCAGTATTTTCAACCGTCTGGGCAAACTCCCGGATTAGCCCCAGAAAGTCTTTCTCAAAAACCGTTCGGTAGGGGCGTTCAAGCCCGACAAGAATCATAACCTGCCCGCCGAAAGCATCATCAATATATTCTGATATTTTCTTCGCCTGATTGTTTTCCGGCAGAAAGCGGATGTTATTGTTATCCAGTTCCGATCGGGGAAGCTGAAGACCCAAAAACACCGTGATAACTGTGATAACACCGACAACCAAAGCCGGACGCCTGAATAGTTTCTCCATGATGTGTCTCTGTAATATAATACACTACACAAAAAATAAAAAGGGTGTTATAATCGCCGCGTGCATTCAAGCGATCAAAAATCATCTCAAAAAACAACCGCCCACTGGGCCGATGAGTATGCCCGCAAGGTGGTAAACGAGAAAGGCTGCCCGTCAGTTGACGACTCGTCCGCCGGCGAGAAAGAACTGTACACCTGTGCGTCGGGGATCACCCCGTCCGGAACGGTACATATCGGCAACTTCCGGGAGATCATCTCGGTTGAACTCGTCGTCCGCGCCCTGCGGGACATGGGCAAGAAGGTTCGTTTTATCTACTCGTGGGACGATTACGATGTATTCCGCAAAGTCCCCAAAAATATGCCGAAACAGGACGAGTTGGAAAAGTACCTCCGTCTTCCCATCACCATGGTTCCCGATCCCTGGGAGCGGGACGCAAGCTATGCCCGCCATCACGAGGTCGATGTTGAAAGCGCCCTGCCCGCCGTGGGGATATTCCCCGAATTTCTGTACCAGGCGGAACGTTACCGTTCTTCGCTGTATGCGCAGGGAATACGCCGGGCGCTGGAACATCGGGATGCGCTGAAAAACATCCTCGATAAATTCCGCGATGAGGATCATAAGATACAGGGCGAGTGGTGGCCGGTCAGCGTGTTTTGCGATGCGTGTAACAGGGACGAAACCGGCATCGACGGCTGGGACGGCGAGTGGGCGCTGAGCTATCACTGCGACGCCTGCGGCGAGGCGCGGACGGTCGACATTCGCAGCGCTTCGGGGATCAAGCTGGGCTGGAGGATCGACTGGCCCATGCGCTGGGAATACGAAAAGGTCGATTTCGAGCCGGCGGGCAAGGATCACCACAGCCAGGGGGGCAGTTTTGACACGGCCCGCCATGTCTGCAGAGAAGTGTACGGCTGGGATCCGCCGGTTACCTTTCGCTACGATTTTATCGGCATTAAGGGATCGGTGGGAAAAATTTCCAGTTCTTCCGGCGTCGTCGTGGCTCTGGGAGATGTACTCAAGGTGTACACGCCGGAACTTGTCCGCTACCTGTTTGCGGGGACCCGTCCCAACGTCGAGTTTACCATTTCCTTTGATCTTGACGTGATTAAAATCTACGAAGATTACGACAAAACCGAACGTATTGCCTGGAAGATGGAGGCGGCCAAGGACGAGGCGACCTACCGGTGGGAGCGGCGTATCTACGAGCTTTCCAATCCGCATACCGCCCCGGACGGGAAGACTGTTCCTCTGGAAAGTATGGAGCAGCCGTTTCAGATTCCCTTTCGCCACTTATGTAACCTGATCCAGATTGCCGACGGTGATGTGGAAAAAACACTGGAAGCCCTGGCCGGCCCGCATGGCCCCGCACCGGGGCAAATCCCCACCCTGCGCTCAAGGGCGTTGTGCGCTCAGTACTGGGTGGAAAACTGCGCCCCCGAAGAATTCCGTTTTAAGCTGCGTTCGCCTTCCAGGGAAGGCGCGCCAGGGGAGCGGGCGGAACTTTCCGGTCAGGAAGAAGCGGCGATACGGCTCCTGCGCGACGAGGTGGTTTCCCGCATCGAAACCTTTGCCGAAGACAAACCCTGCGCCGAGGCGATTTACGCCGCCGCCGAAAAAGCCGGCATTGAGGGCAAGGCCATGTTTCGCTGTGCATACCAGGCCCTCATTGGCAAGGACCAGGGTCCCCGGCTGGCAAGTTTCCTGCGATCAATCGACAAGCAACGCCTGCTGGACATCCTCGCCTCGTATTAACATATCAGGCTGCCGGGTTTCCCTGTCTGCCGTCATGTGTCCTGCACAAGAAATTCACATTTCATGTTTGGCAGCCTTATGCAGCATTATCTTTTTTTCCAGAAGCTGTTTTTCAATTTCGGCCGGAATATGTTCGTCGGTAAAAACTCCGGCAACCTTTTCCAGTCGTACCAGTCCAAGAACGCCCTGGCGTTGAAATTTTTCCGATTCGGTCAGGATAAATACATCGCGCACGTTTTCTGCAAGATCTATAACCGTTTGTGAGCGCATGTGGTCGTTCCCGGTAAACCCGTATCCCGGTATATAACCGTCGGTTCCGATAAAGAATTTGTCCGAAAAGAAGATTTCGCCGCATTTTCGTGTTATCGGCCCCACCAGTACCTGGGATTCAGGCTGGTAGTAGCCGCCCAGCAGGATAATCCTGGTGCGGGAGGCATGACGGATAAAATTGGCAATAAAAACCGAGTTGGTAATGATGGTAACATCCTTTTTCGCGTTGGCAAGCTCCTCGGCAAGGAGTGCGCAGCAGGAACCGGACTCGATCATTACCGTTTCTCCTTCCTCAACCATTTCCGCAGCCGCCTTGGCAATACGCCGCTTGGTAGCATAGTTGAATGCCAGTCGTTTACCCGTGTCATCTGAAGTATTGAGGCAGGCATATCCGTGTTCACGGCATACCAGCCCGCGTTCCTCCAAAATATCCAAATCCTTGCGAATCGTGACCTGCGACACTTCCAATAGTTCCGCCAGGGTAATTACTTCGGCGCGGCTGTGTTTCGATAAAATTTCGAGTATTTTTGTACGTCTGT
>Ga0082212_10005614_pt1 | contig 17048 bp, 11 predicted proteins | sample TergutNt197P3_FD_71548 | JGI IMG/M metagenome (GOLD analysis project Ga0082212, IMG submission 71548) | Neocapritermes taracua P3 segment gut microbial communities from Petit-Saut dam, French Guiana - Nt197 P3 | ecosystem: Host-associated > Arthropoda: Insects > Digestive system > Gut ... | reverse complement strand
TTCACTGCGTTTCGCTCAGACAGTTGGGTTTGCGGGCGCTCCCGTTCGCCAAGAGATTCATCCAGCCTTCCGCAAAGGCTTGGGGACAAGGCCTCGGCCGCCCTCCTGCCCCTCCGCCCCTCCTGCCCCTCCGGCTGGGGTCTGATCTGTAACTTGCGGTGCAAGGCACGGAAGAACCGATGCCAGCTGAAATCATATCCAAGAAAGTTCTCTCTGGAGAAACCAAATTCGGGGGCACACCAACTTACGTATCGGTCCTCGCAGGACAATAAGCGTCTGTCCTGCTACGTTCTCTCCCCGAGCAGCCCTGGCTGGGGTCTGATCGGCAACGGAGGATTAATGGAGAAAATTGCTATTTGACTTCTTGGGTCAAGAGAAGTACTATTAAGTCGAAAGTACTACAAGTGTCGGAAAAATACTACTAACGTAGGACTGCCTGACTCATGTAAATGGGTTCTGATATCAAACTAAGCAGAGAGGAGATGGTATTTATGAGGAAATTGGCTCTCTTGTTACCAATAGTTGTTGCTACAAGTCTCTTGTTCACAGGCTGTCAACGCGCCCTGAATAATGTTTTTTTTAGCAATGCTGACGCTATTCTGATTAATTCCCAACAAAGCGATGAGTTTTCTGTTCGATTGGCGCTGGTTACGAAGAGCCGAGTGCGGGATGTCGTCTTTGTTGGCTTGGAGGGCACGGGCGTGGAAAACGCCGGCTATCAAGTAACCATCACAGACAGCAATGCCGACGCGTTGAACGCCTTCACTCACAAGGGCTGCTATCTGAAATATCTGACGCTGAACATCGAAACGCCGGAAAACGAGAGATCATGCACCATCAGCGCTGTCATTCTTGATGTGGATGGGGAAAGCCAAAAGATTGTCTTTGCGACACCGCTCCGACATACTTTCATCGGGGGTTTTGTCGGCACGCAGGCTTTGGGGTTTTCGGCTCCCGGTGAGGTGTCGTCGAAAATGATCAACAGCAAGGAACAGGGTATGGTGTATGTCCTGTACGCTAATGAAGATCTTATGCTGGATAAAGTTTATTTCCTGGATTTTCTGGAAGTTGGCGAGATGAAAATGCTTATTGATGATGAACCTGTGGCTGACAGCACGCACCTGTACGCTTGAAAAAGGGCGAAACCCTTTTTATCAATCTGTATCCTGTTTCCGCAAAGGCGAATGATTCCAGTTATGTTTTGACCACTCTATTTTTCGAGTATACGATTCAAGGTCATGATACGCCTTATGTCAACAGCGCGTGCATAGAGTTTAATCCCCTTGGCTCCGGGCCCAAAGCCGAAGCGGATACGACGGATAGAGAGAGATTGATTGACAGTTTGTTGCTTCGGTGAGGATGGCAAAGTGATGATGACAAGCTGCCAAAGCAGCAGAGGTTCCGTGCCGGCGGCTTGCTGGTCTGTCTCAATAAAGAATGAGGAGATGTTTATTATGAGGACAAAAAGACAATGGTTGGCGTTCATGATTTCGTTCGCTATGATGATGATCCTATGGGGATATGTTATTGCGCCTGGCGCTTGCGCGGCGGAGGAGAACACGCCGGCGCAAGACAAAAGCATTAAAATTCTTGCTATCGGCAACAGTTTTAGCCAAGATGCTATGCAGTGGCAGTATCAAATTCTAGAAGATGCCGGGTATAGCAGTGTTACCCTTGGTAATCTGGTTATCGGAGGTAGTAGTCTGCAAAAGCACTGGGGGCAGGCAAACGGTGATCCGCCCATCTATGAGTACTATAAAAACACCAACGGCAGCTGGCAGGTAAGATACAGCACATCAATAGAATACGGTATCATAAATGAGGACTGGGATGTTATTACATTGCAGCAGGCCAGTCCGGACAGTGGACTCCCTGGAACGTATAATCCCGAGCATGAACCTTGGTTAGACAATTTGGTGAATTATATTAATAACAAAAAAACAAATCCTACGGCCCGTTTGGGCTGGCATATGACTTGGGCGTACCAGCAAAATTGCACGTATACCTACTTTTCTAATTATGGAAATCAACAGATGACTATGTATGAGGCAATCCTTTCTGCGGTACAACAAAAAATCGTACCCCACGAGGCTTTTGACTTCATCATCCCGACGGGTACGGCTATTCAAAATATGCGCACTAGCTATGTTGGGGATACTTTGACTCGTGACGGCTTTCACCTCTCACTGTACCTGGGGCGTTACATCGCAGGTATGGCATGGGTGAAAGCTGTAACCGGCGAAACCATTGATGGTATCACATACACTCCCAATGCCGTTGAAGTCCCCGGGAGTTTGCTTCCTGTAATAAAAGAGGCGGTTAATAATGCGGTAGCGACTCCCTTCGCGGTGACACCTTCTAGTTATTCTGGGGAACCGGCCACCTATACGATCACATACCACGTCAACGGGGGGACAAGTCTAACTCTTTCCAGCGAGACGAAAACCCATGGAGTGCCCCTCGTGTTGAGCGGGGAAGCCACACGTTCAGGTATGGAATTCCAAGGATGGGGGAGCAAGTCCAACAGCCCCCTTGAGTATGAAACGGGCGGCGAATATACTGAAGACAAGAATGCGACCTTATATGCGATATGGTATTACAGAGTCAATTTTGACGCGAATCTTGGAGAAGGAGAAACGGCGACGACAATGCCGGAATCTTTCGTCAAACCATTTAGCCAAGGAGTTCCGTTACCTGGCCAGAGCCCCAGCCGGGAAGGATACACCTTTGTGAAGTGGTCATTAGCGAAAGATGGGTCAGGTCCCTACTATGAGCCCAACGATTCATTTTCATATCTGTCAACCAAACCGGTTACCCTGTACGCTGTTTGGGAGCCGGTCACTGATTTGAAGAACGAGATTAAGCTGGGTATGTACTATTTTGGGAAGTGGACGCCTGAACCGGCAAGTCTGGCAATAATCCGCGACGAAAAAATGATTCTGCCGAGAAGCAGCTACACCTATATTAAGAATGAAGCAATGGCCAACTACGCTGTTGAGTTTGAGCTGACCGAACCGAGAGTGTCCGATAATGCTTATGTTATGATCCAGTTGCGTACCCCTGACGAGATGCCAATAGGAAACTATACACAGGCGGTGATGTTCAGAGCCAATCTCAACACGGCTGACGACATCCGTTATATGGTTGGTGGAGGTGCAGGTGAAAAAATCTTAAACAGCGGACCAATCTGGAACAGCGAGTCGACGATCAATGTGCGCCTGGAGATTCTTAATGGAACTCTAACCGTTATGACAAAGAAGCTGCAGGAAAGTAAATATGTGACCCAAGGCGCCATTCCCATGGGGACAACCGAAAACACTCATGTATGCTTCAGTGCATATAGTCAAAATATAAGCAGCTTTAGCGTAAGCTTTGACAACGTCAGATTGTATCGGGAGCATCAGAATGGTATCTGGGATCCAACGCCGGTCATGGAAGACAGGTTTGATGGCGATTATCCTGGTGGGTTTCCTGATAGTTCAATATGGGGTAACATCAACTCTGCGGGAGTCAACGATGGTCTAAAGCAGCAATCCTGGGACAGAATCAGGCCGTTCGCTCCTGAAAGGCAGCCTCTGCCGGATGTTGGCCGACCAGATGGCTGGTATGACTCCAGAGATGTGGCGCCGATGGAGCAGCACATTGATTGGATGGCCGACTATGGGATTGATTTCATGTCAATGGCATGGTATTGGAGAACCAGCGTTGATCAGGATAAAGAGAACCCAGCTGTTTATGCTTATCTTAGCGCGGAAAACCGTTCACGGATTTCCTATTCATTGCTGTGGTGCAACCATGACGGATTCCCGTCTCCGACGACCTTGGGCGAATGGGAAGCCATGGTGGATTACTGGGTCGATGAGCATTTTACCAAACCTGAATACCTGATCATCGAAGGTAAGCCGGTCTTGTTTGTTTTCTCGCCTGATGGTTATAAAGCCCAAGCCGAAGCTATAGGCAATTTGATTGATATTGCGAATGCGCGCGTAAGGTACAACCCTGACAACGGATTGGATGGCATATATTTTGTGCTCTGCGCGGTAGCGACTGATCATTGGGTAGGCTACGCTGCGAGCTCCGGTTTTAGTGCTATTTCCGGTTATAACTATCCTTTTGGCGTAGAGGGTCATTACTGTAGTCCGAATACAAATCCACCATGTAATATCCCGTCAACACATACGCCGTTTTCGCACAGTTTTGCCGAACGTGCCGGGCATTATCAAATGCAGTGGAACTATATTTTGAGAGAAAGCGCATTGCCATATTTTTTGCCGATGTCTGCCGGCTGGGATTCCCGTCCCTGGGGAGGAAGCAGCGATCCGCTTCATGACAATTCCAAATCAACGCCGCAAGAGTTCGAAGATCATCTGCGGGACGGATACAACACCATCAGCCAGAATATGGTTAAAACAAAGGGTATCGGCATGCTGCACTGCTGGAACGAGTTCGGTGAGGGGGCAATTATTGAGCCGACCGTAGAGTATCAATTTGAGTACTTGGAGGCGATTCAAAGGGTTTTCCGACAATAGCACAGCCGTAGAACTTAATGATCCGAAGACCTTAATGGTTCGAACCCAGGAACCCCTCTCGCTGTTTGGGAAAGGGGTTCTCTTCTATTCTTTCCAAATGGCGTACATAGTTGTGCTTTCGCCAATCAGAACAGTCGAACCCTCAAGATATCTTGTGCCGTCCGGACTGCCCATTGCCCACCCGTTAAAGGTGCTGCCGGGTTTGCTGCGGGCCGGCGCCGCCGCCAGGGAAAAAGACGGACGCGTGACTTTATCAATGTGGGAAGAGTTGACATATTGGTTTTCTGTCGCCGGTGGCGGCGGGTTCGCGCCGCCGTTGGCGTCATAGCGCAATTCGATCTTTCTTTCATACACTGCGAAGAAGCTTACATCACCATCGTCGGCGCTCACGGGGCAGTATTTCGTCGTCATCGCGGGACCGCCGGGCTTATCGCTCCATCCTGCCGGATTCCAGCCGGTATAGGGATGATGCTGGAGTTTATCGATGGTTTTATATGTTTCCTTGTTGTAAAAGGTCACGGTTATCGGCCGGCTAGCCGGCTCTGTTCCGTTATAGTCATAAAATGTCGCCGTGACGGTTTTCTTGTAGACAGCGTACAGCGTTGTATCGGCTTCGGGCAAGGTGAAAGAGGTCAGACCCGTGACCGCGTCCGGATCCGTATTCCAACCGACAAATTGCCATCCGGCCTTCGTGGCCTGAGGGGAAAGATCCACCTCGGCGCTGCCGGGGAGAACAGACGAGGTATTTGAGGCGGCGTCGCCGCCGTTGGCTGTATAGTCATAGGTGACAGTGTAGGTCGCGCCGGGTGTGTCTTCGTCAACGATCTCCGAGGGTGTGTCGAAGGCGCCGGCTGACGCGTCCGGCGGTGAAGCCGCGACGGAACCGGTGGAAGCTCCAAGCAGACAGGCGGCGCTGACGGCGATCAGAAGGAGCCCTGTGGAAAACACCAGCGCGGCTCTTCGGGGCGGTTTGAATGTTTTAATGGAGCGCAGCCGTTCTTTCAGAGCTTTCTTATCTTCGCACAAAGTTGTGGCCAGAACCGCCCGGGAAGCCGTAACCCTGTCGGCGATGGCAATGAGCGCGATGCCGTAAGTCTTTCTGTCGCTGGCATTCATACGATGGATAACGGAGGCGTCGCAGGCAAGCTCGCAGACCTGGCTGATTTCGCGCCGGGCCAGCCAGGCAAGGGGGTTGAACCAGTGCAGGGAACAAGCCAGAGCGCACAACCATTTGATGAGAACGTCCCTCCGGCGCAAGTGGGTCAGTTCATGGAGAAGAACGCTGTTCAACTGGGCGTTTGTATATTCCCGGTCAGGCAGGATGATGCTGGGCCGGAAAAGGCCGACCAGCATGGGTGTTGATGCCAGAGGGCAACTGTACAGACGCGGGGGTCGCCGGTCGCCGCACAGCTTGGAGAGGATTGCGGGATCCGGGATATTGACAGCTTTGCGATAGCGGATCTTGCCTTTGAAGTAGGCGTATCCGACTATGTGATAAAAAAGAAAAACCAGAACCCCCAGGGGATAGACAACCATGAATCCTTTGGTTATCGCAGTAACACTGCCGGTGAACAAACCGGGTCCCGTCTCAGACGAAAAGGCGCCGACAGCTGCAGAGGGATCAACGTCAGCGTCAGAGCCAGTGAAGGTGTCAGTATCAGCGGCATTGGAGATGTCCGCCGCGCCCACCGGAACCGTGGCGACCGGGGGACTGACTGCCTCCGCGGCGGCCAAACCTTGTCCAATAGCCGCGTGTACCGGTGTCAGCAGCGTGTTGACCGCCGAAGGGGGCAAGACGAGACACTTTGAAACGGGAACCAACAAAGCCGCCAGCGCCACAAGCCACAAGGCGTACTGAACGGTTCGGGGGAGACGGTGTTGTATGAGGGGTTTGATGAGCATAAACAGCAACGTGAGAACGCTGCCGGAAAAAGACATGATCAGAACTGTGCCCATGAGGTCGCCCATAAAAGCATCAGAAACAATCATTTAATCGCCTCCATCCTCATCCAGAAAGAAATTCATCAGGGTATCGATGTCATCTTTCTTCAACTTCCCGTTCCGGCAAAGGGCGGAGGCGAGATTGGCCGCGTTGCCCTCGAACAGCCGATCCAAAAAATCCTGTTCTTCTGAATTCATATATTCCTGCTCGGTGATATTGGGTGTGTACAGGAGAACGCCGTTGAACTGAGCGTCAATGACACCCTTTTCGCGCAGCCTTGTAATCAGGGTCTGGGTTGTGGATTTCTTCCAGCCCTTCTTGAGCTCAAGTTCTTTGCGTATCACCCCATAGGGAACAGGTCGTTCCTCACGCCAGAGAATGCGCATAACCTCATATTCAGAATGGGTAATGTTTGAGGACATTTTCGCTCCCAACTTTATTGACAGACCACTAACTGTATAAAACTTTATCAGAAGGGCGGTGTTGTTGTCAATTCATTTTCAGGCGGTTCACCTTCACAACTGACCTTTCACAACTGACCTTCATAACTCAATGGTGAATGGAGATGGATATTTCTATTTATTTTTTGTCGCTTCCTGCACTTTTAAAATATGCACCCGCTAAACCTGTTGCACTTGCATTTCATAGTGCTTCAGAGGTACAATCAAAGACAGTGAAGACTGCTTGTCAAGTTCTATGAGAACGGGGAAACGGACGCCATAACCGCGTTCATTTATAAGAATTATGTCGACAGGATAGATTTTTGACAGTTTTTCGAAACTGCGTCAACGAACAGAGAATGAGGAGTGAACAGACCATGAAGATAACCGAAGACGTTATCAGGCTCTTTGCCGGCAGCGCTACAGTGGCGGCCAACGGCAAGAGTCTTGCCAACAAAGGAAGTTTTATCTCTTTGTCGATTAACCAGGAGGCCAATTTGCTCTTTGGTCTCTGTCAAGGCAGCGGCAAAACCCCTTACGCTTGCTCGGTGGATTTTGCCGAACCGGACAAGCCCATAGCTCGCTGCAGCTGTCCCAGTCGGCAGATTCCCTGCAAACACGCGGTGGGGTTGCTCTTTTGCCGGCTTCACAACAAGACTTTCGCCGTCGCCGAAATTCGTGAGAGTGTTGTGGTCAAGCGGGAAAAACTGAAAGCCCGGGCGGAGAAAAAAGCCGATTTCGCCCAGAAAGCGGCCGAAGAAAACGCCGCCGGAAACACGCCCGCGCCGCTGACAAAACAAAGAGCGTCCGCCGCTGTCAAGAAGTGCCGGGCCCAGCTAACCGGGCTGGAGTTAGCCGAAAAGATTTTACACAACATCGTCAAAGGCGGTCTCCACAGCATCGATCGCCACAACGAAAAGCTCTACGCCGAACAAGTCAAAGAGCTCGGTAACTATTATATCGTCGGCGTTCAGGCGGCGCTGACGGATCTCCTGACCGCGGCCGCCGAAGGTCAAAAGAGCCAGGATTTCACCCAAGCCGTCCGGCAGCTCAGCTATCTACACGCCTTACTGCAAAAAGCCCAAGCCCATATGCAAAACAGAATCAGCGACCTGGAGTCTTTCCCTGAGCTGGGATCTTCCGCGCTGCAAGCGATGTTGCATTCGACCATTGAGGAGCGGATGGGAACAGCTTGGAAGCTGTCCGAACTGGCTCAGCACGGACTTATGCTGCAGAACACCAAATTGATCCAACTGGCTTTCCGGGTCTACGAAGACGAGGCCAAGAAAGAGTTTGTTGATGAAAGTGTTTGGCTCTCTCTTACCGACCGTCAAATCTATCTGAGCAAAAACTTCCGCCCTTTTAAGGCGCTGAAATATATTCGGGCTGAAGACAGTGTCTTCCTGCTGATAGAACCCCAAGAACTCTTCATCTATCCCGGCGACAAAAACCCCCGTATTCGCTGGGACGCGGCGACTCGGCGCGAGATCACAGCTGAAGATTTGGTTGAAGCCCAGGCAGCTGGTCAAGTGGATTTTGCCGCTGTGTTGAGGGAGGTCAAAAACCAATTGCGGGCTCCGCTGGCCGACAAGAACCCATTTGTTGCCTTGAAAGTGGCCAAGCTGGGACAGGATGACGCCGGGCGCTGCTACGTCTTTGACAGCCAGGATACCGTCATACCGCTTATCCCCGGCCAGTTCGGACACCTGTTGCGTCGGCTCAGCCGTGAACAAGCCGAGGGTCAAGTTCTGGTTTGCCGTTTTGCCCAGAACAACGAGAGTTTGCTTTACGGCGAGCCGGTTGCCCTCATCACCGATTCCGCGGTGATTCGATTCGCCTATTAGGGTGGCGGAGTTCCGGCAAGTGCGATAGAAGATTAAGGAGGCAGCGATGGCATTACCCATTCTAATCGATCTTGAGCAAGAGATTACCCGTTTGATGATTGCGGGAAGCCCCCACGCCAAAGGCGATCCCCGCCTGAAGAAATTCATTCCGGCTTTGGAAAAACTTGCTGAGAAAGCCCCGGTTATGGCGACCCTGGCCCAACGTCTTACGGCCCTGGTGGAGGGAGACGAGAAAACCGGCCCCGAAGCGCTGCTCAGTGTGGGGACGGTGATAACATCCATTATGTACACCCAGGGCAGCAGTGAAACCGATGCTGACATTATGGCGTTTGACTATGAGGATAAACCGCTGGCACTCACACGAATCCATTATTCCCGCCTGCATGAGGTTATTGAGGTGCTGGAGTCAGGGGGCCAAAAACATTCCGGCCTGCTGGCCAGGCTCCTTGAAAGGGGAGACCACAAGGATCCCCGTCTGTATCCTTCTTATGTCAAAGCCGTCACAGATGTGAAAAGTCCCATAAGCAGTTTTGTCTGCGAGAAAATCCTGCCTGATATCGGCGCGGATATAGCCCCCTTCTTGCTTGCGGAATTTGACGCCAAAGGGAGCAAGCGTCATGCTCGTATATTGCGTGTTTTGCGGATGATTATGGGCAAAGACGCCGCACCTTTGGCTGAAAAAGCCTTGGCCGAAGGGGCGCCTCCTGTAATGACGGAAGCCCTGTTGACGTTGGGTCAAGACCCGGCCTATGAAGAAACCCTTATTGCCTATACAAGCGACCGCAAAGGTGAGATCCGCGGCGCGGCGCTCGCCGGACTGGCGATTATGGGTTCAGACCAAGGCGCTATGCTGTTGCTGGAGGGCCTGGATAAGAGCTCGATATCTCATTTGGAAGAGGCCTTGGTGTTGACGAAAGACCCCGCCGTCCTTGATAAGATGCTGGTACAGGCCCGCATGTTTGAGTCTGCATACAAAATGAAAGATAAGAAGAAGACTCCGACCGCAGCTGAGGAAGATCCGTTCCCAAAGAACTTGGCCAAGTGGCGGATTCTCCTGTCGGTGATCGCTGCCAGATCCGAATGGGAATGCCTGACCGTTCTGGAGGCGATGCTCATGGACAAAACCTATGGGGATGTCTGGAACGATCTGGCTTTGCGTCAAATTATGGAAAACCTTTGCGAAGACAGTGACCTTGAGAAAAGAAAGATGATTGTACGGGTATGCAACGACGCGTCGCGGGCCTATTATAAGCTGAAAGCCTGTATAAGCCTTTATTCGGTGGAGGAAGTTTATGACCGCTGCCACAGGGATGTGAATAAGGATCAAGCCGGTCTCATTCATCGTGTATATAACATCGATAGGGAAGAAAGGGCGCCTGACAACCAAAAAACTTGGGATCGCCGCTGGGCGCAGCAATTTGCCGGGACGAATCCTTATGACGCGTGTGTTCTGGTCTATAATGATGATTTAAGCACGTGGAAAAAGATTCTGGAAGCCGCCGCCGCCTTGGTCAAATCGATGGCTTCGACATCTTATCTTCAGGCATCGTACCGCCGGGTTTTGGTTGAAGCCTTTCGGAGTCAATACCCTGAAGCCAGGAAATATTTTGAGAAGTTCGTTAAAAATGGAGCGGACAGGGCGAAACTCATTGAGGAAATCAGCCGAGCCGTTCCGGACGCTCAGGAGAATTGGTTTAAGTAAGTTAACAGTTATGCCCAACACAACAGAGGAGACTAACAACATGCCTAACACAGCTGACGACAAAACTCTCTTACGCCTGCCCGCCGAAAAGTTATATGCCAACGAGATCGAAGCCCTCATTAATGAAGACAAAGACCCTGTTCCCGCCGGTTGGCAAATGAGCCCTCGTCAGGTTTTTACTTTTATCACCGGCGGCAAGGCGGGCGCCGTTCCTATCACCCCCAAATATATTGGCCATAACCGGCTGGTTGAGGTGGCTGTGGCCACGCTGTTGACCGACCGGGCCCTTCTGCTCATCGGCGAACCGGGTACCGCCAAATCCTGGCTCAGTGAAAACCTTGCCGCCGCTGTTTTCGGTGATTCCACGAAAATCATCCAGGGAACCGCCGGCACCAGCGAGGAGCAAATCCGCTATTCCTGGAACTACGCCATGCTCCTGGCGGAAGGCCCCAGCGACCGCGCCTTAATCAAAAGCCCGGTTATGACCGCCATGGAAACAGGCGGCATTGCCCGGATCGAGGAGATATCCCGCTGCCAGTCTGAAGTTCAGGACGCGTTGATCTCAATTCTGTCCGAAAAGACCATTGCCATCACCGAACTGGCACGAGAGGTTTCCGCTAAACGCGGTTTTTCCTTAATCGCCACCGCCAACACGCGGGACAAGGGTGTCAACGACATGTCAGCCGCCCTTAAGCGCCGTTTTAATATTGTTGTCCTGCCTACGCCGGCAACGCTGGAAACAGAAATTGGCATCGTCAAAAAAAGGGTAGGCGAGATTTCTGCGAACTATCAGCTGACAGCGCACCTTCCCGCCGATGAGGCCATTGAAAAGGTGGTGACCATTTTCCGGGAACTTCGCGCCGGCCAGACGCTCGACGCCAAACAAAAGATCAAGCCCCCCTCGGGGGTTGTATCCACCGCCGAAGCCATTTCTCTGCTGACGGGCGCCATGGCGTTGGCGGGGTCCTTTGGCGATGGCCGTGTCAAAGAAATTGATTTGGCGGCGGGGCTTCAGGGCGCGGTTGTCAAAGACGAAGACAAAGACCAGGCTGTCTGGAACGAGTATCTGGAAAACATCATGAAGAAGAGGGGAACGAAATGGCAGCCTCTTTATAAAGCCTGCAGGGAGATGACTTCATGACGCCTGTCCCAAGATCGGATTTCGAATCGCGCACCGGTGAATTACGGACCTCGGAAGGGGTGCGTCTTTTTGGCATTCGGCATCTCAGCGCGGCGGGATCCTGGCATCTGAAACAGTTTCTTGACGCGGTTCAGCCGGATCTGGTTTTGATTGAGAGCCCTTCGGACACAACCCCGCTGATCCCGGATCTTTGCCATAAGGGTGTCAAGCCGCCGGTGGCCATCATGAGTTATACCACGGAGGCACCGGTGCATTCGCTGTTGTATCCTTTGGCCGCTTATTCTCCCGAATACCAGGGGATTCTTTGGGCATACCGCCACAAGAGGGAGAGCCGTTTCATCGATCTGCCTTCCGATATTAAGGCGCCGTTGTATCAGCTGCAGGAAAAGCTGAGGATACGGAGGATCGAGGAAGAGCTGCGGGCCGAAGCCATTGGGGCTGTGGATACTGCGTCAACTGAGCAAGCGGAATCACCGCAACCCGTTATGTCGCCGACGCCGGCTGAACAGATGACCCAGGCCGGCGTTTACTACCGTTACAGCAGCAAGCTCTATGATACAGTCGCTGAGCTTGCCGGCGAGAAAGACTTCGAGTCCTATTGGGAACGCAATTTTGAACATAATCTCGCTGCCGATGTCTATATGAAAGCGGTGGCGCTTCATTCAGCAGAAATGCGGACGATGACCGCCGGTTACGAACGAGAAGCCGCGCCTCTGGATGCTTCGATCAACGCGCTGCGCGAGGGTTATATGAAACGATGTGTCAGCCAAGCCATCGCCGAGGGATATGCTCCGGATAAAATAGTCGTCATTCTCGGCGCTTACCATGTTGTCGGCGTCATGGCCTGTGAGCCCATGAGCGATGAGGAACTGGCGCAGCTGACCCGCGTGGAGACCCGGATAACGTTGATGCCTTATTCATATTACCGGCTGTCATCTTTTTCCGGTTACGGGGCAGGGAATAACGCGCCCTTTTATTATGAGATGATGTACGAGGCCATGGCCAAAGACGCACTGGACACCTTGCCGTCGCGCTATTTGACCGAGCTTTCCCGGGTTTACCGTGAAAAGCACGGCTATTCCTCCACGGCTTCTGTCATCGAAGCGGTTTGCCTGGCCCAATCTCTGCAATATTTTCACGGGGGTCTTTTGCCAACTCTGGCGGATTTGCACGACAGTGCTGTGGCGACTCTGGCGGGGGGCGAAATCGCCGCCATCGCCGAAAGCTTTGCCGCCATGGATGTGGGCGTCCGCATTGGCGCGTTGCCGGAAGGGGTTAGCCAGACGCCTGTCCAAGACGACATGAACCGACAGATTAGAACCCTTAAACTGGAGAAATATAGAACAGTTGTTCAACAGTCCCTGGACCTGGACTTGCGGGAAAACCGCCGTGTTCAGAGCGAAGTTGCTGCTTTCCTTGACCTGGAGCGATCGGTTTTCTTGCACAGGTTGTCTTTCCTCGGCATTGAATTTGCCCGCAAAGAAAATCGCCGCCAGCAAGGCGCGTCTTGGGCAGAGAACTGGGTGCTCTGCTGGACTCCTGAAGTCGAAATACAAGTGGTTGAAACCGTCCTGCTGGGCGACACCTTAGAGGTGGCGTCTGCCTACCTGCTCAAAGAACGATTGGAAAAAGCCGTTGACGTTCTTGAGGTTGCCGCACTCGTCCGTGTGGCTTGCGAATGCCGTATGGAAGAATCCATTCCCCAAATTGTCGCCCGTTTGCAGGCACTGGCGACTGAGTCAGAAAGCTTCGCCGGTGTGGCCGGGGCGGCCCGAGAAATCAGTTTTCTAATCCAATATGGCTCCATCCGCCGTTTTGCCACCGAACCATTTGAGCCTATTCTCCGGCAGCTTTTTCTCAAAGGGGCTCTGCTGCTCTATCCCGCCGCCGCCTGCAACGACGAAACCGCCAGAGACATGGCCGACAGCATGACCCAACTCCATTTGATTACCCAGGAACACGACGGTCTTAGCGATGACGTCTGGTTGGCTAAGCTGGACACTTTAGCCCGGTCCGGCGACCGCAATCCATACCTCTGTGGGTTTGCTTTTTCCATTCTGATGGAGCGGGGTAAAGTTGAGGAAGATGTGCTGGCCGCCCAGGTGTCGCTGCATCTCTCGCCCGGCAACACCGCCCAAGCGGGGGCGGCATGGTTCGAGGGCCTGAGCCGGCGAAACCGTTATCTACTTCTATCCCGTTTGATGCTGTGGCAGCAGCTGGATGTCTACCTGGAAGGGCTGGATAGCGAAGGCTTTAAACGGGCATTGGTTTGTTTGCGCCGTGCTTTCGCGGCGTTTGAACCCAACGAAAAAGCCGGCGTCTGTGATATCCTGGCGGAGCTTTGGGGAATCGACGCGGGCGGTGTGGCGGAATACTTGCAAGAGGAGCTGAGCGAGGAGGAGAGTAAGGCGCTTGATGATTTGGGGGATTTTGATTTTGAAATTTTTGATTAATCACTGTGAAAGCGGACAGAGTGTTAGATAAATGAAAGGGAGTGAAAAGCATATGGGTGAAGCCGGCAGACCGTTTGATTATTCATTTGCCAATACAAATTTTTGGTGGTTCTATATTCTTTACAATATGTTTGCCCACGATAATGAGAAGGAGATGAATCTGGACGACGCGATTCATGAAGTTATAGGGCCTGACCCGGCCGGTTCTCTTGAATGGTCTATCGCGTTCTATCCAAAAAATGAAGCGGACAAGTACGGATTGCTGGCGAACCCCCATACCATTACCAAGAAGCTGACAGACGCGCGGATGCCTTCTCATACATGTTCTCCAGGGGGGATATCTTTTGCCATTGAGTTTCACTTCAGCAAAACCACTTATTTTCTGAACGATATTTATATCGGCAACCATGGCGGACATTTTGAAATGTGGTTTTTGACTTGGGATGAATTGCTGGCATTTGGGAAGTATGGGGAGGAGATTTTCTTGCTCTTGCTGACGATGACGGGAATTGAGGAGGAACAAAGACAGGCGGCGGAAGCGCGGATAAGCCGCAGCCTGAAATCCCTGCCCATGTTTGCGGATCATTCGGATTATATCGCGCGCTGTATTTGCAACGGCTTGGTGATTGAGGGGCGTTTTAGCGTGGTGGAGGGTGTGGGTTTGACGAACAATCAGAATCATAGCTTGAGAAATGTGACCAAATATGCCTATAACCGAAATCATCTTGTTGCTTTAAATCAGGCGCTCAAAGATTTTTGCGGCGACGGGGAGAGGATTTGAACCGGGGAGGACGAGTCCATTGAATCAAGAAAACCAAGAAAATCGAGAAAATTATGAAAATCAAGAAAATGATCAAAGAAAACCTTCCCAAGAAACCTTGGGAAAGTTGTCCCGTTGGCGGCTCCTTCTCGGTCGGGCAGCTGAGGAAAAACTAGCCTCCCTGAGGAGCCAAGGCGAACTTCTGACTGAGGAAGAAACGGTTATGGATCAGGCCTTGAGCGCTATTTACGATGAGACGAATCCTTCTGGTGGGTCTGGGGGCGCTTCCGGCAGAGGGGCCGGCGGTGCGGGATCACGCGGTGCCGGACTGGGGCCGTCCTATCCTAACCTGGCGAAATGGCTGGCCGATATTCGCTCTTACTTCCCGGACGATTTGGTCAGTGTTATCCAAAGCGACGCTATTGAGCGCCGGGGTTTGAAGCAACTCTTGCTGGAACCGGAAACCCTTGAGCGCGTCAAGCCGGATATCAGGATGGTTTCAACCCTGCTGACCCTGTCCGGGGCTATTCCCAAGAAGAGCAAAGAGCAGGCTCGAATGCTGGTGCGTCGGCTTGTAGATGAGATTCTGGCTCAGATGGAAAGCGACGTGCGCCGCGCGGTGACAGGGGCGCTGAATCGGAGGAAACATTCGCCTATACCATCTTTGCCCAACACTGATTGGAAGCGGACGATTCGCAAGAACCTAAAAAACTACGATCGGGAGAGGAAGCAGCTTATTCCGGAAAAATTCTACTTCTTTGAGAATAAGCGGCCCAATAAGGATTGGAAAATTATTCTTGACATGGATCAGAGCGGTTCCATGGCAGATTCAATTATTTACGCGTCGATTATGGGCAGTATATTTGCCTCTATCCCGGCGCTGGATACGCGCATTGTCGCTTTTGACACGGAAGTCGTCGATCTTACGGAAACCTGCGGCAGCGATCCCGTAGATATTCTTTTCGGCGTGCAGTTGGGCGGCGGAACCGATATTAACAAGAGTCTTAAATATTGCGGGCAGTTTATTGATACCCCCAAGAAAACATTGTTTATTCTCATTTCCGACCTTTACGAAGGTGGCGTTGAAGCGGGGCTGCTGCGCCGGCTGGCTGATATGAAAGAGTCTGGGGTGACGGTGTTGGTTTTGCTGGCCCTTTCCGACCAGGGGGTTCCTTTCTATGACGAGAGAATCGCCAAAAAGATCAGCGCCATGGAAATCCCTTGTTTCGGTTGCACACCGAACAAGCTGCCCGAACTGATTGGCGGGGCGCTGCGGGGGATGGATCTCAATGAGTTGGTCAAGCGGCTTTCTGGTGCCCAAGCCTAATTGGAGGCCTTGTTCATAGCCTCTTCGGCGGGTAGAGCCGCGATGGCGTTCGCTATGGTGTTCATGTCGCCAGGATCAACAGTCTAATTGCTGGAACCGGCATTGTTTTGGTTTTCATAGAAACCCAGCGGGGAATCGTAGATATTGTGTCCGGTTTCAAGAACCTGGCCTTCTATGGTTAGGGTAACGGCGTCCAATTGATAAAATTTGAGCAGAGTGTTTACCAAGCTGCCGAGGAGCAAGTATTCTCCCGTTGTGCCTGTCTGGCTAAGGGCCTGTCCATAGACGGTGTTCATGTCCGCCGCGCCGTTTTTACCCGAGATGGTGAAGGACAGAAGAGTACTGCCCGCAGGCAAGGATTGTTCTGTTACCAAGAGAGCGACTATGCTCTCCGCGGTGCCGTCAATCATTTCGGTTTTGGTGACGAAGCCGTCCGCGTTGTTGTTGGGAAGATAGAGGACAACAGGTACGGTTGATGTTGTTCTGGTGCCTGGGTTGTCTGGGTTGTCTGGGGCGGTATCACCATTACAGGCAGTTAGGCTCAGTAAAATGAGTGCGGCAAGGATTATGGCTGCGGCGATTCGTTTCATAGTGTATCGCTCCTTCTTTTTTTCATGTCATCTGAACGTTTTCATCATACTTATTTTCCACAGTTTTTGCAAGTTTATCAGAATTCCCGGAGGGTGCATATTTAAAAGTGCATGAACTGACGATAAGGATAAGCAGAGCTTTCTGCCGCGGTGTTTTCCCGCAACTCAATGGTGAGTTGGAGGGCAGATACCGCGCTGGCCAGTAACAGTGCCACGTCAGGGGTTGGGGAGCGGCAGACTCCAAAAGCCCGCGTATTTTTTTCGCCTTTCGGGGACTGCGTCAGGCGGTGAGGCGCTTGGATTCTGCCGCTCCCCCACCC
>Ga0082212_10005613_pt1 | contig 17049 bp, 18 predicted proteins | sample TergutNt197P3_FD_71548 | JGI IMG/M metagenome (GOLD analysis project Ga0082212, IMG submission 71548) | Neocapritermes taracua P3 segment gut microbial communities from Petit-Saut dam, French Guiana - Nt197 P3 | ecosystem: Host-associated > Arthropoda: Insects > Digestive system > Gut ... | reverse complement strand
CCCACCACCAGGGTGCCCATGGACAGGCAGATGCCCACCAAAAGGCCGCCGATCAAGGTGCCCGGAATGCTGCCCAGGCCGCCGATGAGGGTGACGATGAAGGAGGGCATGAGGATGAGGTGCCCCATGGTGGGCTTGACGCTCCACATGGGCGCGGCCAGGACGCCGGCCAAGCCGGAATGGCGGACCAAATTCCTGGCATCCTTGGTCCATAGGACAATCGCCTCCACTTTCCTTGATCGCGTTACCCGCTCGGCGATGGCATCCGGAAAAAAAGCCGGCATATCAGTGCGCCTGGAAGCCGAATAGATCACGTTCTTTTTTCTCCCGCCACAAAAAACTTGCGCCCCGCGTTTCCCGCCATATGATTGAATGACAACTTAACGGGTGGGGCGTAAATATTCAACCTAGTTTTTGCGGAGGGAAGCAAGACATGAATCGCCGTACGTTTTTCGCGTCGGAAAGCGTTTCGAAGGGGCATCCGGACAAGGTTTGCGACCAAATTTCCGATGCGGTACTTGATTCCATGCTCGCAGGGGATAAAAACGCCCGCGTTGCATGCGAGACTATTGTTACCACGGGCATGGTGCTTGTGATGGGGGAGATATCTACACAATGCTATGTCGATATCCCTCGCGTGGTGCGCGAGACCGTGAAGAAAATCGGCTATACGAAACCCGAGTGCGGGTTCGACTTCAAAAGCTGCGCGGTCCTGACGGCTATTGACGAGCAAAGCGTCGATATAGCAATGGGTGTCGACAGCGCTTACGATGATTCAGACGATAAAGGCGCCGGGGATCAGGGTATGATGTTCGGCTTTGCGTGCGACGAGACGCCGGAGTTTATGCCCGCACCAATTTCGTACGCGCACGCGCTGACGCGCAGACTTGCAGATGTTCGCAAAAGCGGCGATCTTACGTTTGTCAGACCGGACGGGAAGGCGCAGGTCACTGTCGAGTACGACGAAAACAAAAAAGTGATCGGTGTGCCCGCAGTAGTTGTATCAACGCAGCATGAGCCGGAAATCGACATTGAAGAGTTGAGAAGGAGCATCATAGAGAACGTCATCAGGCCGGTGATACCCGATAGCCTTATCAACTCAGACACGAAGATGTACGTGAACCCAACAGGGCGTTTCGTGATAGGCGGGCCTGTCGGCGATTCAGGGCTGACAGGGAGGAAGATAATTGTAGACACTTACGGCGGATATGCAAGCCACGGGGGCGGGTCGTTCTCGGGGAAGGATCCGTCCAAAGTCGACCGCAGCGGGGCGTATATGGCGAGGTATGTAGCAAAAAACGTCGTCGCGGCTGGGCTTGCCCGCGCATGCCAGATAGAAATCGCATATGCGATCGGCGTTGCGCGCCCGGTGTCCATCATTGTAGACACGCGGGGCACGGGGGCGCTCCCGGATGACAGAATAGCGGAAATAGTACATGAGAACTTCGATTTCCGCCCGTCGAAGATAATATCAAAACTCGACCTACTAAGGCCTGTCTATAGCCAGACAGCCGCGTATGGGCATTTCGGCAGGATAGGCGACGGCTTCACATGGGAAAAGCTGGATATGGCCGAAAAGCTGAGGAACTACCTTTAGATTTGAGATTTGAGATTTGAGATTTGAGAGCGTGAAGGAGTGACTAGTGGCTAGTGGCTAGTGGCTAGTGACTAGTGACTAGTGGCTAGTGGTTAGTGGTTAGTGGCTAGTGGCTAGTGGCAGAATATTAAAGATGATGGTGGGAATTAGTTAGCGGGTACCCAGGGGATAGGGATTAGAAATTACGAATTGGAGTGTGTTTCCATGAACATTAGCATTGGGCCTATTTCATCTGACCTTATCACGCAGCTGAAGACGGAGCCTATCCGCTCGGGCGCTACCGGGCTTGGCGAAGAGGTGGACAAGGGGTTTTCGGACATACTCACCGAATCGCTGAAAACAGCGTCGGCGACCGATACTGCCGATAAAGCCTCCGCCCTGGAGCTTTTGACAGGCGAGACAGACGACATGGCCGGCTTGCTTCTCGACGCGACTAAGGCGGAGATTTCTTTGAATTTGGCATTGCAGATCAGGAACAAGGTCATCGACGCGTATAACGAAATAATGCGCATGTCGGTATGATCAGGGTTACTTAGGATTCCCGGGTTCTTCTTGTATTTTATTAGGTTAGGGGAAATGGGATGGAGCCGTTACAAGTTGTGTTATCAATAGCCGGCACGATAGTAATAATCGTCGGAGCGTATTATGTGACATACTTTATCGGCGTAAAATCATCCGGAGCAAGCCGGGGCAGGAACCGTAACATCAATATCCTGGACCGCTTTTCGATTTCGAAGGATAAAAGCTTTTGCCTTGTTGAAATAGCCGGGAAAGTGTATGTCGTGGCTGTTACGAACCAGTCGATGACATTACTTGATACCTTGGACGCCGCGACTTTTGCCGGAACTGCGGCGGAGCGCGGCGGAGCGCCGTCTGCGGGCCGTTCGAAAGCAAACAGGTATGCAAGCGGAATATATTCAAACCGCATGACTAATAAACTGGCGTCCTTCATCGCTGCGCGATTAGGGCGGCCGGACCCCAACGACTACAGTGAGTCCGATTTACCAAGCGCTGAGCCCGGCAAATCTGAAAGCTATCGGGCCGGCAGCGCGGATTCCAGCGGCGGCGAGCCCGGAAGTGATGCGCAGGAAAGCAGCGCGCCGGGAAAAAGCGAGCCCGCGGGCGGGTCGTTTGCCGACAGTCTTCGCAACGCGCAGAGCAAGGGGTCAGGAGACGAAGAATGAAGAAAAATACAAACCCAAGCCTCCTGATAGACACGCCCTACGGACAGCGGCTGAAAGAACCTGAGCAGCAGAAAACCGGCAAACCGTTCGGGCGCAGCGCCGGCAAACCGTTCGGGCGCACAAAAATCATAGTTTTTCTGTTGACATTCCTGCTGACAGCTTCAATAACAAGCATATCTGCATCAGCGGCGATAAACGAAATAGTCACGACGCTCTTCGGCGAAAGCACGCAGACAGTCGATATAATAATCCTTCTTACAATACTGACATTGCTGCCGTCGATCCTGATGATGATGACGGGATTTACCCGTATCCTCATAGTACTGTCATTTATCCGCAACGCGCTTGGAATGCAGCAGACGCCACCGAACCAGGTCCTTATCGGCCTTGCGCTTTTTCTTACTTTTTTCGTTATGTGGCCTGTGCTGACGACCGTGTATTACGATGCCTATGAGCCATATGTCGCGCAGGAAATCACTCAGGACGAGTTTATTGACAGGGTAATGGAGCCGACTCACAAGTTCATGCTGGAACAGTGCACGAAAAGCGACCTGGAATTTTTCGTCAGCATATCCAGGGAGGATATCCCGGATATCGACTCTGTTCCGAACAGAGTCCTGATCCCCGCTTTTATTATGAGCGAGATCAAGCAAGCGTTCACAATCGGCTTTTTTATCTATATCCCGTTTATTGTGATCGATATGATAGTTGCAAGCACATTGATGGCGCTGGGTATGATGATGCTTCCTCCCGCTATGATTTCGCTGCCGTTCAAGGTGCTGATGTTTGTTCTCGTGGACGGCTGGCAGCTGATCATAGCCCGGCTGGTGCAAAGCTTCAACATCCCCATCCCCTAGCAAATCTGACGGCGCGATTTAATCAGCGTTCACCTAGCAACTCTGACAGTGCGGTTTAATCAGCGTTCACCTAGCCGGATTTCTGCAGGTAACTGCCCTCTGAGCAGTTGCCCTTATCAGTATCAATCACCGACAGGAGTGACGACATGGTATCACAGGGCGATGTTCTGAATATTCTTAAAGACGCGGTATATACAGTCATACTCTCCGCCGCTCCGATGCTCATTACAGCGCTGGTGATAGGCCTTCTGGTGTCGATTTTTCAGGCAACGACACAAATAAACGAGCAAACGCTTGCGTTCGTTCCGAAAATCGTCGGGGTCATGCTCGCGCTGCTTGCTTTCGGGGGGTTCATCTTCAGCAACATCGGCGGCTTTGTCACACGGTTGTTCCAGTCGATCACCGATATAATCAGTTAGAGCGGTTGTGTAAGTTATGACCACAATGGTTAATACGATCCTGGGCAGCGCCGACTACTTTGTACTGTTATTGTTCCGGGTAGGGGGCCTGGTGATTTCTTCGCCTGTTTTCGGAAGGATCAATGTGCCTTCCAGGGTCAAGATAGGGCTTGTAGTATCGATCAGTTTTTTGTTTTTTACTGTGTTCCCTCAGACGACTGTTCTCCAATATTCAACGCTGCTGGGTTTTTTGGTCGTGTGCGTGGGGGAGTTGCTGCTTGGGATAGCTCTCGCTTTCGTCACGAACATTTTTTTCACACTGACGTTCACAGCGGGGCAGCTCATAGACATGCAAATCGGGTACGGTATCGTAAATGTGTATGACGCGCAGAACAACACGCAAATACCCATGATCGGCAATGTCCTCAACCTTATGCTGCTCATAGTGTTTTTCCTTGTGGACGGGCATCAGCAGCTCGTTCGCATTGTATACATCACTGTTGAACGCATGCCTATCGGTACGCTTGTGTTCACGCGCGATATAGGGTATGCAGCGCTGGAAGTGTTCATACGGTCCTTTCTCCTCGGCGTGATGATGGCGCTGCCGATAATCGCCTCGGGCCTAACGCTCGAGATCATTCTGGGCGTTATAATGCGGATGGTTCCGCAGATCCACATGTTCGTGGTGGGCGTACCGCTTAAGATGCTTATAGGACTGCTTGTGCTGTCGGCGACGCTTCCAATGTTCGGTGGTTTCAGCAGTACGATCTTCAGAGAAATGTTCAGCGGGATAGAGAAAGTGTTCGATGCTTTCAGGAGCGGTTAATACGATATGAGTGCTGGCAGCGGTGAGAAAACCGAAAAAGCGACGCCGAAAAAACGGCAGGACGCAAGAAAAAAAGGCCAGGTGCGGCGCAGCGTTGAGGTCAATACTACGTTTTGCTGCGTGGTGATGTTCGGCTTATTGCTGATTATCTGGCCATGGTTCATGGATAAGCTCATAGGCGTCTACCGCGAGTTTTACGAGACACAATCAGTAGTTCCTTATGTCGGAACATTTGAAGTCAATGACTTCAAAGGCATCCTGGCGCGAGCGATGCTGAGCATGATGGGAGTCTTGCTGCCCATACTAGGCGCTGCGCTGATCGCAGGCGTCGCGATCAACCTGATCCAAATCGGCTTTTTGTTCACTACTGAGTCACTGGGTATGAAGCTCAACCGGATCAGCCCGGTGAGCGGATTCAAACGCATGTTCTCGATCAACACGCTCGTCGATCTGTTAAAGTCGCTGCTCAAGCTGGCGTTCGTAGGATTTGTCGCTTATTCGGATTATAGGAAAATGCTCGATGAGTTCCCCAATTACGTCGGGGCGGATGTTTACAAAACGGTTGTGCATTTTATGAGAGGCGCGTTCCAGATGGCCTTGAAGATGTGCATTGCCATGGCCTTTATTGCGCTGGCGGATTACTTGTACCAGTGGTGGAAGTATGAAAAAGACCTTAGAATGACAAAGCAGGAAGTAAAAGACGAGTACAAGCTGATGGAGGGAGACCCGCAGATCAAAGGTAAGATACGCCAAAAGCAGCGCCAGATGAGCGCAATGCGGATGATGAGCAGGGTGCCGGAGGCAGACGTCGTGATCACAAACCCGACGCATTACGCAGTCGCGCTCAAATATGAGGAAAGCATCAGCAGCGCCCCGATTGTCGTGGCGAAGGGGCAGGACTATATTGCGCGGAAAATAAAGGAAATCGCCATCGAGCATAATGTGCATATCGTGGAGAACAAGCCTCTTGCGCAGTCCTTGTACGCTATGTGCGAGGTTGACGACGAGATACCGGCGGAGTTTTACCAGGCAGTGGCGGATATTCTGGTGTATGTTTACAGGCAGAAGGGGAAGGTGCGTTAGGGGCTAGGGGTATCGCGCCGTAGGCGCGTAGGAGTTAGGAGTTAGGGGTGACGCGCCATAGGTGCGTAGGAACTAGGAACTAGGATTTAGGAGCTAGTGAGGACGAGGGCTGCGAAGCTAGTGGCTAGTGGCTAGTGGCTAGTGTAGAGTGTAGAGTGAGAAGTGAGAAATAGGATATGAAGATATCGGATATATCAATTGGAATACTTATTCTTGTAGTTATTGCAGTGTTCATCGTACCAATCGCAACGCCTGTGATGGACTTTCTGTTGATAATAAACATCGCGCTGTCTATAACGGTTTTGCTGTTCTCGCTTTACGTCAAGGATCCTTTGGAGTTTTCCGTGCTGCCGACGCTGCTGCTCTTTATAACGCTGTTCCGGCTGGCGCTAAACTTGGCTACGACGCGGCTGATCCTCGGCAACGCAGGTAATGCCGGGCAAGTCATTAAAGTATTCGGCGGCGTGGTCATAGGTGACAACTTCGTGGTTGGCATTATTTCGTTCATAATAATACTGATCGTGCAATTCATGGTCATAACAAAAGGCGCGGAGCGCGTGGCGGAGGTTGCAGCAAGGTTCACGCTCGACGCTATGCCCGGAAAGCAGATGGCTATCGACGCTGACTTGAACAGCGGGTTCATCGACGAGGATATGGCAAGGCGAAGGCGCGAGAAGATACAGCAGGAAGCGGATTTCCACGGCGCTATGGACGGCGCAAGCAAGTTTATCAAAGGCGACGCGATAGCCGGCCTTCTCATAACGTTTATCAATGTTATAGCCGGTCTCATTATTGGTATGCTTCAGCTGAATATGATACTAGGCGACGCTGCTGACGTCTTCATAAATGCGGCAATCGGCGACGGGCTGGTATCGCAGATACCGGCGCTGCTCGTCTCCGTGGCAGCCGGTATAATCGTCACGCGGTCCGGCAACGAAATGTCGTTCGGCAGCGAGGTAGCCGGGCAGCTCATTGGCCAGCCGCAAGCGTTGATAATGGCTGGGGTGCTGGTAATAATCGTAAGCTTCATTCCCGGGCTGCCGACGGTGTGGATGTGGATCGTCGCGGCGATCTTGATGATCATCGGATACATTGTCTATAACCGGCAGAAGAAAGAAGCCGTAGTCGAGGAGAAAGAGGTAGAAGAAATCTCTGCGGAAGAGAAGCGAAAGCCGGAAAGCGTTACGGCACTCCTCCAGGTCGACCCGATAGAGCTCGAGTTCGGATATGGGATAGTTCCAATGGTAGACGTCTCACAGGGCGGGGACCTGCTTGACCGCGTGGTCATGATAAGGCGGCAGTGCGCCCTCGACCTTGGCATTATAGTGCCCGCCATCAGGCTGCGCGACAACATCCAACTGAGCACGAACGCTTACTCGATCAAGATAAAAGGCGTCGAGATAGCGCATGGCGAGGTCATGGCAGACCACCTGCTGGCGCTAAGCACGAGCGAAGTCGAGGAGGAGATATACGGCATCCCGACCGTAGAGCCGACTTTTGGGCTGCCCGCGCTATGGATACCCAAGAGCGAACGCGAGGAAGCGGAAGTGCTGGGGTACTCGACCGTAGATCCGCCGTCGGTCATAGCGACTCATCTGACAGAAATCATCAAGCGGTACGGGCATGAACTCCTCAACAGGCAGCAGGTGCAAACGCTGCTTGAAAACCTGAGCAAGTCGCAGCCGGCGCTGGTGGAAGAGGTAGTGCCGAAAATGTTCTCGCTCGGAGAGGTGCAGAAGATCCTCGCGAACCTGCTGTCAGAAAACATCCCTATCAGGGATATGGCGTCCATCATTGAGACGCTGGGCGATTACGGGAATCTGACGCGGGATACGGACCTGCTCACAGAGTATGTCAGGCAAGCGCTCAAGCGCTCGATCTCAAAGAGATTCATCCCCGACGACATAGCGTACGCGATCACGCTCGATCCGTCGCTTGAACAGCTTATCATCGACAGCACCAAGCAGTCGGAACACGGGCAGTATCTTGCGATCGAGCCTGTCCAGGTCCATTCGATATTCGACAGGCTGAAGACTATCATTGAAAACATGAAAAACCGGGGAAGGACCCCCATTATATTGACGTCGCCGCTTGTAAGGAGGCAGTTCAGGAAAATTACGGAGCAGATTTCGCCTGAACTAGCGGTCTTGTCGTTCAACGAGATCGAAAGCAGCGTCGAAGTATATGCGGAAGGGGTTGTAAAACTCTAAATGCTTGTTAAGAGATACCATGCCAGTGATATGCAGCAAGCCATGGACACTGTCATCAGGGAGCTCGGCTCGGACGCGGTGATTCTGAACAGCCGCAAGGTAAGGCTGAAGGGGCTTAAAAACCTGTTCAAAAAGCCGGTCTATGAAGTAATGGTCGCTTATGACCCGGCGAATATCCCGTCCGCCAGGAAGAGGACTTCATCGCGCGAGAGGCTGGCGGCCAACCGCGCGCAGGACGCACAGGATTTCCTGCCTGTTTCCGGCAGCGGCAACGTAGTCAGCAACGAGCAGCTTGACAGGCTCGATAAGCGTATCGATACCATCGACGAGATGCTCAACAGCTTTGTCGACAAGTTTTCATTCGTAAAGCGCGATATAACCTACGACTATCCGGAGGAAGTCCAGGAACTTTTGCAAAAGATGATCGAAAACCAGGTCAGGGAAGAGCTTGCCCACTCGCTTGCAAAGGAAACAGAGCTTATGCTGCGCAGGCAGCCGGATACGAACGCGGACGAGATACTGGAGCATTTGATGCTCGAGCAGCTTGGAAGGCCGGAGCCGATCCTGCATAAAAAATTCACGCAGAAGGTAATTATGGTCATAGGCCCGACAGGCGTAGGAAAGACTACGACGATAGTGAAGCTCGCGGCTGATTTCGCCGTGAACCAGAAGAAAAAAGTCGGGCTCATCAACACAGACACGTATAGGATAGGGGCGCAGGAACAGCTTCAGACATATGCGGACATTCTCGGCATCCCGCTGCATGTCGTTTACCAGACTGACGAGCTTCAAAAAGCGATGGAGTCGATGTCGGACAGAGATGTGATTTTCGTCGATACGGCAGGCAAACGGCCGGGAGATGAGCAGCACAGGGAAGACATACTGAATATCATCCGGGTCTTGAAGCCGGAAGACATACTGCTCTGCCTTGCCGCCACCACAGGGTTCGCGTCTATTAAAGAAATGGTGGACACATACGGGTTCGTGGACGAATACAGACTGCTTATCACAAAGCTTGACGAGACTAAGTATCGGGGCACGCTCTTGAATATTAGCTGGTATACGCAAAAACCGCTGGCTTATGCAACGACAGGGCAGAACGTTCCCGATGACATAGAGGTTGTTGATGTTTCATCGATCGCAAAGGGGATTATTCGCGGGTAGATAGATGCAGAATCGGAAATCTGGGTAGCGTATGCCTGCTGTCAGGCGGGCGCCTTGGAGTGTAACTTGTGGCGACAATGGATCAGGCAGCGAAATTAAGAGAGCTTGTCGGAAAAAAGAAGGAGCTAAGGGTCGTCTCTGTCGCGAGCGGCAAAGGTGGGGTCGGGAAATCCTGTATCTCGGTCAACCTTGCGGTAGCGCTAAGCCGCCTTGGCGTACGCGTACTCATAATTGACGCGGATTTCGGGCTTGCTAATGTGGACGTCATGCTCGGCGCGACGTCTAAATACAATTTCAGCCATGTTTTACGCGGCGAGAAAACGCTTAGTGAGATAATCCAGCTCGGGCATGAAGGCGTGAAGTTCGTATCGGGCGGCTCCGGTGTGAACGATTTGCTGAACCTCAACGAGGAAAAGGTGACCGGGCTACTCGACCGCATAGTCGGTATCGACACGCCAATCGACTTTATTATCATTGACATAGGCGCCGGAATAAACGAAAATATATTACAGATGATCCTTGCCTCCACGGAGACGATAGTCGTTACGACGCCTGAGCCGACGTCTATCCTTGATGCTTACGCCCTGGTGAAGACTGTTGTCAAGAGGGACATCAACCACCCGATCCATGTCCTCATCAATAACTGCGAAAGCAAGAAAGAGGCGGAGCGCGTGGAAGAAGGGTTTATAGAAGTCGTCGGAAGACATCTTGGTAAAAACATCAATCCGCTGGGGCTTATCATGCACGACAGCGAGATCCCGCTGTCGATAAAGCGGCAAATACCAATAACTGTCAGCGCGCCGGGGAATGCGACGTCCAGGGAGATCGATCTGATCGCCAGAGATATTTTGCAGATACCAGGCGGCAAGACGTCAAATAACTTGCTATCGCGCTTGTTCTCCCGTATACTAGGTGAGCGGTGAGCGATGAAAACAGCACGGAGGTTTGGAATGTTATGGCTGCAGTGAAAGAAAGAAGGATAGAGGTCGGGGATATTATTGACCTGACGTCGTCGGACGATGGAATACCGTATAGGACGAAAGTTGAGGATTTCAGGGGTGACAGGCTGTATTCAGCCGGCATCCCCAGCTCCGGCGGGATGTCGATGATCATCCACATGGACGACGAGCTGAACCTGACTTTTTACCGTGAGACAGGCAGATACACAGTTCGGATCAAGGTTGTAGGGTTCGAGCGAAAAGAAGAAGTGCGTTATGTGCTGTTCACACAGGTTTCGCGGCCGGAGAGGGACCAGAGGAGAAGATACTTCCGGCTGCCCGTCAGCTTGAACGTCGTCATTTGCGAGTATCTGGACGAGTACCTGGACGAAGCCGAGGAAGACTTGCCGATACTCGACGAGATGGATGAGGCTCATATCGTCGTTCTTGAGACGGTCGGTTCAAAGGACCTCAGCATTACGGGTATTTCAGTTTTAACGAAGAATGAGTACGAAACAGGCCAGAAGCTGGTGTTAAAGCTGGAGTTCGATACCAGCCAGGGAAGACTGGAAAGGCCGTTCATAATTTATGCTGAAATAATGAGAATAGAATTCGATTATAAGTCAAACTCCAATCGCGTCGGTATGCACTTTTTCGGGCATACCCAGCATATGAGCGAGTTTCTCGCGAAGTATGTGCTCAAAGAGCAGGGTGTGCAGCTTAGGAAGAGAAGGCTTATTGAAGGACACTAAGATATGGCTGGAGTAAGCGAGGTTAAGTCCAAACTGGCGCCCGAAGAACTTATGCGGCTGTGGACCGCGTACAAGGAGTCGGGAGATATCGAAGCAAAAAACGAAATTCTGCTCAATTACGGATATCTCGTTAAGTGGATCGTCAGGCGGATGATGCCAAAGTACAATAACTATAACGAATACGACGACCTCGTGAGCTGCGGGACACTGGGGCTCATAGACGCTGTGGAGCGCTTTGAGCTCAAGCATGAGGTGAAGTTTGAGACATACGCAGTCTCGCGCATACGGGGCGAGATCCTGGACTATATGCGCTCGCAGGACTGGGCGCCCCCGAGCCTGAGGAAGAAAATCAGCGCTATCGCAAGCGCTTATGAAGCATACGAGAACAGCAACCCCGGCAGGGCAGCCGACCAGGATGTGGCGGACTCTTTGAATATGCCGGTCAAGCAAGTCCAGAAGATATTGACGCAGACACATATGTTCAATCTGGTCAACTTTGAGGATGCGCTGAGCTCCTCCAATCAGGAAACGGAGATCCGGAACAAAGATGAAAACACTCCGGAGGACGACCTGCTCGAAAAAGAGAAGAAGGAAATACTGGCTGAAGTCATCGATGCGCTCCCGGAAAAGGAACGGCTCGTTATTACGCTGTATTATTACGAGGGGCTTCTTCTCAAGGAGATCGCGGATATACTTCAGGTGACTGAATCCCGGGTCTCGCAGATCCACTCAAAAGTACTGGCAAAAATGCGTATGAAATTGGAGAAGGCGATATGAAAAGTAAAACAAGATATTTTTCAGCTGAAAACCAGGACGCAGCTGAAAAGAAGGCAGAGGAGTATTTCGATCGAAGCAAAAGCGCCCTTGTATTAGAGGTGTTCAAGGACGGTACTGATGATTCGGATTGGATGATATTCGCCTTTTCAGGTACCGCAGACACGCTTGCCGATCTGAACGGCGGGTACGGGCTATTTTACGAGCCGGACGGAGTATACCTTGAAATGTACAGGGAACGCGGTACAGGCACTCCGATCGATGCTGCTGTGCCGACGGCTTATATCAGCAAAAAGAACGTGTCGCAGATCGACGACCCTGCATTGCGGACGCTTACTCAAAAGAAAAACGGGCGCGCCAGGATCGCTCCTGCGCAAAACGAGTTTTTCCTTGGGGAAGACATAGCAATAGATATCCCGAACGATGAGTCGGAAGCGCGCGCAAAGCTTCTTGAGCCTGAACAGGGAGGCGCTCCGCTGGAGCTTGAGATCGCAATGCAAAAGGTAGTTCAAGCGGGCGTGACGCACGGCATGGATATGCAGGCCCTGAAGGAACTGATCGAGCAAAAGCATTACAACATTGAAAAGGTCATAGCGGTGTCGACTCCGCCTGTCGACGGCGTCGACGGCTTTCTTACCTGGCACTTCCAAACCGACGCAAAGGTGGCGCATCCCAAAGAACTCGAGGGCGGCAAGGTTGATTACAAGCAGCTCGACCTGTACGAGCCTGTTGATGAAGGCCAGAAGCTTGTGACAAGGACACTCGCTACGGAAGGCGAGCCGGGTACAACGGTCAAAGGCCGCGAGATCAAGCAGAGGCGCGGCAAGGACGTAGCTTTCCCGAAAGGGAAAAATGTGGATATCGACGAAGAAAAAACCGTTATGACGTCGAAATTCTCGGGGCTAGTCGAGGTCGTGGGCAACAACATCAATGTTTCGAACGTATACCATGTTAACGGCGACGTCGGCCCTGCAGTGGGTAACATCGATTTTGACGGGAGCGTGCAGATATCGGGCAATGTCATTTCCGGTCACGTAATTAAGGCAACCGGCGGTGTGTTCGTCGGCGGCGTGGTGGAAGCTTCTGTGATAAATGCAGGAGGCAACGTCGAGGTCAAGCGCGGCATGCAGGGTATGGACAAGGGCAACATCACGGCGGGCGGTTCGATTTCCATCCTTTACATCGAAAGGGGAAGGGCTGCCGCGGGCGGTTCGATAACAGTGGACGCGAGTATCCACAGCGTTCTCGAAGCGGGAGAGTCGCTGTATGCCAAGGGGAAGAGGGGCAGCATCATTGGAGGCCGGGCTATCGCAGCGGGCGAGATCGTCGCCAGCAGCCTCGGCTCCGTATCGCACGCGCAGACGGAAATCGAAGTCGGCGTCATGCCGAAGAAGCGCGCGCGTTTTGATTTTCTGACAGAAGAGATCGAAAGGGTGACAGGCGAGCTTGCCAAGCTGGACCAGCAGGAAACGTATCTTGATAAAGCGAAAGAGAAGCTGGACGCCGAGACTCTGGATAAGCTGATGCGTTCGCTAGTCGAGAACAAGCGGGGCAACGAGGAAAAGCTCGCCGAGGCTACCGAGGAAAGCGCCGCTCTCAAACGCGAACTGGACGAAGCGGTCAACGGTAAGGTGCATGTGTATGAAACTGTGTATCCGGGCGTGAGGGTGACGATAGCCTCAGACTCATATAAGGTGAGCGACGATATTAACTTTGCCACATTCAAGTTCAGGGACGGGCAGATCACCTATACCCCGTGCGAGATCAAAAAGTGATAGTACTTCATATTAAGTTTAGAGCTAAGAGCTTGATATAATCAGGAAAAAAGCTTCTGGCCGCTGTGATATCAATCACGAGGTACGCTATGTCGATTAAAGGTATTGATTCGCAAATAATGATCACGCGCACAAGCGATATCATGCGCGAGAATGCCGCTGCGCAAAAGAAGCCTGAAGTCACTCAGGAATACCTTGCCGTGCAAGCTAAGGCAAATGAGGCTCACGACCAGAAAAGGGTCTCAAGAAAGTCTGAGATCGAGCTTCCAAAGCTGCGGGCTGAAGACGGCGGGGGAAACGGCGCGGAGGCATATGGGGACACGGGTTCCGGCAAGAAAGAGAAGGAAGAGATCCTTCAAAACGAAAACCTCGTTCCGCCGGGGAACAATGTTATAGATATTAAGGTTTAGTTTTATGGAAATTAAGTATTACGCATTTGCGCTGTTTATTGCCGGGCTGGTCTGCTTGATCGCGATATTATGCCGGGTGCTGTTTGCCGACTTGCGCAGGCAGCATAAGCTGCTTGACGAGAAAGAGTCGCAGGTGCTGGACTTGTATAGGAAAGTCGAGAGCATAATAGAGGATTTTGAGGACCAGTCCAAGGTTTCGATGGACGAGATCAGGGAATATGAAAACCGGGCGGCAAAACGCGCGGCGACTGCCGCGCTGCCGCCGGAGCCGCCTAAGCCTGCGCCCGCGCCGAAGGATACTGCCGAGTTCAAGCCTCCTGTGATGGATGTGGTCGAGACCAACAGAATGAGGGTCGCGGGAGAAGTGCTGGCGCGCGCTGAGAGAATGGTGAAAAACAGCTCCGTCGTGCAATCCGCTGTTCCGTCAAAAAGCAACGGCGGGGATGTGTTCCAGCGCCTTTTCGACGATACGATAACGGAAACGCCGCCGCCCTCCGAGGAACAGCACGGGCATTCCGCGAGGAACGACGCGATAATCGCTCTTGCGGAAAGCGGCAAGTCCGCGTCGCAAATCGCAAGGGAGCTGGGTATTACGCAAAACGAAGTCAGCCTGGTGATAGGGCTCACAGCGAAGAGGTAGCGCTGCTGAAAAAAAGTACGAAAACAGAATAATAATTGTTAAGTTGCACGCGCAAAAGTACGATATTTAGAGTAAGGATATTTGTTATTTGCGCTTTTTTCATGGCTTGAAAGGCGGGACATAAAATGGTAAGAGGCCAGTATATTGCCGGAACAGGGATGCTGCTTCAGCGCAGGCTGATGGAAAACATCACGCACAACATCACAAATGCAGACACCACAGGGTACAAAAAGCAGCATCTGGTGTCGCATAGTTTCGACGATGTGATGATCCAGCGCATCAACGACGTGCATGTTGTAGGCCAATCGCGCATCGTCGGGCCGTTCAATTTCGGTACGCAGATCGACCAGCTCTACATCAACTTCGAGACTGGCGCGATCGACGGTACCGAGCGCTCGACTGATATTGCCCTTGTCGGTGATGTGTTCTTCGTGGTCGGCACGCCGGAAGGCGAGCGCTATACGCGCTGCGGCGCTTTCTATATCGATTCCGCCGGGTATCTTGTCGATGGGGAAGGCAACTACCTCCTCGGCGAGAACGGGAACATCAACGTTGGCGGCCCGAATTTCGTCATAAACGACCTGGGTTATGTCCAGCGCAGGGAAGGTGATACGCTGATTCCCGTTGACCGTATCCGCGTCGCTTCTTTTGCGGATTACGACAACGGCGACGGCAACCTTATCCCGAACGGCCAATTGAGGAAGCAGGGCGATAACCTCTACCGCGTGCTTGACGGTGAAGCGCCTGAAGCGCAGACTAAGCAATACAGGATGATGCAAGGTTATCTGGAGACGTCGAATGTGGATATAGGGCGCGAGATGGTTGACATGCTCACTGTCTACAGGACTTACGAGACAAATCAGCGGATGCTGACTATGATAGACGAAATTGCAGGAAAAGCTGTGAATGAAATCGGGAGACTCAGATAATGTTTGAAGCGATCAATATAGCGGCGACAGGGATCAAGCATCAGCAAAGCAGGCTGGATACGATTGCGAACAATGTCGCAAATATCAACTCGGTCGGCTATAAAAGCGTGAGGCTTGACTTTAAAGACGCGCTGTACACAAATGAGTTCAACACTTCTTATCCCCGCACGCCGGAGCCGACGGGAAACCAGCAGAAGGGGCACGGAGTGATGATCGCTGCCATTACGAAGGACTTCCGCACAGGAAGCATCCAGAGTACAGGCAGGGATCTCGACGTCGTGATAGAGGGAGAAGGCTTTTTTGAGCTTGAAGACCCGAACGGCAACATACTATATACTCGAAACGGCGCCTTCGAGCTCAGCGAGGGCCCCGAAGGCTTGTTTATTGTAAGCGGCGACGGCTGGTATCTGCATGACGACGGCGGGAACAGGATCGAAGTTCCGCGTGATACGACTTCCATCTATATCGATACGCAAGGCACGATCACATTCAAAAAAGCGCAATCGCCGACAATCGGAGAAGACGGTGAAGAGCTGCTCCAAGAGGAAGGGGCCGAAGACGAAGAGCAAGAGGGAATACAGGTCAAGCTCGGGATATTCACGTTCCGGAACATAACAGGCCTCGAGTCTTCAGGCAACGGCAACTACATTGAGACGGAAGCTTCGGGCGAGAAGCGGCCTGCGGAAAATATCAAGGTTTGGCAGGGCGACATTGAAATGTCCAACGTCAATCTGGCCGAGGAAATGACCCGCATCATCAGGACGCAAAGGGTATACCAGCTGGCATCTCGCGCTCTGACTACAGCGGACGACATGGAAGGCATAGCGAATAATTTACGGCGATAAGTCTTTTGAAGGGTTAGTGGTTAGGGGGCAGCGCGCCTGAGGCGTGTAGGAACTAGGAACTAGGAAATAGGATATAGTGAGGACTAGGGGGTTAGGATGGCTATTATACAATGTAAAATGTGCAGGAAACCGTTTAACATGTTAAGCGGGAAGATATGTCCGGATTGCCTGCAAAGGATCGACAGGGAGTTTATGACTGTCAGGGACTATATATATGAGCACAAACACGCGGATATCGACACAGTGTCGAAGGAGACAGAGGTAGAGAAAGCGACGATCCTGCATCTGTTGAAAGAGGGGCGGCTGACGCTCAGCGGAGCCGATGCGGACGATTATGTTCTGGTTTGCGAAGTATGCAAAAAGCCGATCGCATCCGGCAGAATGTGCGATGATTGCATGAAGCAGTTGTCGTCGACTATGAACAAAAGCATTGGTCTGGATAAAAAACCTGAAAAGGAAGAAAAGAAAAAACCTGCAAGTACCAAGCTTGGCTCCAAAGGAATGCATACGAGGACGTCGCGCGGGGATGAAAAGCCGGGGAAATAAATCGAGTGGCTAGTGGCTAGTGGCTAGTGGCTAGTGGCTTTTTGATAAAAGGGGGGGGGGCCGGGGCAGAGGGTTCCCCAACGGAAAAAAAAACAAGGGGGGGAGGATTGGCTGTTTTTAA
>Ga0082212_10005612_pt1 | contig 17051 bp, 13 predicted proteins | sample TergutNt197P3_FD_71548 | JGI IMG/M metagenome (GOLD analysis project Ga0082212, IMG submission 71548) | Neocapritermes taracua P3 segment gut microbial communities from Petit-Saut dam, French Guiana - Nt197 P3 | ecosystem: Host-associated > Arthropoda: Insects > Digestive system > Gut ... | reverse complement strand
AGAAAATCCCACAAAGGCGCTATGCGCCGACTGGGATTTTTCGTAGCCTAGTGTTCTGTAAAAAACAAATATCATAAATCACTTCTTACTTTTTCGATGGAGTTTTTGATCTCTTTGAAAGTTTTTGTCCAACAAAACTTACGACCAGACTCGTTCCATGAAATGATATAATCGATTATTGCCTCTTCTAGCTCTTTCAAGCTGCTCCAGCTTTCCCTCCGTATCCGTTTGTTCGTTATTTCCGCAAACCACCGCTCTATCATATTCAGCCACGATGAATACGTCGGTATGAAATGAGCTACAAATCGTCCTGCTTTTTTTAATAGATATTCTTTTACCGCAGGCGCTTTATGCGACGAATTGTTATCCGCTATTATATGCAGTACTTTGCCTCTGGGAGACTTGCGGTCAAGCTCCTTCAGAAATGAAACATAGTCTTCCGCCTTATGGCTTTTCTTGCATCTTCCTATCACTTTCCCACTGGCGACATTCAGTGCCGCAAACAGCGTTGTCGTCCCGTGCCGTTCGTAATCATGCGTCTGCCTTTCGGGAAGGCCGGGGCGAAGCGGCAGTATCGGCTGCGTCCTCTCGAGCGCCTGTATCTGCGTTTTTTCGTCTACGCAGAACACTATTGAGTTCTCTGGCGGGGCTAAATACAGCCCTACCACATCCGCAAGCTTGCTCTCGAACTCCTTGTCCGTACTGAACTGAAACTTCTTCACCAAATGCGGCTTGATATTCTGCTCCCGCAGTATCGTGTTTACCGCTGTATGACTGATACCGAACCGCTTGCTTAATTCTCTGGTACTCCAGTGCGTCCCGTCTCTGGGTTTTTCCTGGCAGACAAACCGGGTAAGACGGTTCCTAACGCTTATTGATATAGGTTTCTTTCCGGGTTTTCTCGTTTTATCGCTCAATAAGGCTTCAACTCCGCCTTCGTTATAGCGTTTCACATGATTGCTAACGCTGTTCAGATCAATGCCGAGAACCGAGGCGACGGTATTCGTCGATACGCCTCTGGCCCGGTTCAGTACCGTTTGTAACCGTACTGCGTACTTGTACTCAATATGACCCGCTGATAGCAGGGCTTCCATGAGCTTTACATCTTTTTCTTTTACCTGGGGTAATAGTATTCTTGCCATACTCCCTTAGTATAGCATATTTTCTTTATCGTGTCTGTATTTTACAGAACACTAGCAATCAATTGATCTCCTTGTACTGAGTAAATTCCAACATAAACAACCAATCCTTCTCTGTCTACAAATCCAACTATGGAAATATTTTTTTGTCCACTATTTTCATCTGCAACAATAAAATTGAATCCAATTAATAACAATACCATAATTAGAAATATTTTTTTCCCCAGATTATTCATTTTTATTTCCTCCTTGATTAAATTTAGGGTGATTTTCAAAAAACTCCCAAATACACCAAATAATCTCATGTTTTTTTATTTTTTTCAAGCATTAAAAACCAAAAAATACATTTTTTTCATATATTAATTTTGTCCAATGCATTTTTATAAATTACTTTCAATTTTGTGCATATCGCATAACATCTTTTAGGTGAAGCAGGAGCGCACACCATTATTCTTTATCCGTAAATATTTGTAACAAGAAAACTATTAGCTGCTCAATATCCTTCAAATCACCCAATACAACCCCAACCAGGAAAATCGTTCCGTCTTCAGCCCGTCTTTCCGATCACGGCTTCGTAGTTTTTGAGCAGGGTTCCGTCTTCGTTCAGGATGAAGCCGCGGTTCGATTTCATCCGGCAGGACATTTTGGCGATGAAAATGGCGGCGGCCTTTTGTTTGCGCTCGCTGTAATTGCCGTCGCGCAGGAGCAGGTAGCTGAGTATCAGGTCTGTCGCCATTTCTACAAGCCTGCGGGAATGGTAGGTAAGGAACTGATCATGAGCCTTGTACGCCTTTGCAAAGTCCAGAGACTCGTCAAATAATTTTCTGGCTTCCCGCACTTTTTCAAGAAGTTCAGGGCTGTGGGAACAGCCGGCGGCATCGTACTCGTCAAGGAGCGTCTGCGCTACGCCCGATGTTACCGGGCCGATAGCGGCGACAACCTGAAGCTGCGTGGTTCCTTCGTAGATGTTGGTGATCCGCGCATCGCGGTAATGGCGTTCGGCGTTGAACTCCCTCATGTAGCCGGTGCCGCCGTGGATCTGAATTGCATCGTAAGCGGCTTTGTTCGCCATCTCGGTGTTATATGCTTTGCAAATGGGAGTAAAAAGATTAGCCAGTTTCGCGTATTTCTTTTTTTCCTCGATAATTCCGCCTTTTTCATCAGGATGTTTTTCGGAATAGTCTTCCAAACACTCTTTCAAATCCACGAAGCGGGCGGTCTCGTACAGAAGGCTTCGTCCCGCTTCCAGGGAGACTTTCATCTCGGTGAGCATTTCAAACACCGGCGGCAGATCCCGCACCGGCGCTCCGAACTGGATCCGCTTGGCGGCGTAAAGATCCGCTTCACGGTAAGCAGCTTCGGCAATGCCCACTCCCTGAGCGGCGACGCCGAGCCGCGCATTGTTCATCAGCCACAGGGTGTACTTGGTAAGGCCGCGCTGGCGCTCGCCGATCAGTTCTGCCGGCGCGTTATTGAATTGCAGCTCACAGGTGGGAGAGCCGTGGATACCCAGTTTATGCTCCAGACGCCGGATGATCATTTTGTCATCGCGCTTGTACAAAAAGAACGAAAGCCCCCGCGCTCCCTTGCCTTTTTCTTCGCTACGGGCAAGAACCAGGCCGATGGTCCCGCAGCCATTGGTGATAAAGCGCTTAACCCCGTTCAGGTACCATTTGCCGTCCGCTCCCTGCGTCGCCTTAAGGTTTACGGATTGAAGATCGCTTCCCGCGTCCGGCTCGGTAAGCACCATCGCGGAGTCCCATTCGCCCGAACAGAGTTTGGGCAGATAGGCCTGTTTCTGTTCCTCCGAGGCAAACTTGTTGATGGTTCCGGCATTATCCTGTTGAAGTCCAAAGTTGAGGAACGAACCGTCGGCGCGTGAAAGTATGTCAGCGGCAATAGTAAGAATCGTGTTTGGCATATTCAGGCCGCCGTACTGCCGCGGAATGATAAAGCCCATCATGTCGGATTTAGCCAGCATATCCAGCGCTTTTTTGGTCGCCGGATGAAGCGTTACCTGATTATTTGCCAAAGTAGGGCCGGCTTCATCAACAGCGGGAGCCGCAGGAGCCATGAACTCACCGGCAAGTTCCCCGATAATGGAAAGCACCATGCGGTAAGAATCGCGGGCATCCGCCTCGTCTTTCGGCGCATGGGCGTACTGCTTCGCCTGTTCAAAATTATCTTCTTTAAACCGGATGATCCTGTCCAGATCAATATGATCAAGATGAAAAAGAATATCTTCATTATCTGTCAAAAAGTTTTCCATTCCTCACTCCTCACTCCTCATTCCTAATTCCTCATTAATTAAACTCTTGCCTTGTATGCCTTGATCATCCGCGGGATTACCTCGTTCAAATCTCCCACTATGCCGTAATGTGCAATGCTGAAAATCGGCGCTTCAGGATCGCTGTTAATGGCGATAATCCGGGCGGAACTGTCCATGCCTGCCCGGTGCTGAATCGCCCCGGAAATGCCGCAGGCGATATAAAGTTTGGGCCGAACCGTTGTTCCCGTCTGCCCCACCTGATGTTCCTTGCCGATAAAGCCCTGATCCACTGCGGCGCGGGAAGCTCCCACTTCGGCGCCCAGAGTATGGGCCAGCTCGCGGATAAGGGCGAAATTCTCCCTGCTTCCCACTCCCATGCCGCCGGACACAATGATCTGCGCGCCTTTAAGGTTGACGGTCTTTTCCTCAAGAATGCGTTCAATGATCCCGCTGGGGAAATCATCCTGTCCCAGATTAGCTGCTATTTTTACCGTTTCAGCCTTGAGCGAAGTATCAGGATCAGCCATACGCATAACACCCTCGCGAACCGTGGCCATCTGGGGCTTTTTATCGGGGCTGACAATGGTGGCGATGATATTGCCGCCAAATGCAGGCCTTATCTGGTAAAGAATGTTCTTGTACTCCGTATCCTTCTGCGTATGATCCCCGATCTGAAGGTCGGTACAATCGGCGGTCAGTCCCACTTTCAGGTTAGACGCCACGCGGGGAGCAAGATCGCGGCCTTCGGTGGTTGCACCGTACAGAACGATCTGCGGTTTACGCTCCGTAATCACCTGGATCATCAATTTGCTGTAGGGGATAGGCGTATAGTATTTAAGCCGGGGGTCTTCCACAATGTACACGCAGTCTGCGCCCAAAGACGCAAGCCGCGGTACTTCCCCCGCAACCGAATCTCCAAAAAGAGCGGCGCTTACGTTTACTCCCAGCTGATCCGCAAGCTCCCGCGCCTTGCTGACAAGCTCCAGACTCACTTCCGCTGCCTTTCCTTCGTTTTGCTGTATGTATACCATTACACTGTTATCTGCACTCATTTTGCTAACCTCAATTTAGCGCGGCTGTATAGCCGCACATTTATATCGAACATGAAACATAGTTTCATGCTTCCTTTATCCAAAAGTATGATCCGCGATAAGGCCGTGGATCAGCTCCGTAATGCCCGCTTCGCCGGGATCGATGTACCTGATATCGGCGGCGGTCAGCACCACCGAATTGATGTGTTTTACCTTGGTGGGCGAGCCGGAAAGGCCGCACTGAACCGGGTCGGCGTTAATGGCGGCAATGTCCCATAACGCCATCGGATTGCCGCTCTGCGTTCCATCGGCAGCCGGCACTATCCGCTTAAAGGCGCAGCTCTTTACAGCTGAAGCAAGCCGGGGCGCCTCACCCTCTTCGGTAAAGGTAACAAGGACGGGCAGTTTGGCTTTCACTTTTTCCCAGCCCCCCTCTATGGAACGGATCGCAACGATCTCTTTCTTTGCAGGATCAAGAGTCTCGATTTTGGAGACGCAGGTAATCTGATTAATCCCCAGCTTTTCCGCTGTCTGGGGCCCCACCTGCGCGGTATCTCCGTCAATTGCCTGGCGGCCGCAGAGTACCAGATCAAAAGCGCCGATTTTGTTAATGGCGCACTTGAGCGCGTAGGATGTAGCAAGCGTATCAGCTCCGGCAAAACCCCGATCCGACACCAGGGCGGTAAAATCCGCTCCGCGGTAGAGGCACTCCTTAAGCACTGCCGCAGCAGCAGGCGGCCCCATGGTGATCACATTCACCGTTGACCCCGGATGGGCGTCCTTAATCTGCAGCGCCGCTTCCAGAGCGTAAAGGTCGTCGGGGTTAAAAACCGCCGGAAGCGCAGAACGGTTTACCGTCCCTTCCGGCGTCATTGCCTCGCCCGTTATATTCTTGGTGTCAGGCACCTGTTTTACCAAAACAATCAAATTCACTTAAATAACTCCTATTGTGGGTGATTGTATACGGAAAACAGGCATGAGACAAGGGCTTCCTTCGACATTTTTCAGAAAACTGTCAGTATCCAGAAATATATCCTGTCTATATTTAAGAAATATTCGAAAATAGTAAGAAAATTTGACAATTTTATAAAATCATGATAAATAATATACTATAAGAGCTGGCTGTTCGTATGAACTGCCAAAAAATTAATCTCTTTTTATGGAGGGTAATTATGTCTGCAAATGTCGGTACGCTTGCGCGTTTACGAGAGAGGATTAAAGATGGTTTTGGCATTAAAACCAAAGAAACGGTAGGAAGTGTTTTTACTGCCACAAAAACGGAAATGTTCATTAAGTTACTCATTCTCGGGCTTCTCTCCGCAGTAACTTTTGGTATTGGTTTTGCTTGGTTCTTTGTAAGCTTCTTAAAATGGGTTTACTCCAAAACTAAAATTAATGGTAAGGGAATCACCTTTAGCGCTACAGGAGGACAGCTCTTTGTTAAGGGCCTTATTTGGGGGCTTTTGTCCGTAGTAACATTGGGAATCTATTTTATTTTATGTGTTCCGAGAGAAGTTTGCAAATTCTTTGTTGAGAATACGCACTTTGAAGGCGGGACTGGCAAATCAGAATTCAACGGCGGCAGGATTGAGTTCCTCTTAATTCTTCTGGCGGCTCCTCTTGCGTTTGTCTTTGGCCTCCCGATTGCGCTTAGCTATGTCTTCGGGAATAGCGTTATTGATGGCAAAAAGCTCTCCTTCCATCTCAATGGCTTTGCTTTATGGGCGCAAAACGTTTATTGGGGAGTAATGGGTATTATTACTTTAGGATTTTACTTCTTCCTGGGATTCCCATTCTGCCGTTCAGCTATTGAGTTTGTAGTTGAAAATATCTCTGTTGAAGAATAAATAACAGTTTAGAAACACCCCCAAAAACCTCTCATTAAATGGGAGGAGGGGGGGCTAATTATTTTAATACCCATATTTTTCTTCATTTTTAACCCTCTCCCGGCAAAAAAAATTACTTGACAAAACCACATTATCGAAATAACCTACTATAAATGGGGTGTTTTTGGATAAAAATGGCCGTCAAAAGTATCCTCTTAATTAATTATTTGTCATTTTATTCAGAATTTTATGAGTATTTCATCATATTTTCTCTACGTGAAGAGAAATTTCCACAAAATCACCGGAAAAAAGAGAGGACGTATTGAAGACAATTTTTGTGGTTGACGACAGCGATACCAATCTATCCATGGCGGAAGAAGCGCTGGAGGATGAGTATAACGTAATGACCATACCTTCCGGTCAAAAATTGCTTGATTGGCTGGAAAAGAAAAAACCTGATTTGATTTTGCTGGATATTGAGATGCCCGGGATGAATGGGTTTGAAGCGCTGGAACGGCTAAAAACCAACCCCTCCTGGGCGGACATTCCCGTTATTTTTCTGACGGGTACTATTAATGCTTCTATTGAAGCCAGGGGCTACGGCCTGGGCGCGGCAGGTTTTATCACCAAACCGTTTTCCGCGCCTGTACTTCTTGACCGCATCAAGACTCATTTAAAGTAGCGATCGAAGAACGGAGGTTTGTAATGCGTTCCGTCGTTAAGCTAATACAGGATAAATTCTCTGTATATGCACAGATGCTAATGGTTGTTGCAGCATTTGCGCTGATGGGTTTTCCAAGCTTCATGTTCGTCAGCAATATTGAACGCGGGCATTTGTTAAAAGAGGCAGAGGATGCTCTTGCCTCTACAGAGGCCGAAATTACAGCTAACCTCATGGAACCGGAAACATATCTCAGCGGTTATTCTGAAACTATCCGCCGCATGATTTTAAACGGTGAAAGTGTAGATAAAATAGCTTCGTATATGTGGTATATCACCGATTATATTCGTAATGATAAAGAACGCATGACAGGCTTTATGGGTACTTATGGTATTTTTGATGCATTCGATGATAAGTATCTGTCTACTACAAGCTGGATACCGCCGGAAGACTTCATTCCCCGGAACCGCATCTGGTACAAAGCGGCAGTTGCAGCTAATGGTAAAGTAGTAATTACGGAACCATATACAGATGCAAGAACAAGTCAGAGAATCATTTCATTCGCCCGCCGTATATTTGATGATAACGGCAATCCGTTAGGTGTAATCAGCCTCGATATCGATTTTAACAGAATTTTCAACTATGCAGTAAATTTAAACCTAACTCCAAGCAGTTACGGGGTATTGGTTAACGACGATTTAAGGATTGTCGCCCACCCCGACCGGTACATAATAGACACGTTTTTATATGAGCAGAACATCGGCCTTGCCGCTCTTTCAGATGAATTGAGAATGGGACACGACGTTTCCGAACGCAGAGTGAAAAATTACAGGGACGAAGACTCTATCGTTTTTTTCAGGCAAATAAAATACGGATGGAACATAGGCATTATAATACCCATCGGCGAATATTATAAAAGCGTGAACAGCATGGCGACATTCCTCGTTATACTGGGAGTTTTTCTTGCAACAATACTAAGTATTTTATTGTACCGGATATCCGCGGCAAAGAAAAAATCAGACTTTAAAACCCATCAAAAAAGCAACTTTCTTGCCACGATGAGCCATGAAATACGAACACCCCTGAACGCAATTATGGGTATTACCGAGATTCAATTACAAAACAAAATTCTCCCGCTGGATTCAAAAGAAGCGTTTGCCAAGATTTATAATTCAAGCGATCTACTGCTCAGTATTATTAATGATATACTGGACCTGTCAAAAATCGAAGCAGGCAAACTGGAATTAACACCCGTCAAATACGAAGTTGCAAGCCTGATAAACGACATTGTTCAATTGAACAGGATACGCTTCGAAAGCAAACCTATCGATTTTAAGCTCATAGTAGACGAGAATGTTCCGTCAATCCTGGTCGGTGATGAACTCCGTATTAAACAGGTTTTAAACAATATAATTTCCAACGCATTCAAGTACACAGAACGCGGCGGGGTCACACTGTCTGTCGGCGCCGAAGTTACGGGGCGCGGAGGGGCAGTCCATGTAACGCTTGTTTTCCAGGTAAGTGATACGGGCCAGGGAATGTCAACGGATGAGGTTAACAGGCTGTTTGATGAATATACCCGTTTTAATCTGGAAGCTAACCGCGCCACCGAAGGCACAGGGCTGGGCATGAGTATTACGCGGAATTTAATACATTTAATGTACGGCAAAATTTCCGTAAAGAGTATAGTAGACAAAGGTACAACAATTACCGTACGCCTGCCGCAAAAAAACGAAGGTATCGGCATCAGCGGTATGATAGGAAAGGAATTGGCGGAAAATTTACAACAATTCCAGTTTGGCGATACGTTACAGGCAAAAAAGGCGCAGATAACATACGATCCCATGCCTTACGGCCGCGTTCTGATTGTAGACGATGTAGAAACAAATCTATACGTTGCCAAAGGGCTTATGGCTCCTTACGGATTAAAGATTGATATGGTCACAAGCGGTTTTGAGGCAATTAGCAAAATTAAAGAAGGCGGCACGTATGATATTATTTTCATGGATCACATGATGCCTGGCATGGACGGTATCGAAGCGACAAGAAATATTCGTAATATGGGTTATACGAACCCCATTGTCGCGCTGACCGCCAATGCCCTGGCCGGACATGCAGAGATGTTTCTGGAAAACGGTTTTGACGGTTTCATCTCCAAGCCGATAGATATCCGCCAGCTTAATGTTTCGCTTAACAGATTGATACGCGATAAACAACCTGCAGATGTAATTGAAAAAGCGCACCAGGAAAGGGCCGAACTGGTAAAACTGGCAGGAGACAGAGCGCAATCTTCCATCAGTCCTGAATTGGCCGGTATATTTACGCGGGATGCCGAAAAAGCCGCTACGGTTCTGGATACCATAATGCATGATAATTACCGCAGAAACAGTGATATGCAAATGTTCATCATCAATGTTCACGCGATGAAAAGCGCACTTGCAAATATCGGCGAACTGGAGCTTTCCGCAGCAGCGACGAGATTGGAGCAGGCAGGCAGGGATGGAGATGTTGACACCATGGCGGCGGGAACGCCCGGTTTCCTGGAAGCGCTGAGGGCGGTCATTGAGAAAGTCAGACCCAAGGATGAAGAAGGCGAAACGGTAACCGAAAGTGAAGACGATAAGACGCATCTGCGCGAAAAACTGCTGATTATTCAGGAAGCATGTACGGCGTATGACAAAAAGACCGCCAAAAATACACTAAACGAACTAAAAGAAAAGGCATGGTCGCCCCAAACGAAGGAACTGCTGAATACTCTTTCCGAACGTATACTGCACAGCGACTTTGAAGAAGCGGCGGCCGTTGCCGGCAATCATGCAAAAAATTTAGATGGAGAGTAATTACACTTGAAAACTATTTTTGTGGTTGATGACAGTGATACCAATCTGACCATGGCAGAAAGAGCGCTGGAGTATCAATACAATGTTATGACTATGCCGTCTGCGGCAAAGATGTTTGCTTTTCTGGAAAAAAAAATCCCGGAGTTGATTTTACTGGATATTGAAATGCCGGAAATGGACGGATTTGAGGCATTAGAACGCCTGAAAACCAACGATCAATGGGTGGATATTCCTATCATTTTTCTGACAGGCCGTACCGATGAGTCCATTGAAGCCGAGTGTTTCGAACTGGGTGCGGTAGATTTCATTACAAAACCGTTTTCCGCGCACGTTCTGCAAAACCGCATTAAAATGCATCTGGACATTGACCAGATAATCCGCGATCGAACAGCGCAGCTTCACCGTCTGCAAAACGGTATTATAGCAGTTTTGGCTGACATGGTAGAAAACCGTGATAAAAGTACAGGCGGCCACATAATACGCACAACCACATACATCAAAATACTGATAAGCGCGATGATAGAACAGGGAGTATATACCGATGAAATATGTAACTGGAATACGGAAATAGCCGTTTCATCGTCACGGTTGCATGATATTGGAAAAATCGTAGTATCGGATCTGATCCTGAATAAACCTGCCGGTTTGACAGAAGGTGAGTACTCAAAAATAAAAACCCATGCAGAGGAAGGGGAAAGGATAATTGACCAAATAATCGAACAAACCGGAGAAGTTGAGTTTTTACGTAACGCAAAACTGTTTGCGGGTTTTCATCACGAACGATGGGACGGCAACGGTTATCCGCACGGGCTGAAAGAAACGGACATTCCGTTACAGGGGCGCATTATGGCGATTGTCGATGCATACGACGCGCTCGTAACCAAACGCCCCTATAAAGAGGCTTTCTCAGCCGATGAGGCGGCAGACATCATCATGTCCAACGCGGGCAAACACTACGATCCCAAAATCGCGGATGTGTTTTATAAAATAAAAGATCAATTTAAAGAGGTAACAATGTGTCTGCATCAATGACAAGCTTTTTAAAGCCCTAATTTGCAGAAAACAATAAAACAGCAGAAATATGGGCATTGGAAATATAGACAACATGGCGGTATTTCTCGTTACTCAGGGCGCAGTGCTCGCGGGGATGTTCGCTATTATTATCATTACTATCATGCTTCGCGTAATTTCGGCAAGGCACGAATCAAGCGAACGTATGCGGGTTACGCTTGACGCCATGCCTTTGTGTGCAAATATCTGGAACAAAAAAATGGAACTTATTGATTGTAATGATGAAGCGTTAAGGCTGTTCGGCATATCAAGTAAAAAAGAATTTCTCGAAAATTTCAACAATCTTTCGCCCGAATGCCAGCCGGACGGAAGATTATCAAGAGAGAAAGGCCCTGAACTTGTCAACAAAGCGTTTGAAGAGGGCTGCAGCCGCGATGAATGGCTGCATCTAAAAGCAAGCGGCGAACCTTTATTATGCGACATTACCTTCGTCCGCATTAAGCTGCAAAATAAAGATTATGTCGCCGCATATATGCGGGATTTACGTGAACTGAAATCCGCAATGGCAAAAGTTGTCAATGAAAGTATTAAATTCGAAACAATGGCTCACTGGTACAGATCGATTCTTGATGCAGTGCCGCTCCCCATTACCGTTACCGATGCAGATGCGGATTGGACATACGTCAACAAAAGCGTCGAGGATTTTTTAGGAGTAAAGCTTGAAGATATTAAAGGGAAACCCTGCAGCAACTGGGGCGCCAACATCTGCAACACCGCCAACTGCGGCATAGAATGTGCAAAACGGGGTGTAAAGCAGACATATTTTACACAACAAGGATCATCCTTTCAGGTTGATGTTGAAATCCTAAAAGATCTGAACGGCAATACCGCAGGTTATGTAGAAATCGTACAGGACATAACAAAACTGGAACAGATGGCGAAACGGCAAATGGAAGCGGAAAACGTCAGTCAGGCCAAATCAATCTTCCTGGCGAGAATGAGCCATGAAATACGCACCCCAATGAATGCAATCATCGGTATTACCGATATTCAACTGCAGGACGAAAAGCTTCTGCCGGGTACAAGGGAAGCGCTGAGCAAAATTCATAATTCAGGCGATTTGCTGCTCGGCATTATCAACGATATACTTGACCTTTCCAAAATTGAAGCAGGCAAACTGGAATTGATACCCATCAAATACGATGTGCCCAGCCTGATCAACGACACAGTCTATCTGAACATGACGCGTATCAACAGTAAGCCGATTGAGTTTGAACTTCAGGTTGATGAAAATATACCCGTGGAACTAATCGGCGATGAGCTCCGTATCAAGCAGATTTTGAACAATCTGCTCTCCAACGCTTTCAAATATACGGATCAAGGCAAGGTTATACTGTCAGTCGCCGCCGAACCGGAAAACGAAGATGTAACGCTGATATTCCGAATAAGTGATACAGGTCACGGCATGACACCGGAGCAAATAAGTTTACTGTTTGACGAATACACCCGTTTCAATTATGATGCAAACCGCAACACCGAAGGCACGGGGCTGGGCATGAATATTACAAGACACCTGGTCCGTTTTATGAAAGGCGAAATTTATGTCGATAGCGAACCGGGTAAAGGTTCTACTTTTACCGTACGCTTGCGGCAAAAAGATACCGGTTCTGTCATGATGGGAAAGGAATTGGCTGAGAATTTACAGCGATTCCAGCTCAGCGACAAGCCACAAATGAAAAGGCTGCATCTTATCCGCGATCCAATGCCCTACGGCCGCGTCCTGATCGTGGACGATGTAGAAACAAATTTATACGTTGCCAAAGGCCTTTTAATGCCTTATGGGCTGAAAATTGAAACTGCAAACAGCGGTTACGAAGCGATTGACAAGGTTAAAGACGGCGGCGTATATGACATCATTTTCATGGATCACATGATGCCAAAAATGGACGGTATCGAAACGACAAAAATTATACGCGATACAGGCTATTCACACCCCATCGTCGCATTGACTGCGAACGCTCTGGAGGGGCAGGCGGAAATATTTTTGAATAACGGTTTTGACGGCTTCATCTCCAAACCGATAGACATACGCCAGCTAAATCTCTCTCTGAACAAATTAATACGCGACAAACAGCCTCCTGAGGTCATTGAAAAAGCACGGCGCGAAAAAGTCGAACAGGAAAAACAGGCCGCAAACAAGGTACAACTATCCATCGGTTCGGAATTGGCGCAAATTTTCGCAAAGGATGCCGAAAAAGCCGTCAAAATACTGGAAATTTCATTGAATAACAACTACTGCAGAAACAGTGATGTGCAAATGTTCATCATCAATGTTCATGCAATGAAAAGCGCGCTTGCAAACATCGGCGAGCTGGAGCTTTCCGCCGCCGCAATGCAACTGGAGCAGGCGGCCAGAGAAGGAGACATTGATGTAATGGCGGCGGAAACACCCGGTTTTCTGGACGCACTGCGGGCAGTCATTGAGAAAATCAAACCCAAAGAAGATGATGAAACAACTGTTGAAGACTCCGATGAGCTCCGTGCATATTTATGCGAAAAACTGCTTGTCATCAGGGAAGCGTGCGCTGAGTATAACAAAAAAACAACCAAAGACGCCCTCTCCGAATTAAAAGAGAAGACTTGGCCGCACCAGACCAAAGAACTGCTGAATACGCTTTCCGAACACATTCTGCACAGCGAATTTGACGAGGCCGCAGCTCTTGCGGATGAGTATTTAAAACAGATCAACCCTTGACAATAAAACTCCATTATACGGCTCTTTTCAATCATTGCTCTCTGAAAAACAATACATACCTCATTTTTTTCGTATCCGTCAAAATAACCCCATCTATCGCTGGGTAAAAGAAGAAGAATAAACTTCAAGGAAATAACAAACCTTGGAGGTAAAAGATGCAGTACAGCAGAGAAGAAAAAGCGATGTGGGTAGAAGACTGGCAGCAGAGCGGGAAAAGCGCATGGTCGTACGCGAAAGCAAACGGGCTGAACCCGCAAACATTCGTCAGATGGACAAAGACAGAGCCGGAAGCGAAGATGAGTTTTGTGGAAGTCCCGGCATCGGTAATAACACCCCCGCGGCAGCCGCCTGAGATACTCATAGAAAGAGGGGATGTAAAAATCCATATACCGCTTGAGTTAGGGCGCTGTGAACTGCGCGCGGTCATGGAAGGGCTTGGGTGCGTGTTATGACCATAGACATAAGCAAGGCAAGAATATTCCTGCGCCCCGGATACACCGACTTGAGAAAAGCGGTCAACGGGCTTTCCGGGATAATAGAACAGGAAATGACAGGAGAGCCGTTCAGCGGGAACGTATATCTGTTCTGCAATAGGGAGCGCAAGCTGTTGAAGGCAGTGTATTGGGAGCGCAACGGATTCTGGTTAAGCCAGAAACGTCTTGAGAAAGACAGGTTCCCCTGGCCTCAAACGAGCGAATCGGCACAGGAGTTAAGCGTTGAAGAGTTAACGCTGCTGTTAAGCGGGATAGATTTCTTCAAAGCGCATAAAGCATTATTTTACAAAAAAATAACATAAAAGAAAAAAGTATTGACAAAAAAGACGTTAAAAGCAATACTGGGGTATGCAAGTAGCAACGCTTGATACCCCAGTCCGCGATTACATTGATGAATTGCAAACAAGCCTGGTAAAATACAAACAGCAGAATCAAGAATTACAGGATCGTTACGAACAACAGCTCAATGAAAAGAACAAAACAATAATAGATTTATTGGAATACAGGAATAAATACCTGGTATTAGAAGAAAAATATACTCTCTTGATATACAAGCGTTTTATGCGCAGCGCCGAACAGCTGCCTGCGGATGAAAACCAGCCTCTGTTATTCACCTCTGAGGCGGAAGAAAAAGAAGCTGTTGAAGAAGTGGAAGCGGAAGAGAGAACCGAAGTCAAATCGCACAGCCGGAAGAAACCGGGCCGCAAGCCGTTAGACCCCAAACTGCCCCGAGAAGAAATAATCATAGATATACCTGAAGATGAAAAAACCTGTGTCTGCGGGGCTGAATTGAGCAAAATCGGTGAAGAATCAAGTGAAAAGCTGGAAATAATCCCTGAGAAGATAGTAGTGAAAAAGACCATCCGGCTGAAATACGCGTGCCGCTGCTGTGAAGGGGCCGCAAGTGAAGAGATGTCGCCGACAGTCCGCGCAGCGCCGGTGGAACCGAGTATTATTCCGAAAAGCATAGCAAGCGCAAGCTTATTAAGTTGGATTTTCACTCATAAGTTTGAAGATCATCTACCGTATTATCGACAGGAGAAACAATTCGAGCGGATAGGGGTAACTATAAGCCGTCAGGATATGTGCAACTGGCAGCAGCAGGTATACCGCAGCCTATCCCCTCTGTTTGGATTACTGAAAGAAACGGTAAAAAGCGGTCCGGTACTCCAGATGGACGAGACCATTGTACAGGTAATAAGGGAAGAAGGTCGTGATTATAAGCAGAATAGTTATATGTGGCTCGCGCGCGGCGGGCTGCCTGAGAAAACAGTAGTGTGGTATGAGTACCATCCGACTCGCGCCGCGTATAACGCGAAAGAGTTTCTGGAAGGGTACAAAGGATATTTACAAACCGACGGGTACATAGGGTACGACACTGCGATAGCGGGAAATAACGAGATAATCCATGTGGGATGTTTCGCTCACGCGAGGCGTAAGTTTTTTGAAGCGTCGAAAGCAAGCAAGACTCCTCAGTCTGCAGAAGAAGGAATAAAGCATATCCGCAAGCTGTATTATCTTGAGAATGAATTGAGAAGTAAATACGAGAATGACGAGAACAAGAAAGATGCACGAGCATTATTTCTGAGTGAACGCGAGAGCCGCGCGGGGCCTATACTTGAAGCTTTCAAGAAATGGCTTATAAAACGGCAGCCGGATATACCGCCGAGTACGCTGCTCGGCAAAGCGATAGATTACAGCCTCAAACAATGGGATAAGATGACGGCGTATCTTGAAAGCCCGTACTTGACGCCTGACAACAACGCCTGTGAAAACGCGATACGGCCGTTTGTTCTTGGAAGAAAAAACTGGTTATTCTCACAGAGCCCTCAAGGAGCGGAAAGTTCCTGCGGTATCTACACGCTCATTGAAACGGCCAAGCAGAACGGCCTCATTGCGGCACACTACCTCACGGCTCTTTTTGAAAAAGCGCCTTTTGCTGTTTCATCTGAGGACTGGCAAAAACTCCTCCCTTGGAATATTTTCACCGCTTAATTTGACGGATACAAATAATCATCGCGCATCTCTTTTTTTCTCAGTATCGGGCGCAAAAAAGGGGCTGCCCGTGATGGACAGCCCCTAGGTTTTTTTACCGTCTGATTAGCAAATCAGCACTACTCAGCGTCGTATACAACCTTGATACCCCAGATGTCTACGCTTTGAACATGATAAATAGTCACTAAACTTGGATCGTCCATTTCCAGTTCCCATCTAAAGAATCTGTCAGTTGTAATACCATCTTCGGTGAAGTCTTTATGAGAAGAAGTATCAACTTCATCACCGACAACCACTCCTATTTGTCGTGGAGCGCCTCCTGCCTGCCGTCCATAAACAGTCACTGTACAGGAACTCTGTGCGGTAAATTGGTACGCTCTACTCGTAATTTTTGCTCCATCAACAGCTGAAGCTCCAACGCCTCCGCCTCCTCGCGCACGCTTGGCGCCAAAAACCATGCCTTCTCCTTCAGGTGAATATGAAGCATTTGTTTGCCAACTACCACCAGTAAGAGCAAGGATTGTTAAATCACCAATGACTTTGTCTTCGATAGGCAAAAATAAATTATCATACACAGAGTCGCTTAGAATATACTTGAAGGTCTTTCCGTAATGGGACTCAACTGTAAATTCTTTTTCCTCTGAATACTCGCCGGCATCTGCCGCGGTAGCGATGACCGTACCTTTTCCAGGTTTAAGACCTATTATCCAGCCTGTATCTTCATCAATATCAATGAAGTCTTCGGAACCATCAGCGACAGACCAAGTGACCGTTTTATTTGTAGCGTTCGCGTTCACTGCGGCGGTCAGTTGGGTTCCGTGTCCCGTAATGACAGATCCGTCGCTTATGGTTATCTCATTTACCATAATTACTTGATCGGAAATGAAGTAATTATAGGTTGCAAATACCTCAGGATTTTCATCGCTGGCAGCGGTTACCGTTATGGCCGCTCCTTCTGCTTCCTCAATTTTTTGTTTTTCAAATATAACTTTGACAGATGTGTTTGTTTCAGAATCTAGACCCGCAACAT
>Ga0082212_10005611_pt1 | contig 17052 bp, 12 predicted proteins | sample TergutNt197P3_FD_71548 | JGI IMG/M metagenome (GOLD analysis project Ga0082212, IMG submission 71548) | Neocapritermes taracua P3 segment gut microbial communities from Petit-Saut dam, French Guiana - Nt197 P3 | ecosystem: Host-associated > Arthropoda: Insects > Digestive system > Gut ... | reverse complement strand
TTCCCGCCCCGCCGTTCCCGCCCCGCCGTTACCGCCCCGCCGCCTTTCCCGTTTTAATCCGGTTTTAATGTCCGGTTCATTGCAAGTTAATACTATACGCCGTATAGTATTGTTGCGCACACGGGATAAGGGCCTGTCCCGCAAAGCGAACCGTTATAGCACACAAAGCGAATCGTTATAACACACAAAACGAATCGCTATCGCACAAAAAGCGAACCGTTATTGCAGAAGAAGATTTTTGGAGGTGAGAAATGCTATTTTCAGTCGGTGCGGCGCTGCTCGACGCTTGCGTGCTCTCGGTGCTCCGCGAGGAGGACACCTACGGGTACGGGCTGACGCAGACGCTCGCAAAACACATTGAGATTTCCGAATCGACGCTCTACCCTGTCCTGCGCAGGCTCCAGAAAGACGAATTCCTCAATACCTATGACATACCCTGGCAGGGGCGCAACAGGCGTTATTACACGATAACGGAAAAAGGCAGGGAGATGGCGCTGGCGTACAAGGACGCGTGGACGGATTTCCGCGGCAGGGTCGATGGATTGCTTATGGGAGGTGCCGCGTCATGAATACCCAGGAATATATCAATGAACTCAAGATCCACTTGTACAAACTGCCCGACGACGACCGCGAGGACGCGATCTCGTACTACTTCGAGTACCTCGCGGAAGCCGGGCCGGACGGCGCGGCAGCGGCGATGGAGAAGCTCGGGTCGCCGGCGGAACTCGCGGCGGGCATACGCGCGGACCAGGCTTTGCAGGACTTCGAGGATGTCGAAAGCCCCGGCGGCGCCGCGGTCGGCAAGGGCGTCCAGGCCGTCTGGCTGGCCGGGCTCGCGGCCGTGCCGCGAACCGCGCTCGCGGTCTTCGTGACAGCTATCGTAATAGTAGTTTTCTTCGCGGCAATGGTCGTGCTCTTCGCGGCGGCAATCGCTGTCATGGGCGGCGGCGCCTTCGGGATCGGCAGCGGCGTCTGGTTCCTGCATATCGACATGGCGACCGCGGCGTTTTACCTGGGATGCGGGCTCGCCCTCATAGGCGGCGGCATATTCCTGTTCCGCTTCGCCCTTTGGAGCAGCAAGCGCCTGCTCATAGCCATAGCCGACGTGTTCAACGGGATAAGGCGCAAGCGCGAGAAGAAGCTGAACCGCGAGCGCGCGGATATGCTGGATCGCAAGTACATGGAGAAGCGCGAACGCAAACGCGAAAAGAAAGAGTACAAAGCCGAGCGGAAGCTGACGCGCAAGCGCGACAAGGCCGTACGCAAGGGCGAACGGGCTGAGCGAAAGCGCGAGAAGATCGAACGCAAGCTGGAACGCAGGCTCGAAAAGAGAATGGGCGAGGCCGGGTTGGCGGCGGCAGTGCCGGAGCTTGCGGAAGCAGCCGGGCCAGCGGCGGAAGCAGAGCCGATGGAAATCGCCGGACCCGCGGCGGAAGCGGAGCCTTTGGAAATCGCCGGGCCAGCGGCGGAAGCAGAGCCTTTGGGGATTGCCGGACCCGAGGCGGAAGCGGAGCCTTTGGAGATCGCCGAACCTGCGGCGGAAGCAGAGCCGATGGAATCCGCCGAACCCGCGACAGCAGAAGAAGAACCGGTTGACACGACCGAACCATCAATAGCAGAAGAAGAACCGCTTGACACAACCGAACCAACAACAGAACCTGAGTCAAAGGAGGACACAGAATCATGAAAAAAATAGTCTTAATACCGCTTATCATATTAATCATAGGCGTGTGCCTTGCGCTGGCAGGCTTCGCGGCCGGCGGCCTGCAAGGCTTCTGGGTCGACAGGGGCGGGATGCACCTGAAGGGCGCGGACCTCGGCGACCTGATAAAGGTCAACGAGACATACAAGGGCTTCAAGAACATCCAGGTCAACGCCGACTATATCGGCCGCGTGACACTCAAGGAAGGCGATGGCTACACAGTGCGCGGCGAGAACTACGAACGTTACGGCGGGCTTGCCGCAAGCCTCAACGGCGATACGCTGGAGATCGAGGCAAAGAGGGAAAAGAAATGGCTTGCCAACTTCGGGCTCGACGAGCTTTGGGACACGGAAAGCACTTTCCTGGAAATCACCTACCCGAAGGGCGCGGACCTGGGCGATATACGCGTGGACATCGCCATGTCGAAGGTCAGCGCGGCCGGCATCGCATGCGGCAAGCTGGATATCAGGAATGATTTTGGCAGCATCGACGTCTCGGGCGCCTCGTGCGGCGACATGGCGCTCAGGGCCGCCGCGGGCGCCGTCTCCCTGGCGGGCGCTGACGTGGAAGGCACGTGCGATATCCGCGACGACTTCGGCAACGTCGAGATGAAGGACGTAAGCGCGAAAACGCTGTCGGCCGAGCTGAGCTCGGGCAGCCTGAAGGCGTCCAGCCTGGACGCCGCCACGATGAAGATCAGCAGCGACTTTGGCAAGATCGTCCTGGACGGCGCCGAAGCGGAAGACATGACGCTCAAGCTCGCGTCGGGCGACCTGCAGGCGGACAACGTCACGACGGGCGGGCTGACGGTCATCAACGAATTCGGCAAGACCACGCTTGACCGGCTGCTGTTCACCGGCCGTTGCGAGATAGACGCCTCGTCCGGCAGCGTCGCGCTCAAGCTTCGCATGGTCGAGGACGACCTCTCCTACGAGCTCGAAGCCAGCGCCGGAAGCGTCTCCGTGGACGGCGCCAAGTTCTCCGGGTCGGTAAGGAACCGCGCCCCGGCCGCGTCCGCGAGCCTCACGGTCCGCTGCGATTTCGGCAGCGTCAACCTGGACTTCCTCAAATAGCAAGGCACGGAACCAAGTTCCTCCTGCCGGCCGGTTTGGCGCCATGCGCCGAATCGGCCGGTTTTTATTGCCAGGACATATTTCGTGTTGAACCAGACCGCGCACTTTAAATTTAAGCCTGGTTTCAGATTCGATTGATACAATAGAAAAGTGATATATAATAATTTTGGGAATGCGTTGAAAATTAATAAGCCGGTGAAGGGCTGCGTTTTCGCCTTTGTGACGATGCATTATTGCCACGGGATCGATGGGACGCCATTCCCCGCAGGCGATGATTGACAGCGGGTATAGATTGTATTATTATATTAATCATCTAATACAATTTGCGGATTAGGAGAAGGGTTTATGGAGAGCACTGCGGTAATGATCGGGCCGAAGGCAAGAAAATCCAGGAAGAGGCTGATAATAGCCATCGTTGTCATCGCGGCCGTCGCAGGAGCCGGCGTATTCGGTTTTTTCCGGCTCCAGGCCATGACAGGGCAGGCGCCTGCCGATGTGCCGGAAATCTACATGCTTTCGAAAACGGACCTCGAGAGCAAGGTGACGGCCTCGGGGAACTTCACGAGCACGGATCCTGTCAGCGTCGGCTCCAATATGCAAGGCGAGGTTGAGACGGTGTATGTCGAGGCCGGGGAAAAGGTCTACGCGGGCGACGTGCTCGCGCGGCTGAAGACATCCGAGATAGAGCGCAACATCGAGGATACGAGGGCCTCGATCTCGGAGACCGCGAGGGGCGACTCGCAGAAGCTGGACCAGGCCCAGCGCGCGTTCAACGACGCCGACGCCCAGTATTGGGCGGACGACAGCCAGACGAAAGCAGCGGTCGACAATGCCCAGGCCGCCTACGACACCGCTGTGGCGACGGCAGGCCAGGCAGCCATCGACAAGGCAAAAGCGGCGCTGGACGAGGCGAAGGCGAAGGCAAGCGACCCAATCACGCCTGAGGAAACAGACGCGATCAAAAAGGCCAAGGCCGCCCATGAAACCGCGAAAAAGGCCAAGGAGGAAGGGGCCTCGCCCAGCGCCGAGGAGCAGATGGCCATAGACAAGGCCAAGGCCGAGCTTGACGCCGCGAAAACGCAGCGCGACAACACGATGCGGTCCTCAAACAGCCGCTGGTACGACGCAAAGGCCCAGCTCGACGCCCAACAGGGCACGGACAGCGCGAGGCAGCAGCGTTCCCAGCTTGCGGCGCTGAACGAGAATCTGGAAAACACCGCTATTACATCCCCTGTCACAGGCATCGTGACGAGTGTCGCCACAGAGGCCGGCAGGGCCGCCATGGGGGATATGTTCATCATCGAGAACACGGAAACCCTGCAGATTTCCGCTACCGTGGCCGAGTATGACGTCATCAAAGTTGAAAAAGGCATGAAGGCGCACATCACTTCAAACGCGACAGGCGACCAGGAATACGACGGCGTGGTCGACTATGTCGCGCCGGTGGCTCTCGACTCAAGCGGCAATTTTGAGGTAAAGGTGCTGGTGACGGGCTCTATCGGCCAGCTGAAGCCGGGCATGACGGCGACGGTCGAGATCGTGACGGCCGCGAAGAACGATATCTTTGTAGTGCCTATCGACGCGGTCGTGACCCTGCCGGACGGAAGGACCGTCGTATATGCCTATGAACCCGGATTCGGCCAGATGACGACAATCGGGAGGCCTTCCGGCAGCGACGGGCCGGCGCCGGAAAGCATGGTGGCGGACGGAGCGCAGCCGGGCGAAGGGCCTGTTACGGCCGGCGAAGGGCCGGCAGGCGCGGGCGGCGGGCCTGTACGGATAAGCGGGGACACGGCCGGCGAAGGCCCGGCAGGCGCGGGCGGCGAAGGCCCGGCAGGCGCGGCCGGTGGGCCTGTACGGATAAGCGGGGACACGGGCGGCGAGCCGACCGTTATCGGCGGCGGGCCGATAAAAATAGGCGAAGCGCCCCAGAACGGCAGCGGCGGCGGGCCGTCATCCAGCGGCGGGGAAAGGCGCGAGATCGAAGTCAAGACCGGCATGGAAACCGACTATTATATCGAAATATCCGGCGAGGGGCTTGTCGAAGGCTTGCTCATCCTGTCCGACCCCCTGGGCCGCAACGTGAAGGTCAGCGGGCCGAATATGTTTGGCATGATGGATGGCCCAGGCGGCGGGCAGGTCGTAGGCGGCGCCCCCGCAGGGGCAACCGTCGTCACCGTTGACGCGGGGCCCTGAGACGCTACCAATGGCAAAACCCCTTGAAATCATAAAACTGAACAATATCTGCAAGCGGTATTTCATCGACATGCCGAACGAGATCGAGGTGCTGCACGATGTCTGCGTCACCGTCAGGGAAGGCGAGCTCGTTTCCATAGTCGGCGAATCGGGCAGCGGCAAATCCACGTTGATGAATATCATAGGCGCGCTTGACCGGCCAACGGAAGGGGCTTATTCGTTCGGCGGCGTCGATGTCGATGGGCTTACGCAAAACGAGCTGTCCCAGCTCCGCAAGGAGCGCATCGGCTTTGTCTTCCAGACATTCAACCTTATCGGGCGCATATCGGCGCGGGCCAATGTCGAAATGCCAATGGCCTACGCGAGCGTGTCACGGCGCGACCGCGCCGAGCGCGCCGAGCGCCTGCTCGAGCTCGTCGGCATGGGCGACCGCGCGAAACACAAGCCGAACGAACTGTCCGGCGGGCAGAAACAGCGTACCGCGATCGCGCGGGCCATGGCCAACGACCCCGACATCATCCTCGCGGACGAGCCGACGGGCGCGCTCGACTCGGAGACCGGGCAACTCGTGATGGGCATCTTCAAGGACCTCAACCGGAGCCACGGCAAGACTGTCATCATCGTCACGCACAGCATCGCGCTGGCCGAGCAGACAGACCGCATCATCACGCTGAAGGACGGCAAGGTCGTCAGCGAAAGGGAAGGGTCACGGGCATGAGGTTCGCGGACAATTTCCTTGAAGCGCTCGGCAGCCTTTGGACGAACAAGATGCGCTCGATCCTTACGATGCTCGGCATCATCATCGGGATTACGGCAGTGATAGCCATCATGACGATCGGTTCCTCCATGCAAGCCTACCTGGAGGACACCTTGAGCGGATTCGGCATCAACAATGTCACGGTATCGCTGCAGTCAAAAAATTCCCAGGGGCCTGTGTTCCGGATGGTCGGGGGATCGGGGCGAATCTCGATGTTCGAAGACAAGGACCTGATGACAGACGAGATGCTCGACGGCCTGAAAGCGCAGTACCCGGACGAAATAAAGGCATTCAGCATCAGCGAAGGCGTCGGCGAGGGCCAGACCGAAAAGGGCGAGGACTACGCGAACCTCTCCCTGACCGGCGTCAATCCGGAATACCAATTGGCAAACAGCCTGACCATGCTGCGCGGCCGTTTCATAGGGGACGACGACAACGCGGCCAGGCGCAGGCTCGCGGTCGTGTCCGACAAACTCGTTTCCAATATGTTCGGCGACGAGAGCCCGCTCGGCAAAGAGCTCGTGATACAGACGCAGGGCCACATCGACATATATACGATCGTCGGCGTGTACGAATACGGCGACGGCGGGTTTGGCGCGCTGATGGGCGTCACCACCTCGAGCGACTACGATGTCTCGACCGACGTCTATATACCCCTGTCCGTCGCGCAAAAAGTCAACAACTCGCATGGTTACTCAAGCTTCACGGTTCTGACGGAAACCGGGGTGAACAGCACCGACTTCGGCAAAAAAATCGAGAGCTTCTTCGGCCGGTATTACAGCCGCAACGACGACTACGGCGTCAGCGCCTTCTCGATGGAGAGCTTCGTCGAGGAAGCCACCAGCATGCTCAACACGATGGCTCTCGCGATCGCGGGCATAGCGGCCATCTCCCTGCTCGTCGGCGGGATCGGCGTCATGAACATCATGATGGTGTCCATCACGGAGCGAACGCGCGAGATAGGCACGCGCAAGGCGATAGGCGCCACGAACGGCGAGATCCGCACCCAGTTCATCGTCGAGGCCGTAGTCATCTGCCTCGTCGGCGGCGCGATCGGCATCGTTAGCGGATCGGCGCTCGGCGCCGTAGGCGCCTCCCTGCTCGACTTCCCCGCGCACGCCTCGCCCACAAGCATCCTTGTCGCGGTCGGCGTCTCGACCGCCATCGGCATCTTCTTCGGCTACTACCCCGCCAACAAAGCGGCAAAAATGGATCCCATCGACGCCCTCCGCTACGAGTAGCGGCTTTACTGGAACGCCAAAGCTTCCGTCAAGGAAAGCGTCCCCTTGTATATGGACTTCCCGCATATGGCGCCCGCGACGCCGATTTCCGCAAGGGCCTTTATATCCTCGATGCCGGCAATCCCCCCGCTCGCGACGATGTCGGCGCCGGCCGCCGCTTTCAATTTGGCGAGCCCCGCGAGATCCGGGCCCGACAGCATTCCGTCCCTTGAAATATCCGTATAGATAATGGCCTGCGCGCCGGCGTCCGCCATCGCGATGGCGAGCTCGATGAAATCCACGTCGCTGTCGTCGAGCCAGCCGCCACCCGAAACCTTGCCGTCCCTTGCGTCAATGCCTATCGCGACCCCTGCGCCATATTTTTCGATCATCCCTTTCGCGAAAACGGGATCGTTCAACGCGACGGAACCGAGTATCACGCGCGAGACGCCGACGTCGTTCAAGTAATAGTCTATGGTTTCGGCAGTGCGGATGCCCCCGCCAATCTCGACAAACAGCCCCGTGCCATGCGCGACATCGCGCACGACAGCATCGTTCACGGGCGCGCCCGCAAGCGCCCCGTCAAGGTCGACCATGTGCAAATGGGTCGCGCCGGCCCGCTCAAAGGCCCGCGCCGTATCGAGCGCGTCGTCCGCGACCTGCTCCGTCGTCGCGAAGTCGCCCTTCGTGAGCCTGACGGGCTTGCCGTCCCTTAGGTCTATCGCGGGCAGGATAATCATGGGGCAGAGCCGTTTAAAGCACGCCCTTTGTCGTAAGCAGGTCGCCCCCGCCTTGCGAAACCGCTATACGCAAGGCATGCGCGAACGCCTTGAACAGGGCCTCGGCCTTGTGGTGGTCGTTTTCGCCATAGACCAAATGCAGGTGGAGCGTGACCTGCGCATGATTCGCGAACGCGCGGAAAAACTCGGAAACCATTTGCGTGTCGAGCTTCCCGATACGGTTGGAAGAAAAGTCAGCGTCAATGACCGTATAGGCCCTGCCGCCGATGTCGAGATGGCACGAAGCGAGGGCCTCGTCCATCGGCAGCGTGAAAGTGCCGTAACGCGCGATGCCGGCCTTGTCGCCAATGGCCTCGGCAAACGCCTGCCCCAGCACGATGCCGACATCCTCGACCGAATGGTGCGCGTCGACCCCGAGATCGCCCGTGCACTTAATGCTCAAATCGAACCCACTGTGCACGGCAAGCGCCATCAGCATGTGGTCAAAGAACCCCACGCCTGTGCCGATATTGGCGGCGCCGCTCCCGTCAAGGTCGAGCTCGACCCTGATATCCGTCTCTTTCGTGCTGCGTTCTTTTACGCTCTTGCGCATTTTCTACCTCGTTTCAGTCTTTCCTTTTCCATACCAGGGGAAGCACATCGCCCACTCGCTGCCGCCAGGGGCACGCCGCTTCCTCACAACCGCCGGGGGCACACAGTTTCCCCGCCGCCACGAATAGCGACCCGGCGACCCGGCCCGCTTTCTCCGCTCAACCGTCAAACCGTATCTTGACGGCGTTTACGTGCGCAGTGAGCCCTTCGGAATCCCCAAGCATGATTATATCATCTTTGGCTTTTCCAAGCGCTGCCTTTGTGTAATGTGTATAGCTCATGCGTTTGACGAAATCGTAAACGCCGAGCGGCGAGGCGAATCGGGCCGTCCCCCCCGTCGGCAGCACATGGTTCGTTCCCGCGTAATAATCCCCTACCGGCTCCGGCGTCCACGGTCCGAGGAACACGGATCCCGCGTTCCTGATGCGCGCAAGGAGCCCGAACGGGTCAGCTGTCAGTATCTCCACATGCTCCGGCGCGGCCTCGTTCGCGAGCGCCGCCATTTCATCCTCGCTGCGGCAGATAATGACAAGCCCGTTCGCGTCTATGGCCTTGCGGGCTATATCCGCCCGCTCCAGCCCCGCAAGCTGCTCTTCCACCAGGGCGGCGGCCTCCGCGGCCAGGCCGGGGTCTGTCGTGAGCAATATCGAGGCCGACAGCGGGTCATGTTCCGCCTGCGAAAGCATGTCGGCCGCGGCAAAGGCTGCGTCGGCAGTCCCGTCCGCTATGACAAGTATCTCGCTCGGGCCGGCTATCATGTCTATGTCCACCACCCCGTAAAGCAGCCTTTTGGCGGTGGTCACATAGATGTTTCCGGGCCCGACGATCTTGTCTACCCGCGGGAAGGTCTCCGTGCCGTAGGCCAGCGCGGCCACCGCCTGGCCGCCGCCCGCCAAAAACACCCTGTCGACCCCCGCGATATACGCCGCCGCCAAAACCGCCGCGTCCACCCCGAACGCCGCCCCGAGTACCGCCGCATCCGCCCCGAACGCTTCCCTTCTCTTCTCATCCTCCCCATCTATCAGCGTACGGCCCGGCTCTCTACGCCCGCCAGCCAAACCAGCCTTTTCACTCTCGTCCGCCGCGTCCGCCGCCCCCTTCCCGGGCGGGGTCGCCATCACGATCTCCCCGACCCCGGCCAGCTTCGCCGGTATAGCGTTCATCAGCACCGTCGACGGGTACGCCGCCGTCCCGCCCGGGACATACACCCCGACCCGCGCAAGCCCGCGTACCGTCTGCCCGATGACGACATCCCGCAAACTGCCTATGCCGCCCGAGCCGCCCGCTGTACCAGCGCCATCCGCACTGCCAATGCCGCCCGCGCCGCCCGCTGTACCAGCGCCATCCGCACTACCAATGCCGCCCGCGCCGCGCCCTGCTGTCCGCTCTTCATAGCCCCGCAGGGCCTCGGCCTGCCTCTCGTGATACGCGTGGATATTCTCCGCCGCATGCAAAAGCGCGTCCGCGAGCTGCGCTTCCAGCGACTCGAACGCCGCCTTAAGGTCCTTCCGCGAAAGCTCCGCGATTTTCCCGCCCGGCGCCGCGTCCGGCCCGTCAAACTCCCGTGCATAACGAACCACGGCCGCGTCGCCTTCCGCCCGCACGTCTTCTATTATCCGCCGTACCGCCTGCTCGACCCCTGCGCCCGGCACCCTGCCCCTTCCGGCCAGCCCCGCCAGTGCCTCGTATTCGCTCTTCCCGTCCGCTACAATCGTCTTGATCATGCCGCATCCCCCCTAAAAAGAAAGCTTTCCGTTCAAATGCCAAGCGGCTAGGCCAGGATGGCCTTGTCCGCCTTGGCATCGATCCTGGCAGCGAGCGCCGGGCAGAAAACCATTATCTCTCTGCCTTTCACGTGGTTCGCCGCCGAGTAATTCATTTTCATTTCCTTGATGCAGTAGCCTTGATACAGCTCGCGTATCTCGGGCACGTCGGTGATAACATCTTCATTTTTCCGCCCCGCCTGTCACGACTGCTGGAATCAGCGTTTTGACAGCCGCTTCCCAAATCGAAACTCTTTGCCTTTAAACAGGCGAAAGTCATGTATTGTCATTGATTTAATCATAAACTCTCCGGCAAATCATTTTTTTATAACGATGTTTGTTATAAATGCACTGTAGTATAAACGCATCAAAATCCTTGATTAATACTATATATTATATCACTCATATCGCGTTTCGTCAATGTTCTGGAATATGCGTTCGCGCAATTCCCGGCTTGCGGGTACTGTTTGCCCCTAACGATAAATGCTCGCAAACATGTGGCTGTTTAGTCTTATTTGTTAAAGAATCCCACTAACGGAGTGTTTGCCATTAATCAGCCGCTTTTTGTCCCAAAAACGAACTTACGTGTACTTTTTTTGAGGCTTTAACCGATATTTAGGCCTTTTATGGGGAAAAACGAGGTAAAGCGGGATAAAAACCGTACGTAAGTTCGATTTCGGGACATTTTTTCGCGATTTTCCGCCAATGAAACCAAACTGTACCCCAATTTCAGCTTTTATAAACCAGGATTGGCCGGAATACAAGAACCAACATTTTTATCCAGCCGCGCCGCCAGCGCCTCCACCTCGTTCTTGCGCAGCTTCATGCCGGTAACGTTCACGATCAGCCGCGCCGAGATATCGCGGATATACTCCACGACCTCGAGCCCGTTCTCGCGCAGCGTGGTCCCCGTCTCGACGATGTCCACGACGCTGTCCGCCAGGCCCAGCAGCGGCGCGATTTCCACCGACCCTTCGATGCGGATAATCCGCACGTCGAGGCCGCGCCGTTCAAACCAGCGCCCCGCGTACTGCGGGTACTTGCTCGCCACCACCCGGGGCGCCGCGCCCTTCGCCACGGCCCCGCCCGCGGGCGCGGCCAGGGCGAACCGGCACTTGCCAAGCTCCAGGTCCATTATCTCGTAGTATGTCCCCCCATGTTCGAGCAGCGTGTCCTTGCCGACGATGCCGACATCGCACGCGCCCTGCTCGACGCAGGTCACGACGTCCGGCGCCTTCGCGAGAAAGATCTCCACGGCACCCTCGTCAGCCCCGCCCGGATGCCAAGGGGACGGTTCATTTGGCACGTCCGCCAAGCCAGCCCCGCCCGGATGCCAAGGGGACGGTTCATTTGGCACGTCCGCCAAGCCTGCCCCGCCCGGCGCCCTGTCTCCAGCCTCGCCCGGCCCGGGAATGCGCACGATCAGCTTGCGCCCCTTTTCGCGCAGCGGCCCCATATCGTAGCCGGCACCCTCCATCAGTGCCAGGAAATCGTCCTCCAGCCGCCCCTTCGTCAGCGCGATGCGCAGCGGCCTTGGTCGCTCCGCAGGGGCGTCGGCAGGACAACACGGCTTGCCCGGATCCAGCGCCGCCTCGACCAGCAGGTCCACGTTCACCGCGAACCCGGTAGCGGGCATGTCCTCGCCGAAATCGAAAAAGAGCTCGTCGTAGCGGCCGCCCGAAAGCAGCGGTTCCCCCACGCTTTCGCCATAGCCCCTGAACACCAGCGAGCTGTAATACTCGGCCTGGTTGACCAGCCCGAGGTCGATCATCACGTTGTCCGCGCGACCGCGCGACGCGAGCTCTTCCATGACGCCCGAAAGATACCCCAGCATCTCCGAGACAGCCTCGTCGTAGCCGTCGAAGACCGCCGCCGCCCCGGCCAGGGCCTCCGCCCCGCCAAACAGCCCCGGCAGCCTGAGTATCAGCCCCGCCGTCTCGCGGTCGGCGGAGGCGACAAGCACGTCCTCAAGCGCGGAATAGTTCTTTGACTCAATATAGCGGTGGATACGCTCACGGACGCCCTCGTCCGCTCCGAGCCGTTCCATCAGCCGTTTGTACAGCCCTACATGCCCTAGCTCTATCCGGAAACGCCCGCCCCATGCCGCCGCTAGCGAGCGGACCGCAAGGTCGATCATGTCGACGTCCGCGGAAAACCCAGCCTCGCCGATGAGCTCAACCCCCATCTGCATCACTTCGCTGCTTCGCCCTTTGTGCTCAGGCTGCCTGCGGTAGACGCTCTGCGCGTAATAGATCCTGAGCGGCAGCGCCGCCCCCTTCAGCTTCGTCGCGACAAGCCGCGCGATCGGTATGGTGGAGTCCGGCCGCACCGCGACCAGGCGGCCCTCGCTGTCCGATAGTTTGTACATCTCCTCGGGCGGGTAGTACGATGCTGACGGCGCAAAGACCGACAAAAACTCCAACCCCGGCGTCCGCACCTTCCGGTAGCCGCACTCTTCGAACACTTTAGCGAGCCGGCCGGTGATCTCCGTCTCCGCCGCGCACTCGGAGAACAGCCTGTCGCTTGTCCCGTCCGGCGTCAGCCTGTTATTCGCCCCCATTGTTCATCCCCATATACACTGCACCCTACCATCAAAAATAAATGTAAGGAACCAATCCGCCCTGCCTGCCCTGCCGAAGCCCTGCATTGCATTGCCTTGCATCGCTCCCTGCCTTGCATCGCTCCAATCCGCCAGGGCCGCCCTGCCGCACTGTTATTCGCCCCCATCCTCAAACCCCATAATATCCTCCACGTAGCGGATGAAATCCCCGCCGTAGCTCATGGTATAGTCGTACAGGATCGGCTCCTTGAACTCGAATTTCGCGATTTCGATTAGCTGCCCCGCGATTCGCGAAGCCAGTACCCGGTTCTCGAGCCGCTTGATCCCCGCCAGCGAATAGCACCCGATGATGAGCTGGTCCTCTACCGTCACATAAAGGATATCCTTCACGTCGTCATTCAGCATGTAGACGCTGCGGTTCATGTGCCGGTTGTCCTCGTTGAATACGATGTAGAGCTTGCCGCCCTCCGTCAGGTTCTGCAGCGCGCCCGTATACCGCTCATCGAGTTCGTACAGCACGTGGTCGACCGGCCCCGCAATTTCATAGACAGTCACATACTCGGGCCTTGCGAGCTTCATCGCCGCCTCGACGGGCGTGATGGCAAACATGCTCACTATTTCAAGCGACGTTACCACAAAGCGCCCCTGCTTTTGCCTGACCTTGACTTCTGACAGGATGATGCGATGCCCTCGATCCTCCTCGACCACAGACTCGCAGACATAGGCCGCGTCGCCCTGGGCCAGCGGTTCTTCGGGCGGCGCGATCTCGTTGCGGCACAGAGTAGCCGGCCCGACCAGCGAAAGGAGCCCGTGGTCAATGGCCTCCGAAGCCAGCATGTCCACAGGCACAAAATCCCTTGCGTAATATCGCATGAGGAAATAATTGATAAGCTGGTTGGCGGAGCTTATATCCCCGCAAAGCCTGCGGAACAACGCCTCCTCCCGCTCCGGCTTCAGCGCGGCCTCCCGCCTGAGGACGAAGTCGTACTGGTCGCGCTCATCAGGCAACGGCTTCCCGAAGCCTTTTGTCATCTCCGCATAACGCTGCACCAGGAAAACAGCCTCGTTCATCGACAGCAGCACCCGCCCGGCTCCCAGCCCGCCGAGCATCGTCTGCTCAGCGAGCCTCAGCTCCTCCTCCTCGTCCCCGTAGATACCCCAGTAGGACTCGATCCCCTCCTCCGTTGTCTCCACGTAGAAATACTGGTGAAGCGTCCTGCGCTGCCTCTTCCCGGCCGCGGCGGCCCCCGAGAGCTGCCACTTGATATAGATGACGAGCACGCCCATCAGGCGCGTATTCGTCGCATACGCGTCGATAAACTTTTCATCAGGGAGGGGCTGCGAAAGAGCGCCTCCCCGGATCACCTTCAAATCGTTCTTCTTCAACATCACGCATTGTAGTATACCACAAGCGTTCGCCGGCTTCCCCCGGCGTACTTTACGAGTCGTTTACGGATAAGCCCATACCTGCCAACCCTCAAAGCCAATCTCCAAAAAAAGGGACAAGCCCCCGCCCCTTATGATATACTGTTTCCGGGCAAATCATCATGAGGGGTTGTTATACAGGAAGCGAGGATACGATGAACTATCGGACCTTTGATGCAGCAGGTATGGAAGTGTCTTTATTGGGCTTTGGCGCTATGCGGCTGCCTGTTTTGGACGACGGCACAGGCAGGGTCGACGAGGCCGAGTCGGTGCGCATGATCCGTTACGCAATCGCCCATGGGGTCAATTACATCGACACCGCGTATGTCTACCACGGCAAGCAAAGCGAGGCTATAGTGGGCAAGGCGCTGGCCGGCGGCTACCGCGAAAAGGTGCTTTTGGCAACGAAGATGCCGTTTTGGGTCCTTAAGGGCCCCGAGGAAATGGCGCCCGTATTCGAGGAGCAGCTCGAAAAACTCGGCGTGGATTGCATCGATATGTACCTTGTGCACGGCATAGACACAAACCGCCAGGGCACGGTGGAGGAATGGGGGATATGGGATTTCCTCGAAGAGCGCCGCAAAGCGGGGAAGATCCGTTTCATTGGCTTCTCGTCCCACTTCGATACGCCGGGGGACTTCAAAGAAACGCTCGACTCTCATCCCTGGGATTTTTGCCAGCTCCAGATCAACTTTATGGACAAGGAGGTCCAGGCCGGCATTGAAGGCTACGAGTATGCTGTATCGAAAGGCGTGCCGGTTGTCGTAATGGAACCGCTGAAGGGCGGCAAGCTGACCGATGTAATGCCGCCTTCGGTCGAGGGGTACTGGGAAAGGCTCGGCTCTGGCAGGACGCCGGCGGAATGGGCCCTGCGCTGGGCGGCAAACCTGCCCGGCGTGCTTACGATCCTCTCGGGCATGTCCACTATGGGACAGGTCGAGGAGAATGTGCGGACCCTCTCCGACGCGGACGCCGGGAAGCTCACAGAAGAAGAGCTGGTGGTGTTCGACGAAGTCGCAAAGGAATACAACAAATTGATCGTCTATCCCTGCACAGGCTGCCGCTACTGCATGCCCTGCACCGAAGGCATCAACATACCGGAAATACTCGACTTCCGCAACTCGTGCGACCTTTACGGCAATACAAAAAAGCTGCAATACTCATACAGGATGTTTATTGAGCCGAAGGCTTCCGCCTGCGCCGAATGCGGGAAGTGCGAAGGCGAATGCCCGCAACATCTTGAAATAATGCGTGCAATGAGGGAGACCACAGAACTGCTCGAATAAAAAACGAAAGGCCATACGGATAGACAATTGCTTGAGGGGGGGAGAATCAACGATGAATCCGGTTAAAGTGTTCAGCAGCAGGCTAAATGCTCTGCTTGACGCCTGGATGGACGGCATGGGCTTCAGCATAAGGGCCAAGCTTATATTAATATTCCTGATCGTCAAGATAGTCCCGCTCATAATACTGCTTTTGATTGCCTGGAGCCAATTCGAGACGCTCGGCAAGGATATCGGGCTGCGCACAAGCCATCTGACGGAAGAAATGACAACGACAATCACAACGGGCGGCGAAATGGCGGTCGACGACACGACAAACGCGCTCATCGCCAACGCCGTGGAGCAGATCGAGCGCATCACTACCGACACGGCCCACGCGGTCGCGGATTTTTTGTATAACCGTGACGACGACATACGCTTTCTCGCAATGATCGAGCCGACAGAGGCGAATTACCGGGACTTCATCGAGGCGAGGACGGGGCGCCTCACAAAGCAGGGGGTTTGGGATCTGTCGAAAGACGGGATGTCATGGGAATGCAAAAATGCGCCTCAGCGCGAAAGCCGAACGGACGTGTCGACCAATGAGGAAAACAACGACGAGGTCAACGGCGCGGGCTTCAACTACCGCCCGGCTGATATGTATACCTATATTGACGTGCCGTATTACGACGAGATTTCCTTTATCGGGCCCGACCTGATCGAGCGTTTCAAGGTCGTCACGGACAAATCGACGAAAAAAAACTTCCCCATGGAAGAGTCGCCGGCGGACATCTCGGACAGGGCCAACACCTATGTCGGCGCTGAGCTCTATGGTGGTGTAATTGAAGGGCTGGAGCCGGGGGAGATCTATGTATCTGACGTCATCGGCGCCTATGTGCCCTCGCACTTTATCGGGATGTACACGCCCAAACAAATGATCATTTCAGCTATTAACGCCGAAGTCGCCGCTCTGGCTGCTATAGAGCCACAGACCAGCGAGGTATCGGCCCTGGCGGACAGCCTGGCCAGGCTTGCCGGTGAAGGAATACCTTCCATCGATGTCTCAGGAAGCGCGCTGGGCCCGGGCGATTGTGAAATACTTATGGACGGGACGGCGCACGAGGCTCTTCTCCTGATCGATAATGCCGCAAAAGGCATATCGTCGCCCGAATTGCACAACCGGCTCGTGACGCTGAAAAATAAGATCGTAGGGCTCGAATTCGACCCTGCAGGCGAGGCTTTCGCCGGCGAGGAAAACCCCCTGGGGATACGCTTTGAAGGCATCGTGCGCTGGGTGACGCCCGTCGTAAGGGACGGGGAACTGGCCGGCTATGTAAGCTTCGCGCTCAACCACGACCATATAATGGAGTTCACAGACCATATCACGCCGCTGGCCGATCGTTACAAAGAGCTATCCAGCGCATACGAAGGCAACTACGCCTTTATCTGGGACTACCAGTGCCGCAATATCGCCCACCCGCGCCACCACTCGGTCGTCGGCTTCGACCCGGAAACCGGCAACCCGCAGATTCCGTGGCTCGAGACCTCGATATATGAAGGCTTGCTTGCCGACATCGAAGGCGAAGACCTGTCCGATCTGCAAGCGGAGTGGAGCGGTATAATAAATTCCGCTTCGACACGCGACCCGGCGCGGCCGGGCATATACTCGTTGCTGCCCGGCGTGAAGACGTTCGACTCCCAGTCGCGCTCAAAACGGCCGGCGCCGGCGCTGACCGTCGCAGGTCTTATCGGTCTTGACGGCC
>Ga0082212_10005610_pt1 | contig 17052 bp, 15 predicted proteins | sample TergutNt197P3_FD_71548 | JGI IMG/M metagenome (GOLD analysis project Ga0082212, IMG submission 71548) | Neocapritermes taracua P3 segment gut microbial communities from Petit-Saut dam, French Guiana - Nt197 P3 | ecosystem: Host-associated > Arthropoda: Insects > Digestive system > Gut ... | reverse complement strand
CTTTCGCAGGGCGCGCGCTTTCTGGACGCGCTGGATTTGGATGAAGAGGTGCTGGACGTCAACGTCACTCCCAACAGGGCGGATTGCTTGTCGGTGATCGGCCTTGCGCGCGAGGTCGCTCTGGCTTTCAACCTGCCGCTATGCCTGCCGGAATGCCGTATGAACGAATCCGGCGCGGAGGCCTCCGAACTGGTGCGCATCGAAATTCCGGATCCGGAACTGTGCTGGCTGTACCAGGGGCGCATCCTTGAAGGAGCCGCCATCAAGCCTTCGCCGTTGCGTGTGCGCTGCCGCCTCTTCGCTATGGGCGTGCGCACGCTTTCCAATATCGTGGATGTCACGAACTACGTGCTTTTGGAATGGGGACAGCCCCTTCACGCCTTCGACCTGGACAAGCTGCGGGAAGGCAGAATCGTTGTTTCCGCTGCCAGGCAGGGCGAAAACATCCTGACCCTGGACGGGCAGGAGCGCGCGCTTGCGGCGGGCGATTTGCTTATTCGCGACGGGGAGCGTCCCGTGGCCCTGGCCGGAGTCATGGGTGGGCAGGAGACGGAAATCGCCCTCGGCAGCAACCGCATTTTCCTGGAAAGCGCGATTTTCCGTCCGGCGACCATCCGGCGCACGGCCCGACGCCTGGGCATCAGCAGTGAAGCCTCGTACCGTTTTGAGCGCGGTGTCGATCAGGCGGCCAATACCCAAGCCATGAACCGCGCCTGCGCGCTGATGGCGGAATTTGCCGGCGCAGCCACGCGCCCCGGCGTGTGCCGTGCGGAACCCAAGCCCTGGAAGAGCCCGGAAATCCGTTTCCGTCCGCCCCGGGCGGAGTCCCTGCTGGGCATTTCCCTGGACAGGGCGTTTTGCCGCGCAAGCTTGAACGGCCTCGGCTGCACGATCGAAGAAGACCGAGATGTCTGGACAGTGTTGACGCCGAGTTGGCGGCATGATCTGAGCCGTGAGGCGGACGTGATTGAGGAGATCGGACGCATCTACGGCCTGGACAACATCAAGCCGAAAGTACCCCACGCGGAGCGTTCGCTTGATGCCGCCACGGCATCCAAATTTTCTTTCTGGAGTCGGGTCAAAAACTGGGCGTGCGGCCTCGGTCTGAACGAGGCGGTCAACTATAGTTTTGTCGGACATGGGGATCTTGACCTGCTGCGCCTGCCCGCCGAAGGTCGCATTTCGATCATGAACCCGCTTTCCGCGGAGCAGGATGTGCTGCGCACCGCGCTGGCCCCCGGCCTGCTGCTGAATTTGCGGCACAATCTTGCCCAGGGAGCCCAAGGGCTGCGTCTGTTCGAACTGGCGCACATTTTCGTCGCGGATGGCGCTTCGGAAACAACGGCGCGGGAATACGGCAGGCTGGCGATTCTGCTGTATGGACAAAGGTTTGATTCCGGCTGGCCCCACAAGGGCGAAGAGGCGGATTATCACGACCTGAAGGGCATGGTGGAACACCTGTGCGCCGCCTTCCATCTGCCGCGTCCGAGTTGCGGAACGGCTCTTGGCCAGGGTCCCCTCCTGCCTTGCGTGGATATCTTGCTGGGAGACAGCCTGTTTGGCCGCATGGGGCGCGTATTGCCCGAGATCGCGGACAATTTTCATGCCCGCAAGGATGTCTGGCTGGCTGAACTGGATTTGGATCTGCTGTATGAACTGCATGACGTGGCCAAAATCCGCTTTGCCCAGCTTCCGATCTTTCCTCCTGTCCGGCGCGACATCACGGTTATCGGCGTTTCCATAAGCGCCGGGGCGGTACTTGCGCATATCCGCGACATGGGGCTGGGCCTACTGGAAGACGTATATCTTATTGATTTTTTTGAACAAAAAGATGGTGATGCGCGGAATCTGACATTCCGTCTCATTTTCAGGCATGCGGCCCGTACTTTGCTTGACGCGGAGGTGGACAAGGAACGGGAAAAGGTGGCACTATCGCTACAACAGGCTCTTGGCGTGCGGATATAAGGATGTTTGCGGGTGAACCCTAACGAACATCTTAAGCGCGAATATGCTCTACAAGTGGAGACGGCATGACAGAACCGTCATCTATGATGTCTGCGCCAGAAGATAGGGAAGCGGATGCGCCTGCAGGGGGCACAACCTACCGTATTGGCGAAGCCGCTGAAATGCTGAAGTTGAAAAGCTATGTGCTGCGGTTTTGGGAGAGCGAATTTCCCTTGCTTGTACCTCTGCGCTCTGAAAAAGGACAACGCCTGTACACGGAGGAACATCTGTCTCTGTTGCGGCGTATTCGGACGCTGCTGCACTCACAGGGCATGACCATCGAAGGCGCCCGGCGTATATTGGAACATGAGGAGCACAGCCGCATCGGTCTTGCCAACCTGGTCCCGTTGACGGCCGCGACGTCGCCTGCGGCCCATGGGGAATTGCTGCAACAGTGTGTGGAAGAACTTGAAGAGCTGAAACAGTTGTTGCGGCCTTCTTCGTAGTCCCGTAACAGTAATACGATGAGCAGAGCGATGATCCTTTCCCCCTCCCTGCTTTCTTCCGATTTCGGCAGGCTTGCGGAGGAACTCTCCGCGCTTGAGGAGGCTGGTCTTTCCTGGGCGCACTGGGATGTCATGGATGGCAGCTTCGTTCCAAACATTACCTTCGGCCCGCCCGTTATTGCTCGTCTGCGGGCTCAGAGCAGGCTTTTTTTTGATGTCCATCTAATGATTAAAGCGCCGGAACGCTACCTGTCCGCGTTCAAGGACGCGGGCGCTGATATGTTGGTTGTGCATGCCGAGGCGACAGCCCATTTGCAGCGCGTCTTGGCGGAGATCCGCCGTCTGGGCATGCAGGCCGGGGTAGCTCTCAATCCGGCGAGTCCGCTTTCCATGCTTGAGTATGTCTTGGATGACATTGATATGGCGCTCGTCATGAGCGTCAACCCCGGCTTCGGCGGGCAGAGTTTCTTACATTCGACCTATGCGAAAATCAGCATGTTGCGGAAAATGCTGGACGCACGCGCCCTGCCGGTGAAAATCCAGGTGGATGGAGGCGTAGACCCGGATAATGCCGCTGAATTGCTTCGGTGCGGTGCGGATGTGCTGGTTTCGGGATCGGCGTTTTTCAGCTTCCCGCCATATGCGCAACGCCGTGAAATATTTGATAAGGCTGCTTTGAATACACGCTAACGTATCCGTTGCAGAGGGGGGGGGCAGCATGCAGAAGAGCATTCCGCAGATGAAAGACATGAATCTGGCAGGCAAGCGCGTTGTGATCCGTGAGGATCTGAACGTGCCGATCAAAGACGGCAAGATTGGTTCGGACAAGCGTATCCGTGCGGCCATTCCCACCATCAAGATGGCGGACGTCAAAGGGGCGGGCGTGGTGGTTCTTTCGCACCTGGGTCGTCCCACGGAAGGCGAGTACGACCCCGCGTTTTCTCTTGCGCCTGTGGCTGCCCGTCTGGCGGACCTGCTCGGCAAGCATGTGCATCTGGTGAAAAATGTTGAAGAAGCCATAGCCGCTCCCGGCCAGATCGTGCTGCTCGAAAATATCCGTTTCATGCAAGGGGAAAAGAAGAACGATGCGGAACTGGGCCGTAAGCTGGCCGCTCTGGGGGACGTCTATGTGATGGACGCCTTCGGCGCCGCTCACCGCGCGCATGCGTCCACGGAAGGCGCGATTCGTTTTGCGGCGGAACCCTGCGCCGGCCCCTTGCTTGTGGATGAATTGGCGGCCATCGGCAAGATTCTGGACAAGCCGGTTCCTCCCCTGGCGGCGGTCATCGGGGGTTCCAAAGTGTCCACCAAGCTGGCGCTGCTTGAAAATCTGCTGGCTAAGGTTGACCGTCTCATCGTGGGCGGGGGTATCGCCAATACCTTTTTGGCTGCCGCTGGCTTTGGCGTGGGCGCTTCGCTGTGTGAACCGGACCTCATTCCCGCCGCCAGGCGGATCATGGACGCGGCCAAGGCGGGCGGCAAAGAACTTCCCCTGCCGGTAGACGTTGTGGTGGCCAAAGAACTCGCGGCGGGCGTTCCCGTGCAGACGGTCAAGGCGGACGCTGTGCCCGCTGACGGAATGATCCTGGATATCGGCCCGCAAACCGTGGCCTTGTACTCCAAAATTCTTGCAGATGCCGCTACGGTGGTTTGGAACGGGCCTGTGGGAGTCTTCGAAACCGAACCGTTCGGCATGGGTACCAGAGCCTTGGCGGAAATGCTGTCCAAAAGTCCGGCGTATGTGCTTGTGGGAGGCGGCGATTCCGTGGCCGCCGTCGAACAGTACGGTCTGGCGGACAAGATGGGATATATCTCCACCGGCGGCGGCGCTTCGCTGGAGCTCTTGGAGGGCAAGGTGCTGCCTTCCATTGCTGCCTTGGAAGCCCGCGCGTGAGGGTACGCCTTTGAGCGCGGGAGTCGAAGAACGCGAAAGACGGTGCATGACATAATGGCGCAAGGCACTGAACACCGTTGCGGTTGGGTGGCGATTATGGGTCCGCCCAATGCGGGAAAATCCACTCTGTTGAATGCCTTGCTCGGGCACAAGGTGAGCATTGTCACCCCTCGCGCGCAGACTACGCGCAATCAGATAGTGGGCATTCTCAATACGCCTGGCGCGCAGGCCATTTTCATGGATACCCCCGGCTTGACCAGGGCGCGGGGGCATCTGCCCAAGGTGATGTTGCAGTCCGTGTGGCGGAGCATGGATACGGCCGATGCGCTGCTGCTTATCCTGGATTGCGCGCTGTATCTGCGCAAACCCGAGTTTTTGGAGCGCGATACGGAAGCCTTGGCGCGAACTTTGGCTGCGGACGAGCGCCCGTTGATTGTGCTGGTCAACAAAGTGGACAAGTTTGCGGATAAAAGCCGCATGCTCCCGCTATTGGATCGTTTACAGGCCATGTGGCCGAAAGCGGAGATTTTTCCCGCTTCGGCCCTGCTGCGTGACGGGCTGCCCGAGCTTGTAGCGTTGATTATACAAAACCTGCCCGCCGGGACGGCGCAATTTCCGGAAGAACAGCTTTCTACCGCATCCGTGCGCTTCATGGCAGCCGAAATCATCCGGGAAAAACTCTTTTTCCATCTAGCGCAGGAAGTTCCGTATTCCGTGGCCGTGGATATCGAAAGCTGGGAAGAGCTGGAGGATCAGGGCCGTACGCTTGTCCATGCCGCGATTTATGTGGGCCGTCCTACCCACAAGGCTATGGTCATCGGCAGGGGAGGGGGAGGCATCAAGGAGATCGGCAGCGCGGCGCGTCGCGAGATACAGGAACTGCTCGGCCGGAAGGTGCACCTGGAATTATGGGTGAAAGTCCGCGAAAACTGGACGGAAGACCCGCATTTTATGCGGAGCCTCGGTCTTGGTCCGGAATAACTCCCACTCCACAGAGATGGAGCGGTGGGTGGAGACCGCGCATGGTGCTTGGCGACGAAAAAAGGGCTTTGATGGAACGGTTGCATGCCGTGCGTGACCGCATTGCGCGTGCGGCGCGTTCTGCCGGGCGCGATCCGCAGGCAGTGCGACTCGTCGCGGTGTCGAAATTTCATCCGGCGCGGATGATTGCGGCGCTGGCGGAGGCCGGGCAGCGCGATTTCGGCGAAAGTTACGTGCAGGAGGCATGCGCCAAGCAGGCCGAGCTTGCCCATCTTGCCCTGCGTTGGCACTGTGTCGGCCATGTTCAGACAAACAAGGCTAAAAACGCGGCCGGATGTTTTCAGTGCATCCACAGCCTGGATTCACTGAAGCTCGTCCAGGCCTTGCGGCGGCATATCCCCGCCTCGCGGCGGCAGCAGGTGCTAATCCAGGTCAATATGGGCAATGAGGAGCAAAAATCCGGCATACATCAGGAGGAGCTTTTCTCACTGTCGGAACATGTCGCGCGGATGCCGGAATTTGATCTGGCGGGCTTGATGTGCCTGCCGCCTTTTTTTGATAACGGCGCATTAGCCCGTCCGTACTTTGCGCTTTTGCGCGAATTGTGCGAACGTTTGCGCGCCCGGCTTGGGCTTGCCCTTCCGGAGCTTTCCATGGGTATGTCCGGCGACTTTGACGAAGCGGTGGCTGAAGGCGCGACGCTTGTACGGATAGGAACGGATATTTTTGGCCCCCGTCCTACGCGGAGGCTATAGCGTGCGTCACGCGCCGGGGTGCGCACGCCGTGCTTGAAAAAGAAGCATTGCTGGAACACTTTGTGCATATCCTATGCCGGTGACAGTTTTTTGCTCTGACGGCGAAAGTGCAATGCGCCATCGTCCGCCCGTGAGATACTGGCGAATGCATTGACGCCGTCCACGCCGAGCCGGGCGTCCCAAAGGCAACCTGTTCTTTGTTCAGGCAGGAAGGAGAGAACCATGGCAAAGGAAGCGCCCAAGAATGTCCCCGCTGTTCCTGCGGAAGGAGCCGAAGCCCCGAAGAAAAAAGGCAGTAAAGTAAAAAAAGTTATCATTTTTGTTGCTATCCTGCTGATTATTTTGAGTGCCGGTGCTGGTGGGGCGTATTGGTGGCTGTACCTGCGCACTCCACCACCTCCTGGCGGTGGGCCTGTCGCGCTCTCCACGCAGCCTGCCGGCGCGGCCTCGCCCGGCAAGGAAAGTTCGCCCCGCGTGGAGCGCGTGAGCGAATTGCCGCGAAGCGGCGGCAAGGTGTTGCCTCTGCCGCCGTCTGTCGTCAATCTGGCGGATCCAGCGGGCAAACGTCTTTTGAAGCTGGGTATGGAAGTAGAGGCCAATGCCGATATCACGAAGGAATTGCAGGCAAATGACGCAAGAATCCGGGATGCCGTGATTACGCTTTTGGCCGGTAAAACCTTTGCGGAAGTCCAGTCGCCGGAGGGCAAGGTGCTGCTCCGGGCGGAAGTGGCGGCCAGATTGAACCAGATACTGGGAGCTCCCAGAATCGTCAGGGTGTATTTTACGGAATTCGTCGTGGACTAAATGTGCCGCAAGCGCATTCACTTCAACATTGGGACGGTGTCGTATGAGTTCTGATGCGGATCAAGAAGCCCTCGCCGCCGCATGGGCCGCGGAGCTTGGCTCTGATGAAGGAGGAGAGGCAGACGTTGCTCCCGCGTCGCAGGACGCTGCATCTTCAGATGATGAGTTGGCGGCTAAATGGGCGGAGGCGCTTGCTGTTGATGAAAAGGAAGAGATGCACGCCAACCAGGAAAAGGCGACCTTGCGTGCGCAGGCTTCGGAAGCGGTATTCAAGGATATGACCGATGTAGCCCGTCAGCCCCGGCATGATCAGCCCAAGCGTGAACTGGACTTTATTCTGGATATTCCGTTGGACGTCTCGGCGGAACTTGGGCGCACCCGTCTGTTAATCAATGAGTTGCTCCAGCTTGGACAAGGCTCGGTGGTTGAACTGAACAAGCTGGCCGGCGAACCCCTGGAGGTTTTTGTGAACGGCAAATTGGTGGCTCGCGGCGAAGCCGTGGTGATCAACGAAAAATTCGGCGTTCGCCTCACGGATATCATCAGTCCGATGGAGCGGGTAAAACAACTTGGCTAGCACGCCCATTTCTATCCGGTCCGTCGCGTCGGCTGTATGCCGCGGCGCGCGCCCTGTATGCCTGGGGCTTCTTGTCTGCATGTTGTTGGCTTCGACAGTCTCCGCCGCGCAGCAGGAGCGTAGCCAAGCCCCGAGCGCCCCTGTGGAAGCGCGCGGCGAGGCACCTCCCGCGCCGGCCGCGGCCTCTTTTCTTGCCGGCCACAACTCGAACGGTTCCACGGCGTCAGGCGCGTTTTCCTGGAGCGGGTATTTTTACGCGATCGGCGCGCTATGTCTGATTCTCGGCGCCTTATGGGGCGTGTTATGGCTTATGCGTCGTTCCGGCAAGTTTCGTTTCATGCCTTCGTACAACGCCTTCCCGCGGGATTCGCTGCGCATTGAAGCCCAAATTCCCCTCGGCCCACGCCGCGGGCTCATGGTGGTACGTTTTTTGAATAAAAGGTTGTTGCTGGGACTGAGCGACCAGCACATAAACCTTTTAGCCGAGGCGGATTACGATGAGCAGCCCAGCGCGGACTTCAGCAAAGCTCTTGCAGCGGCCGAACGTCAGGAAACTGACGGCTAACCTCATTCCCCTCGTCTGCGCCGCGCTTGCCATTCCGTTTTTGCCTGCCTCGGCTTTTTCGGCGCAAGATCTGTCCATGCCTCTGATGCAACTGACCTTGTCCGGCGGACAGCCAGAACCGCAAAAGGTATCCCTGCTCCTTGAAATTTTATTTCTGCTCACTGTGCTTTCCCTGGCGCCGGCCATCATGCTGACCGTGACCAGCTTTACCCGCATTATCATCGTGTTCAGTTTCCTGCGGCAGGCAATGGGAGTGCAGCAGCTTCCCCCCACGCAGATACTGGCCAGCCTTGCCATTTTTATGACCGTGGTCATCATGTTTCCGGTGGGCAAAGAGATCAATGACACGGCTTTGCAGCCTTACCTGGATGAGCGCATTGATTACAAGGTGGCTCTTGATCGCGCACAGACACCCTTGCGGGAATTTATGTTCAAGCACACGCGGGAAAAGGATCTCTCCGTGTTTTACGCTATCACCAAGATGGAGCTTCCCAGAAATAAGGAAGAGGTGCCCACCATTCTTCTGGCAGCCGCCTATATCATCAGTGAATTGAAAACGGCCTTTACTATCGGCTTTTTGCTCTATGTGCCGTTCTTGGTGATGGACATGGTGGTTTCCAGCGTGCTGCTGGCCATGGGAATGATGATGCTGCCGCCCATGATGGTTTCCATGCCGTTTAAACTTCTGCTTTTCGTCATGGTGGACGGCTGGAACCTGCTTGTCGGTTCTCTTGTCAACAGTTTTTTTCTATAACTGCCGAACGCGCGCATATTGGAGCAGGCTATGACCCCGGATTTCGTCATTGGTTTCGGCAGACAGGCCATTGAATTGACCTTGATGATGGCCTTGCCCATGCTTGGCGTGGGGCTGACTGTGGGGGTGGTGGTGAGCATTATACAGGCTGCGACGCAGATTCAGGAAATGACGCTCAGTTTCATTCCTAAGATTGTCTGTATGTTTTTGGCGCTTTTGCTGGCCTTGCCCTGGATTATGGATCAGATCCTCGCATTTACGCGGGGAGTGCTGACGAATATTCCCCACTATGTGAGATAGTCCCTTTGCATTTCAAGGCGTGGATGGTAGACTATGCCGAAAAAATATGAGGCAGTTTATGGACACGCCATCCCTCTCCCCGCAGGATGCGGCATCCGCGCCGAACGCATCGCAGGACTCGTCGCAGGAAGCATCGCAGGATACCACCGTCACTTCGCTTGGCAGGCGCAGATACGATCTTACGAGTCCCTGGCAGCCCAAAAAAGTTCCCAGAGAGCCATTCCGTAAACGTCGTCCGGTGTTTTTCTGGCTGGGCGTCTGTATGGTGCTGGGCGGCGCGCTCGCGGCGCTTGGGCATTGGCTGACTGATGACGAAGAGAACGTGCTCGGACGTGAATCTCTGGCTGTGGTGCGCGTGGAGGGCTTTATCGGCGACACCAGGAAGCTGCTGGCCTGGATAGACCGCCTGACGCGTGATAGGAACGTAAAGGGCGTGTTGTTGCGTGTGAACTCCCCGGGCGGAGGCGCGGCCGCCTCACATGAGTTGCATGACGCGCTCAGGCGGCTGGCCGCGAAAAAGCCGGTCTATGCTTCCATGGGCAGCGTGGCCGCTTCCGGCGGCCTTATGGTGGCTTTGGCGGCGGAACGCGTTCTGGCAACGCCCTCGACGCTCACGGGTTCCATCGGCGTCAAAATGGAAATCCCGCAAGTGCAGGGTTTGATGGAGAAGCTGGGGCTGCATCGTGAAAGCATCGCCTCCGGAAAATACAAAGACGCGGGAACCCCGTTTCGCCCCATGACCAAGGATGAACGCACATATTTAGAAGAAATCATTGGTGATATGCACAAGAGTTTTGTGAAGCTTGTCGTACAGGCCAGGAAACTTCCCGAGGAAAGGGTGCAGGCTATGGCTGACGGCCGTATTCTGACCGGCACTCAAGCCCTGGAACTGGGGCTTGTGGATGCGCTGGGCGGACAGGCGGAAGCGTTGCGCCAGCTGCGTGCGGCGGCGCATGTGGAATACAGGACTCCTGTTCTGGAGCAGCCCAAGGAAGGAAAGTTTCTGCGCGAGCTTCTGGAAAACCTGCTGGGTATCGAGTTGGACGCCAGGGTGGCCTTGCCGGAGTTTTTGTATGTCTACTGAGCCATACCAGGCTGTTCTGGCCCTAAAACAGCAGCACATCGACCTGTTGGCGCGCTTCCAGCCCTTCCAGCGAGGCGGGGATGCGCACCAGTCCGTGCGCGCCCGTTAAAGAGCGCAACAAGCCGGACATGCCGAGAATAGGCACGGCCAGCAATTCGCCTGTTGCTTCCAGTTCAAGGCGGACCCGCACATAGTCTTCCCTTCCTTGGCGCGACGCTATGTTTTGGGCGAGCACCGCCCGTTGCTTTGGCCAGAGGGCTTGATCGAAGGGATGCCGCCAACCCTGCAGATGGCGGATAAATGCCTGTCCCAGCACCTGCATCACGACTTGGGCGGAGGTGACCTGTCCGGGCAGGCCCCAGACGGCTTTTCCGGCCACGTCCGCGATGATGAGCGGCTTGCCCGGCGAAATGGCTACGCCGTGGCATAGGATGCGCGCGCCTTCAATGGACTGCAGGGCGCTTACCGTGAAATCACGTACGCCGATGGAACTGCCGCCGGAAAGCAGAACAAGATCCGCCGCATGGATCGCGTTGAGCAAGCTGGCGCGCAACGCGTCCAATGCATCAGGGATCAGGCCGAACAGGCAGGGTGTTCCCCCGGCGCGGCGCACGAGACAGGCAAGCGTGAAGCTGTTGACATCGCGCACCTGGCCGGGTTTGGGCGTGGCGTAGATGCCAACAAGCTCGTCGCCTGTGGAAATAATCGCCACACGCGGGCGTTTGTGAACCGACACCCGCTGTTTTCCCAGTGCGGCCAGCAGGCCGATTTCCTGCGGCCGGAGCACGGCGCCTGCGGGCAAAAGCAAGCCGCCGGCCCGCACGTCTTCCCCCCGCAGCATCACATGTGAGCCGGGCGCGGCGGGGGCGCGGACTTCCACCATGCCTTCGTCCATTGCGTGGGTATATTCCATCATGACCACCGTATCCGCCCCGGAAGGCAGAAGACCGCCGGTCACAACGCCCGCGCACTGTCCGGGCTGGAGTTTGATATCCGGAGGCGTCTGGATGTCAAAATGTCCCACGCATTGCAGATACGTCGGGTTGCTTTCCGTTCCGCCGAAGGTGTCCGCCGCGCGTAGGGCATAACCATCCATGGCCGCGCGGTCGGCAAGCGGCAGGTCCTCTTCTGCGACACTATCTTCAGCCAGAACGCGACCGTCGCTTTCCAGCAGGTCAGCTTGTTCCGGCGGCAGGGGAGAAAACACGGAGAGCAGGCCTATCACCTGCTCTACCGTGTGGACTTCAAAAAAACCTTGCATCTTGGCTTTTGTTTAGGGCGATGCGCCTCATTTCTTCTTTTGATAGTACTTTATCAAAGCATCCGCGCGGGCGCGGCAGGCCTTGACCCGGGCGACCAATTCCTTGCGGTAGGCATCCATGTTTTTAATGGGTTTTGTGGCGATGCCGGAATCCATGGCGGCCTTGGCGACAGCCGGGGTTTCCCATTCCAGAATGCGCGGATCAAGCGGCTTGGGAGTCACATAGTCCGGGCCGTAGGAAAACTTTTGCCCGCCATAGGCCTTGGAAACCGAAGCCGGAACGGGCTGCCTGGCAAGTTCGGCCAAAGCCTTCGCGGCGGCGACCTTCATGGCTTCGTTGATTTCCGGGGCGCCCACGTCCAGCGCGCCGCGGAACAGGAAGGGGAAGCCGGAGACGTTGTTGACCTGGTTGGGGAAGTCGCTACGGCCGGTGCCCATGATGCAGTCGGGTTTGGCATCCTTGGCGTCGGGGTAGGTGATTTCCGGGTCAGGATTGGCGCAGGCGTAAATAATCGGAGCCTTGGCCATGTTTTTGACCATGGCCTTGCTGACAAGTCCCTTTTGGGACAGGCCCAGGAAGAGGTCCGCGCCCTTCATGGCTTCGGTGAGGGTCATATCCTTGTTTTGCGCGTACGCGGCTTTGTATTTGTTCATATCCTTGCGGCCCTTGTGCAGCAGCCCCTTGGAGTCGAACATGAATATGGCCTTGGGATCGACGCCGAGCGCCACGTAGAAGTTGGCGCAGGCGATACCGGCGGATCCGGCGCCGGAGATGACCACCTTGCAGTTTTTGATCTTGCGGTTGGTGATTTCGCATGCGTTGATGAGTCCCGCGCCGGAAATGACCGCGGTGCCGTGCTGGTCGTCATGGAAGACGGGGATGCCCATTTCCTTTTTGAGAGTTTCTTCAATGTAAAAGCATTCCGGGGCCTTGATGTCTTCAAGGTTGATGCCGCCGAAGGTGGGCTCCAGCGCTTTGACGATGGCGATAAGCTGATCAGGATCGGACACATCCAGGTTGATGTCATAGACGTCAATGTCAGCGAACAATTTGAAGAGTAGGCCCTTGCCTTCCATAACGGGCTTGCCTGCTTTGGGGCCGATGTTGCCGAGTCCGAGCACCGCCGTGCCGTTGGAGACGACGGCCACAAGGTTGCCGCGGCCGGTATAGGTATCCACCAATTCGGGCTTGGCATGGATTGCCCGGCAGGCTTCCGCGACACCGGGGGAATACGCCATGGAAAGGTCTTTTTGGGTGGCATAGGGCTTGATGGGCAATACTTCCACTTTGCCGCGTCTGGGTTGAGCATGATAGGCTAGGGCTTCTTCTTTGGTGTACAAGGCCATAACAGAATGCTCCTTTGTTGGGGTTTTGTTATTGAGGATATGCGGCCTGTTGGAAAAGCGCAAGAACTTATCGCGCGGGAGCGGGAATAATCAGCGTGAGTCCGATCCTGACGATATCGGGCGAGGACAGCTTGTTGCGCTGCATGATCGCCTCTGGCCGGACCTTGTAGCGCGCCGCGATACGGTTCAAGGAGTCTCCGCTTTGCACCACATGCAGCTGTTCGCCTGTTTCGAGCCGGGTTTTGGCGCGTTCTTTAGTCCTGGAGCCGCCGCCTTCGTCCTGCACGGCTTGTGGAGCTTGGGATGCCGGGAGCGCGTCCGCCTGCTGTCGGGCGGCGTCAGCCAGGACAGGGGTCGCGCTGGGGGCTGGGATGATCAGCGTGAGTCCGATCTTGACGATATCGGGCGAGGACAGCTTGTTGCGCTGCATGATCGCCTCTGGCCGGACCTTGTAGCGCGCCGCGATACGGTTCAAGGAGTCTCCGCTTTGCACCACATGCAGCTGTTCGCCTGTTTCGAGCCGGGTTTTGGCGCGTTCTTTAGTCCTGGAGCCGCCGCCTTCGTCCTGCACGGCTTGTGGAGCTTGGGATGCCGGGAGCGCGTCCGCCTGCTGTCGGGCGGCGTCAGCCAGGACAGGGGTCGCGCTGGGGGCTGGGATGATCAGCGTGCGTCCCTCCACCGCAAGATCAGGAGAGGGAATATTATTGCGCGCCAAAATGGATTCCTGGCTGACTTTGTACTTTGCGGCAATGGCATGCAGCGGTTCTCCGGGCAGAATGACGTGACTTTTTTCACCCTTTTTCAGGCCTTGGATGCCGGGCGTATAGGGCGATTGCGGAGCTGTTGTGCCCGATGTGTCCAAGGAGGAGTCTGTCGGCGCGCCGAAGGGAGCCGCGGGGCCGCCCGTATGTTTTTCAGGCATTTTGCCGAGCAGGAAGGCCGCTCCTTGCCAAGCCCCCAGAGTGACGGACGATGCGTCGCTGACCGCGCCCCAGATAGGGCGGACGCCGTTTCTGGCGAAAGTCTGTACTGCAGGCGCGGCGAGATTGAAGGATTCATGGATGGTGGCGCGGCTGAAGTTGCAAACGGTCAGTACGGCGCCCTGTTTGCCCGGCAGAGCGATAAGCAGGGCGATGCTGCCCGGGTTTTTTGTGGGCAGGCGCGCGGCAAAACGTCCAGCGGCAATGCCTGTCTGTTTGCGAACCCGCAGAATTTCCCGAACGTTTTTCAGGAAGTTCTCCGCAGGACGCATTTCCTGCACGTCAAGGGGGGGATAGAGCGCCGTGGCGCGCGGCAGTCCGCCTTTGCCGGCAGGCGCGTCATCAGCGATGGACAGCAGATTGTAGGCGCCATGCATGGCCAGCATGGGTTCATTGCCGGGCAAAGGGCGTCTGCCCTGTTGTCCGTCCAAGGGCAGCGTGCCCCGCAGATCGCGGGCCGGGAGCATAAGAAGTCCGGGCTGCATGGCCTTGAAGAAAAGCAGCAAGGTCTGTCCCTGGCGGATGGCCGCCCTGGCGGCGGGACTGGAGGAGTCCAGCGCCAGCGCCGCCAGGCCGGCACTGCCCGCATAGAGCGTCGAGCCGGCCCAGGCGCCTCCGCTGCCCCTGGCTTGCTCCCGGATTGCGGCGGGCGCGAGAGGGGGATTTTCCAAGGAGCACAGGTGGGGCAGGGCGTAGGAAAGGCCGCGTTCGTCCGGCAGCCGGCGCGCCAGTCTGCGTTGATCGAGGCCGAGCCTGCGGGCTTCGTCGTACATGAAGCGTACAAGTTCCGCGTTCCCGGTGAGCAGGGCATGTTCCGCTCCCGGCGAACTGACGGTGTCACGGGCGAAATCCGGCCCGTGGCGTAAAAAAGTCTGCATCTGCGGCAGGGAGAGTTCATCCTCCAACCATGACCAGGCTCCGTAGCGCCGCACCTCGCGGCCGATGGCAACGGCTGCGGAAAGAGCAGGCTCCGGACTCGCGTCGTTGGGCTTCACGCCGGGATTCAGCCCGTGCAGGGCGCGGGTCTGCATGCCGAGCAGCGCCGCGCCTTGCGTGCCGATGCGGCGGATGGCGCAGGCGGAAAGAATGCGCCGCGCGCCAGCCCGGGGGTCTTCCCAGTCCATGATGGGACGCAAGGGGTGCAGGTAATAGCGGTACGCGAAGCGTTTGGGCTTGCCCTGCTCCCCGGTGGGCACGGGGCCGGTAACGGCCCAGCCCCAGGGAGCGCCGCAGGGGATCGCATCCGGATCCTCGCCCGCCGGGAGCACTTTTTTCGCAACAAGCTTTTTTGCCTGATCAGCGGAAAGCGCTTTGCAGTCCCATTCTTCCGCGGATTGCGGCAGATCTGTCCAGAATTGGAGGGGGATTTCCAGCATGCGGTACAATCGCTGGAATTCGGGGTTGCCCCGCGCGCCGAGGAAAAAATCCGGTCCCAGTCCGGTAGCGGCCTGCGTCATTTCCAGCCCCAGGAAAAAACCGCCCTGGTTGGCGCGGTCGAGCAGGAGGCCATAGTCCCGGTCATCGCCCACATCGTCGGTGAAGGCGAGTTGCACCATGCCCTCCCAACCTGCGACGCGGTTGCGGGTGGAGTTCCACAGGGCTCCTGTGCCGCTACTGGGAGAGATATACAGTCCTTCCATGCCGATGTTGCGCATGATGTTCCAGAAGACGGGGCTGGCAAGGTGGCCGAAGACTGGATCCTGGTTACGGGTCAGAAGGGGAATGGGATGGACGTCAAGCCAGGCTGATGCGGTTTGCAGCAGGCGTTCCGGCGTGGGGTCAGTGGCCGGCGCATGCCACATGATCTGGCTCCCGGAGACGATGCGGGCGAGGTCGCGGGAACTGCCGAGCAGGGACTTGCTTTCAAGGTATTGCAGATACCCTGGGTCGCTGCGTTGCAACTGCGCGACAGTGGTGGAGTTGCGCGTGGGGATTTTGGGCGGGGCGGCGGCGCCGCAATCCGCGCCGGCAGGCAACAAGGCGCATAGAGCAAGCAACATTGCCGACAGTTTGCGGGTGGATGAACGCAGCAGCGTAGAGAACATGCGGCTTCCGGAATGTCTTTGCCCGCATGGCGGCGCCATGCGGGCAAAGTATGGATGCGGATTTGAGACTATGCTTACAGAGCCGGCTTTTTCCAGATCCAGAGATTGGTGTCGGTGTCAACATGCAGATCGGTATTTTTCACGCCGAAACCGAAGGTCAACTCGCCGCCCAGGGCCAGCAGGCGATACATGTTGGCTATTTCGTTCATGCCGCAGTTGGTGTATTGCTGGGAGGAGGTAAAGACTTCGTTTTCCGCGTCCAGAACGTCCAGCAGGGAGCGCTGGCCCAGGTTGAACTGTTCGATATACATATCCCTGGTCTCTGTTCCATGGATCACGGCTTCAGCAAAGTGCTTGGCGCGTTCCTTTTCGGACTTGTAGCCGGCCCAGGTTTTTTCCGCTTCCTCAATGAGCAGGATGCGGGTTTCTTCCATTTCATTGCGGCGCTGGCGGGCCGTGGCCAGGTTGGACTTGGCGTCGAACCAGTCATAGAAGCCGTCGAAGATGTTCCACTGCACGCGCAGCATGAAGGCGTGGCCCTGGTTATAGTTGGTATCGCTGCCGGTCTGGTAGTTATAGCCGTAGCTGTATTCCCCATAAATGCGCGGATGGAACTTGGACTTGCTCAGTTCGGCCTCTGCCTTGGCGCTTTCAATGTCCCAGCGCGCGGCGGTGATTTTCGGGTTCAGGGCCTGGCTGCTGGCCACAACGGATTCCAGGCTGGCATAGCCGTTGCCCGGCAGCTCCGGGGTAATCAGCGCGCGCGGCGCCTTGCCGGTGAGGCGGCGGTAGGTGGAAGCGGACGTTTCCAGGCTGGCCCTTGATTCCTCAAGGGTGGAGAGCGCGCGGGCCAAGCGGCTTTGCGTCTGGGTGACGTCGGCCAGGCTTGAGGCGCCGAGCTTCTGGCGTTCCTCCTGGGAGACCAGGATGCGTTTGTGGTTATCTACGTTGTCTTCGGCCAGTCTCACCAGCTTGATGTTCCGGCAGACATCAATATGGGCCAGGATTGCATCCAGGGAGAGCGAGGAGGTGTTGTCCAACAAACGGCTCTCAGCCGAGGACAGCTTGGCGGCCGCAAGGTCGTGCTGCGCCTTGGTGCCAAGACCGTCCCAGAGCGTCTGCGAAACCGTCACGCTGGCATCGCGCTTTTCATAAAACGTGTAGTTGTTTTGCGAATAACGCCCGTGACTATAGTGGCGGGGATTTTTTTTTTTTCCCTCTTTCCTGGCCCTTCCCGCGGGGCCACCCCCCCCCG
>Ga0082212_10005609_pt1 | contig 17054 bp, 13 predicted proteins | sample TergutNt197P3_FD_71548 | JGI IMG/M metagenome (GOLD analysis project Ga0082212, IMG submission 71548) | Neocapritermes taracua P3 segment gut microbial communities from Petit-Saut dam, French Guiana - Nt197 P3 | ecosystem: Host-associated > Arthropoda: Insects > Digestive system > Gut ... | reverse complement strand
CGGTCAAGGTAGCGCCTTCTTCCATAAATGCGTGTGTTTCCGCCATTTTCCTGGTAATCTCTTTCGGGACGCTTTTGCCGTATCCTTGTGCGGTCAGGCGTTGTTCGTCGATACCGGCTTCAATCAAGTAGTCAACAACAGACTGGGCACGTCGTTGCGCCAATAATATGTTGTATTCCACAGAGCCTTTACGGTCGCAATGCGAGCCTAATTCAATGGTTACATTCGGGTTTTCATTCAATATTTTAATTAGCCCGTCGAGCGCTTCTTTCGATTCGGGAAGCAATGCAGCCTTATCAAATTCGTAAAAGATATTTTCCACCACCACAGGTTTGTCTATGGGCGAAAGCATGAAATCCACATAGTAGGTTTCGTTTTTCTCGTCGGCATCGGTGGTAAGGTCAAAAAATTGGTTGAGATAGTTCGGCGCACTGGCCATCATCACATAACTGACGTCGCGTTCCAGTTCTACACGGTACGAGCCGTCAGGTTTCACAGGAACTTTCACGTTTAAACCGTCTTTGCCGACAATATGCACGGTTGCCCCTTCTTCAATAAGGTAATCTTCTACATCGGTCACATATCCTTCTATAAAAATAGTGATGGTCGGATAGGCGAATGAATAGATATGATCCCACCCTCGTGCATCGTTTCGGTTGGAGGAAAAGAAACCGCGTTCATTATCACCCTCAAATGTGATTCCGAAATCGTCGGCCGATGAATTGATGGGAGCGCCCATATTTTGTACGTTCCATTTCCCTGTACTGTCCTGCGTTGCCTTGAAAATATCCAATCCTCCCATACCGGGGTGGCCGTTGGATGCAAAATAAATCGTAACCGAATCGCGTACATACGGGAACAGTTCATCGCCCGGGGTATTGATTTCGGGGCCTAAATTTTCCATAGGCCCAAAGTCAGTCGTACCAATCAGGCGTGCCCTGAATAAATCTTTTCCGCCGTACCCGCCAAATGCATCGGATACGAAATAAAGATATTTTCCATCGGGCGAAATAGACGGATGAGCAAGCAGGGTAATTGAATCTTTTACGATGTTAGCGCGTTGGCCTTTTCCCCAAGCTGCGCCGCTACGTGTAGATATATAGATTTCCGCTGTTCGTGGATCGACTGCGTCTTCGGGACAATACGTATAATACATCGTATTGCCGTCGCTCGAAAAAGAAGGCGTGCCTTCGTCGAAACCGCTTGTAACGGGATCTTCCACCGCTTCGGGTTTTTGCCAGACGCCCTGTTCGTTTTGTTTAGATACAAAAAGGGCTGTGTTTTTCATGCCTGTAACTCCATTGACAGAGTCTTTGTGCACTACGCCACGTGTAGAGCTGAAATACAGTTGGTCGTATTTTTGTCCATACAGCATGGGAGAAAATTCGCTTCGGCGCGAATTGAAAATTTCCATACGTGCTACTGTGTATAGTGTCGGATTGTTATTCCACCCCGAAGCCATCTCGCATCCTTTAATACCGTTTGCCGCAATGATATTGTCAGGATACACGGACAGGTATTCACTGTAATATTTGATAGCTTCCGCATAAGCCCCGCTCTTATGATACATTTGGCCAAGACGCAAATATAAACTGCTGTCGGGGTAATCATACCTGATGGCATTCCTGTAGGCGCTGATTGCACGAGGTGTATTGTTAATCAAGCGATTACATTCACCCATGTGGAAAGCAATATAGGAGCGTAATTCTTTTTCGTCGGGTTTTGATTTGGTATATAGTTTCCGATAGATTTCCGCCGCTTTATAATATTCACCCAAACGCTGCCTTTCTTCCGCATCGCTCAATTTGACCGTTTTGCATGAGAAGAAAAGCGCAAACGCCAAACAACCAACAAGATATAACCCTCCCCTAACCCCTCTGAAAGAGGGGAAAGTCCTCCCTTTTGGGAGAAGTTGAAAGGGGTTGTTTTTTGCGTTCATATCAACCTATTAACGAAAAATGACAACGCTTATTGCATGATTCATAGTTCAATTCATCCTTTGAAGGGTTTAGGGAAGTGATTCAATAACTATGCCATGTTCCGGTGTTCCGATTTCTAACGATGTAGAAAATTACTAATCATCAAACTTTTATCTCCACGCACTATCATAGAGTCTAAATTATGCAATAATGTTGAAGCAACAAAAAAGTTTTCTTGATATATTTTGTCAATTTTATTAATTGTATCTTCTTTTAACATCAAAGATGATTGTTCAATAGAATTTCCATCAAAAAAATGTTTCAATCCCGCTATTGCTAATTCAGCAAAATCTTCTTCATAATCAGAAACTGAATATGCTTTATCAATGTATCCCCAAAATACACATACATTATTTTGCAATAATCTGGTTGCTAAATTTTTACCACAATAGCACGAAAATGTGTAACAAAAAGCATTTGAGAAAAAATACGCATTGTCGGAAGATACAATTTTTTCATTAGCAATGAGCATTGCATCACCATTTTCACTTCCGTGCAAAAAACTGACAAACAGAAATTTTGAATTATTATAGTTAGACAATGCTGTTTCTATCGTTTCCCTTTCGCAATTTTCAGTGTTATACTCTGTACTGACACTTTGATGATAAACAGTGTTATGTAAATGCAGAAATTTATTTGCACAAAGAGTGAAAAATGCACCTAATTTTGTATCTTGATTATCGTAAAGCAAAACGGTATTTATCATAATTTTTCTTTGTTTCTGAACAGTAAGTCAAGTGTTAACTTATTTATATCTAATGCGATTGATTGACCGAATTGCGTTTGTGTTCTAATTTCTTTCAACAAATCATTCATAGAATAATTATGTCCATCGGCACTGGATAGGAAAGGCTTATTTTTATCTTCTTCCGAGTGATTTTCCAACCAACTTTCTACTGCTGTATCTATTTGAATATTAAGATAATCGTCCGCCTTACAAAGAGTTTTTATTATTTCTTTAGAACTTGCAGTCTTTTTCAGAAAGGCAAATGTTGTATCATTTATCATTTTTTGATATTCTTCGCCTTCAATATTTGCACCACTCCAAACAATCACGGGAATAAGTTTTGATAATGTTCTTAAATCTTCAAGAAATTTTATTCCGTCCATTTGTTTTGTTGAAAAGGCTAAATCTAACAGAATGATAATTTTTGTTTGTAGATTTTCTTTCACAAACAATAAAGCATCGTTTGTATTTTCTCTGAAAGTAATCTCGCCAAATACAGCTCTAACCTCAACTGTAAAAGGTGCTTTTTGCCATTTACTTTCATCTTCTATCACTAAAATAGTTGCTTTTCTTTCTAACATAACTATTATTTTTGAAATGGAAATTCTATTTTAAACGTTGTGCCTGTGGGTTTTAATTCATTTTCCACCAATTCAATTTTGCCGTTTATTGCCTCAATTCGAGATTTGATAATGAACAATCCCAAACCTGCGCCTCCCTGTTCTGCGGTGGTAGTAAAAAAAACATCAAAAACTTTATCTCTGTCTTTTTCGTTTATTCCGTAGCCGTTATCCGAAAAATACAGAATAAACTTGTCTTTTTCCACAATCACACTGCATTTGATTATCTTTTCACCCTGATTTGCTGGAAGCGCTTTTATCGAATTGCTTATCAGATTGTCTATAATATCTTCAAATGCTTTTTGATTATAATAGAGAGACAATTCTTTATTGATTTCTACAATTGGCGTTATATTTTCTTTTTCAAAAATATCAGCATAGATATTTAATATTTGATTTTCAAGTATCTGTTTAATATCTAACTCTTCAAAATTTTGATCGTCTTTGGCATATTTTAACATGAAATCGACGGCTTTATCTAAATTGTTCATTTCATTATAGAGTTCGGCAGAAAAGTAAACATATTCGTTATTGCTATTCCATTGTGGGTCAGGAAAATGTTCGTGTAAATATTCTGCATATTGTTTTATTTTACCAATTGAAGCCCGTGTAATATGCGACAACATTCCTGCGTAAGTTTGTAGAGAGACCAAACTGAAAAATAAATTTTCCTGCTGTTTTTTTTCGGTTTTTAAGTCCTGATATTCTTTATTGATTTTATTTAATGACGCTTGCGCTTTTTGCGTTACTTTATCAAGTTGTGCAATATTGGTTTTTATTTCAGTTGGAATTGTAGGATTTTCTTTTATTTTATTGATTTCTTTGCGTAAAATACTAATATCTTCCTTTGCATCAGCAAATTGAACAAATTGGTTTTCTGCTCCTATGCGAACATCCTCCTTCTTTACTTTTAGATATGCTTCTATTTTTGAAATTTGTTTGATTGCAAATTTCTTGAGTTCCTGCCACGCTTCATTATCTACAAAATCCTGTCTGTTTGTAGCGTCTATGATATTTGGATTTCTTTCTGCCGAAATATCAATCCAACCCAAAATATCACGAGTGCTTATTTTGTCGAAAAAACCTGAATAACGACGTTTGTCTATTCCGAGCAAGTCCTTTTGTGCATTCTGTTCTGCGGTATATTCTGCAAATGGCGTTGCTATTACACCATCACGATAAACTTTTAAGCCATCTATCAATGTATTTGTTGCTTTTTTGAAATGATTTTTTGCTTTTTGGTCGTAATAATGAATTGTCATTCTTACAAGTCCGCAAGGTGGAGCTGGTATATTCTTTTTGACTAATCTTTTATTCTCAACTTCCAATGTTTCCTGTGTATTATTTTCTTCTTCAAAATTCAATTCAACTGAAAGTGTTGCCTCTGCGATTGCCAAACTTTCAACTTTTTTGTTTTGATATTCAGGATATTGCGGTGCATTGATGTAAATATCAAACGGAAATTTTTGCTTGATTGAGGGCATTATCAATTTTGAAAGTTCTTTGTAAGCGCGGGTAATATCATTTTCTGTCCATACATCGTTCAAAAAATTAATATCCAAAACGGTACCCTGTTCGTTGTTATCTGAATCTTCAAACCAATAACGATTTTCAATATCTGTAAAGAGTTTATTTTCTCCTGAAAAATCAAAGGTTAATTGCCGATTTTCTTCCTTTTCGTAAGCAGACCAATCCGTTTCCAGACAAAGCGTTTGCGCATTATTTGCCTTTTTTGTTTTCAGTAATAATTTTGCGCCCAATTTATCAACCGCAAATCGCCCAACTCCTTTACGCCCTGTAACCTTTCTATAGAAAGGTGCAGGTGAAGTTTGAGCTTTTCGTTTGCTGCTTGTGCCAATAACCATCCATTTATCGCGGACATCTTCAAAGGTCATTCCGATACCGTTGTCTTTGATTACAATCCGACTTTTATCAGAACGGGGATTTACATTGAAAAATTCAACGGCTACTTTAGTAGAATTGGCATCGTAACAATTTTTTACCAACTCAAACAGAGCGGTAATTCGGTCTGTTATGAGTTCGCGTCCCAAAAGGCGATAGGCGCTGACATCAAACTTATATTTCAGTGTTTGTACATTCATAACTCAAAATTTTCTTAAAAATTGCTTCTGCCATAAGCGGCGGAACTGCATTGCCAATTTGCTGCTGAATTTTCATTATAGACCCTTCAAAAACAAAAGTATCAGGAAAACTTTGCAACCTTGCCGCTTCTCTTACCGACAGACCCCTGTCTTGAAAAGGGTGTATCAACATATTTTTTCTGTAATTGGAAATTACAACTGACGGTTTATTCGGATCTAATCGTTTGTAAATTCCACTATGACAATTTTGACTGTTTTTATAATTTAGCATCAAATGTTCGGGAATTGCCCGCCAATTTTGCCCTTGTCCAATGTAAGTATATCGTTCTATCACATAGTCTGCGTTCCTTGACACATAGTTTTGTAAAGGGTTTTTGCTGCCTTTTCGCATTTTTTTTGTGTAAGTTGAGCCGCTGTTTTTATATTTACCTGTTTCTAATTGCTGCCCATTTTCCAAATCGGGCAAATCTGATATAGCTTTTGCCACTGTAATTTTCTTTTTTTGTGCTTTTGGGAATTCAAAACAAATACCCAATTTATTACCAACCATAATAAAACGGTTTCTGTTTTGTGGCACTCCATAATCGGAAGCACATACTACTTTTGAAGAAACAGTATAATTTAAATCTCTAAAACACTGTTCAATATGTTTTATTGTAGCGCCTTTATTGAAACTTACAATACCTTCAACATTCTCAAACAAAAACCATTCAGGCGACAGTTCTTTTACAAATCGAACAAATTCCTCAAATAAAAAATTTTTTTTATTGTCAAGATTTCGGGTTTGAGTGTTTGAAGTTGAAAAACCCTGACACGGCGGTCCTCCGAAAACGATAAATGGTTTTACATTCAGTGTTTGCGTGTCAATATTTCTAATATCATCGCTGATTACAGTTGAAGTTGGGTGGTTTTTTTTGAATGTGAGGGCAAAATCCTTCTCCTTTTCGACAGCAATAACAATCTCAAAACCTGCATTTTGGGCACCAAGACTTAATCCGCCCGCCCCGGAAAACAGATCTATAGCCATATGTGTGTTATTGCTGTTATTCATATCTCTTTAATTCATTTTAAAAAATAGACAGCTTTGCAAAATTACAATTTTATTTTATAAAAACAGACATTTTTTCAATGTTTTTTTCTCAATCTGTTTTATTTCGGCAACTTCATCTAAAATATTATCAAGGTATCAGGAATTAATCAATAACGAACTGTCCCCATAGCTAAGGAAACGGAAATCGTGCTCAAGGGCATAATCGTATATTTCTTTCCAGTTTCCTTTGACAAAGGCTGAAACAAGCAGCAACAGTGTGCTTTGGGGTTGGTGGAAATTGGTTATCATGCCTTGTATCATTCGGAATGTATAGCCCGGGACAATCATGATTTGAGTGGAGGAAACAAATGAGTCAATATGTCTTTTGTCCATGTAGTTCAAAATATGCAGCAATGATTCGGCGGGAGAGATATGATCGGGCTTTGTTTCATAAGGCGTCCATTGTTTGACAATGAGTTTTTCGGCGGTAGCGCCCGGATGTTCGGCAAAGGCTACTCCGAGATAATACAGACTTTCCAATGTACGGACTGATGTGGTACCGACAGCAATAATGTGACCGAGATTATCAAGTAAACGCTGAATCGTATGCCGGTGAACGGTAAAATATTCCGCGTGCATGGTATGTTCGCCGATGGTTGCTGTCTGCACAGGCTTGAAGGTACCTGCTCCGACGTGAAGCGTAATTTCCTCTAATCCAATATTTTTATCTTTTAGCGCCGTCAGTACTTCGGGGGTAAAATGCAATCCTGCCGTCGGGGCGGCTACAGAGCCTTTGATTTTGGAATAGACTGTTTGGTAGGTTTGCAGGTCGGATTGTTCGGTTGCACGATGCAGATAGGGAGGGATGGGCAATTGTCCTGCGGCATCAAGTATATCGGCGAAAGTACAGGAAGGGTGATCCCATGAAAAAGTGATTAGATGCGTATCGCTGTTGGTCGCTTTGCGCTCGGCCGAAAATACGATGAAATCGTTATTTATTTGAACGGTTTGTTGTAAAATCCCTTCTTTCCATTTTTTCAGATTTCCGATAAGGCAAATCCAACTGCACTGTTTGGTTTGCTGAAAATTAAGGGCATAGTCAGTCGGGACGGACGGCTCTAAGCAGAATATTTCTATTTGTGCGCCTGTTGATTTCCGAAACAGTAAACGCGCCTGAATAACGCGTGTGTTGTTGAATACCATCAACGATTTCATCGGCAAATAATCGGGAAGATTGCTAAAACAATCCTCCCTGATTTCACCGTCTCGGTAGATTAATAATTTGGATGTATCGCGTTGCGATAGCGGATATTTGGCTATTCGTTGGTCAGGCAGCAGGTAATTGTAATCGGCAATGCGAATGTCGGATGCTTTTATCATCTTAGAGGTTGTTTAAATTTTCCAATATCCCCCTTTATCGCCTCCTATACGTTCTATTGTGCCATCTGTTTTTAGTTTTTGGATATGTTTTTGAATAGCAGAAGGATTTATTCCTAATTTATGGGAGAGTTCTGATCTTGTAATTTTTGGATTGTCTTTTATCAAAGCTAAAACTTCTGACCACCTTTTCTGACCACCTTTTCTGACCACTTCTTTCCGACCATTTTCTTCGTCGTCTTTTGCCTCAACAAATTCGGAAATTTCGCCTTTAGCAAGTTGAATAAGCGCTATAAGTTTGTTTTCCAGCACGACAGAAATGTAATCAACCAGCGGTTTGATTTGTTGCAATGTGGCGTGAGCGCCATCGTAAGGGATTTTTCCTGTGAGTAAATCGCATCGGTGCAGGACTTTCAGGTAGTTTTGACGGTCATCGGCACGAATAACGAGCATCGGGTAATTATTTCGCAAAAGAATGTAATTTACGAGAAGACGGGCTATTCGTCCGTTACCGTCTTCAAAAGGGTGAATACGAATATAACGATAATGAAACAGCGCCGCAAGTTCTTCCACTTTCAGTTTTCCACGCTGTTCTTCGTTGCGATACCATTCAACCAAATCGTTCATAAGCGAGGGTGTTTCTTCGGGCGAAGCGTAATCAAAAAGTTCTCCTGTGGGCGTAATTACAGAATTAGGGCGAGTCTTATAGATGCCAACATTTATTTTGTAACGAAAATCGCCATCTCTGCTTGTTTTATAGAAATCACGAACCAAAATAGTTTGATTTAACTCACGGATAAAATACTCCGACAACAGTCTATTGCTATCTTTTGCCTCTGCTTTCATCATTTCCAAACCAACATTATGGGCTTTCATTTCTTCGTAATCCTGCATGTTTGCATTGCCGACAGTATCGCCAAAAAGCAACAACAATTTAGTTTGCCCATAAGTAAGCGTATTACCTTCCAAATGGTTGGAATTGTAATTGAAATCAATCATGAATTGCTGATTTATATTACGCTCCAATGTTTCATTCAGAGGTTGCAACATCTGCCATTCTTTATATAATTGCCGTATTTTTCCCATTTTTTATCTGCGTGTGTTTTGTGCGTTCGCTTTCGCTTTTTGGTCGGCTTTGCGTTGGGCTTCACGTTCTTTTTGGCGTTGTTTGTTAAGACGTTCCTTTTCCTTTTGTTCTTTTTTTCTTTGTCGTTCGCGCTCTTTGGCTTCTTTGGCTTTTTGACGTAACAGTTGCTTGCGCTCTTTTTCCTGTTGCTTTTTCAGGGCGGCCGTTTCTTTGCGTTTTTGCGCCAGCGACTTTGCTTCTTCTTCTTTGCGCACTCTTTCTTCCTCGTCGGATAGTTTTCGTTGCTCCATCAGGTAGTCAAGGGTGATTTCTTTCGGTCTTGTTTGGATTGTGAGGGTGTCTTGTTGAGTTTCAGTGGGTTGTTCGGGGGTAATTTCTTCTTCAATTTCAAGGTCAGTAATGTCGTTAAGGTCAGTAAGGACATTAACGACTTTAACGACATCTTCCCCGATTTCCTCGATTTCCCCTACTTCCCCGATTTCTTCATCTTGGGCAACCGCAGAGGGTACGCCCCTACTATCCACCTCTCCGATTTCTTCCGTAATTCCTAATTCGTAATTCGTAATTATTTCATCTTCCCCAATTTCCCCGATTTCCCCAATGTCTTCCATTTCCTCAATCGCTTTTTCAACCAATTTATCTTCGGCTTCGCCCAAAAATTCGTTATCGCTCATCTGAATTCGCCAGCGGGCAATCAGTGCGGCGGCTTTTTCGCCGTAATGTTCAATAAAGAAGGTCATGTATTCTTCAAGCGTTTTGCCATGCAACAAGGTATAGGCGTTTTTATCGGAAATCGGAATAAAGGAAACCGAAGCGTCAAAATGGGTTGCATATCCGTTAGAACCGTAAATCATTTGCACATAATCCAATACCTCGTCTATATGGTTAAATCCCGTGATTGTCATAATCGTTACGGAGGAGATTTCATCAAAGTTCATATCAAAAGTTTTGATATCAAAGTTGGCAAAGTTAAATGCGGCAACGGCATATAACAGTTGATTCCTGTCCACGCTACCCGTTTGATAGACAAGCATCATCTGATGAGGCGATACAGGCTCTTCGTGGGTAAATACAAGCGCGGAATCCGCCTCTGAAAGCGTACCGTCCCCTCTTAAACCGAAACGCATATTCCATGCCATGCCTTTGAAATCGCCCGCCACCAACTCACGTCCGCGTAACAGGCCTTTCAGCATTTCATTGGCTAATTCCGTCACATCAGCGCTCGGATATTTTTCAACCAACAGGGATAACGCTTCCTTAAAACCTTCCGCATCGCCTGCCTGAACGTATGTCAAAGCATTCAGAAACATAAATTTGGGAATCAATACAGACAGCGGATAGGTGTTGCTGAAATGTTCGTAATTTCGGCGCACAGCCGACGTATCGCCTGCCAAGTAAAGGTTGTATGTGGCTTCGTAGGTTGAATCCTGTACGCTGTTCATCATACGGATATTGTATTCGTAGTTCGGATCGGCAATGGCAAGAGCGTAATCGCTTTCGGGGAATGCGCTGATTAACTTTGACTTGTATCTCTCTCCCAACGCTATTTCTTTGTATCGGAGCGCCATCAGAAAAGAATGATAATAACTGTCCATGCGGTATTTGTTGTCGGGAAAACGGCGTTCAAGTTCTTCAAATGCCTCGATTGACAGGTTCATATCTTCCAGTTTGTCCTTGTATATCATGCCCATATTGAACAGTCCGTCGGCGATAATCACATTTGACGCCTCCAGATCATCCTCCGAAAACGGAATCTGCTGCAAATAATATTCGCGCGATTTCGGATCGGAAGCCAGCGAATCCATCAGCAGTTGCAACGAATCCATCGGATAAACGGGCATGCCGAATTCATCCAATTGCAAAGTATCCGAGAGCGCCGCCGTTTCCCCGCCAAGCGGATCAATCATGCTCATTACCTTGTTGCGCCGCCGCCAGTTATCTTCCAATGTACGTCTTCCCCATGTAGTCTGAAACTGCGTTTTCCCCTGGGCTACCGTCATGCTGTTATAAAAGTAAAACGAACTCTCTGTACCGCCTGTCGGTAGCATGACAGGTGCGCCCCCCATGCCCGGACGTTGGGTTATTCCGCTTCCGTACGAACCCTGTTCGGCTAAATAGCGATCTCTTTCTGCGGCTTTGGCATCTTCTTCTTCCTTTTTCTTCAGGTCTTCAATCATTTTATCTATCAACGCATGAAGCTCAAGTTCAGGCATTTTGGCCAATACCTGCAAACTGTCTTGCAGATGAACGGCTTCCACATAGACCACCAACTCATCCAAAACAGCCGACAGGCGCGATACACGCTCATAGTCTTTGTATTCCTTTTGGATACCCGCCAATGCGCCGCTGAAACAAGGCTGGGCATTCACAAAATCTTTCTGCGTAAAATAAATATCGCCCAACCGAATCTGACAAATCGCTTTATCCAACCCGTGCTGCGTGCTTTTCTCAATACCCAACGCAAAATTCTCAATGGCTTTTACGGTATCTTGGCGGTTCATATAAATATTTCCGACGGCATAATAGACCTGATCGAGGTAATTGCTGTTTTTCGGACTTTTTACCATGCGAGTCAGCATTTTAAGCGCTTGCTGATCATTGCCGTCGGGTATCACTTCGGTCTGACGGATACGGGCGGCAAATTCAAGTTCGTAGGGCGGGGAAGATGCGGCCACTTTACCAAACACACGATAGGCTTCTTCTTTTTGTCCCAAATCGGTATAAATCTGTCCCAGCAGATAGCGCATACGGGTACGTTGCAGTCTGTTCTTTTCCGTTTTGATTGCTCGTTCCAAGTAAGGAACGGATTGTGCGAATTCACCGCTTTTTATCAGGTAGTCTGCATAGATACGGTCGTATTGTTTGCGGTTGGCATCAGGGAAACCGTTTTGTGCGAGGTTGTCTAATATCGTTCCTGCTTCGTGCAGCCAGTCCATTTCGGCATAACAACGCGCCTGCCAGATGCGGGCTTCGGCAACCATTTCTTTGTCATCGGCATAATGCCTTGTGATATAGGAAAATGTGGCCGAAGCCTGCAAGAAATCGGCATTGTAAAACTGCCCCTGCGCAACGAGCATCCAGCAATGTTTCAGAAACGGATTGTATTCGTTTTTTTCCTGCAAGGCCACTAATTTGGGATTGTTTTGCCAGCCTGAGGTGCGCGGCGGTTTTTTTTGGATAGAATGTTGTTTGATTGCCTTGTTTCCTTTTTCAATTGCACGGTCAAAAACGCCGCCTGTTTCCCGTTTGTCTTTTGGTTGAGCGCTGATTGGGAACATCAGGATTTGTTCCGTATAGTTTTCCCTGTATCCGTTGTGAAGCGAGGCCAATTGTTCGTCAAACGAAGTTTTTCCGTTGAAATAGGTATTATAACGAGCCGTAAAGGCATGAAAACGCCGATTCGCGCTTGTATTTTTCTGCGTACTGCACGCAAAAAACACAAACCCGACAACCAAAAACACGAAATAAAAACGTTTTTTCACTTGCCTGTAATGTTTCTAAGTAAAGAAATAACGAAAAAAATCAAAAATATTGTCCTTTATATTTTTAGAAATTGCGGGGGTGAAGCCATAAATTCAGCGTAATGCCACTTCCTTTGGGGATGGATAGTCTAATTTAAGCGATTTCTTTACTTACTATATCGTAATGATTTTGTACTTTTGTTTCGCATTCGACGTAGTGAGACGCTACGCTAAACTGAGAGGTATAACACTTATTTTCAATTAATATGTCATGTTTATTACACATTGAAACGTCAACAATGGTTTGTTCGGTCGCTTTATCGGTCGACGGAGATGTTGTTTTTGAGCGAATTTCTTTTGAAGGTTCTTCGCATGCTACATTACTGGGGGTTTATATTGAAGAAGCCATCGCATTTCTGAAAAAGATGCACTATCAGCTTGATGCCATTGCCCTTAGTAGTGGCCCGGGTTCATATACAGGTCTTCGCCTTGGGACATCTATGGCTAAAGGGCTTTGTATGGGTTGGGATGTTCCGTTAATAGCCGTTCCAACACTTCAATTGATGGCATTGCAGGCAATCCGCCGATATGGGAAGGATGATTGCCTGTATTGTGCGATGCTCGACGCCCGAAGGATGGAAGTATATTCGGCTATTTATGACGCTAAACTTTCTGCAATCAGAGATACAAGCGCAGACATTGTAACGCATGAATTATATCAACCGTTTTTAGAACGAGGAGTTGTCTGTTTTTTGGGTAATGGATCTACGAAATGTCGGACCGTGATTGCTTCCGATCAAGCCGTTTTTTTAGACAACATCCATCCGTTAGCTCCGGATATGGTTTCTTTGGCAGAAAAATCTTTGCTGTTGATGAAGTTTGAAGATACAGCCTATTTTGAACCCTTCTACCTAAAGGAATTTATGGCGACTACCCCTAAAACGTACGATAAAATATTTAACCCAAGACATCATTCATAGTTGATTAACTTTCTCTTTCAAAGGAAGATATGGCGTCTTTAGAATCATCGGGAATATTGTTATCTTTGCTTTCTCCACTAGTACTTTTTAATTCATTAATTATCCTCTGAATATCTTTGTCGTTTCGAATTCTTTTTATCGCTTTCTTAGCCGCCAATTGCTGTGATTCTCTTTTGGTATAACCGGTTCCCTTGCCTAACGACATACCCATCAGTGTTACGCTTGATTGAAAAACAGGGTTTTTGCTTTCATCCTTGAATGTCTCCAGCAATTCGAATGCGATTTCCAATTTATTTTTCTGACTCCATTCGATCAGTTTCGATTTAAAATTGATATCTTTACGTGCAATCTTTTCTATAGAAATATAGCGATCAATTACCTGTTTTTCAACAAATTCGAGGCACTTCAGATAACCTTTATCGAGGTAAACAGCGCCAATCAACGCTTCGAACGCATTGCCGTAGATATAATTATTGTGTGAAGTAGCTTTCCTTGATAATACCATCAGGCGATCCAGTTGCATTTCGATGGCAAGATGATTCAGGGTATCGCGTTGGACAATCTTGGAACGTGTATTGGTCATAAACCCTTCGTTCCCGTTCGGAAATTTTTTATAAATAATCGTTGCAACAATGGCATTCAGTATAGCATCTCCCAAAAATTCCAACCGCTCATTGTTTACCCACCGGCCATGCTCTTTTTCGATAGATGATGAGCGATGCGTAAATGCCTGTTCATACAACTGCATGTTCCCGGGATAAAAACCCAAAATCTGATAAAGAGCCAAATAAAGCTCTCCCCTTTTAGAAAAAAACCTTTTTATTTTCCGGTAGAATTCGACAAACACACTTTAAGAGAGTTACGAGTTACGAGTTACAAGTTACAAGTTACGAGTTCAAAATCTAAAATCGTAAATCTAAAATACCATTTACGCTTTCACAAACTTTTTCATAATTACGCTGGCATTGTGTCCTCCAAACCCGAAAGTGTTTGACAATGCTGCCCTTACTTCTCTATTTTGTGCTTTGTTGAACGTGAAATTCAACCTGTAATCAATATCGGGATCATTATCGTCTTCCGCATGATTAATCGTCGGGGGTACAATACTGTTTTGAATAGCCAATACCGATGCTACTGCCTCAACGGCTCCGGTAGCGCCCAATAAATGGCCGGTCATCGATTTTGTTGAACTGATATTCAATTGATAAGCATGTTCGCCAAAGACGTCTTTGATTGCTTTGACTTCGGAAATATCGCCCACCGGGGTTGATGTTCCGTGTACATTGATATAATCTATATCCTCCGGTTTCATTTCCGCATCTTCCAATGCATTTAACATCACCAACTTAGCCCCCGTTCCTTCGGGATGGCTTGCTGTCAAGTGATAAGCGTCGGCCGAAAGACCGCAGCCTGCTACTTCGGCATAAATTTTGGCTCCTCGCGCCAAGGCATGTTCTAATTCTTCCAAGACTAAACAGCCGGCTCCTTCGCCCAATACAAATCCGTCGCGGCTTAAGCTAAACGGACGTGATGCCGTTTCGGGCGAATCGTTGCGCGTAGAAAGTGCATTCATCGCATTAAAACCTCCAATGCCCACCATCGCAATGGCTGCTTCGGCGCCGCCTGCCAATATGATATTCGCTTTGCCCAAACGAATGTAATTAAAGGCGTCGGAAATGGCATTGGTCGATGAAGCACATGCTGAAACTGTGGCAAAGTTCGGCCCTCTGAATCCATATTTCATGGATATATGGCCGGCGGCAATGTCAACAATAATTTTGGGAATAAAAAAAGGATTAAACTTTGGCCCCAACGCTTCATTGTGCGACCTGACTTCATCCTGAAAAGTACAGATACCTCCGATTCCCGATGTATAAATAACGCCTATCCGGTCCTTGTTTTCATTTTCTAAATCTATGCCGGAGTCAATTACGGCTTCGTCAGCCGACACCAAAGCAAACTGTGCAAAACGGTCAAGTTTGCGCGATTCTTTCCTGTCCATGTATTGGCTCACATCAAAATCTTTTACCTCACAGGCAAACAGGGTTTTGTATTTACTCGCGTCAAACTGAGTAACAGGTCCTGCGCCGCTTACACCGGTAATCATACGCTCCCAGGTTTCCGAAACCGTATTCCCTAATGGCGTAATCGCCCCAAGACCTGTTACTACAACTCTTTTTAATCTCATCATCAATAGACCGGATTACTTCACGCCTGCTTCAATATAAGCAATTGCGTCGCCCACTGTTGAAATTTTTTCTGCTTGATCATCTGGAATAGACAGTTCGAATTCTTTTTCAAATTCCATAATCAATTCCACAGTGTCAAGAGAATCAGCGCCTAAATCGTTTGTAAAACTCGCTTCATTGGTTACTTCCGATTCTTCTACACTCAACTTGTCAACGATGATAGCTTTAACCTTAGCTGCAACTTCAGACATAATTTTTTAATTTTAGATTAGTAATAATTTCCTTTAATATTTTTAATTTTGCAGTGCAAAGGAAAGCATTTTTTAGCTTACAAAGCAAAAAAAAATGAGAAAAAAGCAGAAAAAACTGCACATTTTTTCTTTGCATGTGCATTTTTAGAACAAAAAAATATGAAAAAAATTGCTGTTTTTGCATCAGGCTCCGGGACGAACGCCGAAAATATTGCAAAATACTTCGCAGACAGTCAAAATATTAAAGTTGTTTTGGTGGTTTCGAATAATCCGGTAGCGGGCGTACATGACCGGGTAAACCGGCTGGGTATTCCTTCTGTGACTTATACGAAAGAAGCATTGGCTGAAGGGAGCGAAATCGTCAAAAAATTGGCGGAATATGAGGTGGGTTGGATTGTTTTGGCCGGATACTTAAAGAAGATCTCCGAGCCAATTCTTCATGCTTTTCCGCAAAAAATCGTCAATATTCATCCGGCGTTGCTTCCCAAGCATGGCGGGAAAGGGATGTACGGAATGCGGGTACATGAAGCGGTGGTTGCCGCCGGCGACGACGCATCCGGTATAACCATTCATTATGCCAATGAAAACTACGACGAAGGGCAAATTATTTTTCAGGCTCACTGTCCGGTTTTGCCGAACGATACGCCGGACGACGTCGCCGCTAAAGTCCATGCACTTGAATACAAATACTACCCTGAAGTGATCGAAAGCATCGTATTGTAAGTTAGACAAAATCAAAAAACACGCCCAACATTTTACTGAAGTTTGCTATCTTTGCAAATTAAATCATTAAATTAATAAAATCATTATGAAACGAATATCAATTGCTTTGTTGATAATGGCAGCAGGAATTATATCAGGTTGTATGCAACAGGAAAACCGAACGAACGAAGAAACGAAAGTCATTGAAATCAACAATGCACTTACAGAGGCGGAGATTGCCCGCAAGGTTTTTACCCCCGAAGTGATGTGGAAAATGGGACGCGTAGGTAACAGTACGGTATCTCCGGCGGGCGACCGAGTGGCCTATACCGTCACATCCTACAATATGGAAGAAAACCGTGGCGTTACAAGTATTTTTATACAGGCTTTTGACAACTCTGACCCACTCCAATTAACTGATAATGTAGGCAATGAAAGCAACCTGCAATGGAATGCCGACGGGAGCAAGTTGTATTTTCTGAGTACGCGCAGTGGGGATAGTCAGCTATGGAGTATCCGACCCGATGGTAGCGCCCTGACGCAACATTC
>Ga0082212_10005608_pt1 | contig 17054 bp, 11 predicted proteins | sample TergutNt197P3_FD_71548 | JGI IMG/M metagenome (GOLD analysis project Ga0082212, IMG submission 71548) | Neocapritermes taracua P3 segment gut microbial communities from Petit-Saut dam, French Guiana - Nt197 P3 | ecosystem: Host-associated > Arthropoda: Insects > Digestive system > Gut ... | reverse complement strand
GCACCCTGAAGAAGTTGTCAAACGATTTGGTTGACAATTTAGGCGTATTGCCCCTGGCGTCATTTGATGATTTCCGGTCGCTTCCGTTTACGACGCCGGACGAGCTTGCAGAGCACGGCACGCGCATGGTCTGCGTGCCAGCTTCTGAAATCAGCCGCATCGTTACATTGCAGCAAACTTCCGGCACAACGGGCACTCCAAAGCGGGTGTTTTTCACTGAAGCCGACCAGGAGCTCATGGTTGACTACATCCATCACGGCCTGCCCGTAATGACAGGGCCGGACGACGCCTTCCTCGTCCTTATGCCCTGCGAGCGCCCCGGTTCCGTCGGCGACCTCGTAGCCATCGGGGTCGAACGTATCGGTTCGCGCGCAATCCGGGTCGGGCCTATCCCGCCGGACGGCAGCAGGGACGAAGAAATCCTTGCGCTCATGCGGCGGGAAGGCGTAAGTTCAGGCCTCGCGACAGCCACGACAGCTGCACGCCTTGCGGCAAAAAGCGCAGGCGACGAGGCAATCACAAACAATATGCGAACGATCCTTCTTTCGGCGCAGCATATTTCCGACGCAAACAAAACAATTATTGAAAAATCCTGGGGCTGCAAAGTCTATGAACACTACGGCATGACAGAAATGGGCCTCGGCGGCGCAATGGCTTGCGAAACCCGCGCCGGCTACCACCCGCGCGAGGCTGACCTGCTCTTTGAGGTCATAGACCCTGCGACGGGCGAAGTGCTCCCGGAAGGAGAGTACGGGGAGATCGTCTTTACAACACTTACGCGCCAGGCGATGCCGCTCATCCGCTACCGCACAGGTGATTTCAGCCGGTGGCTGACAGAGCCCTGCCCCTGCGGCAGCACACTGAAACGCCTGGACAAAGTCGGCGATCGCGCCGAGCGCAAAGCGTATTGATAAGAGGACGCAAGAATAATAGGGACCGCCCCGGTCGTTATGCGGCAATAATAATCGCGGGAGGCCTGTCATCACGGATGGGCGGGTTCAAACCTATGCTGGACGTGGGCGATAAGCCAGCCCTCTTACGGCTGCTTGATACGATAAGCTCTGTCGTGGCAATCGGGACCATCGCAGTCGTAACAGGACACAAACACGAATTGCTCGAAGAAGCGATCCGGCACTATGCTGAAACCATAAACGAACATCGCCTTCATGCGATATACAACGCGGATTACGAAAGCGGCATGTTCAGCTCGGTAAAGGCAGGCATCCGCTGCATAATAGGCACAATGCAAGAGGACTGCCCTTCCGCGCAAGGGGATGGTTCTTCCACACAAGGCGATGGTTCTTCCACACAAGGCGATGGATCTTCCGCGCGATCCCGATCCGCCTCATCGTATTCCGGCGCTGCCCTGCTGTTCCCGGCCGACGTGCCGCTTGTAGCCAGCGGGACTATTGCCGGGCTGATCAATGCCTGGGAGTCCCGTGCTGCCACAGAAGAAGAAACCGGCCGGCCTGTCGTTGCGCCATATACCGGCCAGCCTGCAACAGAAGAAGAAACCGGCCGGCCTGTCGTTGCGCCATATACCGGCCAGCCTGCCACAGAAGAAAATGTCGGTTGGCCTGTCGTAGCGAGCGAAGCGGAGCAGTCCGCTTCACGAGAACAGACAAACAGAGACAGTTCAAAAAACGCCGCACCTTTTGCCGTGCCGGTCTTTAAAGGAAGAAACGGGCACCCGCTGCTTATCCCGTATGGGCGTTTTGAAGAGATACTCGACTTCAAAGGCGAGGGCGGCCTGAAAGCTGTCCGCAGCAGATATGACGCGGACATGGTAAGATATGTAACGGGGGATGAGGGATGCGTCCAGGATATGGACACCCTTAAGGATTATCAAGTCCTTTTAAGATATTATGAGCAACAAAAACGCGGATATGATTCAAGATAAAAATAGCGACCTGCTTCATCGGGGCAACACCCGGGGCAATACCAGTGGCGCCACCAGGGACAGCCGTCCGGGTAAGCATCGGGGCAAGCACAGCGCACAACATGTCCCGGATACCCGCATATTTCTTATACGCCACGGCCAGCCTGTGCAGCACAGCGGGAAGATTTTTCTGGGGCAAAGCGATATCCCGCTATCAGAGCAAGGCAAGGGGGAAGCCGAAACGGCCGGCGACAGGCTTCTGTCTCTCGGCGCGCGGCCAAAACGGATCTATACGAGCGACCTCTCGCGGGCTATGGAAACGGCGGATATCATCGCGGAGAAATTGGGCGGCGTCCCGGTCATACCCGACATACTCTTCCGCGAGATGGCGATGGGCACGTGGGACGGCGAACTGGTCGAAGACATCCGAAAGAAATTCCCGGAAGAATTTGAGAAGCGCGGCGACGACCTGAGGAATTACCGTACACCCGGCGGCGAGAATTTCTATGATTTGAGCAGCCGTGTCACACGCGAGTTTCACCGGATATTCGCGGAAGATTTCCGGGGCTTTAAGGCGCAGCGGAACGATACTGACAGCGGCGGTCTTGCGCTACAAGGGAACGGAAGCGGCGGCCTTGGCGACAGCTCCGGCGGCTTTAACGGCGGCCATGGCGACGTCTCCGGAGGCTTTGACGGCGGCCCCGGCGGCCTTTGCGACGGCTCCGGCGGCTTTGACGGCGGCCCCGGCGACCTGGTGATCGTTGCGCATTTCGGTGTGCTCGTCACATTGACGGAAGAGCTTCTGGTAGATGTACCTGGCGCCGACCGCAATTTTGCGACCGGATCCGTTACCATTATTGATGTGCCGGAATGGCTATGGGCGTGAGGCGTTTCCGCAATGAAGATTGATATCCTTACCCTGTTTCCCGAGATGTTCGAAGGTGTGCTTTCGGCAGGCGTGATCGGGCGGGCGGCTGAACGCGGCCTTTTGGAATTCAGCGTGACAAATATCCGCGACCATACGGTTGACAAGCACCGCAAAGCCGACGACTACCCTTTCGGGGGCGGCGCGGGCCAGCTCATGACAGCCCAGCCGGTTTTCTCCGCCCTCCACAGCCTTGGGGTAAGCAGCGCACAATCAACACAGGGGGACGGTTCTTTTTGTGCAGCAACATCATGTGCACAGGGGGACGGTTCTTTTTGTGCAGCAACACCACAAGCCCGCATGATATACCTGTCCCCGCGCGGCCGGGTGCTCGACAAAATTCTTGCGGAGGAACTCGCAAATGAACCCGCACTCGTCCTGCTTTGCGGCCACTACGAAGGCGTCGACCAGCGCGTGCTTGACGTGTTCGGATTTGAAGAGGTTTCAATAGGGGACTACATACTCACTGGGGGCGAGTTGCCGTCAATGGTTTTGATTGACGTAGTATGCAGGCTGATCCCGGGCGTTCTCGGCTCGGAAGAATCCCACGCGGAAGAATCGGTATACTCGGGGCTGCTCGAATACCCGCAGTATACGCGTCCTTCTTCTTTTGAAGGGTTTGATGTCCCCGAGGTGCTCATTTCCGGCGACCATCTCAAGATCGCTCTCTGGAATTTCGAACAGTCACTGAAACTCACGGCCGAGCGGCGTCCCGACCTGCTACGCATCTGGCTTGAGGATCATTACGACGAGCTGGACAAACACCGAAAAAAAATCGCGGCCCTATATTTCGAATAAGGACACAGCAGCCAGGAACACAATAAGAACCGTCCCCGCCGTGGTGTCCCCCGAATATCGGGATTTGCGGGGTGTATTTGAGCCGTCTGGGTTGCAAATTGGCAGGTATTTATAAAAAAATGGCACAAAATCGAGGTTCTGTTTGATTTTTGGAATAATGTGGTATGTATATTCGCCTACGTAGATACAGTTATGGGATAAACTGGGATAAATAGCGCCAAACCCGCCCATATATTGGCAAATAATGAACACAAATCAAACAGAATCTCGATTTTGTGCCAAAAAGTAGCCGGGGCAAGGATATTTCCGCTCCGCCCGAAACAATTGCCGCATAAAGACTGCATAAAGACTGCATAAAGACTGCATAAAGCATAAAGCCGCGGGGTGGCTGGGCGTGCGTTCTTCCAGGCAGTTTCACACAGCCTGCCATCCCCGCTGTGTTCTATCGGCCGATATACGACGGCAGCATGACGACTGCTTTGAACAGGTCGCCGTCAATGATTATCTCAAACCAGCCGTTTTGCCGGCAAACGACATCCCTCACGGTTTCGAGTCCGCTTTCCTCGCCCTCGTGCGCTCCGCCCTCGCCCTCGTGCGCTCCGTCCTCGCCCTCGTGCACCCCGCCATCATCCTCGTGCACCCCGCCATCATGCGCCCAACCCTTACACTTCAACCTCTCTATTAGCTCTTCAGGCGGAATGTTGGGCCTTTCAGCCGATACATTTTTTATCTCCAGCAACGTCATCAATTGTATGCCGGCTTTCCTTGCGTGACCCGTCTTGGAACCAGTATCCCCAGGCCCGGCACAAACTACAGACAACTGCTCTTTCAACTCAATGAAGACCCGCGTCCCAGGCAGCGCGCTTTCCCGCACATTGCTTAGCAGGCTGTTGACGACACGCCTGAGGGACTGGCTTTCGGCTGCCACAAAGTAGCACTCTGCATCAGCCTTGATATCGGGTTCGAGGCCTGCTTCGGCAAAGCTGCCGCCCATCACGGCAACCTCCTGTCGGGCCAACTTGAGCAGGTCAACCTTTTCGAGGCCCGACCCCGCAATGCCTCTGCCCGCCCTCGCAAATCCTCTCCCCGCCCCGGCGGCCTTATGACCTGCCAGCCAGCGCACTCCTGCAACACCTTCGCGGCCTGCATGCGCTTCCCTGGCGGCCTTATGACCTGCCAGCCAGCGTGCTCCTGCCATACCCATGCGGCCTGCATGCGCTTCCCCGGCGGCCTTATGACCTGCCAGCCAGCGTGCTCCAGCCACACCCTCGCGGCCTGCATGCTCTTCCCCGGGCGCCTTGCGCAGGCCGGCAATTAAGAGCCAGAACAGCGAGCGCTTCGCAAACAGGCCGGCTTTCCCGATCCGTACAAGCGACAACAGAAACCAAAGTATCCCCATGGCGAGAGCGAACCACCTTGCGCAGCACAGCCAGTAATACCACCCTGATTCGACCAGTCTGATAATTAAATGGCTATTGACCTGCAAAAATGGCTCTCTAAAGCATAGTATGAGCAGAAATCCAAGAGCGACGGCCTGGACCTCAACAAACACCTTATCGGCCCCCCATAACAATCGCGTGTTTTCAAATGCCGGCCTCTTCCTTCCTGTGAAACGCAACAGCCAAATCAAGCAAATAGCGGCGGCAACAAGAAGCCCGGCCCTGCTGCAGGAATATCCCAATATGATTTTACAGGCTTGGTCGTACAGCCGCTCACAAACGGTGAGTTGCCCCTCCGGCCATCCTATATAGATCGACGCGGAGCTGAAATCATAGAAATCAAATTCATCCTCGCCAAACAACCCTGCAGGTTCAGAAGTGACTATTCCGCCCTCCCTGGCAACCCAAACAGGTTGGCCGGTCAACGCCGACCTATCCAAGGGAATCCCGGTCTCGTCAACCTCAACATTTGACAGCCATGCGCCGTCTTCCCATATGTAATAGTTTATTGCGCCAAGCCATCTGGTAGAGAAGTCATAGTGTTCGAGCCGGTCTTTTAATATCAGCTTTCGGACATCCTGAACCTGCTTCGGGTACAACCCCTCGAACGCTTCCCGGACCCCGGGGTCGTCGAAGGCGTTTACGAGCAGGTTTTCTTTCCCGATTACCGGATCTTCCAACAGCAACCGCATGTCAAACATGATTTCTTTTGTGTAATCCGGGCTGTACCAGCGGTATATGCCGTCGCTGCCCCAATTGAATTCGGAGCTCCCGTGTTCGTCAGAATCGTAGTCATTGAATTCCGGCACGCCGTAAATGGCAAGGGCTTGGATATAGTCATATACATCCTGGATTTCATTCGTTACCCAACGCTCGCAGGCCGTCCCGCTGTCAACACTGGCCCCGCCCTCAGCGGCATAGTAATCATACAATATAAAAAGGGCTTCTATTCTCATAAGCAACATCTCGCGGAAGGTCTCACTCTGATAAAAACCGCCCGTTTGGAAAACGTCTTTATTGTTGAACTCAAACTTCCCGAGAGTTTTGTCATCGACGTCATAATAATAATGCAAGTCGCCGATAATCTTCAAACTGAATGAGCTGGCTGTAAATATCACACATAGAAAAAATATCAATACACGGAATGAGGTCCGCTCCCATCGTGTGGCTTCCATGATGCCCTCCCTTGTTTGCCTGTTTTGCCTTATATTATTTTCTACGGATGGTATTCAGGGGGCGGAAAACCGCCCCCCTTTTTTCGCTTCACGCCGTATACTGCGGCAGCATGACGACTGCCTTGAACAGATCGCCGTCTATGGATATCTCGAACCAGCCGTTTTGCAGGCGTACGAGGTCTTTCGCGATTGCAAGCCCGAGCCCGCTCCCATCTGTCGCGCGCGATTCATCGCCGCGTTTGAACCTCTCCATCAGTTCTTCGGGCGGGATGTTGAGTTTTATCGCCGATATGTTCTTTATCTCAAATGTCGTCATCAAAGGCACGCCGCCATACGCTGCGCCGCCATGTACTGCGCCGCCATGCGTTGCTCCGCCATACGCTGCGCCGCTTCGCCCATCGCCGGCCTGGCCCGCAAAACCAGCCTGGCCCGCATGGCCGGCCTGGCTCGCAAAACCGGCCTGGCCCGCATGACCGACCTGGCCCGCATGACCGGCCTGGCCCGCAGAACCAGCCTGGCCCGCAAGACCGGCATGGTATCCCGGCAGGCGTTCTTTCAATTCGATATAGACCCGCGTCCCGGGCTGTGCGTATTTTCGCGCGTTGCGGAGCAGGTTGTCGACGACACGCCAAAGCAGCTGGCTGTCGGCTTCCACGAAGTAGTGTTCATCGGGCGCTTCGACAATGAGCTCTAGGCCTGCCTCCGCGAAGCTTCCGTTCATTTCGGCAATCTCCTGCTCAAGCAGTTCGAGCAAATCAACCTTTTCCTTGCGGACATTAAGCGCCCCGCTCGACGCCTTCGCGGCCTCAAACAAATCGTCCGTCAGCTTTTTCAGCCGCTGCCCTTTCTCGTCAATGACCTTGAGGTACTCGCCGGCGTTGCCGCTTTTCAGCCCCTCGGTCTTCAAAAGATCCGTGTAGGTGAGGATGGACGTAAGAGGCGTCTTCAGGTCGTGGCTGACATTTGAGATGAGATCAGTCTTGAGCCTCTGGTTTTTCAGCTCACTCTGCAAAGCCGCGTTTTGCGCACTGCCGAGTTCGTTGACGAAAGCTGAAAGCCTGTCAAACTCGTTCTTCCCGTCGCCTGAAATCTCGATTTTGTAGCTAAGGTTGCCGCCCGCGATCTCTTCCACGCCCTTGCGCAGCCGTCTGTACCGCTCGACCCATTTGTATGTGAAGAGGATCGCGCCCACGAGCACAAGCACGAGCAGGAAGCCGTAGAACAGGAGCGCCCCGCCGCCATGCGTAGCCAGGATGCCGCCGAGCCCCGCGAAAGCCGCGGTTACAAACCAGAGCAGTATAATGAGTATCAGGGACTTTGCAAGCGGATTCCGCCCGTCAAATCCGGACTTGATCGCCCTCCCCAGCGCCGCACATGGCCCGGCCACCAAAAGCCCGATCAGCGACCGCTTCACGAAGAGGCCGGCCTTGATGACGCGCACGAGCGACAACAGGAACCACAGCAATCCCGCGCTGAGTGCGAATCCGGCGGCGCAGAACAGCACGTAATACAACGTGGCGCCGGCGATCCAACCATGGTTGTAGCCGTCCAGGAACCATGAAAGCGCGTTGACGCCGACAGAAAACAGAATGGCAAGCGCCACAAGCTGGAACTCGACAAAGATATTATCCAGCGCCCAGAGCCTGCGCGTGTTTTCAAACGCCGGCCTTTTCCTTCCTGTGAAAACGATCAGCAGGACAAGCAAAACGACTGCGGCGACAAGAAGCCCGGCCGCGCCTATATAGTATATCCAGATAATGTTACGGGCCTGATTATACAAATTCTCGTAATACGCAAGCTGCTCGGCAGTCCAGCCTATATAGGCTGTCTTGGCATTACTATAATCGTCCCAGGCGACCATGCCGCGAAGCAGCCCCGGCGGCTCAGAGGTACAATCCCCTCTTTCCAATTTGACCCAAACCGGCTGGCCGGTCACCTTGGATATGTCCACGGGGACCCCGGCGTCGTCAACTTCGATGTTTGACAGCCATGCAGGTCCGTCACTTACATAATAATATACCGCGCCGAGGATTTTCGTGTAATAATCAAGATCTTCCCGGAGGCCTTTCATAAAATCCATGCGCAATCCCTCGAGCGGCTCGGCGTAAAGCGCCTCGAATGCCTCCCTGACCCCGGGGTCATCGATACTTGTATTGCGCAAGTCCCCGCCCCCTATTACCGGATCGTCTTCCATCAGCCGCGAGTCAAACATGACGTGCATGGTGTTACTATGGTCATACCAGTAGAATATGCCTTCGATGTCCCAGTCGTAGCCAAATTGTCTCAGTCTCCCTATATCTCCCAATTCAGATTCAAGCTGTTGCTCATAAAAAGTCAAATACTCTTCATACGGAAGGGATTTTTCAATAATGTATCTTTTCATTTCATTGAATATTGCACGGATCGCGTCCTCACAGATCTGGTCTTCCCCGTTCGCGAAATCAATAATGCCCCCGCCCTCGTCGGCATAGACACGATGCATCTCAAGAAGCATAGACATACGTGTCAACGCCATATGACTAAAAGTATCGCTCTCGACAAAGCCCCCCGCCCGAAAGGCATCCGCCTCCAGGAACGGGACTTGCCCTTCCTGCTTGACCTCAAATTCCACACGTTTCCCGCTGCCGGCAAGAATAAGGGCGAACGAGCCCGCCGAAAAAATAACACAGAGCAAAAAGAGTATTATGCGGAATGCGGTCCGCTCCCAAAGTTTAGCTTTCATATCGTAATTTCTCCCTTCTGGCAAAGTCGCATGGGCCGGGTTCCCCCTTCCTTGGGCTCAGATCTTTTCGATCTTGTAGCCAATGCCCCATACAACTTTCAGGTATCTCGGATTGCCGGGGTCGATCTCGATCTTCTCCCGGATCCTGCGGATATGTACGGCTACGGTGTTTTCAGGGTTGTAGGCCGGCTCATGCCAGACAGCCTCATAGATCTGCCCGATCGAATAGACGCGGCCCGCGTTCTGTGTCAGAAAGCTCAGGATGCCGAACTCGATTGGCGTCACGGGCACCGCGTCGCCGTCGAGCGTCACGGTCTTGCTCCCGTCGTCGACTACGAGGCCCCCCGTGGCGTACACGCCTTCGCGCTGTTCCATGCCGCCCAGCGTTTTGTACCTGCGCAGGTGCGACTTGACGCGCGCGACGAGCTCGAGCGGATTGAACGGCTTCGTGACATAGTCGTCGGCGCCGATGCCGAGCCCCGCGACCTTGTCGTAGTCCTCCGACTTCGCCGACAGCATGATGATGGGGATGTTGCGCTCCTCGCGGATCTTCATCGTCGCCCGGATGCCGTCCATGTTCGGCATCATTACATCCATGATGATGAGGCTCACGCCCGGCTCGCGCTTAAGGACCTCCAGCGCCTCCATGCCGTCGCCGACCGTCAGCACCCGGTAGCCCTCGCCCGTCAGGTAGATCTCTATCGCGGCGGCGATCGCCTGGTCGTCATCCACTATGAGAATCAATTCCGCTTCACTCATCTTCTTCACTCATCAGCCTCATCCTGATCCCGTACCATACAATAACTTACAATATGAAAATACACAGCGCCCATTACGAAACGCCAAATTTTTCTCTTACGAAAATCTTAAACCTCGTTACAATTATATAACGAAAACGGCAACGCTGCCATTCCCGCCGCCTTCAAGCCTCAGAACACACCGGGGACGGTTCTTTTTGTGTTCCGGCCGCTAGAACACACCGGGGACGGTTCTTTTTGTGTTCCGACCGCTATACAGCCCCGGCATATCGGAACACACCGGGGACGGTTCTTTTTGTGTTCCAGCCGTTATACAGCCCCGGCATCCTCAAGCATATCGTACAGCTTTATGTAAGTGTCCGCCATAATGGAAAGGCAAAGCTCAAGGTTGGTCCCCGGGTCGTCCTCCAAAAGCTCCCTGCAATTCCACGCCCCGAACCTGTCCTTGAACCACGCCATCAACGCCGGCCCGAGCTCCTCGTGCGCCTTGTCACTATCCTCCTCCGCGAGAAAGAGCGCCGACTTCGCAGCGCAAAGCGCCCCGCACGCCAGCCCCTGATCCAGCCCGCCGCAAAACGCGCCCATCGCCTTTACCAGCTCGCGCCTCTCCTCCTCGCCGCGGCCCATATCCTCAAGCGCCATATTCATAATGGTCTCGCTGCAACAGTGCCCCTTTATCTCATGCTCTTCAAATACCCGATCGTTGATGTCCATGCCGTTCTCCTTCAGTTCAAAATTATTACGTGCCTGTTCGATCCATAGCCCATATTATATATGGAAACCACCATGTTTTGCCTTGAAAAATTTGTGTAATGTTTTTGGCACAGGGAAAAAGGGGCCGGGCCAAAAGGGGGTTCATTTGGCACAGGGAAAAAGGGGCCGGGCCAAAAAGGGGTTCATTTGGCACAGGGGCCACATAGAGCAGAGGTGGGGGGAAGGAAGGGAGGAAGGAGGGGAGGAAGGGAGGGAGGGAGGAAGGAAGTGGGATGGTTCATTCGGTACTACGAGCAAACGAGCCAAAAAATGGCCAAACTCCCCCAAAGCCCCTGGCTTCATTCAAGCGACCCGGGCCGTCCCCTGTGTTCCCCTGTACTTTTCCAGTGGTTCCGTACGGCCTTGCGTCCTGTTGCTACCTGCCCCGCCGCCACCGGCCTCACGCTACAAACTACTCGCTACCAGCTCCGCCGCTACCGGCTACCAGCCACCGGCTACCAACTACCGGCCACACGCTACAGACTACTCGCTGCCTGCCCCGCCGCTACCCGCTACCGGCCACCCGCTGCCCGGTCATTCAAAAACGTCATTATAAAGCCGGCTCAGGCGCACCAGCGCCAGCCTGTTCGACAGCTTCCCCGCAGCCTCATAAGCGCCGGGCCCGTCCTCGTCGAACACCCCAATGTCGTAATAAAAGCCAACCATTTCATCACCATCGAAATCCGCGTCAAAGTAATCTGGGTCCGCCAGGGCGCAGACCCTGTACATGATCAGCGCGGCTTCCTCTTCGGTCAGTGCCTTCGCGGGTTCAAAGCGGCCGCCCTTTGCTTCCATTACGCCCAGATGGACCATCAGGAACTGGTCGTAATCATCACGGCCGCAGTCTGTGACCACGCCCTCGCGATAGTCCGGGAACGGGTCATCGTCCTCCGTGACCGCATCGTACAGGTTGGCCATCAGGACGGCGAACTGCCCGCGCGTGACCGGCGCGTCGATTCTGTTCAGAGGCAGGACAAACCCGTTTGACAAAGCGTCCACGATATCGCCCCGGGACCAGTCGTCGGGCAGATCGGATTCATCGTCGATTATGGTGAATGAAAAGTCTTTCGCGCTGCTCAGCCCCGCCGAATTCGTCGCCGAGCAGGTAAAGGTGTGCGTCCCCGGCGCCAGCTCATAAGGCCAGACCCACAGAAAATCGCCGATCATGAATTCCTTCCCGTCCAGCGTCCAGACCACCTCTTCATCCCAGAGCCACCCGTCCTGCATATCGTATATATCCACCGCAAAACAAATCTCTTCGGTGATCTTGGACTCAGGCGTCCCCTTCTGCGTGCTGATGATCTCAGGCGCTTTGTACGGGACCTTGACCCAGGGGCTGCCGGCCTCGCCCGTAAGCACGCCGTCGGTGGCAAAGATATAGAAATACCCCTCGTCCGTGCCCGGATAGGAGGACAGGTCCGCATCAAAGTACGCCCCCGTGATGTCCGCCGCCAAATTGTAGTAATTTTCCTCGTCCGGGCAATACCACAATTCAAAATACAGCTCGTCGCCATCTGCGTCGCTCGCATCCCACGTAAGCCTTACCTTGTCGGAAAGCTTCTGGTAATCGCTCAACCCCGTAAAGGAAACCTCCGGCGCGTTCTTTGATATGTCTTTCGAATACAGCGTCTGCTCACCTTGTTTCAGGACGATTTTGGCGGCGCTTTCGGGGAACTTAAGGACCACGTCGACAGGGACCTTGCTCAGCGGCGCAAAAGAACTCCCCTCCGTCGTGGTGAACTGCCCGTGCGTCCCCGGGTCGAAATTCGCGACCGACACCTGCTTCCCCTTGCCGTCATAAATGCACACAGCGTACCCGCCGCTCTTGCCCTGGGTGACCTCTGAGGGATCCCCCTCGTACACGTACCAAGGGGAGGGGACAAATGCCCCGTCGCCGCCGATATAGCCTGTGATTTCAATAAGTTTCATAGGGGCGGCAACCTTGCCCATCTGCGCCTTGCCGAAATTGTGATCCATAAACGCGCCAAACCATATGCAATCCCAGCAGTTTGAACACTCTATCCAGGCGTAGTCCTCTTCAAACTCCCCTCTCGCCCCGCAATAATCGCAGACAAAACTGTTCGTTTCCACAAACGTCAGCTCCCCGCAATCATAGCACTCGGCATAAATATCAGGGTCGTAGATATCTGCGCAGCAATTGGGGCACCGCCCCCAATAATCGTCTTCGTCGTAATAATACCCATTTCCGCCGCCGGAGCCGCCGCCATCGTAGCCGTCGTCATCGTAGTAGTCGTCATCGTAGTCGTCGTCGTAGCCACCGGAGCCGCCGGAGCCGCCACCGCCAGAGCCCCCGGATCCGCCACCACCAGAGCCGCCGGAACCCCCGCCGGAGCCACCGCCTGACACCGTCCCCGCCTGCGACGAGTACCCCGTGAAAGCGCCAAAGAGATGGTTCCAGATTTCAGACGATGTCCACATCTCATAAGAATCCGCATCCATCCCCGCGCCCATGTACGAAGAGGTAGGGCCAAGTATGCGCCTGCCCTCCGCCCAGTACGCGCGCTGCTGGGGATAGATCATCGACCCTGTACCGTTGACGCCCATCTTCAGGCCGCTGACGACCGCCTCTTTCTTTGCGGTCACCTTTTTCCCGGACATGATGTCCTCCCCCGACATGCCATAGGGCGGCGAGTTCGCGGTAAGGTTCAGGCTGCCGCCTTCGTATTCGTCTCCGATATTGTAGCAATGCGCGACCTCATGGGGAACGGTCGCCAGCATGTCCGTTGATGACTCCACGACAATTGACGCCGGCAAGCCGTACGTATAGCCCAGCAAAACGCCATCGCCCGCGTTTTCCCTGATGAACCCGACAATTATCGTATAATCCTTTCCCGGGGTCTGCAGGTCAGTCAGCGCTTTCCAGACATTGTACTGCCCGTCTTCATCGTCAAGGTCATACTTCCTGGAGGAAAGATCCAGCTCGGGACCGAGCACATAGTCGATATCCGCCCTCGCGATCGGGTATGTGGCGGATATCATCTGCGCCCCGTTCTGCCAATCCCCCATGCAACTGTGCACGCGCCCGGAGTAGTAGCCCACAATCGGGACAGCCAGCACCCTCATCTTTATGGATTCAAAAAAGTTCGTCGTCCGGACGGCACGGCCCCCGTCAAGCGTTAAAGTGAATGTGTAAGCGCCCTGTTCCCAGTGGTTCACATCCGCCATGTTTTTCGGCTGGAAGAGCAGTGTATTCTGATCCGGCATGTCCGCAGGCAACAGCTCGGCCACGACTTCCCCATCCTTCTCGATCGTAAGAACAGCCTCAAAGTCCGGGCTGGGCGGCGCCGCCATGCTGATGAACACAGCCGTCTCCTTGCCCGCGACAAAATTCTCCATCGTGTAAAACTGCCCCGTGTCTGTGTCAAAGCCGTAGCTCAGCGACTGGTTGATTTCAATCATCTTGATATTCGGGTCATCGCTCGAAAACCCGGGCGTTACCGTTTGGAAAGACGGTTCCTTCACAGGCGGCTTGTCCCAGAGCGACGAGCCTGCCCCCGATGTGCCCGCCCCATCCCCGTCCGGGGAATCATCATCGCATGCCACAAGGGCAATTATTATGATTAGCCCCAATAGTACCAAGAATATTGTAAACTTTGACCCACGTTGTTTTTTCATTTTTCCATGATCCTTTCAAACAGTAAAGGCGCTGAGGGGCTGGCCGTTCTTATAACAGCAATTCGTTCCATTGCCCGGAACGCTGACATGCGCACTTTGCCAACACTGCCGCCATGCACAGCCCGCTGCCGGTGTAAGGGGCTATGTAATTGTACTAAATTGCAGTTGCTCTTTCCATTGCCAACACTGCCGAAACGCTCGCATTGCCAACACTGCCGCCATGCTCACTTTGCGCTAAGGATCAGCGCGAGAAGAAACTGGACAGATTAAAACCAGTGGGCATCGGGACAGACGCCATATAAACGGCCCCGACCACAAACGCCACGCCGGCAACGATGAGCACCAGCCGCTTGTTCCTCATGCTCTTGAAAGTCCCGGATATGCCAAGCAGGAACAACACCACGGAAAAGATCACTGTCGAAAGCGCGTATGCGTCCGCGTTGCCATTGTCCCAGTTCCCTTGTGCCAGAAGCTCGTCTGATTCGGCAATCAGATCGTTGGCGGTTTCAAAATACGAATCCACGAAACCTTCCTTGTCAAACGGCGAAACCGACTCGCCGGTCGCCGCCGACTCTGCCATGGCCCAGTCAAAGGCATCCGCCATTGCATCCGACATATTGCCCGTTATCAGTTCTTCGATCTTCCAATCTATCTTCTCCGCCTCTTCTGCATCCCTCTTGCTTTCCGCGAAGTGCAGGTCTATCATCAGGCCATTGACTTCGTTGTACAGCATCATATCCTGCATGAGGTTCTGCATGGCTGCGTTGTATTCGGAATTCCCTTCGGCGGAAAGATTATTGCTGGTAGTGTAATTCTCCGCCTGGTTGCTCCCATGCAGGCCACTGACCCAACTGGACCAGGCCGTCAAAATTGCCGTCACGCCCAGCATGATAACAACCAGCAACTCCAGAAGCTCTTCGCGGGATTTCTTAGTCTTTATCCTTGTCTCTCCGTTTTCCATTATTTCACCCTCCTTACAAACATGACAAAAAGGCGGAACGGGTTTTCTGCCTTTTTGATTCACCATATTTTATTAAAAAAAGGGGCCAAACCCGGAAATACACAAAAATGAGTATCTTCGAAACCTATAAATACGCCGCTTGCGTTCCCACGGCCACGATTGACCGCTTGCGTTCCCCTGGCCACGATTGACCGCTTGCGTTCCCCTGGCCTTTGCCCTTACCCGGCTTTCTTCAGGATCATCAGAAAATAGCCCAGATCTCTGGGGCACTTGCAAGCGGCAGCAGATCTTTGGCCGGCTTCCACGTTCTGCCCGTCTGTGCCTTCGCCTCTGCCCGGCGAACAGAATGCAGAACAGGCGCAGTAAGCCGATGGGTCTTCCCCTTCAGGGACGACGGCCTTGAAGTATTCTTCCAGGGAACCGTGCCCCATTATAGCTTGGGCTGCGAAACCTGCAAGTGCGTCGCTCTCGTCTTCAAAGTGCTCTATTTCAAAACCGACCCCCTCCAGCATGGCCGCAAGTTCATCGACTACAAAAACGCCGTCAAGCATTACAGTGGAAGGCCGCACATTTTCACCGCAAGCGCCGTCGACTTTCGGCCGCATCGCTTTTTCATGCGCCTCCTTCAGCATCATTGCCACAGCCACCGGGTCGGGATCCTTCCGGTACAAATCCGAAATGATAAGCTTTCCTCCGGTTTTCAGCATGCACCAGGCCTCAAAGGCCGCATCTTCCTGGAGCCGGAATACAGACAGGCTGCACTCCATGAAGACTGCGTCAAAGGACTTTGATTCAAAGTCGAGGAACTCTGCTTCCATGCGCCTGAGGTCAAGCCCCGGGTGGCGCGCCTGCCCCTTGTCAATCAATTTGTGCGACAAATCAACGCCTGTCGCTTCGAACCCGTACTGCCCCGCAAGCATGGCCGCTGTATCGCCCTCGCCACAGCCGACATCAAGAACCCTCGCCCCTGCGGGGAGCTTCGCCTTTTCTATTGCCTTTTTTGTAAGGGCGTCTCCGCCCGGTCTTATCATCGCCATAACGCCTGCCCTCAAAACCTGCCCTGCCAGCTGTATTCCATGAGTGCCCTGGGATGTATTATAGCTGCTTTTGGCCTTTATGGCTGCTTTTGTTTTTCATTGCCGCATTCAAGAAGGTTGGCTGTGTTGTTTGCGGGGATTGGCAGCGTTGCTGGCGGGGTGGTAGCGGTGGTGGCGGGTTTGGAAGGGTGGTGGGGGGGTGCAGTCCCCCACCCACCCTCCCACTTCACGGGCACCCAAAAAAACTGACATAGAACCAAAAGTTGCTATGCTTTCATATTCTACATATGGAAGTGCAAAATCAGAAGAAGTAACAAAAGTTATAGAAGCTACAAGATTAGCAAAGGAAAAAGCACCAGATATTTTAATAGATGGAGAAATGCAGGTAGATGCTGCAATAGTTCCAAGCATTGGGCAAAGTAAAGCGCCAGGAAGTGACATAGCAGGAAAAGCAAATGTATTAATATTCCCAAGTTTAGAAGCAGGGAATATTGGATATAAGATTGCTGAAAGATTTGGAAATTGCATCGCATTAGGACCAATCTTGCAAGGCTTAGCCGCGCCTGTCAATGATTTATCACGGGGGGCTAGCTGGGAAGATATTGTTGGAGTAGTAGCAGTAACGGCAGTACTGGTAGATTGACAATACGCAATGCGAGATCTGAGGCTTATGCAGCTGTTTTGGTAAGGATTCAGTTAAAGGCTTCCTCAAACCTTAAGACAAGGCCAGTATGTTCCTTCGAAAGACAGGAGAACACTAATTCAGCTGCACTGCTTCACCTCTCGGACGACCTGCTTCATCAACAGTGTACATGTTTGGTAGGCGCCCTGTAAATACCACTGCACGAGGTCGTACACAGACAGCAAGCGGGAAGTGAAGTAGGACTTAACGAGCGAAGAATGCTGATGCTTTCAAACAGACACAAAAACCCCCCAAGCTGTTCACTCCGAAGCCCGCAGCTAGCCAGAGT
>Ga0082212_10005607_pt1 | contig 17054 bp, 19 predicted proteins | sample TergutNt197P3_FD_71548 | JGI IMG/M metagenome (GOLD analysis project Ga0082212, IMG submission 71548) | Neocapritermes taracua P3 segment gut microbial communities from Petit-Saut dam, French Guiana - Nt197 P3 | ecosystem: Host-associated > Arthropoda: Insects > Digestive system > Gut ... | reverse complement strand
TATTATCTGCGCGGGATGAAGCGCAAGGCGCACGGAGCGCAGGAACCGAGGCATATATAGAAATATGTCGAGGTTACGAGCACCGCGCAACGCAGCGATTCGCCCGCACAGGTAATAAATCAGTGTTTTCTTAAAGGCCGCCCGCGCCATATGTGAAGCTTGATTCTACGTCAAAGCACGGTAAAATAGTAGCGTTTTTGCGATAAATGCAGCGTGAAGACTGGGTTGCCTTCGGAGGCAACCGATGTGAACCTGTTCAGAAAGGGTACCGCCGTTACAGTCTAACCGTATTCGTACCGTATAAACGTGAAAATATTTACAAATCCAGCCAAAAAGGAAACGGAATAAAATATGTCTTACACTGAATGGAATCCGGAATGGGCAACGGGACATGAAACCATCGATGATCAGCACAAACGGTTGATTGCCGCAGTAAACAGCCTTTTTGACGCGCAAAAGAGCGGCAAGGGACGCAATGAAGTGGAAAATACCATGAACTTTCTGGTCGAGTACACGATAAAGCATTTCAACGAAGAGCAAAAGATCCAGGAAGAGACCGAATACCCTCTTTATCCGGAACATAAACAGATACATGAAGATTTCAAGAACACGGCGTATGAACTGTTCAATACATTGCATCGGGACGGTCCCACCGATGAATTAATCAGTCATATCTGCCTGACTATCGGCCGATGGGTGATTAACCACATAAAGAGTGAAGACTTTAAATTAGCCGCGCATATCAGGAGCAGGGAACAATGAAACGCTGAATATCAGCATTTCATTAATGCAATACTTTTCCGGATCGCAGATAACCATCCGGCCTAACCTGGCCGCACGGAACGCTTTGTCCCGTGCGGCCACTGCTGAAAAACACAGCTTTTCCGTCCTGTCCGTCGTTTAAGAAAGCGCTGATTAATTGCCTGTGCGGGCGAATCGCTGCGTTGCGCGGTGCTCGTAACCTCGACATATTTCTGTATATGCCTCGGTTCATGCGCTCCGTGCGCCTTGCGCTTCATCCCGCGCAGACAATTAATCAGCGCTTTCTTAAATATTTATTACATTGTTGGCGGAAGCGATTCTTAAAGTTCTGCCGGTTCAATCAACTCAATGTAAAGCACGTCATTGATTTTGCCGTTGGCAAGGCTCAGGTCGGGAAATGATCCGTTTACGGTGCCTGAAAGCGCGCCGCGGAGTTCGCCGGCAGCTATCGCCCCAGGTTCCACCGGTAAATGGAACTTGTCGGTGGCGACAAATCTGTATGTCGCGCCGGTGTCCCATCCGGCTTTAGTGAGCAGTTCTTTGATATTATGATATGAACCGCTGACTACCGAGTATATGACTTCGCCGGCGCCTGTCACCGCGTAAGCGAAATCGGTCGCCGTGCTTTTTGTTGCGGGATTATGGAGGATGGGCGGGGTTTCTGATTTTAAATCAAACATCACATACATGCCGCGAAAATCCTCGACTGAAAATTCAGTTCTGCCACCGTCGGTTTTTACGACGGCAACCTTTCCCTCGCAGCCTTTGTGAAGCAAATCAATCGCATGGCTTATTGGGAAAGCCTCCGCGTTACCGCCGCTATACGTGATTACCTCCGCCGCAGGCATGGTCTCCCGCGTATAAAATCCCTCGCGCGCATTAGGGTTGAACACGTTTTGCAGGATTACTATGCGATCCGCGGGGGTAATCAGATCCACGGATACCATGGTTTCCTTGTATGAATGATGCGTTTCCCCTTCAGGCGTGTCCCCCTTTGAAGAATCCCCCGGGCCGTTGCACGCGGCGAAAACGGAAAGCAGGATAAGGAAAAGCATAAACACGAACAATAAATAGTTTTTCTTCATAACAAAATCTCCCTATGGAAACACTGATTAATTTCCATAATTTACTCCATATATGGGTCGCAAAAGCGTGTTTTGATATTTCCCGCCCGCGCTTCATAGATTTTTACACTCACGCCATACGTAGCGCTGAGGTTATCCTCGGTCATAACTTCGTCAACCGAACCCTGCGCCACTATGCCGCGTCCGCCAAGCATCGCCACATAGTCGCCGATTTTCCAGACATGGTTTGGAAAATGGCTGGTCATGATGATTGTCATACCTTTTTGTGAAAGCTCCTTTATCCATGAAGAAAACACCGGCGGGCACACGGTAAAGCTGTCGATTTTTCACCGCCTGCAGCGAGGCCCATTTGGATGTTTCCTTATACATATCCTTTATTACCAGATCGGGATAGTTGCCGTGATTATCAACGATTATGACATCCGGATTCCACGCAAAGAGCTGTTCCGTCGTAACCTCCGGAAAACTTGCCGTACCGGCTCTGGGGCCTACCAGCGTGCCACCGCAGAGCCGGATTTCGTAATATCTGGTTTGCAGCGAGTAGGTAGCCAGGATGTTTTCGCCCCAGGTATTTCCCCAATAGATGGTTTTGCGCTTTTCTTCGGGAAATGCCTTGGTGCGCTCATAAAGCATTGTCAGCTTTTCAGCGCAATATTTTTTCCAGGCGGCGTATCTGTCCAGTGCTTCACCGCCCATGACATCGGCAAGGATCCCCGCCGCCCTGGTGGAAAGTTCTATGTAATCATCAAGGTTTTGCGACATTGCCGATTCCACGTTATCGCTTACTCCGTAATTAAGAGTAAGGACGATGGCGGGTATATTCGCCGCGGCGAATTTCTTCAACTCGGTGTTGTTGTCGTAATAGATGACAAGATCGATATCCCGACGCAAATAGTCTTCGATATTTACCGAAGAAGCGGGGTTGGCGCCCACGCTAGCGTAATTAGCCAGGTCGGGGTTAGTGAGCAGAGCCAACGGGAAATTCACGGTATGCCCGCCTTTGACCAAAGCAAGGCGGTTCTTGCCGCCCAACGCAAAGACCATTTCGTAAGACGGGCCGGGCATCGCCGAGATCCTCTGCGGGTCAACGGGAACAATCTGTTTCCTTCCAACGATATCGTTGATCTCCCTGTAGTTTCCGGACGGTTGCCCGGAATCCGGCGCGCATCCGCAAAACAGCATCAAAAGAAATGCAATTAGGAAGAAAAAGGCAGTATTTAAGCTAATTACGGAACATTTCAGAGCCATGGCGATATATTAACAAAAAACACCATGTAAAGGAAAAACCGATTTACTGGAAATCAGCAAGAGTGAACAATGAACTTCTGGCTTGGGCGCAGCGTATTTGCACCGCTGGTTTTCAGCAAGACATCGTAAATTTTATGCAGGAGCGTCGCATCGTTAAAGTGTGAATATATCCATTATTAAGAAAGCGCTGATTAATTGTTTTCTTCACAAATGCATGTGTTTTCAGTAAATTTTATTGCAAAATATGAGGAATCCAGAAATCGTTGATAAAATGTCTACTTTTTTCACGGCTTTGGCGGTGGCACTCCTGCTCCAGGCCTTTGCTTCAGCCGCGCCGCCGGATATTTCCAATGTCGTTTTAACTCCCGGACGGACTGAAAGCGAGCAGAATTTTGTCTGGCAAACACACGGGAAATCCGTCGCCGAGGCCGTCGTGCAAATAGCGCTGAAATCCGATATGACAGGCGCAGATTTTCCGGAGGATAAAGCCTTAACATTTACGGGGAAATCCGCGGATTTCGAGGACGGATTTGCCTCACATAAGGTGACTGTGAGCGGACTCGCCACTTCAACAGGTTACACATACAGGCTTGGAATCGGACCAACCGGCGAATGGAGTGATGTTTACGAATTCTCCACAAGAGTCCGGGAAGCTTACACCGTTCTGCTGATCGGCGATGCGCAGATCGGCGCAAAAAATATCGACCAGGACACAGCCGGCTTGCGGGATACTTTGGATAAAGCCTTACAAAAAGCGCCGGACGCGGCTTTTATCCTTTCGGCTGGAGATCAGGTCAATACAGGTTCGAGTCGGGACGAATATGACGGTTTACTTTCGTTGCCGCATTTCAAAAGCCTGCCGTTTGTCCCCACGATAGGCAATCATGATAATCACGAACTGTTTTCTTATCATTTCAATGTACCGAATGAAAGCCTCGCCCATGGAAAGACGCCGGCGGGCGGAAACTATTACTTTGTCTACGGCAACACCTTGTTCGTGGTTATTAATTCCAACAGCCGGAATTTCGACCAACACGCGGCATTCATCCGCGATGCTGTAAAAAAGCACGGACAATCCCGCTGGAAGATTGCGATGATGCACCACAGCATCTACGGCTCGGATATCCCGCGTTCCGCAACTATTGAATTAAGGGAAAATTTATATACGGTATTTGATAAATACGGGATGGACATTGTGCTATCCGGCCACGACCATATCTACGTAAGAACGCATTTCATGAGAAAGAATCAGGTCGTCCACCCCCTGGAAAAATTTCCCGCCCGCTCGACGCCGCCGATTGAAATCCCTGCAGGCGCGGTAATAAAGCCAAAAGCTACGCTTTACCTGGCTGCCGCGTCTTCAAGCGGCAGTAAATATTACGACCCTGCCTCGCAAAGTTTTTACTATCTCGCGGAAAGACTGGCGCCATACGTCCCGATGTTTTCGCAGATAAATATTACAAATACATCTCTTGAGATCATCAGCTACAGAACCGATACCATGGCAGCAGCCGACAGTTTTGCCATGGTGAAGACCGGCGAAAAAGGCCTGCATCCGTTGTTGATTATTACCCTGATAGGAGGAGGGAGCGCCGCAGTTCTCATCGCAATCAGATTACGAATGAGATAATTGCAAGCCACTGATCAATAATGATCAACCCAGTCGGTTCCTGTTTTCCATGAGATCGGCTACTTTTTTCAGGCCCAAATCGTCAAGCGTCTTTCTGGTGGGTCGGCCGCTTTCCGTGCTAAAGCCTTCAAAAGCGTAAAACTTCGTTTTCCATTCTTCAACCTTTCCGCGATCAAGCGTCCTGCCTTCTCCCGTCGCGTAAGACCATTTTTGGGCCTTTTCGTCAAACATCGGCAGAAGCGCCCCGGTTGAAGGTTTTTCGTAGATGTAATCCGGAAATACTTCCATATCCCGATGACGTCCCTGCAGCGCCCAGATTGCCCGGTCAAGGGTGAAAATTTTACGGCCGAGTTCCATGCCGTCGGTAAATGTGATGTTTTTACCCGTGACGGCGTTGAAAAAGCGCGGTTCCGCCTCGGGCGTAGCGCCGCGATAATCGGCGGAATTGTTCGTAAAGTACATCGGCCATAACCAGCCGCAGAAGCCGTTCGAACCGATCCAAAATTTTTCGTAATGCTTGACCCAGGCAACCTGCTTGACTTTATGTTCCGAATAAATCCCGGTGGGGCCGTCGCTGTAATCCAGCATGAAGGCATCACCTTTATAGGGAATCATTGTGTCGGCCGCAAATTTGACCGCCTGTTCCGCCGTCAGGTAAGGCTCTTTTCCGTCCATGCGAAAGGCCTCCGGCATCCAGTGAAGCGGGTAATTGGCCATGCCGTGCAGCATCAGGTCGCGTTCACCCATCAGTGAACCGTAGCCCCACTCCGCTTCGACCCTTGGATCGTAATGGTCGACCGTGCCCCAGTAAGCCAGATTCAGGGCGCCGCTTGACACGTCTTCGTCGTATGTATTCCATTTCTTTGCGGCTCTGGCCAGGCCGTCGCTGAGGTCTGCGCCGATTCCCTGCCGGGTGCTGATCTGCCGCATGAACATGTCCAGAAACCCCATCGTGCCGTACTGATCCATCGGCAGATCGCTCTCGATCCGCTTTCCTTTGCCTAAAAGCCCGCGTTTGTAAAGATCATGGACGTAGCTCTGCATCCACATGAACTGCCAGTGGCCGAGTCCGTATTTGTGCATCAGGTCGTTTCCCTGGCGTGTAAGTTTCAGGCTTGCGTTTTCGAGCCTGACCGCAGCTGCGCCCGCGCAGACCGATTCGTTGCTATCGGCACTTGCCAGGCGTTGGCGGCAGCCCCTTGGGCATGCCGCGCAGGCGGCGGCACGCGCGGGAACCTGCGGCGGCGCGGGAGGCGCGCCGAAGTAGAAATAGGGATTATTCGTTACGTTTGCGCCGGCGGGCGAGCCGTTAATCCAGAAGTAAAATCCGCCCGTCATATCAGGGCGGCGCGGCTCGTCGGCATTATAGAGAAATTGCCGGAACCATAGACGGGCTTCCATGAACGCGTTCGGATCGGCAATAGGGGCGCTTCCCGTGCCAAGCGCGCTGATCGCCTTCAGATTCTTCGAACCGAAGACGCCGCCAAAACCGCCGAGGGCGGCCTGCGAACCGGGGCCGTGAAGCAGCGAGCCGACGCGGCTGCGGTTTTCCCCGGCGAGTCCGCAGCAAACGACCGCGGGAACCTGGGTAGTGAAGCCGTCGCCCACCTCGGCCCATTCACCGGATTTCAGTCCGGGAATCACTCGACGGGAGATTTCATCCTGGGTGTCCCAGGTATCCATTCCCCAGACGCCTTCGGCGCTTTCAATCGTCACCTTGTCGTTTATTATGCTAATCCAGACAGGCGCGTCGGCGGCGCCTTCGACTACGATACCGTCCCACCCGGCGTATTTCAGTTGCGCCGTAAAACGTCCACCGAAATTGCTGTGAGCGAACCATTCGACGGGATATAGCATCGGCCCCAACCCCTGCACTTCGCAGCGTCCCGATCCCGGCATGAATGTACCGGCAAACGGATGCGTCATCATGATAATCAGGTTGCGCGGATCGAACGCTTCAAACGGCAGTTGATCTCCGACGAGATCGAAAAAGATGGCGGAACCCATACCGTGTCCGCCGCCATATTCTTCATACTTTTCGGTAGGAATCGTGCCGATTGATCTGTTAGTGAGGTTCACACGTAGTATTTTTCCTGTGTATCCGTTTGCCATAATCGCTCCAAATATAGGGAAAACATATCCGGTGACGTAATTATTATTCTGATACGACCGCTTTACTATATGAAAATACAATTATTCCATGAAATGAATCGAGTCGATGGGGACGCCTGTAGTTTCCAGAACTTCGTGGATGCGCTGTTCGTCGCTTCGGTCAAAGCGCAGCGCGATGCCGCAGTCGCTGGACAAATGCCGCGGAACCGGAATTATTTTAATGGTGAAGCCTTCGCGCAACAACATTTTTTCGGCCCGCAGCGCCGCCGAGCTGGTATGAAACAGAATGACGCTGCAAGCACTCTCACTACCGGACATAAGGCCTCATTTCAGGATGCTTGCCACGGCAGCAATTGTGGCTTCAATATCACTTGCGGTAGTTTGCGGCCCCGGTGCAAAGCGAACCGTTCCACCCGGAAAACTGCCGATGGTACGGTGCGCCGCCGGTGCGCAATGCAGGCCGACGCGGCAAAGTATGCCGAATTCCTCATCAAGCCGGAAACCAATTTCCGAGGTTTGATATTTATCGGAAGTGAATGAAACGACGGCTGAGCGTTTTTCCCAGTCGTTTGATCCATAAAGCCTGACATCGGGAATGTTTCCAAGCCCCTCCGCCAGCATTTTAGCCAGCGCGATTTCGTGGGCATGGATTGAATCGATTCCACGTTCCAGCACGAAATCCACGCCTGCTCCCAATCCCGCTATTCCCGCGCCGTTAAGCGTGCCGCTTTCAAATTTGTCCGGTAAATCTTCCGGTTGAAGCTCAGATTTCGAACGACTGCCGGTTCCGCCGCGCGTCAGAGGCCTTATGCCTTCCGTGCGAACGCGTTCACCAAAAACCAGACCGCCGGTTCCGGGAGGCCCCTGCAATCCCTTGTGACCGGCAAAAGCCAGTAAATCAATACCCATCGCCTGTATATCAATGGGAACGGCGCCTGCGCTCTGGGCGGCGTCCACAAGAAGAAATGCTCCTGCGCGACGGGCAACGGCCGAGATTTCTGCGACGGGAAGTATTGTTCCAGTGACGTTGCCGGCGTGTGTTGCCACGATAAGTCTGGTGGATTTTGTTACTGCGCGAGCGAGATTTTGCGGGTCGAGCATCCCATCGCCGTCGCAGGGAACGACGGAAACGCATACACCGTTCTGTTCCAGGAATCGCAAGGGGCGCATGACAGCGTTGTGTTCGATGCCGCTTGTAATTACATGATCGCCGGACCGCAGCAGTCCATACAGGGCGAGATTTATGGCGTGCGTCGCGTTTGGAGTAAAGATAACGCGCAATGGATCGCCGGCGTTGAATAGCGTTGCGAGCTTTTCGCGGGTTTTGTAGACGATCCGTCCGGCGTCGATGGAAAGGCGATGCCCGGCGCGTCCGGGATTCCCGCCGGTGTGTTCAAGAAAACGCGTCATTGCCGCGACAACCTCCGGCGGCTTGGGCCATGAAGTGGCGGCGTGGTCAAGATAGATCATTTTTAGGGGCAACGAAATTTTGAACCACGAATGGACACGAAAACGATGGTTCATTCGTGGTTCAAAAACCAGGGGTTTGCATCCGGCGCTTGCGTATTATTTCAGGCTTTTTACAAACTCTGCGACCGCTTTGGCCTGCTCTTCATTTAACTGGCCCATCGGGCTCGCGTGAACCGTCTTTTCCGAATCGCCTTTAAGTAAAAATGTCGCCAGTTTTTCCGCCGTCATTGCCGTGCCTTTGGCTGCGGGCATCCCCATGTCTTTGTTACCTTCACCCTTGTCGCCGTGGCACATGCTGCACTTATCTTTAAATAGCGCGGCGCCGTCAGCCTGGGCAAGGAGCGTCATTGAGGATGCCGCTAAAAAGACGGTAATTGCAAGAATACAGAATTTTTTCATACGTCTTACTCCTTTAGTGAAATAAACGAACAATACTACGTTTTAGACTTCCGTTACGATAGCGCGAACGGAAACGTACATTATATCATCTTCCCGGTATTTTTGGGCGCGCACCCGTATTTTTTGCCTCACTTGACCTGCGACGATAAAAGTTTATAATATTTTTTATTCTCAAATACGCATGAACTAACTTACAACATAAGGAATGATTCTCATGAACTCACCGACTAATCACGCCAGGCTTAACGCCTGGGTAAACGAAATCGCCAAAATGACCGATCCGGACAGCGTTGTCTGGTGCGACGGAACCAAAGCGGAATACGACGCCATGATCAAAATTACGGTTGACTGTGGCATGGCTACGCCGCTCGCAAAACGGCCGAACTCATACCTGTTCCGCTCGGACGCGTCAGATGTCGCCCGCGTTGAAAACCGGACTTATGTTTCCTCGCGTTCGGAGGATGCCGCCGGCCCGACCAATAACTGGATTGATCCCGTAAAGCTTAAAGGTACGATGAAAAAGCTCTACACAAACTCAATGCGCGGGCGTGTCATGTACGTGATTCCGTTTTCAATGGGGCCAGTCGGTTCGCCTATTGCCAAAATCGGCATACAGATTACCGATTCTCCCTACGTCGTCGCCAACATGCACATAATGGCGCGCGTCGGCAAGCGCGTGCTGAACGTGCTTGGCAAAGACGGTGAATTCATACCCTGTCTGCACTCCGTCGGCAAACCTCTACTGTCGTGTCAGGACGATTCGGGCCAATGGCCATGCGCGCCGCTGGAAAGCAAGTACATCGCGCATTTCCCCGAAGAAAAAACCATCTGGTCTTACGGTTCGGGATACGGCGGCAACGCCCTGCTCGGTAAAAAATGCCTGGCGCTGCGTATCGCTTCTGTAATTGCACGCGACGAGGGATGGCTGGCCGAGCACATGCTCATTTTGAAAATCACGAATCCGGAGGGCAAGGTAAAATATATCGCGGCGGCCTTCCCGTCCGCGTGTGGAAAAACCAACCTGGCAATGCTGATTCCGACTATTCCAGGCTGGAAGGTGGAAACGATCGGTGACGATATCGCTTGGATGAAGCCCGGCAAGGACGGCAGGCTTTACGCGATAAATCCGGAAGCGGGATTCTTCGGCGTCGCGCCGGGAACTTCAGAAGAGTCCAATCCGAACGCCATGAAGTCGATTGAAAAAAACACCATTTTTACCAACGTAGCGTTGACTGCGGACGGGGATATCTGGTGGGAAGGAATCGGCTATGACGCTCCAGGCAAGCTCATCGACTGGAAAGGAAACGTCTGGACGCAAAACAGGAAGGACAAATCGCAGGCTCCCGCGGCGCATCCGAATGCCCGGTTTACCGCCCCTGCGGCGCAGTGTCCCGCGGCCGCGCCTGAATGGGAAGACCCGAACGGCGTGCCGATCGACGCCATCCTGTTTGGCGGACGCCGTTCATTCACAATTCCGCTGGTTACCCAGGCGAAAGACTGGAATCACGGCATTTTCCTGGGATCCATCATGGGTTCCGAAGCGACGGCGGCGGCGCTTGACGTAAAAGAAGGCGTTCGGCGCGATCCTTTCGCCATGCTTCCATTCTGCGGCTATCACATGGGTGATTATTTCAAACACTGGATCAGCCTGGGAAAGAAAACCCCTGTTGCGTCGCAGCCAAAATTCTTCCTTGTGAACTGGTTCCGTAAAACAAAAACCGGAAAATGGCTCTGGCCGGGATACGGAGAAAACAGCCGTGTGCTCAAATGGGTATTCGAACGCTGTGACAATTCCGGCAAGGCGATTGAAACGCCGATAGGAGTCGTTCCCACGGGCGACGCAATCGACCGCCCGAAAAGCGTAAGCGCCGAATACATGAAAGAGCTTCTTGCGATTGATATGAAAGGCTGGAAAGAGGAACTTGAGGCGGTCAAAACCAGTCATTATCCCAAGTTCGGAAACAAGCTGCCAAAAGAACTGACGGCGCAGCTTGAGGCAATCAAAAACAGGTTGAAGTAATAGCCTGGTTTGGAGAGTGTTAATTTATGAAATCCTGCAATCCTCTTGCGGAAGCGATGAATCGTGATTTACAGGCGGGCGCGCCGCAAATACTCGACATGCTTTCCGCGCGCGGCAAGGCGATTTATTTTCCTCACAAGGGAATTCTCGGGCAAACCGCCGAGGCGAAGAACGCAAAAATCAACGCTACGATAGGTACGGCGTTTGAAAACGACGGTTCGCCGCTGACGCTTGAATGTATGGAATCACTGGTGAACGTTCCGTCGGAAGCCTTTCTTTACGCACCCAGCTTCGGGCTGCCGAAACTGCGCGAAGAGTGGGGCAAACTGCTCAAGATAAAAAATCCTGGACTTGCGGGAAAAACGTTCAGTACACCTGTTGTAACGGCGGCTCTGACGCATGGTCTTTCGGTAGCTGGATATATGTTCATCGATCCCGGCGACGAGGTGATCCTGCCCGACCTTTACTGGGACAATTACGACCTGGTTTTCTGCGAAACCTACGGCGCAAATTTAAAGTTCTACAATACCTTTATAAACGGCGGATTCGACGTAGCCGCATTCGGCCGTGCGCTTAACGAAGAAAATCCGGGGAAAAAATTTGTTCTTCTGAACTTTCCGAATAATCCGACAGGCTACACGCCGACCGAAGCGGAAGCCGCGGCACTTCTTGCCGAAATCAAAAAAGCGGCGGAAGCCGGCAACAAGGTTGTCGTGGTGCTCGACGACGCCTATTTCGGACTGGTGTACGAAGAGGGGATCGCCGAGGAGTCGCTGTTTGCCGGCCTTGCTGATTTGCATCCCAATGTTCTTGGCGTAAAACTCGACGGTGCGACCAAGGAAGATTACGTCTGGGGCTGCCGCGTCGGATTTATTACTTTCGGCTTCAAGGGCGCATGCGAATCGCATCTCAAAACGCTTGCGGATAAGGCCGCGGGCGCGGTGCGCGGCACAATTTCAAACGCGCCATGCCTGTCTCAGACGTTGCTGCTCAAAGCCTACACTTCACCGGAGTATGCGGAGCAGAAAAAGCGGAAATATGAAACGCTGAAAGCGCGCGCCGTCGAAATGCGCAAAGTTTTCATGGAACATCCGGAATACGCGGAAAGCTTTGAAATCATGCCTTTCAATTCCGGTTATTTCATGTGCGTAAAACCGATCGGCGTTGACCCGGAAGCATTGCGCAGGGAGCTGATCGAAAACTACAGCACCGGCGTAATTGTGTTGGTCGGTTTGATTCGAATCGCGTTTTCGGCCGTGCCCACGCACCTGATCGACGGTCTTTTCGCCAACATCAACGCCGCTATAAAAAAGCTGCGCGGATAACAAGCGAAGCATTTTCGTGGTGTGATAACGCTCTTTGTGGTATAACACGCCCTGTTTTTTTGCGCCTGTAGCTCAGGTGGATAGAGCAACAGTTTCCTAAACTGTGGGCCGCAGGTTCGAGTCCTGCCAGGCGCACCACAACACAGTCTGAAGCAATCCGACAAAGCCCGATATCCCCAATAAATACGCGCAGATTCATCTGGTGGTCTATAAGCCACATGCCCGCAGCCGCTATCCGGCAGGGGAAATCTTCATATTCTATGCCATAAAACTGTTCCGCGTTCACTTTCAAAAGCGGTGAAATGTCGAGCGTCTTCCGACGGGAGCTTCGCATTTTCAAACTCATGTCAACCCGGATATTTAACGTGAAATATCCGGGTTAATTGTCTCCCAAATATTGTCGGTGACGATCCTCGCGACGTTGACAAAGCGTTGACATGGCATTTACAAAGGGTTGACAAGGGGTTGAAATCTACTTGATGACGCCGTGTTTATTGAGGCGGACCATATCGCAAACTGTAAATATTTAATATTTCGGATTTATTGCGCAGTTATCGCGGGAAATCCGCGTGGTTATTGGTTTAATAGACGGTTGGTGGCTAAAGAGAACCATGATGTGGGGTGAGCGAGGGGACTCGAACCCCCGACCTCCAGGGCCACAACCTGGAGCTCTAACCTACTGAGCTACGCCCACCACAAGATTAATCAGGTATACTAGCACGATAATCCGCGAAAACCCATATGGAATTTATGGATTTTCGCGGATTTTTGCCTCTCTTACCGGCGCTTCCTCCGGGTGCGCGTTTTGTGACATGAGATCGCCGGTGCTCCCGCCGTCGCGGGTGCTTGTAACAAATACCGAATTATGAATTTAAGTAAGCTTTTGTAATTTTTTCAGTCTACGATCTGGTTTGATACAGTCTCGCCGGCGAGGACGCGTGCGGTCACATGCCTGTAACTTTTATGACATGCACTCCCGCTCCTCCGCTTGTTTTTAATAAAAATCATCTTATAATGGTAATTATGTTGAATCTCCCGGCGGCAAGGCGGAGATATCCATTGGTTGATATTTTACAGTCGGCGTTTTTTGGCTTTTGGGGCCGGTAACGGATGTTCTGTTTTTGTGGAGCATGAAATGATTGACGTACGTAAAAAATTGCAGGAAGAACTGAACACCATTGAACATGAGCTGCGCGTAGAGTTGCCGAAGGAGATTCTGCGGGCCCGTGAGCTCGGCGACCTCAGTGAAAACGCTGAATATAAATCAGCCAAAGAGCGTCAATCCTATCTTGAGGGACGCAAGGCCCAGCTCCAGCAAAGGCTGGCGGCGCTTTCCCTCGTCAACATGGACAAAATCCCCATGGATCGGGCAGCTTACGGGTCAAAAGTAACGTTGTACGAGTACGACACGAAGAAGAAGATCAAATACCGGCTGGTTTCTCCGGAGGAATCCGACATAAGCAAGGGTCTCATCTCGATCTCATCTCCTATCGGACGCAGCATCATGGGCAAAATGCCCGGCGACACTGTGGAAATCGTATCACCGTCAGGCAGCAGGGAATACGAGTTGCGCTCCCTGATTACCATCCATGAGATTGAAGACTAGATTTGATTTGACGTAATGTCTGTGATTTAATTGCCCGGATTGAGGTGAGAATAATGCCGGACGAAAACCGTGAAGCGTTTTGGGCCCAATCTTTGCGGCAAACGCAGGAAAATTTGCGGCAAGCCGGCCCAGCTGCGACGGCCGGGTATACGCTGTTAGGCGCAATTATCTTGCTTGGCGGTATCGGATATGCCGTGGACGCCTGGCTTGACGCGTCGCCCTGGTTTTTGCTTGCGGGATTATTGTTGGGTATTGTTGTCGGGTTTGCTGAATTGGCAAAGGTTATGTTGCGCAAATGAAATTTGTTGCATATCTGGCGGGCGGGTCGGTTTTATCGGCGGCAGCCATTAGTGGCGTTTCCGGTCTGGTCGGTCTTGGAGCAAGAGAGATATGGCTCGGGATGCTTGGTCCGACGCTTGCGTCGGTCATTTCATGGATGATGATTGAGCGTCAAACACGTCTGGCTCCAAATCAAATTTTAAAGTGTTTAATTCTGACATTTGTGATAAAATTTTTGTTTTTTGGTGTGTATATCGTCGTTCTTGTGAAAGCAAATCTGGTTCGCCCCGAGTTCTTTGTCGGTTGTTTTGCTTTTTTTTATCTTGCCCTGCATACTGCGGAGGCGTTTGAATTGCGCAGGACACAGGCAAGGCTTGCGGCAAACGATGGTGAACGTCAATAAATGAGGAAATACTGATTAAATGTGGCATACAATGGCGCTTGCAACCGCCGCTGTTTCCGCCGGACACGCGTCGGAAAGCGAGCCTTTCAACCCAGGCGAAACGATTTTAGGGCATGTAGCCAACAACGTTGAACATCCGATTATTCATCTGCCCAAAGTGTTGGGAATTGATTTTTCCATCACAAAACACGTTTTTATGCTCTGGCTGGTTGCCGCCATAGTTTTTTTCTGCGTCACATGGATTGTACGGCGGCGTTTGAAGCAGGGAGACTCCGCTTCTTTCAGGCCCGGTACCGCGCTGGAAATGCTGACGGGGTTCATACGCGACTCAATAGTTCTGCCAAATGTCGGGGCCAGATGGGTCAACACATGGGCGCCGCTGATTCTCACGTTTTTTGTCTTTATTTTTACCGCAAACTTTATTGGGCTTATTCCCATATTTGAAGTTCTTAAGCTGGCGAATCACTGGATATTTCAGGCCGACATGCATGAGACCGTTTTCGGCCGAATGTTAGAGGGCGGAACTACGGTAACGGCAAATTTTAACGTTACGGTTGGACTTGCTTTCATAACTTTCATTTCCATCATAATCGCCGGATCAAAAGCGCACGGATTCATCAATCACTGGAAAAATATCGTCCCTCACGGTCTTGCCTGGCCGATTTACATTCTTTTGATTCCAATTGAAATCATGGGAATGCTCATCAAGCCTTTTGCTTTGACCATGCGTCTCGCGGCGAATATGACGGGAGGGCATATAGCGATTCTCGCGCTTCTTTCCATGGTATTTCTGGTTGCTGAAATGAAAAATGCGCTTTTCGGAATAGCTGCGGGCGTTGTTCTTTCACTTCCGCTGGCCGTCGGAATCACGGGTCTTGAACTGATTGTAGTGCTTGTGCAGGCTTATGTTTTTACGCTACTTTCGGCGGTGTTCATCGGCTTGGTCATTCATGTGCATCACTGAATAAACGTTTATCGAAAGGAAACAGGTAATGAAGAAGACAGTATTTTTACGTTGCGGCATAATCGCCGCGGTTGTGGTTGTTATGTTCACGCTGGGCAGCCCTGTGGCTTTCGCCCAGAGCGGCGATTCCGCTTCGTCGGCGTCGGTCTGGCATTATGCGTTCGCAGCTTTCGGGCTTGGATTGATAGTCTGCGGCGCGGCTTTTGGCATCGCAAAGGCTGCTGCTGCGGCGGCGGAAGGCATCTCCAGGCAGCCTTCGGCGGCAGCCCAGATTACAGGTACGGTCAACCTGCCGATTTTCCTTTTGGAAGGCGTTGCTATTATAGCTGAGGTTATTATTCTGCTCATCGTCTTTGTTAAGTAGGCTTCGAGGAAACCCGTTATGGATAATCCGTTAGTTCAAGTCGAACCCGGATTGGCTATCTGGACCATTCTTACCTTTGTAGTGCTTGTGTTTCTTCTAGCCAAGTATGCATGGCGTCCACTTTTAAATGCGCTTGACGCCCGGCAGGAAACCATCCGCAAATCGCTGGAAGACGCGGAACAGGCCCGCCTGGCAGCCGAGGACGCCAATAAAAACTCGGAACAGATCCTAAAACAGGCGCGGACGGAAGCGGAAGCCATCATCGCCGCAAGTCGCGCGGAAGCCGACAAACTGCGGGAAGAAATGCGGCAGTCGGCAAACGCGAACGCAGAGTCGATCATTCGTGAAGCCAGAGCGCAGATTGAAGTGGAAACCGGACGTGCGTTGCGGCAGATTCGCGGTGAAATCGCGGATATTTCCGTGGACATCGCCACGAAGCTTATCCGGCGCAACTGTTCACGGGAAGCGAATATGGATCTGATCGAGGAAGCGCTTAATCAGATCGACGTCGCCGGTTCTCGCCCGTCATAAAAAGCAGGGCGCTTTTTCTTATTTTTCCCGGGAAAGCGCCCTGACATTGCACTCTATATCTGTTAACATTTCCTGTTTTTTGCGGAGAGGTACCGAAGAGGTCGTAACGGGCTCGACTCGAAATCGAGTTACGGTCCAAAAGACTGTACGTGGGTTCGAATCCCACCCTCTCCGCCAATCCCTGCTGATATTAAAAGACTTACAGCCATATAATAATTTTAGGGTACTATACAGGGTACTATAAAATTGCCGCTTACATCGGATTTTATCGGACGTAAATTATCAATGTCTTTATATGTAAAGTCGAATGCCTTTTCGAATCCGTCCTTTGGCTTCATTCTTTTTATTTTTTCTGCTGATATATATATTCGGCAGTATCGCGATTGGTATTCGTTTTTTCTTCACGAAAACAGGATTAATACCACTTTCTTTCTATACTTTTGGGATTTTCATTATTATAGGAATAGTCGCTGGAGTTTTTATATCGCCGTTTATCATAACAAGGAGTATATACGCAATATACAAAAATTACTCTACATTGTAAGTCACTAGTGTCCAAAACAGCTGATACGAAATTAGATATGTTAAAACTTAGTTAAAAATGCTGTTTCACTTAAGGCATGGCCGAACCCGTTCTGGTAAGATGATTTTGTTAAGAAACCAACCAGGAGGCTCGACCATGCAGAAGTTTTCTAGCATTTTTTCACAGCTACTTCAAATATTTTCGCGACCTGAATTTCAATCAGCAGTAAATAAGCACAAATCAGACTACGCATCAAAGGGGTTTAGCAGTTGGGGGCAATTTATTTCGTTGCTTTTCTGTCAGCTTGGCCATGCGCACAGTCTACGCGAGATA
>Ga0082212_10005606_pt1 | contig 17055 bp, 7 predicted proteins | sample TergutNt197P3_FD_71548 | JGI IMG/M metagenome (GOLD analysis project Ga0082212, IMG submission 71548) | Neocapritermes taracua P3 segment gut microbial communities from Petit-Saut dam, French Guiana - Nt197 P3 | ecosystem: Host-associated > Arthropoda: Insects > Digestive system > Gut ... | reverse complement strand
TAAGATTAAGATAAAGATTAAATTAATGATTTTTACTGCTATTTGCATAAAAACCTCCCATTATATAATTATAAAAAAAAATCGTAGTTACAAATCTAATAATACAAAAATAACATTTTATTTTCTATTTTCCAATTTTTTTATTTATTTTTTAAATAAATGCAAAATAATAAAAAAAAATAGTATTTAAACACTTTAATTATTTTTTTACATTCGTGAACAATCAGAATATTTGGCTAATTGATGTTTAGGAAATTCTTTTTTCAATCTTTTAAAAGTTTTATCTGCTTTACTTTTTTCACCTTTTATGCAATAAATTTGCCCTAATTTGTGTAATACTAATGGTGCAATATTCCTGTTTAATTTAATTTTAGATAATTTTTCAAATATATCAATCGCTTCATCAAGATGGTCATTAAAAAAGCAGCAATCACCATAATGATAAAGTGCTTTTTGCATCAACGAATCATTAAAATCAAACTGATTAGAATACATTAGAAAATTGGCACAATCAAAAATTTCTGTCCTTTCATATTTAAGAACATCAGAATCAAATGATTTAATAAGTTTTTCAAAATATTCTGTATTATTGGATTCTGTTGCTCCTGCAACAATTACATTGGTAATTACCTCGGTAGAATCTGCTTCCATTTTAAGAATATAGTATGTAGTATCCAAAAATCTATCTGTTTCAAAAGTTATGTTTTTTAATTTTTCTTGTCTTTTTTCAAAAGGATTTTTATTAGTATTTGCACCATTTTTATGGGTATTATTCTTTCTTGTTTTTACCCGAACAGCAGATTCTGCTAATAATTTAACGTTTTCGTTATATTGCTTTAATGCTAATTCTTCGGCGCTTTCTACATTATTAGTTTCCTTTTTTGATTTTTGAGTGTTTCTTGGACTAATTTCCTTTTGTTTATTTTGTCCATTATTACTTTTGTTTTTTGGTGGTGGAGATGGCATACAAGATGATATGGCAATTATAAGCCACAAAGAAATAATTAAATAGGCATTTTTCAAAACATTCTCCAATAGAATTTTTTATATAGTTATACAGTTAATAATCGGCAATATTTGGCGATTCTTTAAAAATTATGTTAATGCGTGGTGGCATTTTTCAAACACAATATTAATTAATAATTATCTAAAATAACAGTAATTAGAAAAAAAAATATAACTATATAGTTTAATTTATTTACTGCAACAAAATTATATTTACAAAATAAAATAGTATTTTTGTAATTAAAATAAAATAGTTTATAGAAAAAAGAATTTATAGAAAAATGTTGATATTATGAAAAAAATGAAATATTATGAAAATGATAAAAACGAACTTGTATGGCAAGTTGCACTGAAAAATTTTGTTAATGCAAATCATAACCAATTTGTTTCTCAAAATGATAAACTAATATCAATTTTTTCTATTGGCGAACATAATAAATTTGAAGGACCTGATTTTAAGAATGCTTGTATACAAATAAATGAAAATATGATTATAGGCGATATAGAGTTCCATAAAAAAACATCTGATTGGATTAGTCATAATCATTCTGCAGACCCAAATTATAATAATGTTGCCTTGCATATAGTGTTTGAAGAGGATAAATTTTTTAGAACTAATTTTGAAACAATATTGATAAATAGAAAACAATTAGAACCATACCAAAATATTAAAAAACAAACTATTGAAGAATTAGGGAACTATGAATGTAAATGTTTATCTATATTGCGGCTATTGATAAAGACAAAAAATATTTCTAAATTGCTGAAAATAAATTCTATTGACAATGTGTTTTTTAATATTTTAACAGATTTTCTTATTAGGTATTCTAATTTTAGAACTCGCCATTTTAATCCTGAAATTGATTTAAACCGTATTTTTTCTTTATTACAAAACTCATATATGTATAAATGTGTTTGTAATAATCGCTATGAATATTTGTTAGATGTAAATATTTTATTCAAAGATTTTATAGAAGAAACAAATTTAGGTGGTATTAATAAGCATCTTAAACAAGAAATCCTTACTAATGTTATACTACCTATTGCTTTTTGTATTGCTACAAAATCTGTTAAAAAACAACTATTATTGTGGTATCGTAGTGCAAAAACACGTTCTAAATATGGAATACTAAAACGTATTTATCCTAACGCAGAGCAAAAATATATATGGCAACAACAAGGAATGTTAGAATATCATAAAAACAAATATCAACTATTTAGATTTTATGATAGCAGCGATATTAACTCAAGCGATGTTGAATATTTTCTATGCTTATTTGATGCTGTTTGAGATTACCTTATCTATTTCTATATGTTTTGGAGAATCTATTGCGAAGCCCAATAGTTGCTGTGATAAATTATAAAAATGATTTGGATAATCGGTAACATAAAAATCAATATTATGTTTTTTTATAGGTCCTGATTTTTCATTAATTAATAGATTTTTTTCTGCAAGCAAACGCAGTGCTGATACTGCAGCGTGTTCACCTGAATCTATTTGATTAACGTTCGGCAAAATATCTCTTATAAGACGGGTCAACGTTGGATAGTGCGTGCAACCTAATATTAATGTATCAATGGGATGATTTTTAAATTTCTTTAAATATTCTTCTGCTATTTGTTTTGTAGCACTATGTGATACTAACCCTTCTTCTACTAAAGGGACAAATAAAGGACATTCTTGTGAAAAAACATCTATTTTTTCAGTTCCTGCAAACTGCAATATTGCATTTGTATATGCTTTGCTATTAATAGTGCTACGCGTACCGATGATACCTATTTTTCTATTAACAGTGGTTCTCACAGATGCTTCTGATGCGGGCTGTATCATTCCTATTACAGGAATATTGTTTGCTTGTTCTATTACTTTATCTAAAGCCACGGCTGATACTGTATTGCACGCAATAACAATTAATTTTACATTTTTATTTAAAAGAAAATCGGTGCATTCTTTCGCGTATTGCTCAACCACATTATTAGATTTATTACCATAAGGAACTCTTGCAGTATCGCCAAGATATATATAAGATTCATTGGGAATAAAACGAATTAATTGTTTTAATACACTTAATCCGCCGATTCCTGAATCAAAAACACCAATAGAAGAAAATTTATCCATATTTTTTTATTATCTTTTTATTATCATTATAAATAAATACAAAAATACAAAAAAAATAATAAATAATTTTCTTAAATATTTTTTTATTAAAGAACAAAAAAAGTCCAAAATGTTACATATTGAAAAATAAAAAGTTAAGCGATATTGTTTTTTGGCACGCTTTTTGAGTATATAAAGAAATAAAAAGTTTTTTGAAAAATAAATAAAAAATTTGGAAATTTAAAAAAAAAAGTTTATTTTTGTAATTAACTTCGTGCAACGATTCTGATATTTCTTATTTAATCTATTCTTTTTATGATTTAATTTTATTAAAATAAAATAAATATCACAAAAAAATCATTTGAATTCTGTGCTAACACTTCTTAATTATATCAGAATTTAATAACGAAAAATATAAGATTCTTTTTTTTGAATCTAATTTGAACTTTTTCATTGAATTTTAATTAAAAATAATATATAAACCTTGTTATACTGAACTTGTTTCAGTATTATGTAATAACAAGTATTTTCCCAAAAACAAATTTGAGGATAAATTAAAAAGATAATAATTAAAGTATATATAACATAGTTTTTTTCCTAAATTAATAGGAGATAATAAAATATGAGTATGAAAGTAAAATTAATACGTGTTACGTTTGTAACGTTTCTAATTATAGTTTCGGATTGTTTCTTAACAACTGAAATCTATGCGCAGTCACCATTAACTGTTGCCTCTGCAACTACTATAACCACTCCATCAAGTTATTCAACAGGAGATATTCAGGATACTTTGAAAATAAGAGTTCCTGGTGGTTCAGTAACTTTTTCAGGGGATATTCAAATCATTAATTATGGAGCAGTTATTGTTGAGGAAGGTTCATTAATTGTGAATGGTAAAACTTATATTGATAATAATAGTTCCCTTATTGTAGAGAGCGGCAATATTAGATTAGGTAGCACTGCTATAGACACCGTTGTAGTGGGTGCTAATTCAACACTGAGAATAAATGCAAATCCCGATAATATTGTAGATACGATTATGGGAAGAATTTATTTGATAGGGGAAATAATTGTCGGAAATAAAAACCCCGATGACTCCGTAGTTGTATGGAATCCTAATGGTATTTGGATTACAGAAGGCAGGGATTCTCTTCATATGTTGGGCTATCTACCGCCGGGCAAATTTACTTTGCAAGGACGGGCAGTGTGGTTCAAAGGTGCCACAGGCGATATGTTAGATTGGAACAATCCCGATAATGTGAACAATAGAGGAAATATAATCATAAAAGAGAATGCTATCTTTTATATTGGATCTATGCCTGAGGCAGGGTACTATCCTTATTCAAGTGTTATTGGAAGTTATTTTCAAAAGACGGGTTTCCTGAATATGAATGGAACGATAGAAATTCAAAATAATGGATTGCTGTGGTTCGGTATGAACTCTGAACTGCGAAGTGGTTTCATAATAGAGGATACAGCCCGGATAACATTGTCTGATGATGCGATTATACGTGCTACTACAAGTAGAAACCAAAGTCCATGGAACGAAACTCCTTCATATAGCATTGGCGATTCAACAGTAGAAGGATATTTTATCAATGCTGTTGTGGGATATGTCAAGACCGATATGTTGACTGAATTTAATTATGCGGTATCAAAGGTAGAAATGTCTGGTAGTTCAAAATTAGTATTTAATTCAATTATTAATGGAGCATCAATAATTAATAATAATGCTACGATTGCTAAAAGTGATAGTTCGGGTTACGGAATTATTTATATGAAAGATGAATCCTATATAAGTGTATCTAAACAATTAATTAATGCTCATAGTCCATCATCTACGGGTGAAATACATTTAGAAAATCAAGCAAGAATGGAGGTGTCTGATATTATTATTAATGGTAATATGTTATTAACAACTGCTATAGAACCTTGTTCAACGGTTGCAAGAGGGCTAATAACATTAAGAGATAATGCAAGTATTAGTATAATAGATGATAGCGAATTTGGTGGGGGACTCACGAATGGTGATTTTGGTAAAGGAAAAATAGAATTATATAACCAAGCAACTATAGAGGTATCGGAAGTATCGGCGTTCGGAGCAATTATTAATGCTAAAAATAAAACTTATTATGGGCATAATGGTATTGATATTGGGGAAGATGCTGTATTAGCACCATATCAGGACTCTATTTTGTTATATGATAGTGCTAAAATTATTTCTAATGTCCCACTTTATAATGCTTCTTCAGGCAATGCAGTAGGTATAATAGAATTAAATCAGTCAAGTAAATTTATTCAAAATAGAAATACTTATAATAATACAGCAAGCGATAGGTCTAAGGCATATATAAACTTATTTGGAACAAGCGAATTTATTCAAAATGGAAGTTTCTATAACGGAACTGATGCTAATGGCGGAAGTCCTGTGGCAGAAGGAATTTTAAGTATTAAAGGCGGAACTTTTACTATGGCAGGAGATACACTTGCTAATGGTAGAAATGGGGTAACAGGGTCAGGTATAATAAATTTAGGAGAAACTCCACCAAGTAATCCACTTTATCACGCAAGGTTATTTATAAATAAAAATGATGGCATTACTGATTACAATAACAAATTATATTTAATATTAAATAATCCTATTAATATTTCTGATACTAATGGATTGTTTCTTGTTAATAGCGGAGAATATGTAGAAAAAGAAGGAAACGAAGGTTTCGAATGGACTTATTCTACAACAAGAAATGCAACCAATACTTTCGATATTTATGATGCAGAAAATAGTGGAACGGTTATAACAGCAAGTAGTTCATTATTAGATATTGCTGACTTTGCACTGCTAAATAAAGCAGTTTTTGATATTCAAGCAGGTGCGTTTATACAAACTGCTACTGCTAATGATTGGTGCTACTTTGACCCAAGCACTTCGCCATCAACAGTTATTTATTCTTACGCAGGTGGCAATGTGTTCGGAACAAAACCAATAATACCTTACGGAAGATTAGTTATTAATAATTTCGTTAATGTTTCCGATGATATATATATCGCAGGTAAAGTAACTAATGCACTTACCTACGCATATAGTAGTAATCTTATACTAACAGGACAAAAAATCGTCTTCGTTAGAGAAGAATCGCAACCATTCTATGGAGCATTTTCTTTTTCTGATATTGCATTTTCGCAAGGGGCATCTGATAATAATATAGACATTATTGGAAAAATGGGAAGAGAAAAACATCCATACGATGTAATGATTGAAGGACATAAATATATATTACATAATAATCTTTCTAAAATTGAATTTGAACAACTTGGAGCAGGTGGAAATATTCTTTTAGAACTTGTATTAGCACTACCTACAAAAGTATCAGACCCAACCGCAACAGGAAAATATGCAGCAAGAAAACTTATCCTACATAATAGCGATGGCTCCGCTAACGGACACCTCATCGGTGACCTCGAGATTGCATATCAACATCCCGCTGATATCCCTACTACCTTTACTACGGGAAATATACTTACTATGTTCGCTAAAGGATGTGACCCTACTATACCTGGTATTGAAATTAATAACGGAGTCGCTTCGTTAAGTGATACTTATAATGGAAATAATCAAGTTAATGTTTTCTATGATAGTTTAAAACATCAACTTGTTTCTATTGATAATAGCGGAACTTGTAGTGATAATACTAATCTAAAAGATGGAGACGAAATTCTATTGATGGAAACTGAATGCCATATCACCGAAGTAACTTCATTCCTATTCTCTACCGTAGTTAATGAAGCAGGTGGTTATTTCGAATTTGACCCAAATGATTTTATTGTTACTATTCCTGCGGGAGTGCTACTTGTACCAACTCCTAACCCAAATTATGGAAACGGAACCGACTACGGAACAACTAAAGGAAGAGTAGAAGTTGCGAATAATAAAATTGTATATATTCCTAGTAAAACTGCAGGATATGGAATAGATAGTATAAATTATTATGTCCATTGCGGTGATGAAGCAAATATAGATTCAGGTAAAATATATATATTTATTTATAAAACTGTAGTAGGGGAGTATTGGGCATGTCCAGGACTGGGTAATAATAGAATAGATTTGCAACCCATTTCAGGAGTTACTTATAATTGGTATGATGCTTCTGGCGCTGCGATAACTACACCCGCTAATCCAAGTAATTATAAAGAGATTACTAAAGATACTACTACAAGACAAATTATTAGAATTGATGCAACTACTACTATTCCTGGTATCGGCTCGTATACTTTTTCTGATACTATATATATTTATAAAGGAACTATTTGTGGCAGTATAACAAATATGTCAGAAGAAGATAGGGCTTGTATTAAAGATACAGCAACATCAGAGAATAGAATTACACCTTTTCCATCAGGCACTATGACGCAACAACAAATGGATAATTGGATAAACGCAAATTCAAATTATATATCATCTGCAAATAATAGTATGCACTATAACCCTAATAGTGGTAATAATACTTGCCGAATGAGATTTTATTCTGCAGGAACATCTTCTAATTCTATGACATCAGGAAATGGACAAGCCGAAGGAGGTGTTTGCGGAACAGCCCCTAATACTTCTTTATCGGGTAATGTATTGTTTGTTATGAAACATTCAAGTTGTTCTACTAATTATGTTTATAAATATACAAAACATTTTGATGAAGGCGGTGGAGGAATATGTGCCAATGATGAAGATACAAAAGGAGATAAGGTAGCATTTACATTTAATGTTACTTCGCATCACGGAACCACTACTAATGTATATAATAATTTAAGATTTGTGATAACAGATGTGACAGATACAGACACATTGTATATATTTAAAACGGGCTGTCTTCCTAATGGAGTTTGTGCTTATAGCACATATGGTTTTGTCTTTTCTCCACCTGCGGATGGATTTACCATAACATTATGGAATGATGCATATCATAGTTCAGCAAGCAATGTAAGTTTTTGTATGGATGAGCCGTTAATATATGTGTGTAAGAACAATCCCGTTATAACAACGGAATCAAATGACCCGTCAAGTCCAAATAGTACGTCAAAAACTTATTTAAATACATGTAATGGTGAAAAATTAAGATTAGACGCAAGATATATTGACCAAGGAATGTTGGTTGGTCCGACAAAAAGATTACATTCAGTATGGCAATTTAGACAAAATTGTAATTCGGGACCTTGGGTAACACTTGATGGAACTAATGGTACAATTAATACTTATCAATCTAATTATAGCATAGGTGAAACAACTATTTATCCTTGGATGGAGAATGACCATGTAACGGCGGCAGATTCGGGTTGTTATAGAGTTCTTGTGGCTACTTATCCGACTGCTTTGGATGCCTCTAACTCTTGCGTATTAGTATCGGATAACATATCCCAGGTTAAGATAGAAGGTTGTGTAGTAGCAGTTGATGATAATTATGGTGTTTGTCAGGGTAGCACGACTATTATGTCAGTTACAGACAATGATACTATTTTGGTATATTCTGTTTGTAATGATATAAGTTATACACATTTAGAAATATTGACTCCGCCATTATATGGGACCTGTTCAATAGATGCTCCTACAGAAACAATACATTATACATCAACATCAGTTCCTCCTAATGGAGTGGATAGTTTGTTCTATAAACTTGCTTGTGACCCGAGTCATCCAAATTTGTCGGATAGTGCTTGGGTATATATCACAGTAGAAAAATGTGTAATAGCGAATGATGATTCATATTTTACATTTTCGAGTATACCTGTTACTTGCGATGTAGTTACAAATGATTATGTATCTGCTAATGCAAGTTGTGGTGGCATATCAAATGCGAGTGTAACTATAACGACTTTTCCTTCTAATGGTTCAGTAGAGATTATAGGTCAAACGGTGAAATACACGGCGGATTTGGGTTATTATGGTTCAGATATATTTTGTTATAAATTAACTTGTGGCATATATAGTGATGATGCTTGTGTAGATATAACGATAGGTCAATTTCCTGATAATGTATTGGAATCGGATTGTAATGTTCCAGTTGCTGATACTGAGTGGAGTATAAGGTTAGTGGAATTATTGGGTAATGATAGTGTAACGACCTTATATCCTGCTATGGTAGGTGATTTGGATGGTGATGGTAAACCTGAGTTAGTTGTTCCTGGTTCAAGTTATAAGAGTCAGGGGATAACAGAGACGGAAGGTGATGCTCCGAGCAGTTATATAGACCATTTAAGTAACTTTTTATTTGTATTTTCGAGGGATGCAAATGATGATTGGCAAACGACAAAGGTAAATGTTCCTGAATGGATGTCCTTAAATAGTAAGGGTATAATTGGCTTAGCCGAAGGTAAGATAGTAGTTGCTTGTGCGGATGCCCGATTGCGTGCATACGATAAAAATGGCAGTTTGTTATGGGTTTCGAATGAAAATTACACCCCTGCTGCCAGCACGGGAGCAATGGGAGGATTGGAAGTAGTAGCATGTAGCAGCAGAATACATACAAATGTAATGTTTGCAGATTTTATGGGTGATGGTAATCCTGTAGTAGTTACTTGGGATAAGATATGGGATTTAAATAGTGGCAGATTATTATTAGATTTAGATTATATACCATTACATTATTATAATGGGCGTTTAGTTGCATTAAATCGTAGACCGGGAACATTAATATCCATAGTAGATGTAGACAAGGATGGACATCCTGAATTAGTTTGGGGTGCTTATGTATTTAAGATAAATTTGACAAATTATACAGGCACATTGGGTAATAGTTTTTCTATATTAACAGAGGCGATAAACCCACCGATACCTGCTGCATATTTAGCGTGTTCGACTGCTTATCCTTCGGCTGCTTATGTTTCTTCGAATTATTCGGTAGCGAATGCATCTCCTCGTCTTTTCACAATACCTGCTGATTTTGATGGCGATGGCAATGTAGAAATATTAGTATATAGCACAATACAATCAAGTTGGGGTTCTATTGCTGGCAGCACCGATGGTTGTATGTATATATATGACCCTATAACAGGCGTAGTAAGGGCATCGGAGATATTTCCTACGGGCGATCTAAGAATAACAGGAGGTTCTCCATTTGTGGGTTGTATAGATGGCGATGGTTTGCCAGAAATAATGGTTGGTCAGGGCTTGGGAGCAAGAAATGTAGATACAAGAATATATGCTTACGATGTTGATTTATCGGGTTCGGGCAGTATAACAATGAAGTGGTCAATGCCAACGATGGATGAAAGTAGTAAGGAGACAGGAATAACATTATTTGATTTTCGTCAAAATGGTTTGTCGCAGATAATATATAGAGATGAAGAAAGGATACGGATATTTGATGGTAGTGGTGGTTCTCCTGTTGAGTTGTTTTCTGCACCTTGTTTTTCGGGGACGTTAGGAGAGTATCCTGTAATAGCCGATATAGATGGCGATGGTGAGGCAGAAATAATAATTGTAGGTTCTAATATAAGTTATCCATCAAGCACAGCAGGTAAAATAGAGTGGTGTCAGGGTCATATAATGATATTCAAATCGGGAATGGATTCTCGTTGGGCGCCTGCTCGTCCTGTTTGGAATCAATATTGTTATAATGTAGTAAATATCAATCAGGATTTAAGTGTTCCTACTCGTATGTTTGATATAGCAACATTTATGGCAGGTCCAGATGAGACATACGGCACAGCAGATGATGTTCAGCCGTTTAATGCTTATTTGAAGCAAGGCACGACTATAGATAAGTATGGCAATATGGTTGCAATAGCAGCAAAATTAGAAATAGTTGGCAGTGTTGATTTTAATTATGAACCTACAATCAGAGGAATAGATATAGAAATTAAAGTAGAAAATACAGGCGAGACAGGAATATCACCTGTATGTTTTGCAGTTTATAAGGATGCAATAGATGAAGATAATTTAATAGCGACATATTGTGATTTAAGTGTATTGCCTGTTGGTAGTTCTAAAACTTATAATATAGAGTTGGAAAGTATAGCGAATTATTTGCCAATAGAAAAATTAATTGTTCGTTTGAATGATAATGGTGAGAATTATCCTGTTGCTGCAGTATGTAATGAAAAAACAATAGAAAAGGATTTTGATTTTATGATATTATTTGATGATACAGTAACAATAAGGTCTAACAATAGTGTTTATGTAGATGTATTATCAAATGATATAGTAACTTGTGCGATGACAACAGCGGCTTCCTCGATGGGAATAAAGACACCACCGACAGCATCGTTAGGCACAGCAACAATAGAAAATTACACAACGAGTGGGGGAGTGAGCCGTCCACATATAAAATATTCAACATTGCCTTGGAAATATGGTATAGATAGTTTAGAATATTATACTATATGTGTTAAAGATGGTATTAAAGACAGCGTAACTGCTTGGGTATATATATATATATATAGAGCTTGGGCAGAAAAATATTATGCTTGTCCGGATGCGGAAATAGAATTGATTTTAATGGAAGCAGATGGCATTACATATAACATAGATAATACACTTCCAAATATAATAGGTAGTTCTAATACAAGTATAACAGTTATAAAAGATAGTGCTCATTTACAGGTATTTGAAGTAGAACCGATTTGGGAAGATAGATTTTCGTTTCCTAATTTTGAGTTAGAACTTTATATAGGTAGTGCTTGTAAGGATGCAGTGGCTGCTGGTTGTTTTAGCGAAGGAACAATATTGTTTGAAGAAAACTTTGGGGGTAATGACCCTGCCGACCCTATAGTAGCAACTTATAGGTTGAAGTCGTCATCTGACCCAAGTTGTGGTAGTAGTAATCCTAATGATTGCGTAACGTCTTATCCTTGGACGATGTGTCCGTCACCTGGTACTTATCATATAACAAAAATTACAGGTGGAACTGCATTCTGGGGTTCTGTTCCTTGTCCACAGGCACCGGGCAATCCATATAATGAAGATTGTATGAATTATGGTAATTATGCTGCAACGAGTTGTTTATATAATACGAATTATGATTATTATTATTATGGTCACCCATATTGGAAAGAATTTAGAGATAAAACTATGGAGACATATAGAGCATCGAATCCTGGAGTAAATGTCGGATATTTTGCAGTATTTGATGCTGATGAAGACCCTTCTGAGAAGATGTATGATATTACAATAGATGGTTTATGTCCTAATGCAATATTAAGTTTTTCGTTATGGGCAGCAACATTAGATTTAGTTGGTTCTGAATTTTATGAAAACTATAAAAATTGTAATTTAGGATTTGTACTAAGAGATGGAGCAGATAATGATATAATATTAGCGAGATTTGAGACAGGAGAGATGTTAGCGGGTATTGATACTGATTGGAGATTATATGGTTTTCAATTTGCAACCTCAAGTCCTTCTGTTAGGTTGCAGGTTATTAATAATGCTGTAGCAGAAAATAGTGGAAATTTAGTAATAGATGATATACAAATACGGATTTGTTATCCTAAAATAGAGGTTACTTCAGATAGTGTTCTTTGTTTGGGAGATGAGTTTGATATGCTTATCACTGCAACATTTGATGATACTGCCGATAACTTTGGATTTGCAACTCTTAAATCAGATTGGCAAAAGCGAGGTGCTTGGATAGAATCAACAAGAACTTATGAATGGATAACAATAGCTTCTTCTGAAGATACACATATCGCAGGCAGTGTAATCAATATAAATTATTCTAAAAATAAAGTTGAGATATCAGATGCAGGTTATTATAGGATTCGTTTAACGGGGTTAGGAACAGATTTTGAGAGTAGTAGGTGCGTTGTAATTTCGGATCCTTTCTATATATCTGTAAAAACTTGTGGTTCTGCATTAGCAGTAAAGAATGGTCGCTGGGCTGACCCTGAAACATGGCTTAATGTTGAACCTCCTGCAAAAGATGATATAGCCATAATTCCAGAGGGTATTATTGTTTATACAGGGGCTACCAGTAAGGCATTTGGCGGTAGGGCTTATGGACAAGGTGCAGATTTAACTATGGGAACGCATGGAACAGAATGGGAATTAGGACCAAATGAAACAGGTTTAGTTGATAATTTATTGCCTGATGGACAAACAATACAATTAGCAAAATCTGTAAAAATAGAACGAGGCGGGGCATTAGTAATTTCACAATTAACAGATATAACAGGAATGACTGCTAATACTGCAAGTTCACAGGGAGCAAATGATTTACTAAATTATAGATTGGAATTTGGACAAATAATTAATTATTCTGATACAACAATTGCATCTTTGCGTGTTGGTTCTAGTAGCCATCCTACTGAACAGATATTACTGGATTCTACATATAATTATGTTGGAGTTGGTAGTTTTGTTGCGGGCTTGTATATAGTATCAAGTTCAACAGATACATTGGCTCAAGCGATGAATGGAACAGGAGTTGTTGATTTTGCTTTGATAAATGATACTGGTTATATATATCAAAACGGCGGTTCATTTAAGGTAGGAAGTATTATGAATACGAATGAAGGAATTATTTTCCAGCACGCTTCTACTACTGATGCTTTTATTTTATCTACGGGCAATATAGTTAATGCTTCTGGTACAGTTACTATAGAGGGAACATTAAATACTAATGCAAGTTTTATTAATGGAACTATTAATGGTGAGACGGCAGCGGTTACTATATCAGGATTTTTAAATGTAGCAGAATGGTTTAGGAATGCTCCTACCGAAGGTTCATTTGGAAGTATTGCTTTTAATGATGGAGCAGTTGGAAATATTGCAACTTCTATTACGGAAGTCCAAGCAAAATTTTTAAATGGTTCACATGGTGATGTTGGTGATGCTGGATATGACGGATATGGCACATCAGCAGGAACAGCAATTTTAAATGTGTATGGAGCAAACTTGAATATTTATAGAAGTTTATATAATGGTCTTGTTCCTCTTACTAATACTAATGATAATACTAATATTGTTGCTCCAGTAAAAGTAAATTTACTTGCGGATGCAGGAGTTGTTAAAGTATATGAGTCGGTAAAATCTTATAATAGAGTAGGTGGAGTAGGCAGTCAAATTGAATTTAATATTAATTCGGGACAATTTATTATGACAGGCACCCCTCCAACAGGTCATGATTCATTAATAACACAGAGAAGAATAGAAGTTTTTGAGGATGGGCAATTTGTTATAGATACAGATAGATTAGTAAATATGTCAGGTGCAACTGAATTGCAAATGCTATCTAATCCAGTGTCGGGTGGTATAGTTCTTAATTCTAATACCGTTAATGTGGCAAATTATTTAACTTTGGAAGCATTGCCTAATGTTACTTCAGATGATGTTTTATTGCAGGGTTCGTTTGCTATGTTGCAGGGTTCTAAACTTTATATACATAGAGATTTTACAGATAATGTTATTGGTATAATTAATAATAATTCTGCAAGAAATAATGTTTATTTCCATAGAGGTAGTTATACAGATAGTGACAATAAACCATCAGTTGTATCACTTAATTATTCTAAGATTATGCCTACAATAGGCACACATCCATACGGTAGATTAGAGATATTTCTTGGTGGTGATTTAGTTGACTTTAATTATTTATCAGCGGCTGATTCAATCTGTATTGGAGGTAAGTCGGATTCTGCATTGATGATAGTAGGTGGACAAGGAACAATTTTCTATAGTCCAATAGTATTTGTTGATGCTATTGCGAATTTAATATTCTATGATAACTATACCAGTCCGAGTGTAACAAATGGTAGTTGGCATGGAATAGCAATTGGCACAGTAGAGCGTAGGACAACAATTTTTGGATATGCTACTGTTCCTAATAGACAATATGTTTTCACGAACAGATATACATATATTAACTTTTCAGTAGCAGATGATGAGTTGCCACGATTTGCTTTAACAACTAAATGGTCACATCCTGGTGGTGTATCAGGAATTTCTGGCACATATTATTATCCACCAACACTTGTAATATTTGGAACAGATATTTCTCGTAGAGGGCAAAGATATTATTCAGTAGATTTTGATACTATTTCTTCAGGATTGTATCCTCGTATTCAGACAATTTCTTTGGATTATTTATCGGTTAGTGAAATTAGTAATGATTTATTTGTAATGCGAGATAAATTAATGATAGGAGCGGGTTATAATAGTGCGGCAGAGCCGATGTTACTTGCTCCTGTGGATTCACCTGAAGTGCTAAATAGTCCAGCTAATGTTAATTCTCGTTATTTAGCTACTAATACAAATATTATGCTTAGAAAAACAGGTGCAAACCCAGCTGTGGGGGAATTAGAAAGTGGCAACGAATTGATATTATATGTGCCAAGTGTATTTACTACAGTGCGTCCTGGCAGATGGTCTGACCCACAAGTATGGGCTACGGGAATGGTGCCATCAGAAGAAGATTCTGTAATAATTAGACACGTAATTTATACGGGCTTATGGGCGGGAGCAGGAAATAGCGATGGCTCTATAGTTCCACCTAACAATCTATTATTTGGTGCAAGACCGTATGGAAGAGCAGAAAGTGAAATTAATAATGTTACAGTTGCTGGTATAAAAGAAGCGTGGTTATCAGGTAAATTAAAAATTATTGAACCAGATTCTTGGGCACCAGAGGGTGAGACACCACTTCCAGCAGGTCCATCTGCGTTGCTAATATGTAATTATTTATTACCACCCCTTGTTAGTCCTGCATCTAATTCTAATTATTATATTCAATGCGATTATATGGATTGGGATGTAGTATTAGTATTTAGTGAAGACCATATTGACCTTAATTTACCTAAAGCAATAGAGGTTCAAGCGGGAGGAAGCACAGATGAAATGACGATGACGTTCAGTGATTTCCTTAATCTTGCGAAAAGTATTAATTATACGGCTAATCCGTCTGCTACTCCTTCACCTTCGTATTATGATTTAAATTTGAATGGTCTATATATCATTGTTGATGACCCTTATACAGCCCCAATAATAAGAACATTGGGTATTGAAAATAAAGGTTTAATACAGAACGAAGGTATTATAGATATAGGGAAGTAAGTTATTATGTAAAAATGATAAAAAAGAAGCACTTATGTGCTTCTTTTTTATTGTCGTGTTTTAATAAAGTATGATGTTTAATATTGAAGGTGATTCACTATATTTTATTTTTTGTTTGCATTATAAATAATTATTTATGAAATAAATATTATATTGCACTAATTAAAGGAAATATAAATGAAAAAGACAAAAATACTATTATTTACAACAACACTCATTGCAACATTTTTACTCACAAATTGTGAAAATTGCGATGATGTTACTTACCATAAAACTATTGGTGAGGGTTATATAATGTATTATGACGATGATGGCAATTTACGACCCTGGGGGGGGAGTAGTAGTAACTAATGTTCTTAAAGGTGATAAAGGAGGTTGGCTTACCTCTAAACCACAACACAAAGATACTTTTTTTGTAGATGAAACAGGTAAATACCAATTGCGATTTATTAAACGGGCTCATTGCGATGATGTGTCAACATATTTTTTAGATCATACATCCAATCCTAATTATCCTTATCCACCAGGTAGTTGGGGAACTTATGACGGTTTACCTACACTTAGTAGTGACGACATAAAAAATGCACCGAACAATATTTTGTTATTAGATACTATAAAATTTAAAAAAAGATATTAATTTTAAAAAAGTAATAAATTATATGAAGAAATTAACTTTTATTATTGCAATAGTTATTATTGCATCGTTTTCATTAAACGCACAAATAGATAATGACTATACAGAAACATTTGACAGCGTTTTTGCTAATGTTAGTTATTCTGATGCTACTACGGGAATGTTATAAAAATATAAAATAAATTCTAAAATAAATCTTATATTACAACTAAATAAATCAAAAATATATATATGACAAAATTAAAAAAACAAATTTCGTTTTTATTGCTGTTATGCATATCA
>Ga0082212_10005605_pt1 | contig 17060 bp, 9 predicted proteins | sample TergutNt197P3_FD_71548 | JGI IMG/M metagenome (GOLD analysis project Ga0082212, IMG submission 71548) | Neocapritermes taracua P3 segment gut microbial communities from Petit-Saut dam, French Guiana - Nt197 P3 | ecosystem: Host-associated > Arthropoda: Insects > Digestive system > Gut ... | reverse complement strand
TTTCTGAAATCGCCTGCTGAAATCATTTTGAACCTCCCTATTATTCTATATATTACTTACTATTCTAAACTATTTTTTGGAAAAAGTCAAGTTAAATATAGATTAAAGTCTTGGGGGTTTTTGTGAGATTTATGCAGCCGTTTTTGGTTACAACCGCCATATCCTCAATTCTGACCCCGAATTTTCCCGGAATATATACCCCCGGCTCAATTGTTATCACCATATTTTCCCGCAGTGTGACATTGTTTTTGGATTTAATCGACAGTGACGGTTTTTCGTGAACTTCCAGTCCTGTTCCGTGACCGAGGCTGTGTTTAAAATAGGATTCATACCCCCACGCTTCCAGCGTGGAGCGCGCTACGCTGTCGAGAAGGTTTCCGGTAATATCAACGCGGATTGCTTTCAGCGCGTCGGTACTCGCCGACCATACCGCATCATAGACTCGTTTCATGGTTTCGGTGGGTCTTCCCATTACGACTGTTCGTGTCATGTCCGAGTGGTAGCCGTCCACCACAGCGCCGAAGTCAATTAAAACAAATTCACCTTGTTCAAGTGTTTTGTCGGAAGGCGTTGCGTGCGGAACAGAACTGTTTTTTCCGGAGGCGACAATCGTGTCAAAAGCAGGACTGTCCGCCCCTAACTCTAACATATAATAGTTGAGGATTGCCGCTACCTGCTTTTCGGTCATTCCGGCTTTAAGCTTAGAGGTGAGTTTGCCGAAAGCGCGTTCGGCAATTCGTTGTGCCGATTCTATTTTACTGATTTCTCCGGGGGTTTTGACCGCTCGCTTTTTCTCGATTAAATCAGAAAGTCGGGCGGATTTATCAAACTCAATCTGCGGGAACATCTTTTTATACATTTCAAGACCGGATATAGTCATTGTATGGCTTTCTACTAAAACCGAATCAATATTGTGCTTTATGAAAATGTACTCAAGTTGTTTTTTCAAGCCCTGATTATTTAAGTCGTCAATCAAAATAACTTTATAAGGGGAGCCCTCTAAGGATTTTAACGCTTTTTCATGATAGCGGGCATCGGTCAGAAAATAATACCGGGTTTTCGTAACAACGACTATGCCGTAGGAAGACTTGAATTCGGTGATATAAAAGCGGTTGACCGGTGAAGTGACTAAAGCCGCCTGATTTGAATCAAACAGGGATTCGCTGATAAAGTTCGCGCTGTTCATGATGATGACCGTTCCTTATAATATTTTTTCATAATCCCGCAGTCTTCTGCTTGTGTTCCGTCGGATTCGCACACGATGAACGGTTCTAATCTGCGGGCGATGATTTGGTCTAACATGGGTTGGTAATCGGGACCGTATTCGGTATCCGCGAAGGTAAGATGTTTTTTCTCACCGCCGGCGGAATACTCAATTTTACTGAAATGAATGTGCATTTTTTTGAGTCGTTCAAAACCTAATTTGTCATGAATCTCATCAAATATGCTTTGGAAATCAATGTTCCCGCGCTCACGCGCGTTAAGATGCCCGAAATCAATACAGGGAGTCATTCGCTCGTCAAACGAACACAGAGTCAAAACTTCTCCGAGGGTACCGAATTGATTCATTTTTCCCATTGTTTCGGGACAAATCTTGATGTGGGCGAGGTTGTGGGCATCAAGCAAATCGCGGGACTTTTTCAGCGTATCAAGCGCGAATTCCATTGCCTGTTCCCGACTGATTTTCGCGCAGGAGCCCGAATGAACCACGATTCTCTCCGCCCCGATTTTATCCGCCGCTCTCGCCGACTCAAGAATCACGCCCGTGCTTTTTTCACGGGTGGATTCTTCTACGCTTGAAATGGATATAAAATACGGAGCATGGAGGCTTACGGTGATGTCGGATTGGTTTTTAAAGAAATTGTAAGCGTCCCCTGATATATTGATTCCTCTGCCGCACTGTACTTCAAAGCCGTTCAGCCCGAATCCCTTCAGATAATCGGGCAGGTCGTGCGGGTAGCGGCGTTTGCCGAAACTGTTCGGCTTTCCTGCGGTGGCGAATGTTATCATAACTTTGTAAAATCCCTGCTGAAGATTGCGCTCTCGACTTTTCGCTTAAGTCGGAATGTCCAGTTCCCTTCCAAGTGGAACGGCTCTACGAGCACGGTCTTGATTCCGTACAGATTACCGCCGATTATATCGGTGAAAATCTGGTCACCCACAATTGCAATTTGTGTACGGAGAACTCCCGATTTTTTTAGTCTGTACGCGGCTTTTTTGATTCCGAACGGTAAGGGCTTGCAGCCGAAAGCGATAAAGTCAATTCCGAGTTCACGGGCGAGGGGGGCTACTCGTTTTGATGTGTTATTGGACAGGATAATCATTTTAATGCCAAGTTCCCGCATTTCGGTCAGCCATTCGGTGACGCCGAGTTCCGCCGCAGGGCTTCCGTCCATGGAAAGGGTGTTGTCAAGGTCGAGAATCAACCCTTTGACTTTTATTTTATATAGAAGGTGTTTGTCGATACTCAAGACATTTTTGAGCCGTACAGTCGGTTTGAACATAGCCGTTTTCTCCTATTGTTCTGTATCTTGACGGAACATCATGGTGTGTCGGGATACCGTCCCTGCAAGAAACACGTAGGGCGTGGTTTTCACCACGCCTAACTTATTTTTACTTGAATTTGCGTTTACGAGCCGCTTCAGACTTTTTCTTGCGTTTAACCGAAGGCTTCTCGTAATGTTCTCTCCTGCGAACCTCGGCAAGAACACCGTCTCTGGCGCACGAACGCTTGAAGCGTTTGAGTGCTGTTTCCAATGACTCGTTTTTCCCTACGCGAATTTCTGCCAACCTTTTTCCCCCCCTTGCCGAACCTTAAAGTTTTTTTATTAACATAAATTATTATACAACACAATTCGCGGGTTGTCAATAGAAAAACTAAAATAAAATAGCGGATTCATACGAACCCGCTATTTTTAGGTTAATCATGCCTCTTGTTTAGATTATACCGGTATTTGCGATTTAGGCACAGTATGCAAGCCATCGACTTCACTTGTCATTTTTATCATAAACTTCAAAATTTCAAGTACACAGAATATCGTAGCTTTTTTGTCTTTTAATCCCTGTGAACTGATGATAGAGGCTTTTTCCGCTTGTGCGATTGTGATATTAGCACTGCCCTTTGTAATCGTACAGTCCATCTTAATCAGGAACTTCAAAATTTCGAGACAGTCGAAGATATCAACCTTGCCGTCGCCGGTGGTATCGCCGGAAACTTTCCAAGCGTTACCTTTATTGCAGATTGTGCTGCAAGTAAACAGCATACAGGCTTTTCCGGTACGACCGTTTTTGCAATCAGGCGGAGGGGGTGGTAAACAATCCTGACAAGGCATCGGACCTTGGCAGTTTACGCATACCGGGCAGGCACAATCAGTTGCCGGTTGACCGCATCCGCCTGTACAAAGGGTGGGGTCGCATTTGAAACAGGGAAGAACGACATCGGAGTGACCGGATACTGTGCAGTATTGTGTGTTGATTCCGGAGATTTCAAATATAACGGATATAGAGGTAATGGCTTCATTCGGTAACGGATAAACATCGGCACCGCCGGCGATATTGCCGAGCGCGAAGTTTCTTGTTAGCGGGCCTCTGTCGGCGTCATACCAACGCGAGCCTTGTGCCCCTCTGGCGGGAGGGCCGATAGCGAAGAGTTTGGAGGTAGCGGAGGTATCAAGGTATCTGTTTTCCGGAAACCAAGCGTTCCACAATGAAACATCAACATATTCTTCGGTAGGCTCATAACCCGCGTCTTTGGGTATCAGCATAATGTCTTTGTCGCCCCATTCTGTATTTTTGCCCCAGGTATTCGCGATGACATTATCGTTAATTTTAACCTCTTTAATTCCGATGAGTACGCTTTCATCAATCCATGACTGAGGTGCTTTACGTGCGTTCATCAAAAATCCGATTGATTCATCAAAGGTCGCGCCGTAAGACATAATTGCGAGGCTGGCGAGGCGGTCAACGGGTTCTTCAAAACTTGTGTGATTAAAGTTTATATTCAAATCGTATGTGCCGTCTTTGGTGATTCTCAGAGAATCACTCTTCCAAAAGTTTTCACCGGCTGAACGCCAGTCGAGTGCTTCTCTCGCGCCGAGGAAAACCGAAACGCCGTTGGTTTCGCGGTTTTTACGGGCTTCAGGATAGTGACCGTCAACAAGCAAAACTTCAAATTCAACTTCGATGCTGTCGATATTATTGCCGTTCGGAAGCCAAAAAGAAGACTGGTTCCCGGGGGATTGCTCAATACCTGTAAGGCGTTGGGCGGGTTTGTACCAACCATTCCATAAGTCAGCGGAAGCATGACCGGTTTCTTCCAAATGGGTTGAAAGTAACGGAACATTGACGGGTTTCGCCAAAGCATTGATGTTTCCGTTGATGGTAACTTTAGTATATCTGATTACGGTTTGACCGAATCTGCCGGATTCATCTTTATCTACATAGCCGGGTGCCAAGTAATCTCCCCAGGTAACATGGCAGTTGGGACATTCGAAGAAATCAGTATCGGTCATTCCGCCCGTTCCTTTACATCTCCGCTTATCGGGGTCGTCGGCATCGCCCCAGTCGCACCATGAAGTTCCTTCTGCTCTGAGCGAGAGGCTTATCAAGCTTTCTTCTCCGATATTTTCAATTTTTAATGTATGTTTTTCGTTTGTGCCGGTATTGCCGTCAAGGTCAAGTGTAGTGGTACTTTTGTACGGGTACAGGTTGGTAATCCACTCACCTGTGCCGGTTCGAGCCATGAGCTGAACCTTATAAGAGTCGCCGGAAGCCGTTGCCGGAACGGTCGCTGCCGGAACAAGACTCAGTATCATTGCGAATGCGAGAAACAGGGATAATGTACGTTTTTTAGTTTTCATTGTCTTTCTCCTTTTAGATTAATAATTATTTTTAAGCATTCTTGACGAATTACTTTCCTAAAAATTATATCATGAATTGAAAAAAAATTCTATAATTAAAATAGACAAAAATACAAGTTTTTTTTGGTGATGTTGCACAAAACGAAAACGCAAGGTAAAAGGCAACTCTATTTATAAAACGATTGAAAGGGGTAAAAAGTTTCCTTCTTTCAACCAGAAAAAACAGAATACTTTTTAATTTGCGCGGCTCAAATAAGCCTGAATCCCTGTCGCGATTGCGTTGGCGATTCCGGATTGGTGATGGTCAGACGCTAATGCCATAGCGTCTTGTATATTGGTGACGAACCCCATTTCCACCAAAACCGACGGGAAGTCCTGCGGCAGAGTTACCAGGTAATAGCTGTATTTATCGCCGCGATTCTTGTTTGCGCCGTCGGAATATACGTTGTTTTGGAAGTAGGCGGAAACGCTTGATGAAATCGACGAGGCAAGCGGCTGTGAAAACGGCGTGAAATACCACACTTCGGTGCCGCGTGCATCACTTCCCGCTACTGCGTTGCAATGGAGAGACACAAGCAAGTCGCAGTCGTACAAATCGCGGGCGTAATCGGGGCGCAGTTTTGTGGTATAGAAAGTCGTGTCGGTCGCCAACATAGAAGCGTTCGCGCCGAATGCCCGGAGTTTGTCGCGAAGTTTTCGCGCTACCGCGATATTCGCGTCGAACTCGTAGATTTGTCCGACCGCTCCCGGGTCGAACCCGCTTGAGGTTACGCCGTGTCCCGGGTCTATGACGATATTCAGTCCCGACAAAGCGTTTGTCAGATTTTTGAAAGTCAGAACCAACTCGCCGTCCTGGTTATATGCCGCGAAATTCCCGGCATACACCCCTCGCTGCCTTAATTCGAGAACAAGGCGGAATTTTGGGATTCCGTCTATTGTCACCGTTTCCCACTTTCCTGAAGAGAAAACTTGATTATACTCGAAAGAGGGCAGTTTTGTCACCGACGTCACGTTGTCGAAGTCTACATATATAAAGGAAGCGTTGAAGTCGTTCACATTAAAGTTCCCGCCGCCGCCGACCGAGTAGTTCAAACCCGCCGACATAATGTTGAAACTCGAGCGATGGTCAAGGGTGATTTTGAAGAAGCTGTTTCTGCCGGAAGACCCTCCCGAAAGTACGACTAAGTTGTTTTCACCCATGCCGGTTCCGCTTTCGACAACCGCGTCTTCCGTGCTGATTCTCTTACCGTTCATGGTGGTATAGTAATCGCCTACGGTAGATTGGTGATAATCCACGGTTCCCGCCGGCAGATGTGAATAGTCGGGATTTCTTGTTGTTCCTGTGGTGTTGAACGGGTGAACGGATGTGTTATTTTTCAGTGTCCGAACGTATTTGACTTGTTCATTTGAGCCGCGAATGGGATTCATTCGTCCTACGACTTCACCTGTACCCACGCTGTCCTGATTAACCCATTCAACGTCAACAGGGGGGATATACGGCGATTCGGGCAGTGAAATCACTTTGATTGCCGCGCCCGTCATACTTCGGTTGTATCCGTTGACGCTCGCGTTGACTGTAATCACACCTAAATTCTGTGTTTCTCCGATAATTCCGTCCGGGACTTGATAGTTTGCCGAAAAGGGTGCATATGAGGCGTTGAGCGAAGGGTCATCAAGATTATAACTCTGCTGTGTCAGTTTAATCGTCTGACCGTTGATTGTCGCTGTGACTGTCGCACCGCGGTAAGCAATTGCTTCAATCGCGACAACGGTTCCGCCTTCTACTTCAAGGGTGGTGCCGGCGGCGATTGAAGAACCTATCGAGTGAAGCGGGACTACGCGGCGTTCAATCGTGTAAGTGACTGTCTTTCCTTTATGTTTGAGTGTGAATCGGTTGGAACCGACTTCAAGCGGTTTTTCTATATAGAAATTGCCCGCCTCGTTTAATGTGATTTCCACATCGTTCAGGAAAACATCAAAGTTATCGTCATATGTTCCCTGAAAAATCGCGATTGAGTCGTTGGTGGAAAAAGTCTGGCTTTTAGGGGTGTTCATGACTAAGTCATCGAAAAGTGTTTCTTCGTTGATTTGGTCGTCAAAAAACAATCGCATGGTTTCGGTGGAATTAAGCCTGTTTTCCATAAGGTCGGGGAATGAGTTGAAGACACTTCCTTTATATGCGGGCGTTTTCCGCGCAGCGGAAAGCTGACGGAGTAACTGGTCGTCACCGCTCCACCCTATGCTCTCTTCCCCGATACGCTGGTTGTGATGGACAATGTACATGGGAACTTCGGCGAAATCACAGACTTCTCCCCAATAATTCGTGATTCTTCCGAATGAATTGATTGCGCTGTCGTCTTCTGTATATGCATCCGGCGCGTTGACCACCGCAAAATCGGCATAACCGCTTTTGATAAATGTGAGTGTGTCGGCGAATCCGGCAACAGAGCCGCTTTCGCCTCCCGACGGCGGGTCAACGCTCCCCGAGAAATCGTCCAGCATGATTCCCACGGGAATGCTGTTGTCGGTGAGCCGGATTGTATCGGCGGCGGTTTTAAAAAAGTTTTCGGTACTGTCGTAAAGCCAGTTTTCGTACCCGATTCCCGCCCCGAACTCCATATAACGGATAAAGCTCTCTTCGCCGCGCAAAGAATAGTAGTTATCAAGTATGATTCCGTCGCAATAGTATTTCAGTGTGAACTTATGTATTTCGGCGATTAGCGCGTTAATCGCTCCTGTTCCGGTTGTTTCGCTGTTGTACAGTGCGGTATTCATGTCAAATGTGAGATAGACGTTCAGCCCGTTTTCGCTCGCCGATTCGATAGCCGCCGACAGCAAATCCGGTTCATCCGATTTATTGATGTCGGTATTACAGAACATCGAGTCATCATCGGACATGGCAATAATCACCGTGTTCATACCGAGTGTCGCGATTTCTTTGAAAGTCTCGTCTGTGATTGCGCCATCCTCTTCTTCCGGGTTCGGGCGCAAAATCACACCCCGCATATTTCCGGGAAGATAGAATCGACTTTCATACGCATCCAAGTTTGTGAATGTTGATGAGTTATTTGAATCTTCGACAGCCATTTCTGTCGAATCCTCTGCGAAATTCGGCAAGTTTAAGCAGGATATGACAAATATTACCGACAGTATGATTGAGATTGTTTTTTTCATTTTTATAATTATGCCTTTCCGAGCCATAAAAGGCTCTGTAAAATCAGGCATTACTCCTTAAAATTTTACAGAATGGGTTTGAATGCGTCGATTTCCTTTTGAATTGCGTCTGTTACATGAACAGGACTGAATAACCAATTATAGCTGAAAAAAATGATTCCGCCGTAATTCGCGAGCTGACGTGCTTCCTCAATTTGTCTCAGCAGAATCCGGCTTTCGGTCACCCATTCTTCCGAGCCGTCTCCCGCCCACGTGTCTTCCGAGCCTACTTTATATACGGCAAGCCCGAATAACAGTTTAATCGGAGACCCGTTCAACAACTCCTGCCAGCGGTTGGTACACTCGGAGTAGGGTTGGTCTGAATTTTCAAACCCGTAATAAAACTGAGGTGCGATATAGTCGGCGTATCCGATGTTTTTGCACCATGATTCTATATCGGCGTAGAGTTGCTCCCGATTGTTTTCGATACTCCCCTGCGGGCTGATTCCGAATAAAGCGTTGGGGTTTCCTTGTTTCACGGAAATATATAAAGTTCTGACCATATTATTACAGTTGAACATTCTGAATCTGCTTAAATCTGTAAATGTCGATTTCCCGAACGCGCCGGCATCGAAAGCAGTTTCGGTTGTCGGGTAGAAATAATCATCAATATGAATTCCGTCGATGTCGTACTTCGCGGTTATTTCTGCCGCGCCGTTTCCGATTAAATAGACGACTTCCTCATAAGCGGGGTTGAGATACCAGTTATCACCGTGCTTGACGACAAATTTGCCTCGCTTGGATTTGTCGTGATACCATTCCCCTATAGGGAAATCTTCGGTGACTTTTGCAATGTCTGCATCGGGTTGAATTCTCATGGGATTGAGCCAGCCGTGAAACGATATTTGCCGCTCATGGGCTTCATCAAGCATGATTCTCAGCGGGTCAAAATCGGGTTCTTTTCCGATTGTTCCCGTCACATACTTTGACCACGGATAATAGTCGGAGTCGTACAAAGCGTCTCCGAAAGGTCGCAGATGAACATAAACGGTATTGATTCCCAATTCAAGACAGTTGTCCATCATTTCGGAAAAACTTTTCCTGAATTGTGATTCGGTTTTTTTTGTGAGAATCCCCGAAAGCTCAATATAGGAAATCCACACCCCTATAATTTCATCATGATTGAGTGCGCTGTATATAGAGGCGCGCGGCTTGTGAGAGGCGCCGCTTTCCAGGAGCGGAGTCTGTGACGCGTGTTCAAGTCCCGAGCCGACGGAATCCCCCCCCGTATTCTTTGAGGCGCAGGAGGCGAACACGAGATTGGTAATAATTAGCATAGAAATAAGCGTTTTAATGTTTTTCATAAAAGCAGTCCTGTATGAAATAGGTTAAGTTTCATGTGATTCTAACACTTTTTTTGAAGTTTGTCAATAAAATTTCATTAATTTCTAAAAAAGCCCTTGACAATTGTTACTAAGTCATAGTATAATCATAACATATAGGTATGATATTAGGAGAAGTGATAGATGGCGTTTACCCTTACCGAGAAAATCATTAACGCGCATATAGTTGGCGGGGAAACTGTTAAAGGCGGCGAAATCTCCCTTAAAATAGACCAGACCCTCACCCAAGACGCGACAGGAACAATGGCTTATCTGCAATTTGAAACAATGGGGGTTGACCGCGTTAAGACCGAGCGGTCGGTCGCTTATATTGACCACAATACCTTGCAATCGGGGTTTGAAAATGCGGACGACCATCGCTATATAGGCAGCGTGGCGAAAAAACACGGAATCTTTTTCTCCCGTCCGGGAAACGGAATCTGTCATCAAGTTCATCTTGAGCGATTCGGCAAACCCGGAAAAACTTTAATCGGCTCTGACTCACATACGCCGACTTGCGGCGGAATCGGGATGCTCGCAATCGGTGCGGGGGGGCTTGATGTAGCGGTCGCGATGGGCGGCGGCGCGTACCACATTACTTATCCGGAAGTTGTCGGGATTAAACTCACGGGAAAGTTGAACGACTGGGTTTCGGCTAAAGATATTATTTTAAAAGTCCTTAAAGAATTAAGCGTTAAGGGCGGTGTCGGAAAGGTTATGGAGTATTTCGGGGAAGGGGTTAAGACGCTCTCGGTTCCCGAACGCGCAACCGTTACGAATATGGGCGCGGAACTCGGCGCAACGACTTCGGTGTTTCCGTCTGACGAACTAACCAAGCAATTCTTGAAAGCGCAAGGCAGAATAAACGATTATGTCGAACTTTCTGCGGACGAAGGGGCGGAATATGACAGAATTCTTGAAATTGACCTGTCCGCGCTTGAACCGCTCGCGGCTTGTCCCCACAGTCCCGATAATATAAAGGCGGTTTCCGAGTTAAGCGGAAAAGCCGTGAATCAAGTCTGTATAGGCTCGTGCACCAACAGTTCATTGCAGGATTTGCTGAAAGTGGCGCATATTCTTAGCGGTAAAACGGTTCATGAAAACGTGGATTTGTCGATTGCACCCGGCTCAAAACAGGTGTTCAATATGTTAGCCGTTTCGGGTGCGCTCGGTGATTTGGTTGCTTCGGGCGCGAGAATTCTCGAATGTACCTGCGGGCCTTGTATCGGAATGGGACAGTCTCCGGTTTCCGCAGGGGTATCGCTCAGAACTTTTAATCGGAATTTCTTGGGGCGGTCGGGGACTAAGGATGCGGAAGTCTACCTCGTTTCACCGGAAACAGCGGCGGCATCCGCGATTGCAGGTGTCTTCACCGACCCGCGCAGTTCCGAAATAACGGGAAAAATGCCCGCTTATATCATGCCCGAAAAGTTTTTAATTAATGATAATATGATTGTTTTACCCGCTGATGAGAAAGAAGCGGCGGGAGTGGAAATTCTGCGAGGACCGAATATCAAGCCGTTCCCGTCGAATTCACGCTTGGCTGATAAAATTTCGGCGGAACTCGTCTTGAAAGTCGGCGATAATATTACCACTGACCACATCATGCCGGCGGGTGCGAAAATCTTGCCGTTGCGTTCCAATATTCCGGCGATTAGTGAATACTGTTTCACGGTGGTTGACGAGAATTTTCCGGCGAGGGCGAAAGCCGCGAAAGAAAAAGGCGGCGGAATCATCGTCGGCGGCGCGAATTACGGGCAGGGTTCTTCGAGGGAACACGCGGCTTTGGCTCCTGTATTCCTTGGTATTAAAGCAGTTGTTTGTAAGTCGTTCGCGAGGATTCACCGACAAAATCTTATTAATAACGGGATTATACCGTTGACTTTTATCCGCGAAAGCGATTATACCCGGCTTGAACAAGGTGATATGCTTGAATTCCCTTTCATAAAAAAGGAAATTGAGGACGGCAGTGAAGTGACGCTCAAGAACGGCGATAATGAAATCAAGTTGAACTGCGAGATTTCAAAGAGGGACAGAGATATGCTCATTGCAGGCGGATTGCTGAATATGTTTAAGTAATACAATGAAGGAGGTAGAAATGGCTAATAAAATAGAAACGGTACAAAGTATGACGGCGTGGGCCGAATTATACGAAGCGAAGAAATACGATGCGTTGGGGAAAGCCATTTATGCCACACTTGCTGCGGCAAACGGAACGACTCCCGAGCAGGAACGTGCGAATATTCTAAAACCGATGTGAGATGTCGAAAAGGAGTAACCGATAAAAAATGTCGAAAATTCAAATGAAAACGCCGCTCGTCGAAATGGACGGCGATGAAATGACCAGAATTATCTGGAAACTGATTAAAGACGAACTCATTTGTCCTTATATAGATTTAAAAAGTGCGTATTATGATTTGGGGCTTGAAAGCCGCGATTCCACCAACGACCAAATCACGGTTGATTCGGCGAATGCGACTAAGAAATACGGTGTAGCGGTCAAGTGCGCGACCATTACGCCCAACGCCCAAAGAATGACCGAGTATAAACTCAAAGAAATGTGGAAGTCCCCCAATGGGACGATACGGGCGATTTTAGACGGAACGGTGTTCCGTGCCCCGATTATTGTAAAAGGCGTTGAATCGTTGGTTCCCGGGTGGACGAAACCGCTCACAATTGCGCGTCACGCTTATGGCGATATGTACAGAAATGTTGAGGCGGTTGTTCCGGAAGGGGCAAAAGCGGAATTGGTGATTACCGGCAAAGACGGAACGGTTACCAAGCAGACGATTCATGAATTCAGCGGCTCCGGCGGGGTGGTTCAGGGGATTCACAATACCGACAAGAGCATAGAAAGTTTTGCGCGGTCGTGCTTTACATTCGCGCTTGACACCAAGCAGAACCTGACTTTCGCGACAAAAGATACCATTTCTAAAACATATGACCACCGATTTAAAGATATATTTGAAGAGATATACCGTAAAGAGTATCAATCGGCGTTTGAGGCGGCGGGAACCGAGTATTTCTATACGCTGATTGACGATGCCGCCGCGAGGGTCGTTCGGAATGACGGCGGGTACATTTGGGCGTGTAAGAACTATGACGGTGATGTGATGTCCGATTTGGTGGCTTCGGCATTCGGGAGCCTCGGCATGATGACCTCGGTTTTAGTCTCCCCCGACGGCGCGTATGAGTATGAAGCGGCGCACGGGACGGTGACGCGCCACTATTACAACCACCTGAAAGGGCAGGAAACCTCTACAAATTCGGTCGCGACGATTTTCGCGTGGACAGGGGCGTTGAAGAAACGCGGCGAACTGGATTCGCTGACGGCGCTTGTGACATTCGCCGAGAAACTCGAACAAGCGACGGTCGATACCATTGAAAGCGGCGTGATGACCGGGGATTTAGCCGCCATTTCGACACTTTCAACCAAGCGAAAGGTCAATACACAGGATTTTATTAAAGAAATTGCAAAACGGTTATGAACTCCGTTTGACAGCATGAATGTCAAAAACGTAATTTTAGGGCGACAGTCTGTTGATTCCGGTATAAGTCAATCTGCCGCGTCAACAGATATAATTAATAAATAATTTTAATTCAGGAGGGAATCTAATGAAACGCAAACTTTTAGCAGTGGTGACATTGCTCGCGATGATGTTGTCGATGTTCTCGGTCAATGTTTTCGCGGACCAATTACCCGACGACGAAGACGAAGAAGAAGGCCGTCTTGACCTAAGGTTGAGGTGTATCGGCGGTACTTGCGGCAGTGGTAACGGTTCGGTCGTTGACCGTGACTTCAAAGCGTATGACCACGGCGGACATACGATTATGATTGACGCGGGTATCCGTAAAGACGGGGATTTTATCCCGTTAGGCGATTCATCTTTACCCGGCAGCAACCAGAACGAAGTGGAAATTTACTGGACTGCAAGTGACACGACGACCGGCGGCGGCGGATTCACCGTATCGGCGAATCGCGGCGGAGCAACCAAAGGGCCGGCGAATGTTCTTACGACCGGCAGAGGCGCGGGGTTTGACGGTGTTCCTTTAGGTACGCACCCCCATATCGAAGAGGATTTATTTAAACGCCACTACGGCGGATTAAGCCCTTCGAGAAGCGCGCCGGGCACGGCATCTCCCGGTGTTGCGAAGTATAACAACACCGCGATTTCGATTCCGACTTATTTGGAAGGCGACCGGGAAACTTTTACTTTAAGCTTTGTCGCTTATTCCAACGGGCCTACCGCCCGTAAAGACGATGTGGCGCGACTGACAAGAACATTCCTTTTACAGTTGACCACCGGTAATCCGACCGTTGGCAATACCGTCACTTCTTACGGCGGCACCATCGGAAATCGCCGTACAGACTGGGCGAAACCGTCCGGCGAATTCCTGATTGCCAACCTTTACATTGACTCACATGACTTGTTTGACCATGAAGACGGCATTTTTATCCCCGGTAAAGACAGGGAAGAATGGATAGACTTATACCAGCAAATGAACGCAGGTAAACCCCTGAAGGGCAGGCGTATGTATAACGACGGCGCGAGAACCCGTCCCGACTTTATCGACCCGGGCATTATGCAGATTTATCCGGTAACATTACCCGGTAACTTTAACCGCCGCGGCAGAGGATTGAGCGGCGACGGTGACGACGAGGCGAGAGACGGCGCGGCAGGCGGCGGCGAAGTCGCTGCGTTTGTCGAAGTGTTTGACCATGAAGGTTACCGCCATGTTGCACAGGGGGCCGGCGCAAGAGTGAAAGGCGGTTGGTCTCGCGGTACCTTGATTTATGACCAAAAGACGTTTGAACTTTATGCGAGAAACGGCTATAATGATTATTACGGCGGCGGAAGACTCAACAGTTTCTACTTCCCGTTTTTCGGGCAGCAGAACGTGTTCGATAACCAGGAAACAACTAACGGGAACATGGTTCACCGTTACCGCAGATTCCGTCTCAGGAACGCCGGTAATACCAGAGACCGTTCGTACCTGAACGATGAATTAGGGCAGCACTTGGCTGAACAGACAGGTATGCCGGGCGGTGTTCAGCAAGACCAGATGTGCGTCATCTACCTGAACGGCGCTTATTACGGAATGTCATTCTTTAAAAGTCCGAGAACCGAAAATCACTATGACCGGATTTACGGCGGCAGAGAATCGGCGTTCCATACGCTCGGAACGACCGACGCTGCCTCCACCGGCTGCCAAAGCGGTAACCGCAGCTGCGGACGTGTTATCCCGAGTGCAGACGGGCGAGAAATTTCTTTCCACGGCGGTGTCACCGTTCAAAACTTTCACTGGCCCGACGGTGCCTCAGCACCGCAAACGCAAAACAACGACAAGGAATTAATTGCCGGTTTGGGCGCAGACCGGTATGTCGGAATACAACCGGTTGTCTGTACGGGCGGCTCTAACAGTTGTGCAAATGCCGGCAACGCCCTCAGAGCGGAAGAGTGTAAACAGTATTGGAGTTCCGGCGAGGATATGTGCGACGGTGTTCCCAACAAAGCCCCGCTCACCGGTTGGAAGAAAACACCGCATAAAAACGACTGCGAAATCACCAAACTCAGAGCGCAAGTCGGCGACAGCAGTGTTTCAAGCTGTTCCGATTGTGCGGCGGTTTGTGACTGGCTGATGTGCATCAATATCGCTACAGGCGGGCCGTACCTCAAAAAATCAGACGGTTCGTATGTAGCGGCGATGACTGCACCTCAAAATCAAACAGGAAAAAACAAAAACGCGCTGTTGTTAGACCCCATCGGTCTCACAGACCAATCCAGATGGGACGAATTCAATGAACGTGTTGATGTTGAGGCGTGGCTGCATTATTACGCAGTGCAACTGTATTGGGGCAACTGCGACTGGCCCGGAAACAACTTAGAATTGTGGCGTTACTGGCCCGATGCTGAGGAAATAGAAAAAATCAACAACGGTCTCATGCACCCGTATTTAGACGGAAGATGGCGTCCGATTACGTTTGACATGGACTTCGGTGCAGGATTCCTGGGGGACAGTAAAAACTCCATCTACATCGGTTCTTCAGCCGGTTATAACAGTATTCAGGCGGTGATTGACCGAAACGGCCCTGATTATAATCCCGGTGGACATTTCAACGCAGGCGTAGTCAACACATTTTTACTCCGCGCTATGCTGGGCGGTGACCCGGTTCCCGCTGTGATGGACGGAGCTACGGTGGTCAGACCCGCACAGCAAGCGGTGAACAAAGCCAACGCCATTCAAGCAGCGAACCGGCTCAGACTTGCGAACATCTGTTCGGATTTGATAGAGGGTGCGTTCAGACCCTCCAACGCGCAAACCATGTTTGATAAAATGGCATGGGTCATGGAAAATGAGCATAAAACCATGCTCGGTGCGAATTATGTCGGTGACGGGCACTGGGCGATTGTCGGAACCAAACTGCGGAGAATCGCCGAAATCGCACGCCCGATGATGCAGTTCGGCCGTGTGATGAACGATGACGCGGTTGACCCTTCCAACTTTAACAACCCCGCTAAAAACAAACCGTGGGGCATTTGGCCCAGATGGGGCATCAGCACTGACGCTGATGATAACAACCGTGAGGAAGATACCGTCGGTGCCAGCGACACCGCTAACGGTGTCAACAACTCCAAATCTGTTCTCAGGAACTTCCTGGGAGCCGGGGCGATTACTACGTATACGACAAATGAAGGTGCCGCACAGCGGAGAGGCGGCCGTGCAAACGAGACAGCAGGATTCCCGTCGTTTGTGGGCACCACGCTCGGACACAGTTGGGGCGGCAGAACCATGAATGTTTCGGTAACGGTTCCCAACGGCGCGAACGGTAACGCGAAACTCAATTCCCGCCCGATTGCAATTGAAGCACTTCCGTGGACGGGTATGGACGGTTCCACCCCCATTTATGACCCCCGCTCGGAAGGCAGAGGAACAGCCGTCACCGGTAAATACTGGCCCGGTTCTCCCATTCCGGTTACTGCCAATCCTTATCCCGGCTACAGAGCGGTATGGACGGGCGCGACCCCCGGAACAACCCCCTGTCATCTTAATACCCCTGAAAAGAATACTTGTATTGTTAATTCTGCCGCGAATATAACACTGAACTTTGAACTGTGCCCGAAATTCCTTGAAGAAGCGCAGTTGTCGATTGACGGAATCAAGTCATCGGCTTGGGCAAAAGGCGGAACCAACCAAAACGGTTGGATTGAAATTACAAACCGCAACGCGACAAAGAGTTATTCCACCAGAGGTTATTACCTTGCCGACGGCGGAAACAGCTTTAAATTCCAAATGCCTTCACTGATTATCAGAAACCAGCAGAGAGCTTATATCCCTACGGGCGGCAACACGGAGAAAGGCGCATTAAAAGCAAATGTCTTCCCGCATATTAACGAGGCTGATATGTTACCGTTCCTGAAACGCACCAAAACCGGATTTAATGTATCCGCGACCGAAAGGGTACGTCTGTCCGACGCGAAAGAGAACGAACTTTCACGCGTGGAAACCTCGTTCATGAATGCGACGCAATCGCAGCTCCGCGGCGCGGACGGTAAGTTCAGAATCCGCAACAGCGGTTCCGGCGGTATCAATTATGACGCACCTATCGAAAGACCGGGAATCGGTATGGGGTTCGGCGCGGCTGAAGCGCGTGCCCGCAGGGTAG
>Ga0082212_10005604_pt1 | contig 17063 bp, 10 predicted proteins | sample TergutNt197P3_FD_71548 | JGI IMG/M metagenome (GOLD analysis project Ga0082212, IMG submission 71548) | Neocapritermes taracua P3 segment gut microbial communities from Petit-Saut dam, French Guiana - Nt197 P3 | ecosystem: Host-associated > Arthropoda: Insects > Digestive system > Gut ... | reverse complement strand
ATGCGAGCAGACAAAAAATACAAAATTGCAGGTGAAACCATGTTTATCTATGCACCTTTGGCTCACCGGCTGGGACTGTTCGCCATCAAAACCGAACTCGAAGACTTGTGTTTTAAATACGAACATCCCGAAGACTCCCGCTTCATCAGCGATAAACTGATACAGTCGGAAGAATCCCGTCAGCGCCTGTTCAACAAATTTGCCAAGCCGGTACGTCTTCAACTGCAGAAACTCAATCTCGCCTATGAAATGAAAACACGCGTGAAATCATCTTATTCCATCTGGAACAAGATGAATGATAAAGGAATCCCTTTTGAAAATATTTATGATATTTTTGCGGTTCGGCTAATCTTTGATCCCGTTGACGAAGAAAATGAAAAAAAACTGTGCTGGGACATCTACTCGTTGATCACCAGCATCTACCATACACGCCCTGATCGCCTGCGCGACTGGGTAAACTTCCCCAAAGCCAACGGTTATCAGGCGCTTCACATGACCGTCATGGGTCCCGAGGGCCAGTGGATTGAAATTCAAATTCGCAGCAAACGCATGGACGAAATCGCCGAGCGGGGATTTGCCGCCCATTGGAAATACAAGGATCATACGACCGAGGATGATACCGAGTTGGACAAGTGGATGCGTACGATTACCGAGATACTGGAAAATCCGAATCCCAATTCGCTTGACTTTTTGGATACGATCAAATTAGACCTCTTTTCGTCCGAGATTTTCGTATTCACTCCCAAAGGCGAAATGAAAACATTGCCCAAAGGCGCTTCGGCGCTTGATTTTGCTTATACGCTTCACACGAATATCGGTAACAACTGTATCGGCGCCAAAGTGAATCACGGGCTGGTACCGCTGAGCCATAAACTGAAAAGCGGCGATCAGGTTGAGATACTGACCTCTAAAACGCAACGACCTAAAGTTGAATGGCTAAATTATGTGACTACGGGCAGAGCTAAATCAAAGATCGAAAACGCACTTCGACGCGAACGAAAAGAACTGGCCGGTTTTGGAAAAGAAAAAGTAAAGGAAGCTTTGACGAAAGCGTCGATCGAACCGACGCAATCCCACTGCGACAAACTTTCCATCTATTTCGGATTCTCTAAACGCGAAGATTTTTACTACGCAGTCGGAAAAGAGGAAGTGGCTTTGCCTGAAAACCTGCGCAAGACGTTGAAAGAGAACAGTTCCAACCTTATCATCAGCGGACTGGCCAAAATTTTCGGATTTGAGAAGAATCAACAGAACAAACCAAAAGCTCCGCTCCCCCATCAGGCGGATATTAAAACAATCGACCCGAAAAAAACCTACGAACTGGGCGAGGACGCCACGGGAAATCCCAATTACATTGTAGCCAGCTGTTGCAGACCCATTTCCGGCGACGACGTCTTTGGATTTTTAAACGATGATAATACGGTCATCGTCCATAAACACACTTGTCAAATCGGCACGCGCATAAGAGGCAGTTTTGGTAACCGTATCCTGTCGACTGTGTGGAGCAGCTATTCAAGTACGTCGTTCGAAGCGACGCTGAAAGTGATCGGAATCGATGCGATAGGCGTATTGACGAATATTTCAAATACCATCTCGGGCTTTAACGTCAATATCATACGCTTACAGATAGAAGTGAAAGACGGCGTTTTCGAAGGAAAAATCAACATGCAGGTGCATGATGTGGAAGATATTCAGAAAATGTGCCTCGCCCTCTCGAAAATAGAACAAATCATGACGGTTTCAAGGGTGGCGGACTAAATAATTAGGAATTAGGAATTAGGAATTAGGAATTAGGAATTAGGAATTAGGAATTAGGAATTAGGAAATTATCGCACAATCGGCGTAGCGTCTCGCTACGCCGCTGTACAAACAAACTCCCGCTACGCCGCTGTACAAGCAAGCCCCGCGCAACGCTTATCGCGAGCGCGGGGAGCCTTTATCGACTTCGTTCAGCGCGTCGCCCAACGATTTCAATTCGGTTCTTATATTTTTTAACCGTAATACCACATTTGCCTGTTTGATAGCGCTCTCCCTGTTGTTTTTTAGCTTTTTACGCACGCCGTCCAACGTAAGTCCGCTATCCCGGATGAAATGTTGTATCAGCCGGATATCCTGAATATCGCTCTCCTTATACAAACGAACACCCCGCTCGTTACGCGACGGTTTAATCACATCTTCAAACTCCCCCTCCCAATACCGTAATGTCGATTCCTGTTCGCCTAATTGAGCGGCAACCTCTTTAATTGAATAATACATTTTTTCCATTGTTGAATCAATCCAGCATCTGTCCGTAATTATTGGCAATCTGTATCAGCCGGTCGTATTCTTCAGGCGTCAGGTCCTGAAAGAAATATTTTTGCGGATTATCATGCCTCTTTTTATAAAACACTTCATAATGCAAATGGGGAGAGACCGACCGTCCTGTATTGCCTACCGTCGCGATCACTTCTCCACGCTGAACTTTCTGTCCCACGCGTACCTTATATTTATCAATATGACCGTATAAGGTCTGGTAGTCATATCCGTGATCAATGACGACACAGTTTCCGTATCCCTGCTTCCAGCTGGCCTGAATGACCGTTCCGTCGCCTGTCGCATAGATATCGGCGCCTCTGTCTGTTGAAAAATCCATGCCTGAATGAAACCTGCTGATGTGATAAAACGGATCTATACGCCACCCGTAACCGCCTGCCGTTCGTTTCAGGTCTTTATTTTTAACAGGCTGAATAGCGGGAACGCAACGTAATTTGTTTTCCAAATCTTTTCCCATTTCAATGAGTTCTTCCAGCGAATTGGACTGAATATAAAGCTGCTTTTTAAGCATATCCAACTTTTGGGTAGTCTCTACCAGCAAGTCGGAATTGGTAAGCCCCCTCAAATGTTCATACCGGTTTGCGCCCCCGAAACCCGATTTCCGAATGGACATCGGAATCGAATCCGCATTAAAAATGGCGCGATACAGATTTTCATCCCTTTGTATCAAATCTTCCAATACATTGTTGACCTGATCGAGTTCCATCCGCAACAAATCATAATGCGTCCGGAGCAGATTATTTTCTTTCCACAGCATGGCTTCCATCGGTGAATCGAACAAATAAATAAACCCAAAAAACGCAGAAATACCTATTGCTAATCCTACGCTCAGATTTTTTAAAACAACCATAAAACGCTCTTTTGCTGAAAGGTAAACCCGTTCATATTCAAGCGTTTTGGAATTATACCGATAGTATGTCTTCCGAGTTTTGAATAGTCCCATGTAATACTGTCTTCTTAATTTTTTTCTTCAATTTCACTGCAAAAATAATTATTTGAAGTACTTTTGCAAACTGTTTACAGATTATTAACATTATTATTTTCAAAAAAAGTATGCTTACAGCAAAAGAAATCCGCGATTCGTTTCTGCAGTTTTTTGCGTCCAAAGGTCATCAAATTGTCGCTTCCGCGCCGATGGTTATCAAAGGCGACCCGACGCTGATGTTCACCAACGCCGGTATGAATCAGTTCAAAGACGTCATCCTCGGCCATGCGACTGTCAGATATCCGCGCGTCGTCGATTCCCAAAAGTGCCTGCGCGTCAGCGGGAAACATAACGACCTCGAAGAGGTCGGTCACGATACCTATCATCATACGATGTTCGAAATGCTGGGTAACTGGTCGTTCGGCGACTATTTCAAGGAGGAAGCCATCGCCTGGACATGGGAATATTTAGTTGACACGCTGCACCTGCATCCCGACCGGCTTTATGCGACTGTCTTTGAGGGCAGCCCTCCGGAAAAACTCAACCGCGACGACGAGGCGGCCGGATTCTGGGAAAAATACCTGCCGAAAGACCATATCCTCGAAGGCGCTAAAAAAGATAATTTCTGGGAAATGGGCGATACAGGCCCCTGCGGACCTTGCTCGGAAGTGCACATCGACCTGCGTCCCGAAACGGAACGCGCTTCGCTGGCGGGCGCCGGATTAGTCAACAAAGACCACCCGCTTGTCATCGAAATATGGAATCTGGTATTCATGCAATACAACCGGAAAGCGGACGGTTCGCTGGAACCGCTTCCGAACAGGGTGATCGACACCGGCATGGGTTTCGAGCGCCTGTGCATGGCGTTGCAAGGTAAAATATCAAGTTACGATACGGACGTCTTTCAGCCCGTTATCCATGCCATCGCCACGATGACCGGCGCTCCGTATGGCGCCGACAAACAAAAAGATATCGCCATGCGCGTGATCGCAGACCATATCCGCACGATTGCCTTCTCGATTACCGACGGACAGCTGCCGTCGAACGCCAAAGCCGGCTATGTGATACGCCGTATCCTGCGCCGCGCCGTAAGGTACGGATACACTTTCCTCGGACGCAAAGAGGCGTTCATGTATCGATTATTACCTGCGCTCATCGATACGATGGGAACAGCCTATCCGGAACTGATTGCGCAACAGCATCTGATCGGTAAGGTGATGAAAGAGGAAGAAGATTCGTTTTTGCGTACGCTCGAAACAGGTATACGCCTGTTGGATAGAAAGATAGAAGAAGCAAAAGCTGCGGGTATATCCGTTATCAACGGCGTGGACGCTTTTGTATTGTACGACACCTACGGGTTCCCGCTTGACCTGACCGAGCTCATCGCCCGCGAAAACGGTATACGCGTCGACATCGAAACGTTTCAGACAGAAATGCAAAAGCAGAAAGACCGCGCCCGCAATGCCGCCGTCGTCGAAACAGGCGACTGGGTTATTCTCAAAGAGGGCGAAACGGAATTTGTCGGTTATGACAGCTATGAATGTGACGCGGAAATGCTTCGGTACCGTAAAATCAAACAAAAAAACAGGGAGCTGTACCAGATCGTATTGAATAAAAGTCCGTTCTATGCAGAGATGGGAGGACAGGTCGGCGACAGCGGCCGGTTGATCGCCTCCGACGGTGAAATAACGGAAATTTTAGATACAAAACGCGAAAATAACCTGCCGGTACATATCGCGGCCAGCCTGCCCGGAGACGTAACCGATGCGTTCACCGCTCAAATAAACAAGGAAATGCGTATGCGCTCGGAATGTAATCACTCGGCAACGCACCTGTTACACGAAGCTTTGCGCGAAGCGCTGGGCGCTCATGTCGAACAGAAAGGCTCGTTCGTGTCGCCCGAAGCGCTCCGTTTCGACTTTTCGCATTTCAGTAAGGTGACGGACGAAGAAATCCGAAAGGTAGAGATGGCAGTCAACCGCAAAATCCGCGAAAACATACCGCTCGGCGAATATCGGCGGATACCTCTGGCAGAAGCTAAAAAAATGGGCGCCATGGCCCTGTTTGGCGAAAAATACGGCGAAGAGGTACGCGTGATACGTTTTGGGACGTCAACCGAACTGTGCGGCGGCACGCATGCCGCTTCCACCGGCAGGATCGGCTCCATGTTTGTCGTCAGCGAAAGCTCCATTGCGGCCGGTATCCGCCGCATCGAAGCAGTGACAGCCGAAAACGCGGAAAAAATGATCTACCATGTTCAGGACCTGGTGCGTGAACTGCGGTTGATGTTTAACAATGTGCCAAACCTGTCGGCAACCATAAAAAAATCGATCGACGAAAATGCAGAGTTGAAAAAACAACTGGCTGATTACCTGAAAGAGAAAGTAGCTTCCATCAAAAAAATTATCCTGTCGCAGGCTGTTGAGCGGAACGGCATGAAGCTCCTGTCGTTTATTGGGAACGGCAATATGGAAGCGTTCAAGGACGTCGCATTTCAGATAAGAGGCGAATTTTCAAGCGATGAAAAAATGATGTTTGTTGCAGGTATCGAAGACATCGACAAATGCGGTCTGGTCGTCATGTTAAGCGATTCGCTCGTTGCCGACGGTTTCAATGCCGCCACACTCATCAGGGAAGGCGCAAAGCATATTCAGGGAGGCGGAGGCGGCCAGCCCCATTTCGCCACAGCGGGCGGTAAAAACAAAGACGGACTGAACGCGGCGATAGAAGCGATGCTTTTAAGAGTTTAGAGTTTAGAGATTAGAGATTAGAGTTTAGAGTTATTATTACAAATTACGTATGAAAAAGTTTTATATACTATTAATCATATTGTCGGCTGTTGTTCCGGTACAGTCGCAATCAGTCAAATGGTCGCCGGAAGACATCCGGCTGCTGACAAAAGACTGGGAGGGCGAACGTATGCCCGATGGCAGACCGAAAGTCTCCGATGCGCACCTTGAACGGTTACATCAGATTTCCATCGAAGAGGCGTATGAATTTCTGCGCGCAAAGGGTTATGAAAATCAATTTGAGAATTTTTCGGGTACGTACGAAAACAGTTGGGTCATCATCCATCCCGACCAGCCTATGATCGGACGGGTTTTGACGGCGCAATATATGCCTATGCGATTCGATTTTGACGATTACCTGCAGGAAGTCGGGAAAAAGCAGGGTATCAACCGTGTAAACAATAATTTGCCAGTCAGTTCGCTGAGTGAAGGCGATGTATATGTAGCCGATGCTTTCGGAAAAATCATTGATGGAACCCTGATGGGTGATGCGGTCGGCGGAACGGTTTTCAAGAACAGTAAACGCGGTGTTATCCTGAACGGGTCGGTAAGAAAACTTGACGCGTTGTATGAAATCGAGGGGTTTAACGGATGGATCAGAGGCTTTGACCCCTCGGCAATCAGCCATATGGTATGTGCATCGGTCAACGCGCCCATACGGATCGGACGGGTAACGGTATTACCGGGCGACGTGGTTATTGCGCGACGTTCAGGCGTGATCTTTATACCGCCTCAATTTGTTTCAGAGCTTGTTCTATCCGTTGAAATCGCTGCATTACGTAACGATTTTAACCTGCAGCGGCGTGAAGGAATAATCGATAACGCGACCGATTTCAGCGTATGGTTAAACCGGCAAGCCAATCTGCCGGCGACAAAAACAGAATTGGATGTGTATTTCGACCGGCAGACACAACAACGTGAAAATACGCAACCTGCCAGATCACAACGACAATAATCAGGAATAAATCAAATTAATACATATCATTATGAATACCGAAATTAAAAAGATTATCGAAAAAGAAAAGGCGGAAACAAAGCAAAACGCTCCGGTTGAAAGCGAAAACAGCCGCAGAGACTTCCTCAAAAAAGCCACCTGGGGCGGCGTCACATTAGGCGCCATGATGGGTGCTTCGATTGAGGATGCCATCGCTCACACCACACAGCATGTACAAAAAGCCTCTTCACCGTCGGAATTGAAAATCACCGACATGCGTTATGCAGGCAGAATCATCAAGATATATACCAACCAGGGCATATATGGTTTGGGCGAAGTACGCGACGGTGGCGATGTACGCTATGCGTTATTTCTGAAAAGCCGTATCCTTGGTCTGAATCCCTGCAATGTCGAAATGATTTTTAAAATCATCCGCCAGTTTGGTTATCACGGTCGTCAGGGAGGCGGCGTATGTGCCGTCGAAATGGCGCTTTGGGATTTGTGCGGCAAAGCCTACGGTGTTCCTGCCTGGCAATTGCTGGGCGGTCGATACCGCAACAAAGTACGCCTCTATGCCGATACACCCGACCGGGGCGGCGCCGACGAGATCGCCAAAGCGATCAAAAACAGGATAGAAGTACAGGGATTTACCTGGTTGAAGATGGACCTCGGTATTCATCTGATCGACAATTCAAAGAAAACCGGTCTCGTAAACAATAAATTCTGGAACGGTGCGGGCGGCCAGTATGATCTGAGAGAATACATGGGTTACGGTCAGCGTGAACATCCGTTTACGCAAGTACAGATAACCGATGCAGGACTGGAAGCTTTAGCCGAAGTGGTAGAAAAAGTACGCAATGTATGCGGTTATGAAATACCTTTAGCGTCAGACCATTTCGGACATTTCGACGTCAACAACTCCATCCGTCTGGGTAGGGCATTAGAAAAATACAGGCTGGCGTGGCTCGAAGACATGACGCAATGGTATCATTTCGATCAGATGAAAACCATTAAGGACGCGCTTGAAACGCCTATCTGCACCGGCGAAGATATCTTTGGACTTCGCGGTCCCGGCTTAGCGCTCGGGTTTAAAGACTTGATCGATTCGAAATGTGTAGATATCATTCATCCCGACCTGGCTACGTCTGGCGGACTGCTCGAAACAAAACGTATCGGCGACTATGCACAGGATGCCGGAATAGCCATGGCAATGCATATGGCAGGCACACCGGTTTGCCTGATGGCTAATGTGCACTGCGCGGCAGCGACCGAAAACTTCCTTTCGGTCGAGCATCATAACCCCGATACCCCATGGTGGGAATCGATGGTGAAAATGACCGGCCAACAGCCGATGATCGAAAAAGGGTTTGCCAACGTCCCGCTCGACGCGCCGGGACTGGGTATAGAATTGAACGATGAAGTAATAAAGGAGCGTCATCTTCCGCGCAATGACAAGTCATTCTTTGAACCAACCCCCGAATGGGACGAAAAACGTTCGCACGACAGGCTGTGGAGTTAATCAAAATCATGTATGAAAAATAACATTATTTACAAAATATTTCTCGGCTGTTCAGTCCCGTTACTCCTACTGTCGGTTGTCATGATTTTGAAAGGAAACATTGCCGCGACAGGCCCGTTTATCATCGGTCTGCTGATGTGCTGTGCGTTTGGCATCGGAGGCTTCAAAAGCACAAAACCGTTTGCATATACAGCCTGGATATTTACGGCAGTAGCCGCTTCTATGTTTTACCCGCAGTTTTTTACATCGTATGGTAACTTCGAATTAAAACGACTGATAACTCCCTTATTGCAAATCATCATGTTCGGAATGGGGTCTCAAATGAGTTTGAACGATTTCAAGGGAGTCATCAAAATGCCTAAAGGCGTGATTATAGGTGTTTTCATCCAGTTCACTTCCATGCCGCTCATCGCGTTTGCCATCTCGCGGATTTTTAATTTCCCGCCTGAAATAGCGGCAGGTATCATTCTGATCGGATGTGTTCCCAGCGGACTGGCTTCCAATGTAATGGTGTTTATCAGCCGCGGCAATCTTCCGCTGGCTGTCACGATTGCTGCCTGTTGTACGCTTTTGTCACCTTTTATTACGCCGTTATTAATGAAATTTTTAGCGGGACAGTTTATCGAAGTCAGCACGATGGCTATGATGCTTGATATCATGAACATGATTATCCTGCCGATTATTGCCGGATTCATTTTCAACCTGTTCTACAATACGAAAGATACCGGGAAAGCTATCGTCGCCCAAATCTGCGCCTATTTCGGCATCATCGTATTGACCAACTTAATCCCTTTGTTTATTCAAGACTCAGGTTTTGGTGCCATTGCCTGGGGCATAGTCAAATCTACATCCCTGTTTATTATCCTGCCGATGATCGGCGCATGGATACTGCGTGCTATGCTGAAAGGCGATCGGACATTAATTAAAAACGTGCTGTCGTCGTTTTCGATGGTCGGCATTGCGTTCATCATTACAATTATCACAGCAGCGGGGCGCGACAGTCTCCTTGCCGTAGGAGCGCTTCTCCTGTTCACAAGCCTGCTGCATAATCTCTCCGGATACACGTTAGCGTATGGCGTTGCGAAGTTATTCCGCATGTCGGAGCAGGACTGCCGTACGGTTGCCTTCGAATGTGGCATGCAAAACGGCGGATTAGCTTCAGGCCTGGCAAACGAGATGGGAAAAATTGCAACCGTCGGGTTGGCTCCCGCCGTTTTCGGTCCGCTTATGAACATTACAGGATCTGTCTTAGCCAGCTGGTGGCGGGGACGGCCGCCAAAAGATAGTGACCGTTAATCATTAAAAATTTTCGTATGATCAATTTAAATCGAAGGAATTTCATCAGAGCCTCATTATTAGGCGGTATAGCTGCCGCATCCATACCGTCATACGCCATGAAGGTATTGGCTGAGCAAACAAAAGTAACTGTGGATGCCAATTCGCGGGTTTCACTCGTCACCGGAACCGATCGCGCCGATATGGCATTTCGTGCATTACAACCTTTTTCAAAACAAATAGCGCAAGCCATCGGAAACAGGCGCGTTATTGTGAAACCCAATGTGGTTACCCCACGCAAACCGTTAAGCGCCATTCACAAAGATACGATTGAAGGTGTTTTGGAATTTTACAAGTCTATCAACAAACTGAAAAATGTCACGATTGCCGAATCAATCGCCGACGGTCCTGCAATGCCGGGTTTTGAACAGATGGGATATATTCCGGTTGCCGCAAAATATAAGGTAAAACTGATTGATTTGGATGAAACGACACCACAGATACTTTATGTGGTAGATGAATTGAGTATTCACCCGAAACCGGTGAGGATGTCATCGTTGATGACGGATCGCAATAATTATGTCATGTCGGTCGCCCGTATGAAGACGCATGACCGTATTCTGGCCACCCTGACGCTCAAGAATGTAGTGGTAGGCGCTCCGATCAAAGACCCCAGTTGGGGTATGGGTAAAGACCGTAAACCCGGCGCCAGAACCGACAAGCAAATTGTACACGGTAACGGATTCAGGGCTATCAACTATAACCTGTTCTCGCTTGCCTACTCCATACGACCCGACCTGGCATTTATCGATGGCTATGAAGGGATGGAAGGCGACGGGCCAAACGACGGAAACCCTGTTGATCACAAAATAGGTATTGCCGGTTTGGACTGGGTAGCCGTTGACCGCATCGGCGTTGAACTGATGGGTATCGACCCTTCCAGGTTAGGGTATTTGAATTTCTGCGCCAGCGCCGGAATGGGTCAGTATGACATCAGCAAGATTGATGTTATCGGCGAAAAAGTAGCCGATCATATTAGAAACTATAAACTGTCAAGAAATATTGACAAGCAACTACAATGGATGATCCCATTGAGAGAAAGAGGCGAGTCGTTATATTAATAATAAAAAAATAAACAGTAATCTTATGGTCAAGTTTAATCGGAGGGATTTTATCAGAACCTCATTATTGGGCGGTGTTGCCGCCGCATCCATACCATCATTCGCCATGAAGGTATTGAACGAACAAACCAGAGTAACCGTGGATGCCAGTTCGCGGGTATCGCTTGCCACCGGCGCCAATCGGGCAGAGATGGCTTTCCGCGCCTTACAGCCTTTCTCGAAAGAAATCGCGCAAGCCGTTGGAAACAAGCGTATCATTGTCAAACCCAACATGGTCACCTCGACCATACAGTTAAGCGCCATTCACAAAGACACGATTGAAGGAATCCTGGAATTTTACAAGTCAATCAACAAACTGAAAAATGTGATAGTTGCCGAATCAGTTGCAGACGGACCGACGATGGGAGCATACGACAACTATGGATATATTCCCGTTGCCGAAAAATACAAGGTGAAATTGATTGATTTGGACGAAACGCCGCCACAGTTGGTTTATGTAATGGACGAACTGGATTTACGTCCAAAACCCGTAAGGATGTCTTCGTTTATGATGGATCGCAATAACTATGTCATGTCGGTCGCCCGCATGAAAACGCATGACCGTGTTGGCGCTACCTTATCGCTGAAAAATGTAGTAGTAGGCGCACCCATTAAAGACCCCGGCTATGGTTGGGGATCCAACCGACGACAAGGCGCCCGTTCGGACAAAGCGATTGTACACGGAAGCGGATTCAGGGGCATCAATTATAACCTGTTTTCGCTTGCGTTCACGATTCGTCCCGACTTCGCATTCATTGACGGCTTTGAAGGGATGGAAGGCGACGGACCGAATAGCGGCGACCCGGTTGATCACAGGATATGCGTCGCCGGATTCGACTGGCTCGCTGTCGACCGTGTTGGCCTGGAACTGATGGGTTTCGATCCCGCCAAAATCGGGTATCTCACTTTCTGTGCCGAAGCGGGAATGGGTCAATACGACATTAGCAAAATTGAAATTACCGGCGAAAAACTGTCCGATTATATCAGAAACTATAAACCGTCAAGAAATACAGACAAGCAACTGCAATGGATGACCCCCATTAAAGAAAGGGGTGAATCGCTTTATTAGTTTATTTAAATCTCTTTTACCGGTATCCCCAATAAGAAACCGAGTTTTTTGATTTTTCCGGCGAGATGTCCTACACCGATAGCACAATGGTGGGAGGGTCCTGCCTTCGACCATTGTTCGATGTATTGTTTCGCTGAAACGGCAAATTTGTAGCGGCTGTTGGTGTTGCCAATCTGCATGGTGGGGCCGGATACCGATTCGCCTTCGGCGACAAGCAGCGAGAAGCCCTCTTTTCCTTCTACCACTGAAAGTATCGTTACAGGCCCGTGTTTCACCGACATCTGAATGGATAATCCTTTGCCCGGCTTCCCGTGATAGACGGGAAGCGGCACAAGTTTGACGCGGTCTTCCGCCATGTTGAAGTGTGCCGGTCCGTCATGTCCCAACAAGATCACATCGTCGATGAAATCCATGGCATAAAATTCCGAGAACGAACCGCCGGCGCCAAACAGCGCAAGTATCTTCATTGCCTGCAGGTTTTTCACCTCACATTCGCCCGCTACCGGCACACCTTTGCCCGTCAGCAAGGTGTTACCGGCAATTATCGAAGTAACGATATTTTCATAGTCATTACCGCCGGTTCCTTCATAGTAATATGCCATGGCGTCAATCTTGCGGGCGGCTACCAGTCTGTCCAAGGCGACCGATGTCCGGGCGGCGCGTCGTATTTCCGCCTCTTCACATTCGGAAATCACATCAAAAGACTGTCTGAACTCGTCAATCTTTCGATCTGTATCTGTTGAGGTGACGTTATCGCGCAACGCTTTCAACTCGCACATTTCCATCATCTCGATATGGGTACCGAAAGTTGCGGCAAACGATGTCAAGTTCGTATATACATCCAGCATACCGCCGTAATAATGCCCTAATATACCCAGACGGCTTTGATTCAACTTCCATTTGACGGTAGCAGCCTCTACCCACTGGCCTATCTCCCGCCAGACTTCTTCGTTGGCAAGATAACCGGTGATGATTTCATATTGAATATCGGCACGGTTGAACACGCAGGCGATCTCCGGTATCGAACAGGCCTGACAGTGTGCCAGCCACTCGCCGGTCATATCGCCACGGTCAGTCATGCTGTTGAGCTTTTCGTAATCGATGGTGGCAACCGGTTGTATGTTTAGAAGGATCACCGGTACGTTCAATTGCTGTGCGACAGGCAAGACCGTCGACGACAGGGCATAGGTCGATATGTATAGAAATACTATATCCACCTGCTCACTTTTCAAATAAGCAGCCGCCTGCCGCGCCTTTTCAGGGCTGTCGACCATGCCTGCGTCAACGACTGTCGCCTGCATGTCTTCAATCCGCGTCTTTATCTGATGAAGATACCCTTCCAGACGCGACAGTAAACCGTCAAACTGGGGCCAATACGTATCCAGCCCAATTCCAAATAATCCTGCTTTCATATTTATTCATTTGTAATTAATTGAAACTCTTCCATCAATCCGTAATCAATCATCTGATAGGCTGCACCGGGAATCTGTTCGTTAATGTTTTTCCAGTTCCATGGCGACGCCAGACCCGGAGCAGGATTTCTGTAATGTGGTCCCAACAGGTTTTTATGACTGCCAATGACATGTACGTCTATCCGGTTTTTTCCTGTTTTCAGACAGGCAGTGATGTCCAGTCTGTACGGGTCGAATCCAATCATCCCGGCTTTTACGCCGTTCACATATACTTCGGCGACAGTGCCTGTCCATTTTCCTAACGCTACGACATAGTTGCCTGAAATTTCGGGCAACTCATAGGTCTTGCCGTATTGAAAGTCATACGAATAAAACGGCTGTTTCTGATCTTTCCAGCTGCCTAACGTGAAAATGCTTACAGGTGCGCTGATGCTCCAGCCTTTTTCCTCCGGTACAACCGCAAAATTACCGAGGATATATACAGGTTCTATCTCTGCATAAATACGCATGGGTGCAATACTTAATTCGACCGTGTTCACGCCTTTTTTTACGCTTCCCCCGATCGCATATACGCCAAACGATTTATCGAGCCACCACTTTCCGGGAACGGGTTGAAACCCTGCTCCATTCACTTTCACCGTAAACAGTTCAGGGCGTTCCGTCACTAACTGTATGCCGGAGTAATCAAAATCATCGTTGACCGTAAAATAGTACTTTGCCGTAAAACCGCCGTCGGTATAATGATCGCGGTCGATGATGTTGCGTTTATACTGTACCGATGTGTTCCAGGGGTTTCCGTTGACAAAGCCATGTTCTCTAAAGGCGATATCTGCCGCGTTCGAGAAATAGACGTTCTTATGTGTCTGACCCTTAACGGTTACATCGCAAAAATCGACAGTCAGCGCATTATCTCTCACTCGCGAAACCGTTGTCTCGCCTATTGCAGCGACAATTTTTCCGACATTCGTTTCGGTTTTGACGGGATATTTTTTTGTAGACTGATAGGAGCTGAACAAAAGCAGGCTACCTGCCGGTTCCAATCTGAAACTTGCCGACAGCAGTCCGTTTTCCCTTTTGGATGGATAGGCGAATATTTCACCGCTCATCGCATCCATCGCCAATAAAGTCTTACCTTTTACGGCAATGCTTCCTGTGGATGCCTCGTCCATCGACGAATTGACGATCAGGACAAGTTCGCCGTCTGCATATTTGCGGCGCTGATGAAACAGGTTTCCACCGCTAAAACCAATTTTAAAATCTTTGGCAGTGAAATATTTATCCATGATATTTTTGTTTAATTCCGTCTCCCTGATAATCGCTTCATTTTTCATGAACGAAGCCAGATCATCATCCGAAGCGCCATCAATCAGGTTTGGTTCCGCAAAACAGATCAAACGTCCGCCCTGTTCCACAAACTGACAGAGCAAATCAAAAGTAGGCTTGTTAAAAGTCTCGCTCAACGGCGGAACGACAACCGTCGAATAAACGGCTTTTCCTATTATGAACTTACCGTTCCCGACACGTCCCTGGTCTTTGATGATATTTTCCGACCCTAAATCATATTCAACCTGATTCTTTTCCAGCGTGGTTACAAAATTTTGAAAATTTCTTCCAATCTGTATCAGCGCCGGATTACTTCGTGTATGCGAATAATAACTCCACAAGGTTGCATTCGGTTCAAGAACCAGGATGTCGTTTTGCTGTGAACCTTTACTCATCACCAATGATAAGCGTCCGAAATAATCATTCATCACCTTGTAATTGCCGTACCAGGGTGAAACGGAAGTGAAAACAGGCGGATAGTCATATTTTCGCGCGCCGGTCAAGGTTTGATGCGCAAGATGCTGGTTCATGAAATTCACGCCAAGCACATATTCCCAGTCGCCCAGCCGTTTGAAATCTTTGAATGTTACATCCCATCCACCGCCGCCATATGTTTCGCTAAGTGTACGTGCATATCCCATCTGGTTCGCCACGCTGCGCAACTCTTTCACCGAACGGACATTACCGAACTGCGCCCCCGGCGACTGTTCGTCAAACTGATTAAACAGCATATCGATGGCGGGCGTCTGATGCCATGCGTACATCGCCATGTTATCCGGTCCGTCGTTCATCTGCGGCCAGCCATGCTCCCAGTAGTGACCCGTCCATTGCAGGTTATTCGCTTCGGTATAATCAAACCATCGTTTTGCCCAACGGTCGATAAACAGTTGCAACAGCGTCTCCATATAGTTATGACGCACTTTTTTCCACGCGCCCGTCTCTTCGCTTAATAGCGGGATTAAAGGCTTCAGATCATACCCCCATTGTTTTTGAAATACTTCAAACAGGTCGGGCGTCCAGCGAAAACCGCCTGAAGTAACGATGTTTGGCTCGTCGGTGAAAATGCCGGGAATGGCTTTGCCAAACTCCTGTTTCAGCGTTCTTTCGTATCCTTTCATTGTCAGTTCGATGAACTTTTCCGTTACCCCCGAAACAAGCAAATCCACATACGAATAGCCTCCATGCCAGTCGTCTTTCCTGTAAAATGTTTTCTTATAAAGGTAATACTCGCCCGGTACGCCTTTGTAATTATTCACGCTGGAAGTGATGTCTTTCCATGATTCGCCGTTTTTGACTAAGCAGATAAAATAATCTTCCGTATTGTCGGGAAGGACTTCTTTCTTTTCCAATCGCAGACCTTGCCCCTGATTATACGATTCGGGCATTTCCTGCGGGACATGTCCTCCCGCGAAACCGCTCGGATACGAGTTTTCATCATAAATCCAGATGTTCATGTCCAGCTTTTCCGCCTCATCCAGCGCGACCCGCCATAAGCGGAACCAGTCATCCGAAAGGTACGGCGTCATAAGCCCCGGCCGCGGATGCACGAAAGCCTGCTTCACGCCCTGACCGGCTAAATCCTGAAGCGTACCGCGAATCTGCTCTTCCGTCAGCAGATCATTCCACACCCAGAGCGGCGCGGAAGCGTAATCCCGCCCCGGGCCTTTCTCGAAAGTTTCCCGCACTTCCGCGACCGTCGGGTCCGTCAGCGGGTTCAGTTTCGACATTTGCGCGAAAAGATTTCCGGAAAAAAGCACCAGAAAAACACAAAAAACCGCGGATTTTATAAAGATTTTCATAAGAATTCCTCTCTGTCAAAAAGTTCATGGGGAGAATGGGGGCACAGACTGAATAAATAGAGTATACCCGCCGGGAGAGGGCGTGTCAAGAAAGGGATGAGGGATGAGGGGTCAGGGGTCAGGAATTCAAATTTTTTGAAAATATTATTCCGTAATTTTTATCGCGGGAGCAAAAATTCACGGAAATCTTCCTGACCCCTGACCCCTAATTCCTGATCCCTGCGACTCTCGTCTCCAAAAACTTCTTAATCGGTTTCCCACCGACCAGCGTGGACTGAGAATCCGTCACCCATGCCTGTGCCTCCAGCACTCCGGCGGTAATCGCCGTCACCGGCACCTGATACGTAAGGATTTCTCCGGGAAGAAGTTCCGCGACAGACGAAAAACTTAAAACTTCCGCGTGTTCTTCCTCCACGGTGACATTTTCGGGCATTTTTATCTGGGATTTCAGGCATTCCAGCGTGTCGGCGGGGAACACCAGGAATAAACCCACTTTCGAAACCGGCTCGGCGGAAGTATTTTTTATGGAAACCTCATACGAAAAC
>Ga0082212_10005603_pt1 | contig 17063 bp, 21 predicted proteins | sample TergutNt197P3_FD_71548 | JGI IMG/M metagenome (GOLD analysis project Ga0082212, IMG submission 71548) | Neocapritermes taracua P3 segment gut microbial communities from Petit-Saut dam, French Guiana - Nt197 P3 | ecosystem: Host-associated > Arthropoda: Insects > Digestive system > Gut ... | reverse complement strand
GAGAACGTACAGAGGGAAGATTTGAATGCGATTGAGACGGCGACAGCATATGTGAAGCTGAAGAATCAGTTCAATTTGACGGCGGGGGAAATTGCGGCGAGGGTGGGCAAGAGTGAGTCGGCGGTGATAAACACGATGCGACTTCTGAGTTTGCCAGAGGATGTGAAGAAAGTTATGGTGGAAAAGGGGTTGAGCGAAGGACAAATGAGGCCCTTGATAAAGGCTGATCCAGAGGTGATCGAGAAGGTGCTACAACGGATTGTGGCGGAAGATTGGAGTGCGCGTAAGGTTGAGCAATATATGGTGACGGTGAAAAAAGCTGGTGCGAGGACGTCTGTGCCTAAGGCTGATGGATATGAGGCGCAGGCGCGAGATTTGAGCGGGAAACTGGGGATGAAAGCTAAGATTCGGGTGAGTGCGCGGGGGACTGGAGACTTGATTGTAAAATTTAAAAATGAGGAGGAGTTAAATAAGCTATGTTCGATATTGGCAAGGTGAAAAAGAAGATGGGGGATACGGTGGAGAGGTTCAAGGGGGAAATGAACAAGGTGAGGACGGGGCGGGCACATCCGGATATGCTGACGAGCGTTAAGGTAGAGGTGTATGGCCAGTTTATGCCGCTGAATCAGGTGGCTAATGTTGTGGTGGCGGACGGGACGATGTTGACGGTGACGCCGTTTGATCCGACAAATATTGCGAAGATTTCAGAGGCGATTCGAGCGGATCAAGCCTTGGGATTGAACCCGGCGGATGATGGGCGGATAGTTCGGGTGCCGATACCGGCGTTGACGGAAGAAAGGCGCCGAGAGATTGTGAAAAATGCTAGCGCAAAGGTGGAAGAGGCAAAGATTGGGGTCCGCAATGCGCGGGAGGATGGGCGCAAAGAGATTAAGAGTTTGGAATTGGCTGAGGATGCGAAAAAGCGAGCAGAGAAAGAGATTGACGATTTGACCAGAGACTTTACAGGACAGATCGAAGATCTGTTCAAGACTAAAGAAGCGGAGATAATGAAGATTTAGAAGAAGCGGATGGCGTTGAAGGGGTAGAGGCGGAGGGAGGCGGGGCCGATGATGCGACAAAGCGGAACGGTGCCGAGGCCATTACGAGAGTCATAGGAATGGGAGCCTTCGCGGTTGTCACCGGAGACGAAGACTTCACCTTCGGGGACAATAATATCGATTTCGCCAGAAGTGTAAGCTTTGGGACCGTCGGTACTGGAGACACGAGTGGCATTGTCGGGGTTGAAGCCGCCTGGGTGTTCGTCGTTGAATACCGTTAAGGTGCCGTTTTTGACCTGAACGCGCTCATCAGCGAAGGCGATGACGCGCTTGATGACGTATTGATCCTTGATACCGGGGGTGGGTCCGCAGGTGAGAATGTGGCTGTTGCCACCGTTGGCGAAGACGATAATTTGGCCACGTTCGGGCGTATATTCTTTGCCCATGAGGTGGGAGGAAGTGACGGCGAAACGATTGACAATGATACGATCGCCTGGTTCAAGGGTGCTCTCCATACTGGAACCGATAACGTTGTAGCTGCGGAAGACGAAGGCGTTCAAGATGATGGTGCCGACGATAACAGCGGCAACGAAGGCGATGAGGCTAAAAGAATCCTTGAGGAAGGGGTGTTTTTGGAAAAAGGATGGTCGTCGTCTGTCCATGGGGTTTGATTATATACTAAGCTTAGGGTTTTTGGTATACTGAAAGGCATATCATGAGTGAGTTTGTCGGTATTAGAAAAGGAAGAAATGTACTAAGCGTGGTCTTGCATGTGGTTTTGAATTTGCTGTTGGCGGTGGGTTCGACGGTGGTGACTTTGGTGAGTGGCTCGTGGATTTTGGGCGTGCTGCTTGTAGTTTTGTCTAAGTGGCGGGTGGTGGCGGTGCAGCCGAGATATTGGTGGCCGAATATTAAAGCGAACTTGGTGGATTTTATTGTGGGGACGAGCTTGGTGTTGCTGGTTTACTATGCGGGGGCAGAGCTGAATTTAGCGCATGTGGTGCTGACGGTGATTTATGCAATTTGGCTGGTGCTGATAAAGCCGAGAAGTAGCGAATTTATGACTGAAATACAAGCGATGACAGCGATTTTCTTTGGGATGGGGGCAGCGGTGCTAGTAGGAGCAAGTTTGGATTCGTTGGTATTGGTGATACTGAGTTTTATCATTGGATACGGAGCGAGCAGGCATGTGTTGGTGCAGAGTGAAGATCATGACTTCTCGTTGATAGCTTTTGCTTTTGGTTTAGTATTAGCGGAGGTAAGCTTTGTGCTGTATCACTGGTTGATTATGTATAGCTTTGGGGATACGGGGATGGTGGTGTCGCAGATAGCGATAGTGGGGCTGTTGCTGGCTCTGGTGCTGGGTAAGGGATACAAGTCGGCGCTGAGACATGACGGCAGGATACGGGCGATGGATGTGACGATGCCGGCGGTTTCTTCAGTTATTATTGTGGTTTTAATGGTATTGTATTTCTCAAGACCGATTTTTAACGTATAAGTAGGAGGAAAATGGAAGAACAAAAAGTGGGCAGTGGGGAGACGTTGGTATTTAATGGTTTTGATAAGTCTGAGCCGAGGAAGGAAAAAAGCAGCGGTGGTGTGGGGCTGAAAATTGCGACTTTGGTGATAGCGAGCGTGGCATTGCTGTTGAGCGTTGGGAGCGCAACTATGTCAGCATTCATGCTGATAAATGGTTATGGTGAAAAGAGGATCGTATCTAGCAGTTCAGAGGGTTATTATAATGGCGGATCGTTGGAATTCGAAGAGACGACGATTGCAAATGTGGCGGGCAAGGTGTCGCCAGCGGTGGTGTCGATCTTGACGGAGACACAAGTGCGGAGTTATTTTGGACAAAATCAAACAGGCAGTGGTGCAGGTACGGGAATGATTGTGAGTAGTGACGGGTATGTGCTAACGAATGGCCACGTGGTTGATGGGGCAGTTGCGGTGACGATAGTGACAGACGAGGGGGATACTTATGAGAAGGTTGAGGTGGTGGGGGTGGATCCGCTCAACGATGTGGCGTATTTGAAGATTCCGGGCGTATCGGATTTGCCGACGGTGACCTTGGGAGACAGCAAAGCGATTGCGGTAGGTATGCCGGTACTAGCTATTGGGAATGCGCTGGGGGTGTATCAGAATTCGATAACACAAGGGATTGTGAGCGGGACGGGGAGGAGTGTGACGGCGACTGATGGTTCAGGCTCAAGATCGGAGAATTTGACGGATATGATTCAGACGGATGCGGCGATTAATCCGGGGAATTCTGGGGGGCCGTTAATGAACGCGGCGGGGGAGGTGATAGGTATAAATACGGCAGTCTCAACAAGCGCGCAGGGGTTGGGGTTTGCGATTCCGATCTCTTCGGTTAAGGGAATGCTGAAGAATATTATGGAGCGGGGGGTTGCTGAGCGAGCGTATTTGGGCGTGAATTATTTGACGATTACGGCGGACGTTGCGAAGGAGTATGGATTGTCGATGAAGCGAGGAGCGTATATTTATAATAACAATAATAGTGGGGGCTCTGGAGCAGTGGTAAAGGGTGGACCGGCGGATAAGGCGGGGGTGAAAGACGGTGATATCGTTTTGAAGGTTGGCGGGGTGGACGTGGGAGCGCGGGGGTCTATATTGTCGCTAGTGGGGGAATATATAGTGGGGGACACGGTTGAGTTAACGATTCTAAGAGGCGGTAGCGAGATTGAGTTAGCGGTGACTTTGGGGGCTTACACGGGGAATTAGTCCTTGTGTTCGGGGGGCAAGGCGGTAGCGATTTTGAGTTCGTTTAGGTAAGAGTAAAACTTGTGACGTAGGGGGTGTGGGATTTGACGGTGAAGTTATGTTTTTGAGCGTAAGTAGTGATGGTTGAAAGCTGTGAAGGGTCGTGTTCGAGGATGATGATGCCGTTTTGATTTAGGTGTGGCGAGGCTTCTCGGATAAGGCGTTTGATGATGGCGAGGCCGTGATCGGGAGCGTAGAGGGCCTTGGCGGGTTCGTGGGCGAGAGTGTAGTGGTCGAGCCAAGGCCAAGTTTTGTCGACATAGGGGAGGTTGGCGCAGATGAGATCGAATTTTTGATTTTTCAAGGTGAGACCTTGTTGCAAGGTCTCACCTTGAAATAGGTTGGACTCTTGGAAGGTGATTTTGTGGCCCCAGGCGAGTTGTTCCCAATTCCTGCGAGCGATTTTCAGAGCTGCAGGAGAAATATCGGTGGCAGTTATTTCTGTGTTTGGTATTTCTAGCGCGAGAGTGATGGCTATGCAGCCGGAGCCAGTGCCGAGATCAAGGGTTTTGGCTGGATTCTGCAACTGCGCGCAAAATGACGAAGCGAGTGTGACGACGTCTTCGGTTTCGGGACGGGGGATGAGGACGTCGGGGGTGACTGTGAATTTGCGTCCGTAAAAATAGGCAAAACCTTCGATATAGGCGAGAGGTTTGCCAGTTTGGTTGATGATGGCTTGTGTCTGATTAGGCGTTAAGGGAGCGTTCATGGTTTTGGAGGGCGATGATGAGGTCGTCGATGTCGCCGTTCATGGCGGCGGGGAGATTGCTGCGGTTGAAGTGGATGCGGTGGTCGGTGATGCGGTCTTGGGGGAAATTGTAGGTGCGGATTTTTTCGCTGCGGTCACCGGTGCCGATGAGGGATTTGCGTTCTTGCGAAGCTTTGGCGAGTTCTTCTTCGAGTTGTCTTTCAAGTAACCTGGAACGAAGGATAGTCATGGCGCGTTCGCGGTTTTGGAGCTGGCTGCGTTCGTCTTGCATAGCGACGACTACCCCGGTGGGAAGATGAGTGATGCGGACAGCGGAATCGGTGGTATTGACGGACTGACCGCCATGGCCGCCGGCGCGGTAAATGTCGATTTTGAGGTCTTCTGGTTTGATCTCGAGGTCTTTCTCTTCGGCTTCAGGAAGGACGGCTACGGTGACAGTGCTGGTATGGACGCGGCCTTGGCTTTCGGTGACGGGGATGCGTTGGACGCGGTGGACGCCGCCTTCGAATTTGAGCTGGGCGTAAGGCTGGTCGCCAGTGACGCGGAAGACGACTTCTTTGGAACCGCCAGCGTCATTGGTGTTTTCGGATTGAAGCTGCGTTTTCAAGTTGTGAGTTTCGGCGTAGCGGAGATACATGCGGTGAAGTTCAGCAGCGAAAAGACTAGCTTCGTCACCACCGGCACCGGCACGGATTTCGATTATAGCTGGTTTGTCGTCGTTTGGATCTTTGGGAGTTAAGAGTTCTGCAAGCTTGTCGTTGATAGTTTTAAGTTCGGTTTCTAGTTCGGTTTTTAGGGATTCAAGTTCAGGGTCAGCACTTGAGGCTTCGAGGTCGATTTGGAGTCGTTCACGCTGTTTGCCGAGATCGATTAATTCGGTAAGTTCAGTGAAGCGGCGATTTTTGGCTTGGAACTCTGGGTCGGAGTAAGCGTTTGGCTCACTGAGAAATAGTTCTAAGTCTGCATGTTCGGACTGGAGAGTTGGCAGATCTAATTCGATTTCGTTCATAAGTGTATTTTATCTTTGACTGCATTAAAGTTGAAATTACGATTGCTCGGATAAGCAAACGGGCTTGCTTATCGCTCGCAATCTTATTTTATCACAGAGTGTGAGAATTAGAGAGTGATGACGGTAGGCCTAACTCAATTTTGTGCGTCATGAAGGTGTTTGTTTCCAAGTGCCGTAACCTTCGGTGGTTTTGAAGTGAATGACACAATGTTCTGCCTCGCTTTGTTTTACATTAAAATAGGTTGCTATATCCACGAAAACCATCATGGCTTTACGATTAGTTTCGTCTTCATCACGTTCGCCTGTTAGGTGTGTTGCCTCGTGCAAAATTACACCCCATGACCAACATTGAGCGTCGTTGAGGTGCTTGCGATCGCTTTTGAGCCAACTGTAAAAACCATTACAAACGTTCCATCTGAGAACAGATGTGCCACCCCCAATTTGGGCGTAGCCGGCGTAGCGTTTAGGTGAGTGAAGTTCACCAATTGGAGTACCAGTGAGCGGTTCGCATATGACATGGACGTTATTATGTCCGACTACTTTGCGCAGCCATGTTGGCTGTGTAGACTATTGATGTATTGTTGTTGATTATTAAAGTAGATTGCGGCACCGAGCCCTATTGTGCTGATTATTAGGGCGATGGCAGAGAATGCCCAGTACTTCTTTAATATTAGTACTAGTGTTAGCCTGGTGGTTGCGACGATAGTTAAAGCAAGTGTGATCGCGACGAGATTAGCAAGTAAGCCAGTGTGGCTGATTGTTTGAACAATTGGTGCTGCTATGAGAGCTAGGATAATAATCGCTACGATATAAGCATAGCCTGGTGAATTGTATAGGGTTTTTAGGAACGGTGGGCTGCTGTCGGTCGTTATTGTTCCTATGCCTTTTGCGAGGCTGTTTGTTGGATAGAGGGTAGACTTGGCGGTGGTTTGTAGTGGTGGAACTGGGTGTTTGGGGTCAAGAAGTTGGGAGAGTCGATGATTGATGGCTCTTAGTTCGGTTTTGAGGGATTCAAGTTTAGGGTCGGTGGCTGAATCTGCATCTGCAAGGTCTTTTCTGAGTTGTTCGCGCCTTTTGCCGAGCTTGATAAGTTCAGCGAGTTCGGTGAAACGGTGGTTTTTAGCTTGGAATTTTGGGTCAGTAGAGAAAGCACCTGATTTGCTCAAAAATGATTTGAGTGATTCGTACTCGGACTCGAGGGCTGGCAGGGCGAGCTTGGTTGGGTTCATCTTTTGTTATTTTAACACGGATAGGGCGGAGAATTTGTTAGTATAGCTTAGGGAAAAATGATTAGGTTGTTTTTGAGTAATATTTTGCGCGGAACATTTCGGTGAAGCCGAAGCGTTGATAGATTTGATGGGGATGGGAGTCGACTTCGGTTGCTAGGCAGTGGACTTGGTTGTGGTTTTTTAGAGATAGGTGCAGGAAATAGTTTAAGAGGGCATAGCTGTTGCCGCGCCCACGTTGGCTCGGGATGGTGGCGAGGTTTGAAATGTAGCCGATACGGTGGTAGTTGGTGAGACTGCCGACGCTGACGGGTTGGTTATTTTCGCCAAAGAGCACGTAGTATGATATAGCCCCGTTTGAATCGTATATATTGAACGATTTACGGATTTGGTTTAAGTATGGGCCTAGTCCGCCGTAGGGATTGTCAGGGTCATCGGCGCCGTAGCCTTTGTCTATGGTTTGAATGAAAACTTCTAGGTCTTTTTTAGTTTCGACTTTTTTGATTTTGTCGAATTTGGCGGTGTTGATTTGTGGGTTCTTGATTTCGAGCCAAATTTCGTAATCGGTTTGGCTGTAGCTTAGGTCTAACAGAAGACTTTCAAGCTGTTGATTATCAGTGGTTTGGGCGAAATAAAAGACGGGCGTTCGGTCGATGGACTCAAAATAGTTTTCGACCTCCGCGATCGTCTCTCTCTCTCTCTCTCTCTCTCTCTAAGTGTGCCCCTGTGATAGTTGCGTTGTTCCACCAAATGGAGTTGTCGGAATCTGTGGATGCGATTTGAAAATCACCTACAATTTTTAGTTTGTTAAAATATGACAAGTCGAATAAAGTTTTTTGGAACAGTTTAAGAAATTGATCGTTATTCATATAGTGTCTTGATGGTGGATCTTGCTGGGCTCGAACCAGCGACCTTACGAATGTGAATCGTACGCTCTAGCCAACTGAGCTAAAGATCCGCGTCGGCCTCACTTCTTGATTGTATCATAACTTGAGACGACTTTTTGCTTTAAGCATCAGGGTGGTTGTGGGGCGGAATTTTGCTACGTAGTCGCCGGGAAGTTGCTCGATGAAGCCGTTGAATTGCTGTTTGAACTTGAGGAGGCCGGTGGGATGGTCGAAGGCGGCATCGACGCCGTAGAGGTTAAAACGGGGGATTTGTTTTTCTACTGAGTGCTGCATAGCTTGATCGAGGATCGCATAGGCGGGTGAAAAAGGGAAATATTGGTCGGGGCCACCGCCGGCAAGATGGACGGTTTCTTTTGGCGTGTCGACGAAGAATCCGGCATAGATGGGAGTTTGTGTTTTCAGATCCTTGATAATTTCGAGTTGGCGCTGGGCTTTTTTGATGATATCGGCGCTATCTTTGATGCCTTTGGAATTTTTGATGGTGGTCTCTAGGAGTTTGCGGGTCTTTGCGGGGTCGAGGTAAGCGATGAGGCCGTAGGCATCGCCGTCGAAGGCGTCGAGCATGCTAGAATAGTATTTTTGGTCACGGGAAGAGAAGTGGCGACGATCGGCGGTGTAGGTGAGGGTTTTAGTGAATTCTGCTAGATGGTTAGTGGTGAGCTTCTCTATGCTTATACCAGTTTTTTGGGTGGTGGCAATGCCGTGACGAACTTTGGGCTTAAAAGACTTTAGTAGTTCGGGGTAGGGGCGGTCTAGTTTTACGATGTATTGCCATTGCTTGTAGGTACCGGGGGGGGCGAGGACGAGGCCTTGCCACTTGAAATTGTTTTTGGTGAAGATGGAGGGATCGAAGTTGAATTTCTTGATAATTTTACCGTGGTTGTCGCGGAGAGTTTTTGGTGTATTGGGCGTGATTGTAAGGGAAAGACCGTTGTTCGCTTTGCACCAATTGCGAAGTTGCCCGATAAAGTCGGAGGGGAGTTGGTCGGAGAACCAGATATGAAAGTTGAGATATTTGGATGTTTGGTTGGGGTAGGGGGTGCCGTTTAGAAAAGCGAATTCGTTTTCATATTGAAAGAAGTGGACGATTTGGTCTTGGCTAGCGCGTTGTTTTGCCATCTCCACAGTTTGCATGAAACTGGTAGGATGGGCGGACTTTTTGTACTGGGCGGCGGAGATTTCTTTCATTTTTGGCAGACTGGGCAGTAATATGCGCTGCCGCCAAGGTAGTTTTCTTTTTTAATGGGGCTATTACAGATGGGGCAGCCGTATTTGTAGTTCTTGTTGCTCATGATGGTTTGGTATTTGCCTGGTTGATCAAAGATATCTTTTTCGGTGTCGCGGCCGTTTTGCTGCGTCATTTTCGTGATGGTTTCTATGATAGAGTCGTATAGTTTTTTGATTTGCGGTTCGGACAAATCTTTGATTTTGGTGCGGGGGTTGATTTTTGCATTCCATAGGATGTCTTGGACAACGCCATTGCCGATGCCGGGGATGCGTTGCTCTGTTGCAAGTAGGGCTTTGGCACTGAGTTTGAGGGTTTCAGGAGTAATGAGGCTTTTGAAATAATCATAGGTGAATTTTTTGTCTAAGGCGCCGACGCCGCTCAAGTCCAGTTGGTAATATTTGTTGTCGAGTGATTCGCTTGACTTGAAGACGGCAATGCAGGCGTACATGGAGACGGTGACGTTTAAGAAAGAGCCGTCACTGAATTCGATAAGTAGTTGGGATTTGGGAGGTTCATTAGTGCCAGGTTTGTAGTATCTGATGTTAGCGCCGTCGCGGAAGATGATTTTATAATCTTCGGCTTCGATTTCTATATAGAAATTGCGGTCGATGAGGCCGGTGATTTTCTTGCCGGTGAGGAGTTTTTTGTAGGTTTCGGGCTCTGGGATATAAAAGGTAAATTTGTGGCCTTTGAAATTGCCCTTGATGTCGGTAATTGTCTTACCTAGAATGGTTTTGCGGAGATCTTTGGAGATAGTGCGGGCTTCTGGGAGCTCAATCATATGTAATGATTTTAGCATAAAAACCATATAGGTTTTAGACTAAGCTTTTTGTTCTTCTTTGGCGGCTTTTTTCTTGGTTTCAGTGGCTGCTTTGCGGGTTTTGTTGCCAAGGTTTTGTTTGAGCTCGGCGGCTTTTTTGGCGCGGGCTTTGAAGCGGTCGACGCGACCTTCGGTGTCGATGATTTTTTCTTCGCCGGTGAAGAAGGGGTGGGAAGCAGAAGAGATTTGAGTTTTGATGAGGGGGTACTCATTGCCGTCAGTCCATTTGATGGTTTCTTCGGATTTGGCGGTAGATTTCGTGAGGAACGAAAAATTAGCTTGCTCGTCCATGAAGACGACAGGACGATAGTCTTTAGGGTGAATTGATTTTTTCATACTTTTAGTATTATACCAGATTTACTCTTGAGAAGTAAAGGGTAAAATGCTGAGGACGGCGGGGCCGTCGGTAGCGATGAGGTCGAGGCGGGCTTGGATTTCGGTGAAGGCAATTTCGAGGGTTCGGGTAAGGGCGGGTTCACCTAACTTGGGTTCGAAGAAGTCCTTGAATTTGACGAAGTCTGAGGTGGTACGGATTGCGTTGGCAGCATGGCGGGGGTAGCTGGAGATGGTTTTGTCGCCTTCGGTGGTATTAAGCCAGTCCCAGTTAAGCGAAAGCCAGTCGAGGGCGAACGGGGTGGCGGTGGAATTGTGGAGGAGACGGGCGAAAAAGATAATGCGATCGTTGGGACGAATCACACCGTCTTTAAGGAGAGATAGATGTGACTGTAGAGTGTTGGGGTTCTTGATGGCGGCGAGGGCAGAAAGGAGGTCGGAGCGGAGTTCTGGGTCAGGGGTGGTTTGGTAGAGGCTGATGAGGTTTTGGGGTGAGAATTGCTCGTCGATTGGTTGTCGATCGTTTAGCTTGGCTAGAGTGGATAGGACGACAGGACGGATGTTGGGGTCGATCTCGGCTATGGAAGTGTTTCTGAAATGGTCTATGAGTGAGGTTTGATAAGTTGGGTTTTCTGAGTAAGATATGAGACTGAGGATGATAGGGCGGAGCTTGGTGTCGTTGGTTGGCTCATTGACTGAGGTCATAAATCCTAAGCGGTCGGACTGAATTTCGGCGAGTGACTTCACGAAGTTTTTAAACTGTTGTTCGGGGGCCGAATCGGGTAGAAAGAAAACTTTGAGATCGGCGATTATGAGGACTAGGGTGTCCCAGACGACGAATTCGGTTTCGGTAGGAAATTTAGTGAGGAGAGGGACGAGATCGGCGCTCTTCACGATCGGGGTTTTGGAGAGAAGTTGACGATCTAGAAGGATACGGAGTTTTTGTTCGATAGACTTGGTGTCGAAGTTTTGAAGGGCAGCCTGGAACTGATCGTTTTGCAAATTGATGATGTAGTGACCGGAAAGATCGTCTTTGACTTCTGGAATAGGGTAAGTGTAGGGGGGTTCGGAGTTTTGATCGGTGATGAGGAAGCGGTGTTGGTCTTGGTTGGTGAGAACGGGATAGCCGGGTTGGACGAGCCAAGGTGTCATGAATTCTTTGATGTCGAAATTGGCGTGAGGGGTGAGAGAGTTCCATAGGTCATCGGAAGTAGTATTCTGGTAGGCGTGCTTTGCGAAATAATCGGCGAGGCCGGCAAAGAATGCCCCTTCGCCCATAAGGCGCATGAGCATGAGCATGAGACGGGCGCCTTTGGCGTAGACAATGGCGCCGTCGAAGAGGGTGGGTATTTCAGCGGGATCTTTGACTTCGCATTTTACAGGCTGGACACCAGGTAGACAATCGCGACGTAGGGCAGGGACGACGGAATAAGAGTAAAAATCATTCCAGGCGCTTGAGGAAGGATCGATTTTGTCCACGGCGTAAGTTTCGATAAGTGAGGCGAAAGACTCGTTGAGCCAGAGTTCGTCCCACCAATGCATAGTGACTAGGTTACCGAACCATTGATGTGAAATTTCGTGGGCGATGACGGTGGCGACGAAGAGTTTTTGTTGAAAAGCGGAATTTTGGTTGGCAAGTAGAGCCTGTTCGCGGTAGGTGATGAGGCCCCAGTTTTCCATGGCACCGGCTTCGAAGTCAGGGATGGCGACTTGATCGAGTTTCGGCAAGGGATAGGGGGTCTTGAAAAGATCATCAAAGAGATCGAGGGATTTAGCGGCAAAATCAGTGGCATAGATGAGGTTTCCGTCGGGCTGGGAGAGAGGAGCGTAAGTGGTGACTTGGACGCCGTTCTGGGTAGTAGCTTCGTATTTTTTGAATTTGCCGATGACAAAAGCGAGTAAGTAGGTAGACATTTTCGGAGTAGTTTCGAAGGTGGTGGTGCCGTCATTTTGGGTTTTGACTGGCATATTGGAGAGAACAATATCGGATGGGTCGGTGGTTATAGTCAAATCAAAGGTGGCTTTGGCGGCAGGCTCGTCGATACAGGGGAAACATTCGCGGGCATAGTGGGATTCGAATTGGGTGGAGACGATGGTCTCGGTGTGGCCGTCGTACTCGTAAGTTGATAGGTACACACCTTGCATATTATTAGTGACCCGGTGAGTATGGGCAATTTTTATGACCAAATTGCCGGTTTGCGAGGGTTCTATGGTCATGACGTCTTCATTGATAGTGAAGTTGGTTGGTTGGTTATTGATGGTGACGGATGAGATATCGAGATGTTTGGCGTGGAGTTTTATGATATTGGTTTTGGCGGTGCCTTTAATGACGGTGGTGCTGGAGAGTAACTTTTGGGTTTTGTCGACTACAAAATTTAGGTCGTAATGGCTGGGCACAAAAAAATCTAATAATTTCTCCATTAGAGATAGTTTATCATACTATCACTTGTGACGACGGGGTTTGGTGATTTTTTTCTCTATGTTGTCGAGTTGCTTCTCGATGCGGTTGTCGGCGCGCAGTTGTTCGTCTGACTCTTTATTGATTTCGGCAAGCTCTTTTTTCAACTGACTGATGATGCGTTCTTGGCGATAGGCATCGATTTGGGAAACGACGGATAGGAGCATGCCAGCTATGCCTATGCAGAACGCGATGACTTCGTACATGGTGTCGAGAAAGCTTAGGGTTTGGTTTGCTATTAGTATTATTACGCCGACAACCATCAGAACTAGCAAGAAAATGGTTGAAATTGTAATGATGAGGCGAATTCTTTTCATGATGTTATTTTAGCATAAGCGGTCTGGTTAGGACGGAAACTATTTTTTGAGGTGTTGCTGTTTTTTCTCAGCGGCTTTTAATCGGTAGCGCGCAATGTCGGCGATTAGACTGTAGTCGACTGGCTGGTCGTAGGGGAATTGAATGGCACCTTTGGTCGTGTGGTAGTTGGCAAGTCGATCTTTGAATGGTGTCAGTGAAAGATCACCGGGGTAAATGCCAAGATGGTTTTTGAAGGCGGCAAAATGGATTAGATTCTCTCCTTGCCAGAAGGTTGGCATTTGCCAAGCGATTTTTTCGGTTGCGTTTGGTACAGCGGTGCGGATAGTCTCACGTACTTTTTTGAGAATCGGCTGGATGTTTTCGTCTTGTTCCGTAATATATTTATCTATTGGCGATGTTGTCATTTGCCTCCTTTAGTTTTTGAAGAATTCGGGGATTGTTTTGGCGTTGACCTTCATTGTTTAGTGTCCTTTCTGGTTTTTTGCGTTGTAGGCCATGCCCATGTAGGCGGTGCCAGAACGTAATTCGTCAAGCATTTGGCGCAGACGTTTTTCGCGAGTTGCTTCTTGTTTGCCGCGCGTGATCCAGCCGATGTAGTCGTTTTGCTGGTAGGGAGGTCGTTTACGATAGAGCTCCATGAGGTTTTCTTTGCGTAATTCGGTGATTATATAGTCGGGCATGGGATGGATTTTACGCTTTAATCTTGAGGCATCCATGCGGTTACCTTTCTTTGATAGTTACTTTTATGGTGTTACCTGGTTGTTTATTGATTTTGGCACGAATGTCTTTGCGGATACCGACGATATAGCAGATGGAGCCGTCGGGATTTTTCATGCCCATATTTACGATGCTGCCGTCGTAGGGTTCGTTGTCGAAGGTGGCGTGGACGGAGACGCGGCCTTTGCCGAATTCTTTTTTGATATCGAAGGGGACTGCGACGTAGGCGCCGTCAATATCGGGGACTTTCTGGATGGTGGTGGTGAAGGTGTAAGTTTCGGGGTTCATGGGACCTTGAAATCTTCTGATTTGAAGTTGTTGTAGTAGCGGCCTTTGGTAGCGGTGAACTTCAGTACGGCGTAGTCGGGATCGTTAACGCCTTTGGGGTAGTATAGCTGATCGCCGAGTTGCCAGATGCTTTTACGAGATGCTTCGTCTTGCAGGACTTCCATAATGCCTATGAGCATAGTGCCTCGGAAGAAGCGATCGTTGTAGAAGTAGACACAGGCTTTGGGATTTTTGAGGTATTGCTTGACGCGCATGGAGGAGGTGTTGGTGGAAAAGTAGAGGTGTTTGATGCCGTCTCTTTTGCGTACTCCTAACATGGCTTTGGTGTTAGGGAAACCGTCGGAGTCGACTGAGCTAATGATGGACGTACGAGATTTATCGATAAGGTTACCGATGGTTTTTTCGGCATCTTTCATGATAGAAGTTTGTCCAAATCAACCAGTTTGGTTTCGTAATTTTCCACGAAATAGCGTTTGCCTTTTTGAATAACTTCGTGACCCTCAGATTCTAATAGCACTTTTTGGTTGTCGGTGCCGCCGGGGTATTTTTCGTTGAGTTCGCCGTCTTTTCTGAGGGTGCGCCAGTAGGGAATTTGATTTTTGTCGCGTTCGGCGCTGGCATTGGCGGCGATGTTGGTGAAGATGCCGGCGGTGAGCGGACAAGTAAAGTCGGCCTTAGCTTGCTTGGCGAGATAAGCGCGAATACCCACTGTAGTAGTGAGTTTACCTTTAGGAATTTTAGCCATGACGTCGTTGTAGGCCATTGGTTCAGCGATGAGCATTTTGGTACCACCCCAACGCTCAGCAGCGCCAGGTTGGTTTGAGATGTCTTCGATTTTGGGCATATCACCTTTGGTTGCGAGCTTTTCGTTGAAAGTTTTTCTAGCCATGGGTTACGCCTTAATTTTGTTGATGTCGTCAGTTATTACCCAGTCATCCATGTTATTGGCGCGATTGTATTTGAAGGGAGTGATTGGTTTTATGTGGTCAATTTCGTAAACTGCCAAAAACTTTTTGCCAGCCCAGCGGTCGTACTGGTCTTTTGACAAATTTAATTGTTTTTCGTATTTCTTAATAAAAGCAACTGACTGATCCGGAGTCATTTTTTCACTTTCGGTCACTTGCTTAATGGTGCCTTTGTGAGTGACGGTGAAATCGCCGCCGGTTTCTACGAAATAGACATCATCGCCAACTTTGGCTCGTCCGCCAAGGGGCGATTTTTTGCCTGCGGCGCCACGGATGATCATGGTTTTGGTGCCGTCAAGTAATTTTTCTAATTCTTTGGCTTTATTGTTCAGGTAAACTAAATGTTCGGCCTTGCCGTCCTTGCCTTCATACCATTCTGACGCCATGTTGATCCTTTCATTTTTGGTGGGCGAGATGGGATTTGAACCCATAATCTTTTGGGAACGACATTTTAAGTGTCGCGCGTATACCAGTTCCGCCACTCGCCCTTATTTTTTCTTGTTTTTACCGCGATGTGTTGACTGAAGGCTGTGACAATTGGGGCACAGTATCCTCAAATTACACAAACGGTTATCTGAGTGATCACCATTTATATGATCTAGCTCTACCGGTATTCTACCATCTTCTGCTTGCTTTTCCCATTCACATATCTCGCATTTAGGATGCTTAATACCAAATTCAAACAATCTTTTTTTGAGTTTATAGCTTTGGACTGCCGATCCTTGGGTTAATAAGGCTGCTACGTCGGTTCTTGTCTTGATTGGTCCGGTTCTTTTTCCTTTATTCCACAATTTACCAGTGAAATGGGACGTGTCGAGATTTAGTTCTTTAATTTGTGCTTTGATCTGCGAATAATTTCCTCCGGCTGGTATGAGACCGAGGGACTTTATGGTGGAGCGCAGGCTAAAGGATTGAGAAACTGCGTTTCTGAGTTGCTGGTCTGTCCAGCTACGTCTATTTGGCATACTTAAATTATATACTAATATGCGTTTACCATAAACTTTTGAAAAACTATATAAAAATGGAGGCACGGACGGGAGTTGCACCCGTCTACGCGGTTTTGCAGACCGCTGCGTAACTGCTCCGCCACCGTGCCAACGTATTTAATTATATCAAATGATGAGAAAATGTTTTTAGTTTTTATTGCTTATGATATAATGACCGGTGGCACCCTAGAATTGGTGTACTTGTTTGAGTGGAAACGGTGCAATTTTTTGCGAAAATAAAAAACTTTGACGCTCATGCTTGTAATTTGGAAAAAAGATGCTTATTCTGGGGCGGAATGTTTTTAAGATATATTTAATGCAGGCGCGAAAGGAGTAAGAGAATAGTATGCTTTTAGTAAAGAGAATGAACTTTTCTAAAGAGGAAGTAGAGAAGATGTTGAGTGACCTGGATGGATATGTTTGGGTAGTGCTGGATGCGAAAAAGGGCATCATAGCTGTGGGCGACGAATATGTAGGAGAGATGAAAAACGCGCTGCTTAAGCAGAAATGTTCGATTTATGACATATTTGGAGTGGGTTTTGATTTGGTAACTGGGGAGATAGATTATTTTTCACCAGCTAATGTGAAATTAGCGGATAAAAATTCTTCTAGAGAGGTGCCGAAAGACAAGAGGGAGAGAATAGAGACTTTGATAGGGTATTTCTTTGTGGAGCTGCCGGCTTTTAAGTCTGAGAAAAAGAAACCGAGATATTCAAAGCGATAATTATTTTTGGTCAAAAAGTTTTGCGGTGAATTCTTCGAGTTTTTGGACGCCGTTTTCGAGTTGATAGTAGTGACGGATGTAAAATAGGGTGACGACGAGGAAGATGAGAGTGATAGTGGCGGCGGAGTATGCGAGGACACTGCTCCATGGGGAAGTGGGCAGGGTGAGGAAAAGGGTAATCGTAAAGATAAAGAAGATGATGAGAAATAGGGCAAAGAACATAGTGATGATAAGATGAATGAGGCGTTCGTGTTGGAATATTTTGAGCATTTGAGCGTGGTGTTTTTTGAGTTCGGGAGTGGGATGGGTGGAGGCTTTTTTGATAAAATCAATGTAATTTTTTAATTTTTTCTCCATATGTTAATATATTAACATATGTTGGATATAAATTTTGTTCGGAAAAATCGTGATGTGGTTGAGGCGGCGATAAAAAATAAAGGTTGCGAGGTTGATCTGGATGAAGTTTTGGAGCTGGATGACGGAAGGCGCAAGCTGAGTCAGAAAATTGACGGATTAAGACAGGAGCGGAATGAGATAGCGGGGAAGATGAAGAGCGGGAAGCCGGATCAGACGCTCGTCGACCGCGGTAAGCAGATAA
>Ga0082212_10005602_pt1 | contig 17065 bp, 10 predicted proteins | sample TergutNt197P3_FD_71548 | JGI IMG/M metagenome (GOLD analysis project Ga0082212, IMG submission 71548) | Neocapritermes taracua P3 segment gut microbial communities from Petit-Saut dam, French Guiana - Nt197 P3 | ecosystem: Host-associated > Arthropoda: Insects > Digestive system > Gut ... | reverse complement strand
CATTTACCTTAACGGTAGCGCCCTCCGACGCAACGAACGTAGGCGCGATAGCAGCCAGATTCGTTGTCGCCTTTGCTTTGGCGGTAATGGTTGCCGCGCTCTTATTAATGGTTGCCGTACCGTCCATACCGGTGAAAGAGAAAAATTCAAAATCTGCTCCGCTGTTGACCACTACGGGTTTTGATCCGTCTTTAGCGATGGTTACCGTCCATGTTTTGATGGTTTCATCGTCTTCGGAAGTAACGGTATACGTTACGGGGTTAGTGAAGTCATTTGACGTTCTGCCGCTTACCTGAAGTTTTCCGCCCACTCTTGCCGTAGCGCCTTCGGACAGGTCGAACTCCGGCGTGATGCTTGCCAGATTGGTTTCCGCCGACGCTTTTGCAAGGATGGTGCAGGTTTTCGTGTTGATGGTCGCTTCCCCGTCAATTCCGTCGAAGGTAAAAGTCTCGAAAAACGCTTTGTCGCCCAGTTTAGTTACCGGATTGTCGTCGTCGCAAGACCAAAAGATAAAAACTGTTACTGCGAGGCAGGCTACCATCGTCGCCACATTCCTCAAATAAAATCTGAACATTTTCATGGTGCGTTTCATTCCTAATTCCTAATTCTTAATTCTTAATTATTTTCACCGTCTTTGTCTTTCCGGTTTTTTCGAATATCAGTACGTATGCGTCATCGGGCAATCGTTCCAACCGAAGTGTTTCGTCGGGCGATGCGATGAATGATGTGTATACGATGACGCCGGCGGAGTTGCATATTCGCAGCGTACATCCTTCTGCGCCGGTGATGCGAAGCGCGCTGTTAAAGGGGTTGGGATACGCTTTCAGGTCGGGAGCAAAAAATTCCTCCGTGCCGGTCATCAGATCGCTTACCTTTATCGCGAAATCCTTAATGAATGGTGTTGAAGCCGTTTCGCCGCCGGCGATGGTTGCCCTGACTGCCGTTGTACCTGCCGCAACGGTGTTCAGCGTATTACCGCTGATGGTTGCGCCGGTTGTTCCTGCATAAGCCACGCTCCAAACAATGGTCTGGTTGGTAGCGTTGGCAGGCGATACTGTCGCTGTAAGCGTGAGCGGCGTATTTGCAGACGCCGTGACCGCTACTCCCGTGATGCCGGTTACCGCTACATATTCGGCAGATCCGGTTGCGGTTACAGTGATGTAGTCCTGTCGGATGATTTCATCGCTGCCGTAACTGTTGGTCGCTACTAACCGCACCGGGTAGGTTCCCGCAGTATTGTAGGTTACCTTGGGATGTTGTTGGCTTGATGTTGTCGGCAATCCTCCCTGAAAAGTCCAACTCCATGAGGACGGGCTTCCTTCGGACATATCGAGAAACTGAACGTTGAGCGTGCCCACGCCTGTCCGTGCGTCAGCCGTAAATGAAGCCGCAGGTTTTACGCCCATTTGCCGCGTACCCGTTCCGTAATAAACAGGAAAGGCGCCTCCGGTAACGAAAATCTCTTCATCCGTATAATCCCCTTTGGGCGAAATTTTGTCGCTGCCCAATTCTTTATAAGCGACTGCATAATCGGACGCCCAGTAAGTATTGAAGGCGATGCGCCCGTCGTCCATGCTGTAACTGGGGTATGAGAGCATGATGTTGAGATGAATTACCTCAACGTCGCCGGTGGAAAGGTTCACGCCGACAATTGCGTTGGTATCGTCTTCTTCATCATAATAATCAAAAGCGATGATATGGGGTGAATTTTTTGAAAATACGGGATTACACACATTCAATCCCGGGGTAAGGTCTGAAAACAGTTTGACAATTTCGCCCGTTCCCCATGTATTTTTACTGTTGTCCCACACGTTGATCAGCCCGATGTCCCAATGATCCACCTCTTTGCTGCCCAATGACTGTCCCACGACATTATATGCGTCGTAAATCAGGTTTTCACCCGTATGGTCAAACTCGATGGCGTCGGCATAGCGGGGGCCGCCCGATGTTGCGCCGCCTGTTCCGGTGGTAGGGTTGTAAAGTCGAAAGGACGTCCATCCCAAATCAGCATCCCATACGTAAATGCGGCTATCTTCATATGTGGTAATAGCGGCTATGCGTTTTCCGTCGCGCGATATGGCGACACTTTGATTATCGCCTTCGTCATTGAAAATTTCTTCCTGCCCTGTGACCATATCCAATCTAATGATATTGTTTTGATTATCAACAAAGATAGTATACTTTCCGTCGTCGGTTACGCTTGGCGTACTTAACATTTCAGTAGTGGATAACGGGGTAATGCTCTGGTAGTCGGTTGTTTTATACAGGCTGTTGTTGTCGTCAGGGTCGGTATTGCAAATTAATAATCCCCAGTCTCCGGGATTTACCGGCAGGTCGCTGGGCGTTGTGGGATCAATCGTATCATCCACCACGCCCACCTTATCGAAAGCGTTGGCTATGGTTTGCACATCGCCGCTGAAACCTAAATCTTTTGCCGACTGTATGACAGATTGACGAAGATCGATAAATTTTGAGGTGGGCGTGAGGTAGTTGGTCAAAGCGCGGTAGAACACCTGTTCGGCTCTTTCCTTGCTCGTTGCGACTGCGTATGTATAAAAGGCATGTGCCGGAATGCTGTTGTTGGTATGTACGCCGCCGTTGTCGTCCGGGCCCAGATACATTTCAGAAACGTGCGCCGGCTGCCAGCAGTCGTCATTAACACTGTTTCCGCCATTGTGGGGATTGCTCATGTCGCGCATGGCGCCTGAAGGAAAAGTCCATGTGCTTTTGATGACATCTTCGCCAATCGTCCAGTCCTTGCGGTCAACCATCGCTCCGAATATATCGGCATACGCCTCGTTGACAGCGCCCGACTGGTTTTTGTATTCTAATTTGGCGGTGCTTGATATTACGGCGTGACCAAATTCATGGGCAATGATGTCCAACGCGCCTGCCAAAGAATGAAAATAATAGTCGCCGTTCCCCAGAGCGACGATCTGTCCGTTCCAAAAGGCGTTATCATATCCGGAGCCGTCTTCGTCGGGCATATTGATGAATACCATCATACTGGAACCTTTATTGTCAAACGATTTTCGGTTAAATGTGGATTGTAGATAATCGTACACCGTCGAGGTATAATACATAGCGCTGACGGCCTGCGGATTGTTCCACTGCGCCGAAGAGGAAACGGCATATCCTACCGATATGCCGTCATACACTCTCTCGTCGTTCTTTACATCGTAAATACCTATCACACCGGAAAAATCGCTTGGGGTAAACATCGGTTTGGTGGCATTGACCATATAATGCGTACCGTTTTCAAGATAGGTGTTTACCGTGCGCGTTACGTCGTGCAGGTCTCTGCCGCTTCCCATGTTAGGACCGTCGGATGGGGTGTTGTTGAATTTTTCCAGTATTTCGCCGTTCAGAGCGTCAATATAATAAATCCATTCATCGCGAATATTGGGTCGTATGACGACCTTGTAACAATGGCGATAGGATTTTGATCGGACAGGATAATAAATATCTTCGGCGGTGGGACGTCCGTAACCCATCACTGTTTTCATCAACTCGCCCGGCGCCTTTATTTCGGTAGTCATGCCGAGGTCCTGTTCGGCGATACGGACAGCATCGTCGGCGGTCAATTGCGCGGCGCGGTTATCAATGTACGCCGTATCTACTGTGCAACCCAAAAACCGCTCGCTTTGCGCCGAGATATGCAGCGTGAAATCCATGCCGTAAACGGGAATATCGCGGTAAACCTGTATCCCTCTGACAAGTGTGATGCCCAGATAGTCGGTTTCCATCAGGTGGATACGTATTTGTTTTTCCGGACGCGGGATATGCAGTTGGGGCGTTTCTCTGAAAAAACCAAACGCGCTTTCTTCATGGCTGCCGGCGGCAAACGATTTCAATTGCGAACGTTCGCGTTCGATAAATACTGATTTCGGCTCTATTGGCTGCTTCTCTGCTTTCGTTACCGTATCTTTTCCGATATTCTCCGGAAGTTTCAACACTTTGCCGGTAACACTGCTGAGGCTTTTCAATTGCCCGGCCGGCTGCGTTTGTCCGTTCTTCGAGCCGTCAATTTCCTGAGCGCCCTTTGCCGGCAAGGAACGGACAGTACTGTCCACCGGTATCCGTTCTGTCTTTTTCGTCCTGCCGGGCTGCCCGTAAACGGAAACAAGGCATAATAAAATCGTTGAAAAAAATATTAATCGTTTCATAATGATTGGAATTTCATGGTTTTCATATTGAATAATATGGGTAACCTTTTTTAGCACGCCGCCGACGCAGATGTTACCGACAAATTCAGAATTTTTTTCTGCAAAAGACCGGTTTCATCTGCGTGATCTGCGTGATGTGAATCAAAATTTGAAAATCATACCAATCCGGTACGGACTGCTAAAAAAGTGATCAGAATCTATGCCAAAACCAAAAGAAGAATCAGTTCCTTTCTGTTGCGAATCACCTGACCCTGATTTTTTAGTCTGCATCTCAAAGCCAAACCTTGCCAGATTCGAACTCGCTTCAAGATTGATACTGCTGGTGAGGCTGTACGACAATATCGGCATCACGCCAACATTGAATCCAAAAGTTTTGGGACCTTTATTCGTTGACGTTCCCTGTACCGTTTTTGACGATCCTCCGAAAACACCCGCGCCACCTTCTATCAGTATGGAGAAATCTCCGCGGGTCAACGTCGTATAGCGCATAAAGAAACCGCCACCCCATTCCAATTTTTTATACTTCGTCGGATCATCCGCCCGGTTGTTCTCGTTTTCCATACGCAGGATGACTCTCATTCCCACACCAAGATTGTCATCCAGATAGATACCCATCATCGGACTGAACTCAAAAGATAATTCTGACGGTTTTTTGTTGGTTGACGTACCCCAAACACTTTTTCCGGTACTGTAATCAAAGCCCAGCGTACCGCCTGCGAAATATTGCGCCTGTGCGCTCACTGCCATCATGCCGGCAAAAATCATTGCTAAAAAAACTTTTTTCATTTGATAAAGATTTAAAAATTAATGAATTGAATTACTATATTTCTAATTTTACAAAAAAATTCGAATCACCATCAGGCGCTTGATTGGCGACTTTACACTCTCCGCCTGAAAGAGAATTTTCAGAGATTTTTTTGGTTAAAAATTTTTGCAAAAATAAAAATAATCACAATAGGTTGTATTACCAATTTTGGCAGCAGCTGTATTTTTTTGTTACCATTTGGCTTGTTTTTAATCCAAAAAAATCACTACCTTCGCCCCCTTAAATTTTAAAACAGTATTTATTCATCTAAAAAAATCAAAAGATAAACATGAGTCAATCCAAACAAGCGTGTCACTGTCACAAGTTGCCTGACGACCACGTGCAGAAATTGGAACAGATTGCGGAGGTGATTGCCCGATACGAGGCGAAGCCGAGCAATCTGATTATGATTTTGCACGCGGCGCAAGGTATTTATGGCTATCTGCCCTACGAAGTGCAAAAATTTGTCGCCGACAAGATGAGCATATCCGTGTCGGAAGTTTCGGGGGTGGTGAGTTTTTATTCGTTTTTTTCCACAAAACCCAAAGGGAAACATACACTTTTGGTATGTATGGGGACTGCCTGCTATGTGCGCGGCGGTAAAAAATTGGTGGATGGTCTTCAAAAACATCTTCATGTGGACGTCGACGGGACAACCGAAGACGGCAAATTCACATTGACGAAAGCGCGGTGCATCGGCGCCTGCGGGTTAGCGCCCGCGATGATGGTCGATGAAACAGTCTATAAGGCTGTGAATCCGAATAAGTTAGAATCTATTCTGTCTAAATATTAGGAGGCGTTATCATGGGTAAGACAATCAAATCAATTGCTCAATTAGAAGCGATTAAGAACGAGTTCCTGAAAAATCAGGAAAAGTATAAATACCAGGTTTTAGTGTGCGGCGGAACAGGCTGCGTTTCTTCAAATTGCGCCGATGTGGAAAAGGCGATTAACGAAGCGCTTGCAGAACAGGGTATTGCAAAAGATGTGAGGGTGTATCAAACCGGCTGTATGGGCATTTGCGCTATGGGACCGGTGATGCTGACCCTTCCCGACCGTATTTTCTATACCGAAGTAAATCCCGAAAAAGCCGGAGAAATCGTACAGAGCCATCTGGTGAACGGTAAACCGATTGAAGAATATACTTTTTACGATAAAACGTTGTTGAAATATGTTCCAAAAATAGATGATATTGAGTTCTTTAAGGCTCAAGTGAAGATTGTTTTGGACTTATGCGGTATCATTGATTATACCGACGTCAAGGATTATATTGCGCATGACGGCTATCTGGCTGCTGCGAAAGCAATTACCGGAATGTCGCAGGAAGATGTGGTGAAAGAAGTAGAAACGTCAGGTCTTCGCGGTCGCGGTGGCGCAGGTTTCCCGACGGGCGTCAAACTTCGGTCAGGGTTTTCGCAGAAAAGCGATATTAAATATATGGTTTGCAACGCCGACGAAGGCGACCCGGGCGCATTTATGGACCGCAGCGTCATCGAAGGCGACCCGCACTGCCTCATCGAAGGAATGATACTTTCGGCGTATGCCATTGGCGCACAGCAGGGTTATGTGTATATCCGCGCCGAGTATCCGATTGCTATCGAAAGGTTGAAGGTCGCTTTGGATCAGGCACGCGAATACGGTCTGCTGGGGAAAAAGTTATTCGGAACGAATTATAATTTCGACCTCGAAATAAGAATTGGCGCCGGCGCATTTGTGTGCGGCGAAGAAACAGCCCTGCTGGCTTCCATCGAGGGAAAACGCGGCGAGCCGAGGCAAAAACCGCCATTCCCGTTCCAAAAAGGATTGTTCGGCTATCCGACCATTATCAGTAATGTGGAATCGTTAGCCAATATTCCCAAGATTATCCGCAACGGCGGCAAATGGTACGCTTCTTTCGGGCTGGAACAAGCGCCCGGAACGAAAGTGTTTGCCCTTGCCGGCGACGTGGTCAATACCGGTATCGTCGAAGTGCCTATCGGAACGCCCATCGGCAACATCATTTACAATATCGGCGGCGGTATTCCCAACAAAAAAGATTTCAAAGCGGCGCAAATCGGAGGACCTTCCGGCGGCTGTCTCACCAAGGAAAATCTTAATGTTCAGGCAGATTACGAATCGTTGAGTAAAATAGGCGCCATCATGGGGTCGGGCGGGTTGATTGTGATGAACGAAGATACCTGTATGGTGGACACGGCGCGGTATTTCATGGATTTTATCCGTGATGAATCGTGCGGAAAATGTGTCGCCTGCCGCGTGGGAACCAAGCGGATGCTGGAAATTCTGGAAGATATCACCGAAGGCAAAGGTAAACCGGGCGATATTGAACTTTTGGTTGAAATCAGCGAAGCCATTCAGCAATCAGCCATGTGCGGTCTCGGACAGACTGCGCCGAATCCGGTTCTTTCGACCATTCGTTTCTTCAGGGAAGAATTTGAAGAACACATTAATAAAAAGTATTGCAGAGCAGGCGTTTGCGGGTCGATGTTCACTTCGCCCTGCGAAAATACCTGTCCTGCCAACGTCAACGTACCCGGTTATGTTTCGCTGATTGCGGCAGGCCGCTTCCAGGATGCGTATAATCTTGTGATGCAGGAGAATCCGTTCCCTGCCATTTGCGGAAGAATCTGTACCCGTCCGTGCGAGCGCAAATGCCGCCGCGGCACGGTGGACGAACCGGTAGCCATCCGCGACCTGAAACGTTTTGCGGCTGATTATGCTTTCAAAAACGAACTTCCTTACAAGATGCAACTTACGTTTGCGAAAAAGGGAAAGCGCGTTGCTGTCATCGGAGCGGGCGCATCGGGTTTAACCTGCGCTTACTATCTGGTGAATATCGGTTACGATGTAGATGTGTTTGAATCTGAAAAGGTTGCAGGAGGCGTTTTGGCGTTTGGTATTCCCGAATATCGTTTGCCGGAAGCCATTCTTCAGCACGAGATTGATTTAATCCGGCAGGCAGGCGTGAATATCTATCTGAACAAAGAAGTCGGAAGAGATTTGAATTTCAGTCATTTACGTGAAGGCTACGACGCCATTTACGTTGCCACCGGAACACAATATCCTGCCAAAGTGAATATCGAAGGCGAAAATTTACGCGGCGTGATGCATGGGATTAATTTCCTGAAAGATACCAATTTACGCGATGATATGAAGTTGAACGGCACCGTTGCCGTGATTGGCGGCGGAAACACTGCCATTGACTCTGCCCGTTCTGCGCTTCGCGTAGGCGCCGACCGCGTGATTGTGGTCTATCGGAGAACCATCGACGCGATGCCAGCTTACATCGAAGAAGTGCATGAAGCGCTCGAAGAAGGCGTGGAAATCATGGAATTAACGGCTCCGACAAAATTTATCGGAAAAGATAATAAAGTGATTGGCATTGAATGTGTGAAAATGGAATTGGGAGCATTTGACTCATCCGGAAGAAGAAAATCGGTAGAAATCAAAGGCTCCAATTTTGTTCTGGATGTGGATTATGTGATACCTGCCGTCAGCCAGTATGCCGACCTGCCGTTTATCAGCAAGGACGAGATAGGCGTGACGAAATGGGGAACGTTCATCGTTGATCCCGAAACCAAGATGACCACTATGGAAGGCGTCTTTGCCGGCGGCGACGTGGTGAGAGGCCCCGACACCGTTATCAGCGCTATTGCCGACGGTAAAAAAGCGGCTTCGTCCATCGATTTATACCTTGGCGGAAACGGCCTTCTCAACAAAGGCGCACCCATTGACCTCCCGAAAGTGTATGACGAAGACGAGGTTGTCGAACACTCACAGTTCGAGATGGAAAGGTTATCGCCCGAAGTGCGGAAACAATCGTTTGCCGAAGTGCTTTTAGGTTTCCATAAAATTAATGCCATTGCAGAATCCATGCGTTGTTTACATTGTGAAAGAAGGTAAATAAAACTGTTCAGGAAACGAAAATGGAGATAAAGTTTGATAAAAAGTATCTGGAAGAATTGTACGAAGTCGGCAGGACAACGGACAAAAAATACAGATTTCAACCGGATATTGTGAAAAGGTATCAAGCGCGTATTAAAACTCTTGAACGGGCTTCTAAAATAGAAGATTTGTTCACTATCAGTTCATTACATTATGAAGTATTGAAAGGGGATAAAAAGGGTATTTCTTCTGTTCGCGTCAATGACCAATACCGGATTGAGTTCCAAACCACCCAGGTAGTTTCCGAAACAGTTGTAACGATATGTGATATTTTAGAATTGTCAAAACATTATAAATAAAACAATTATGGGTAAATATGTTTGTGCCCGTCCGGTTCATCCGGGCGAAATCCTAAAAGAAGAAATAGAATACCGTGGCATATCGCAAAACAAACTTGCCGCGCAAATGGGCATATCGACAAAAACGCTCAATCAAATTTTGAACGAGCGTCGCCCGCTTACAGCCCAAACGGCAATGTTGTTTGAAGCAGCGTTGGGGATATCGGCAAATTTGTTGATAGGTATGCAAACCGATCACAATATGCAGGTTGCCAACCGCGATATATCCTTTTCAGACCGCCTCGCCGAAATCCGCAAAAAGGTGGCTGTGTTTTCTTTCTTTTGTCATCCTTGTTGACATGGAAAATAATAAATCTTTTATCCCATAAAAAATCAATGTAAAAATGATAAATCTTACAATAAATAATAAGAAAATCAGCGCGGCGCCGGGAACCACGATTCTCGAAGCCGCCAAACAAAATGGAATCAATATCCCTTCTTTATGTTATATGGAAGGCGTTCACAAATTTGGCTCCTGCCGGATTTGTTCCGTTGAAGTAGAAGGAGCAAAAACGCTTCAGGTTGCCTGTATGGCAGAAGTCAGAGAGGGAATGGTGGTGCATACCAATTCCAAAAAAGTGTTGAAAACACGTAAAGTACTGTATGAACTGATGCTTTCCGACCATTCGAGAAATTGTTTGAGCTGCGTTCGCAATCAATCGTGCGAGTTGCAACGTTTGGGCGATATTCTGGGTATTTCGGAAAATCGCTTCGATACAGGCAGCGTGCGCGAACAGTTGGATATTTCGCCTTCTATCACGCGCGACCTGTCGAAATGTATTCTTTGCCGCCGTTGCGTGACGGCTTGTAATGAGATACAGGGCGTTGGCATCCTCGATGCGCAGAATCGCGGTTTCGATACGGTGATTGCGCCGGCGATGGATCGCTCGATAAACGACGCCAAATGTTCATTCTGCGGACAGTGTACCGTCGTATGTCCTGTGGGCGCGTTGAAGGAGACCGACCATACCGCAAGAGTTTGGGACGCTATCAACAACCCTGAACTCCGCGTGGTGATGCAGCCCGCTCCGGCGGTTCGCGTAGCGCTGGGCGAAATGTTCGGTTATCCCGTAGGAACGTCGGTTACCGGTAAGATGGCAGCCGCCATACGCGCGCTTGGCGTCGATGATGTGTTCGACACCAACTGGTCGGCCGACCTGACCATTATGGAAGAAGGCACGGAGTTTCTGCACAGGGCAATCAATGTACTGACAGGCAAAAACGCTGTACTACCGATGATTACAAGTTGTTCGCCGGGATGGATCAAATATGTAGAATCATATTATCCGCAACTTCTCCCGAATCTGTCCACCTGCAAATCACCGCACATGATGCTGGGCGCTTTGGCGAAAAGTTATTATGCCGAAAGCATCAACGTGGAGCCGGAAAAAATGTACACGGTATCCGTGATGCCCTGTACGGCGAAAAAGTTCGAAGCATCGCGCGAAGAGATGGTAAACAGAGGCGTTGCCAATGTGGACGCCGTGCTCACTACCCGCGAGTTGGGACAAATGATCAAGCAGGCCGGCATTGACTTCCGCAGTTTAGACGACGAAACATTCGACGACCCATTAGGACAATCCACCGGCGCCGCCGATATTTTCGGCGTTACCGGCGGCGTGATGGAAGCGGCTATCAGAACGGTTTATGCTGTTATTACCGGCAGAGAGTTGCCTTTCGAACTGTTGCACGTGGCTCCGATTGTAGGACTTGACCAAATCAAGGGTGCAACGTTGAAATTTGAGAATGTGCTTCCCGAATACAAAATGTTTGAAGGTTTTGAAGCGAAAGTAGCAGTAACCAGCGGCTTGTCAGGCGCAAAAAAACTGATGGATCAAATCGTTGCAGGAACATCGCCCTATCATTTCATCGAAGTGATGGGCTGCCCCAGCGGTTGCATCTGCGGCGGCGGACAACCCCGCAGCGACGATCCCGACGTCAGAATGAAACGTTTGAAAGCCATCTACACCGAAGACGAAAGCAAAGTACTTCGTCAATCGCACCACAATCCTTCCATTGATGCGATTTATAAAGAGTATCTCGGCAAACCGGGCGGACATCTGTCGCACGAACTCCTGCATACGCATTATGTGGACAGGAGCGGGGAGAATGAGTAGTAGTTCAATTACGAATTACGAATTATAAATTACGAATTGAAAAGTGAAAAGGGCTGTTCGGGAGAGCAGCCTTTTTTGGTTTTTCACATTTCTTTGCAACACCCGTGTAACTGCAAGCCGGCATTTTTATTGAAATCTTATAATTGTTCCATCAATTTCAAATTTTCATTGATGAGGTGAAAATCGGCATTGTCAACTAATTGTCTCTGTCCCGACCATAAGAATCTGTCGACTTCGTAACCGCCTCTGGATATCTGATCCCGCGTTGGCAGATAGGAGTTATAGCCATTGGTGCAGCCAAGCGCCAGCGTATGTCCGTATTTGCTGTAAGCGCGCAGGCGCATACCGATTTCGCAGGAAACCTCAAAGGGAACAGGTATCAGTACGATGGGGCCTATCTTAACAAGGGTCTGATGATAGGAAAAGAATGATTCGCCCGTCTGTCCTTTTTCATGCAATTCAATATTTATTTGAAAAACCCTTTTAGCCGCCCATGTAAATCTATATTGGCGACCGGCTTCCAAATCTGCCAGTTCTTTCCGGGCTTCTTCCAGCGGAATTAACGGTGCATGTGGAATACGGATAACTCCGGTCGCCACAGACATCTCTTCGTTACGGAATTGGCGGATATCTTTATAGGCACGAACCGCGTCAAGCGCTGCCAACGAACCGATCTCATTTGCATATTTGATGTTTCCCGGTCGGCCTCCGTCTGAACCTCCGTTAGGAATACGCGGAGCAACATCGCCTTGCATACCGTTAACAAACATCGTCATAGCGCCCGACTCCTTTTCAAGACGGTCAATCATAATACCCGGCCAGTCCCTTGATATTTCGGAATTAGTTCCGGCTGCCGTAGGATGCGCAGTGCAGTGGATCAAATTGGCGAAGGACTTTCCGTCTTCGCCTTTAAAAGAAATGACGGTCATTTCCGAATCATACGGTCCCCATGGGTTTTGCCCCAAAATCACCCTGTCGTCCTGTAAAAGCTGACGCCTGTTGATACCCACCCGACTTTCGGTTGTCGCTAACCCCACTCTTGCGGGCTTCATTCCTTTTACGGAAGCCTTTGCTGCAGCAACACATCCGGGTATAAAAATTTTATTGCAATAATCGGAATCTTCACAATCCATGGTATCCGGTCCGGAATGTGTGTGCGTAGCAGCGATTATCACATGGGATGCAGGAACACCTGCTGCTTCCCCGCAAAGCGTCTGCAATTTCGGAATAAGCTCGTTACTGATCACACAGACCGTAACGCTCAGGAATACAATTCTTGATTTTCCATTCTCAATGGCCAATGCTGTTACTGTGAGATCGTCGTTTAATTCTGTGCTACCCTTATCTGATCCGTAGCCAATAAATAAACCGCCGAGCTTGGGCGTGATGATTTCCCGTGCAATACCTGCCCTTAGTCTATCATCCACCTGATTTTCACTTGCTTTTTCAGAGGCGGCTACTGCTGCGGCAGGAGCAGTAGCTATTGCGGCAACGCCTAATGCCGAACTGCGAAGGAATTTGCGTCTTGTTGTCATATTTTTATATTTTGACAAAAATAGTAAAAAAAATATAAAACACCGATGACACAAATGACGAAAAATTTAATCCGTGTTCATTTGTGTTATCGGTGTCATTCACATTCAATAGAAATAGCAGGCTATTTATTATAACTTTTTACCTGATTTAAGCAACGCCTCAATGCGGGCAGCCATTTCCTTTCGGGTATTGTACAGAACAGGTACATTGCGGGAGAAAGCCTTGACATCGACCACCATACTTTCTGCCATTTTGTCGGCATATGCTTTGTCTCCCAATTTCTCCAGCATCGAAAGATAGACATAGTCTTCAATACCTTCGCGCAGAAGTTCAAATCTGATGGAAGAAACCGGACCTTCAACGTCAGGCTGACCCGTATATCGCCTTATATGATCGCCCGGATAGAATAGCGTCCCTTCTCCGTTCAGCACCCAGCCTCCGCTGCACAGAAAACCGGAAGGAAAAGTATTCGCGTCAATCCACGGGGTCACAGTATTCGACCAAAAAGTGAGCGCCCAGTACAATATTCCGTGCATTTCATAACGGGCGGTAATCCATGGCAGCATCACCATATCCATTGCCGGTGCATCAATAAAGTAATTAGGCTGCGGATAAACCTGGTCGCAGGAAACATACCATGTAAGTTCTCCGCCCTTTGCTTTTTCTTCTTTGATCACACGTTTAACATCAGGGTCATTCAGATGGTTTCCATGAATGGAATAATTATTTACATATCCCTGAAGAACACCCCACTCCGGATTATCTTTCGGCGGAACAGGCGTTCTTGTAACTAAAAACGGAACGCCTTTGGTGGATTCTTTAACAAGAGCGCCCCATTTACGAGTATCTTCATATTCTTCAAGCGAGCGGGGTTCATCAATAGGGCTGTTGAACACCAGTCGGTCGTGCCAGCCGTTATCAGAAAAATACTTTTCCACCTGCGACAAATACGACTTAACGATTGCGTTATATTCCGGCGTGAACTGCGCTGCTGTAATTCCCCTTCGGAGGCCACCGGGAAAAGCATTGAGAAGTACCCTCTTGGTTTTCAGCTTGTTCATGTAATAAAGATACCTTTCATGGTTAAATGTCAAAACCACTTTACCATCTTTCAGCTCCGCCTGGGGAACAAGCATATCATTGAACCATGGTTCCATCCTGTTTTCGTACAATTTGTCGTAATAAATCTGTGTAAGTTTTTCAATCTCTTCAGAATCTGCCGGTTTTCTGTAAAACCCGGCAAGCGATCCGCGTGAAACGTTCATATAAGTGATTAAAGGCGTTTCGTCGGGTAAAGAAAAATTGTAGACGTTCAATTCCACAGCAATCGTCTCCACCTTTTTCCCATGCTGAGTAACGGTGATAGAGCCTGTGTATTTTCCTCCTTTGGTATCTTTGGGAACCATCAGATCAACCCAAATCGGACGATTTTTGACCACGTCCCACTGGGCGTTCATCGCAAACGGAATCTGTAACGGCGCCAAACCGTCGGGCCAGTAGCCGGTAGCACCAACAGGACTTGAAACGGCATCCAAAAAGATATAATGCTGAAGATAAAACCTGACGTTTTCTTTGCTTATCCTACCCCCTGTTGCAGAGGTAAGGTCTGATATCTCCATCCAAAATCCGTCGGGCGTCTTCACGTGACGCGGAGAGCCGCTTATATTGGTTGAAATAACCACCTGAAACGGAACGTGTTCGTTTCCGGCGCCTGCAAGCGAAATTTTCCTGCTACTTCCCGACCAGACGACATTGTAGTTTTCTATTCTGGCTTCCGGTCTGACTTTCTGCTCTGCCGGCACAGCCCAAACCGTCACATCCTGGGACCCCGAATTGCTTACCGGTCCGTCGTCAATCGCTCCTGTCTGCGCATTTAATGCGCTTCCAAAACATAATGCTGCAATAACAGCAATATTGATAAAAATCTGTTTCTTCATGGTAATTTTATTTAGGAATAAAAATAATACTCTGTGAAATCCCTGTGTACTCTGTATCTCTGTGCTGGAAATATCCGCGCAGAGACACAAAGTACACAAAGATTCACAGAGATTATTTCACTTACTTTTAATGATTTATCAATAACCCGGATTTTGTTTCATATTCGGATTCAGGTTGAGATCAACATCAGGTATTGGAAATAAATAAATTCTTTCTAAAAAATTATCCAGAAGATAATCCCTCACGACTTCCGGGATGATACGTTTTCTACACATATCGCACCAGCGATCGTATTCAAAACAAAGTTCATAACTGCGTTCATTGATGACAGCTTTGTCGAACTCATCGCGGGTCATACCCGTTGTCAGCAGCGGATAATCAGGATTCGGCTCATAATCGTTTGCGCGGTTGATGACTAAATTAATGGCTTCAACGGCAGCCTGTGTAGGTCCTCCGTTTGCCATATTTTCCGCTTCTGCAAAAATCAGAAGTACATCTGCATAGCGTATAATGGGTATGTTGATGGTAGTAACGCCACGATCAAAATTTTCCCATGTGTCATACAGGAATTTTTTGATTCCGACGCCTTGTCCCAACTCGTCGAAGCGTTCGCCGTCACGGTTATATAATTCGAGATACTCGCTTTTGCGCCGTTGTTCTGGATAAACCGAATCCACCCAGAAGCGGGCGACCCCGTAATCACCCCATCCGTTCATATCAGACCAGATTCTCGGATCGGTGGAACGGGCCAGGCTGTTGGCATTAAAACTCCACATCATTTCAGGACCGTATTTGGTATCCATACTGAATACTTCTGATATATCCTCTACCAGCTTGTATCTTCCTCCGTCCATCACTGCCTTTGCCATCGCAGCGGCTTTCGCATAACAACTTGCATCGTTGAGCGGCGCAGTAGCCATGGTAACATACGCTTTTGCCAGCAATCCTCTGGCAGCGTCTTTTGCCGGACGACCCGCCAAAGCCGAACCCCACTCGTCAGGCAGCTTATCAATTGCATCCGTAAAATCTTTGACAATCAGATCATAGATTTCGGCAACGCTTACACGTTCAGGCTGCGCTGTAAAATATTCATCGGTATTATCTTCCGTCAGCAACGGCAGTCCGCCCCAGTGACGCACCAACTGGAAATAGTTCCATGCACGGAGAAACTTCAATTGACCCATCAGCTGATTTTCCACCTGTGAGCTCGCCCCTGTCAGATTGCCGTTGACAATCGCTTTGATGGCAAAATTAAGGTCTTTAATATTAGCCCAGTGGATCGTCCAGAACCCCGAACCATAGTTTAAGCCAATAATGAGATTACCGCCGGTTTGATCTGTATGTCTATGAAAAGCAGGATTATAACCATATCCTCCCCAATCCGAAAAACTGCGCCGCATGGTACCCGTTAATATGGTTTCAATTTGCGCAGGGGTAGCGTAATAATTTTCGGGCGCAATGAAATGTTTGGGCTTTTCGTCCAAATTAAACAGATCGCATGATGTAACCAATGTTATCACCGCAAACAGTAAAATGGCCGGTTTGTTCAAAATATTTTTCTTATTCATGATTTCAATTGTTAAAATGTGATATCTATTCCAAAATTATAGAACTTCGACACGGGATAATTGTTGTAGTCCGTTCCGAGTCGTGCATCGTTGTCTGTATACGAACTAACTTCAGGGTCGAAACCCGAATATTTCGTCAACGTAATCAGGTTCGTTCCGCTCGCATATACTCTCAGATTGCTGATATATTTCTTCATGGGCAGATTGTATGCCAAAGTAATGTTTTTCAGCCTGAGGTAGGAAGCGTCTTCAATCCATCTCGAAGTACAGTTGCTTCCTGAAGTCGGAAAAGTAATGGTGTTGAGCAACGGTTGATCGGGATGTGCCGCGTTCCATGCTTCCCTGTAATCATGCCGGTGTTGTTCAGTATGCAATGCCGGTATATCCGTATTCTGTTTTTCAGGCGTCCATCTTTTCAGTTTATCTACGCTGTATCCGGCTCTTGTGCTTTCTCTGGCAATTCTGGCAACATTAAACAGGTCGTTGCCATAAGTTCCCTGAATTAGAAGGGTGAGTTCCCAGTTTTTATATCTGAACTGATTGTTCCATCCATAAATCATTTTGGGCATGGCATTACCGATAACTTTCCAGTCATGATCACGATCTATGGCATATATTTCTTTGCCATCTTTTATTTCATTACTAACGTCGGTAT
>Ga0082212_10005600_pt1 | contig 17073 bp, 8 predicted proteins | sample TergutNt197P3_FD_71548 | JGI IMG/M metagenome (GOLD analysis project Ga0082212, IMG submission 71548) | Neocapritermes taracua P3 segment gut microbial communities from Petit-Saut dam, French Guiana - Nt197 P3 | ecosystem: Host-associated > Arthropoda: Insects > Digestive system > Gut ... | reverse complement strand
ATGCGTATGTTAACATGCATGGAGGTTCTCACCATATGCTTAGTAGTTATTGGCTTTCTTGATCTGGTGATCAAATTCATAAGCTTTGCAAAAAGCTTGCAAAAAAGAAACAACCGCCACAATTAGCACGTGCGGTTATTTCTTTTAACCAACCGGGGCTGACCGTTTGCCGGCAGCGCCTCTTTATATTAAGATACTATATAATGGCACCGATGTCAAACTGTTTTTGTTTGGACCGATCGCAAAGCAATAAGATCATCTGAGAAATCCAAAATCAAAAAAATTATAAACGCACTTGATTTGTTAGTTGAATGTGTGCAATAATGTACACATAAAATGTTAACCCCGTTCACTAAAAAAACGAGGCTGAAAAAGAAGAACCCCAACTTCAGAACAAAAGAGGCAGCATTGTTATTGTTTGAATTTCATTACGGAGGTGAAAAATGCGTAAAAAAACACTATTGAAGCTGGTGGTTTCGTTTACCCTAGTGCTCAGCCTTGCTGTTCCGATGAATATTGCGGTGTTTGCCGGCGGCGATGAGGTAGAGGGGGCGGGTGCCTGCACGTCGTTTTACATGGGAAAGGGCACCACTGAAAACGGCGCCTATATATGGGGCCGCACCGAGGACGACTCGGCCACAGCTAGGAAGCTCTTCATTGTCCATGAGGCGGAAACCCATGCGCCGGGTGACTTGTTCAAGTCAAATTCCCCCTCGTCCAGTTTTACGTGGCCCTACCCTGAACAGACGCTGCGCTACATCGCATGCCCAGGCTCGATTTACAACGGCGGGAACTTCCCCGAGCCCTATGGGGAAATCGGGATGAACGAAATGAACGTTGCAGTGTCTGCTACTGTTACGCTTAGCGGTACCAAAACTCAGATAACCGGGACAGGCGGAATAGACAGGATGGTGAGCGGTGGGCTTGATGAAAACGATACTGCCGCTGTCGTACTGATGCAGGCGAAAACAGCCAGGGAAGGCATCGAACTGCTTGCTAAGGTCGTCGACGAGAAGGGCGCGGCAGGCCGTGAAGGCACCATGATTGGAGACCCAAACGAAGTGTGGTACTTCCAGATAGTCTCCGGCCACCAGTACGTTGGCGTGAAATGCCCGGACGACATGATAGGCTTCTCTCCAAACATAACTGGCAACGTGGGCCTTGACAACTATGTGGACATAACGGACACGGAAAACTTCGTTGTTTCACCAGGCTTGGTTTCGGTTGCACAGGCTGCAGAAACATATGTAGGCAATGCTGAAGGCACGAAAATTAAGGTTGCCGACTCTTATGCGAGCGCGGCTTCAAATCACCAAGCTGGCCGTTTGCGTGTCGGGTACGGCTACCTCTACGGCTATGCAACAAATGCCGAGATCGCGGCGAATTTGCCGGGAACGCAGTACTTGAATTACTTTGTGGCGCCACGCCAAGACAGGAAGTACTCCTTGTATGAAGCCTTGAGGCTCCTCGCTTGTCGCGGTGAAGGCACAGAGTGGTTTGCAGTGGGAACAAGCAACAGCACCACAATAGGCAACGAGAACACTCAGGAAGCGCACGTGGTAGAAACCAGGCCGTGGATGCCTCCCGAGCTTGCTTCAGTGGAATGGCAGGCTATGGGCCCGGCTGAGTTCAGCGTGTACCTCCCCTACATGGGAAGCTTAATAACCGAAGTATACGAGAAGCACTATTTCTATGACCAGCAAAACTATGACCTGAACGACCCGTACAACAACACCTATTGGCACGTGTTCCGAACCCTCCACAACCTATGTGCCAGGGGCGTGACAAACACTTCGGTTGCAGCGTCGGAAGCAATCAAGATCAGGAATGGCCAAGGTGTAAAGGATTTCTGGGAAGTATACCAAAAATCGCTCATTGAGCAGCAAGCCAAGGTTGATGCGTACTTGCTGAAGGTGCTGGAGGAGCAGGGCCGAGAGGCGGCCGAACAAGCAGCAACGGAACTGTCAGTAAAACTGACTGCAGACACTTATGAGTACGCTGTGCAGATGATTGCAGAACTGAGGGCTTTTTCAGTAAACCCAGTTGGCAATTATGTTCCTTCATTTAGCGCAATTCCTGCATACGCACCGGATACGCTGGTATTTTTGAACTTGAGCACCGACGCCGTTACCTACATCAGCGGGGATGCAGAATACACCTTGTCTGTTTCGAATGCAAAAGACGTGCTGGCTGTTGAACTGGAATTCACAATGGACGGCAGTCAGCTGTCCGGCAAAGGTCTCGTCGGCCTAAATGGCTTTGACGCGATGAACGGCATCCTGTGGACCTATGCCGGGGACAATCTATGGAAGGGCTCCGTGACGCTGGCGCTTCCTTCAGGGAGCACTAGTGGGTTGACGTCTGAGGCGCCTGTGGACATTGCCAAGTTTGTCTACTCGCCAAAAGGGTTTGGCAATGCCTCAATGACAGTAACGTCTGCAAGGGTAGTAGGGCTTTACGATGACACAACCAGGTACCTTATCCCAATAATCGAAAACGGCACGGCAACAACAGTCGTCGCCAAATCAAAGTACGACCTTAACAGGGACGGTGTGGTTGACGCCCTCGACTTGGGCATCATGCTGCTCTACTGCGGTTTTGATGCGGACAGCGCGGACTGGGGCACATTGGTTAAAGTCAATGATGCATGGGGCAATGGGGTCACTGCAAGCATGTGCGACGTCAACGATGACGACTTGATCGACATGCTCGACTTGCTTGACCTCTTCATCCATTATACAAAATAGCCTGCAAAGCTCGGAAACATTTTGAGCTGTTAAACCAAACGAGCGCGGTGGGGGTTGCCCACCGCGCTTCTGCTTATCCGAGACAACACTCTGCCATTTTTCGCGTTCCTCGTCAACCTCTCGCTTGGCGTTCAGCATAACCTGTGCCATATTTGATTCCCGGTCTGCAATAGCAATCCTGCGGTTTCGGAAGATAGCCCGCTCCCGTTCGTCTTTGCTTATGCTCATTAATAGCGATGCGAATAGACGGTGTACCCGCAAAACATTCTTTGACCTGCATAGATGCCTGACAATTGCTATTCAGTCAAGCGGCAAGTTGCTGATTCCCGCCCTGAGAACAGAGGCATTGGATATTCCTACAACATTAAGGTAGTAGAAAGCAAAGTAATCGTGAGCTTCCCAAGTGTTATCGATGCGCATGTAGGCATTGCAGGTTCAGACAAGCCGGCTTTCGAAAATGGCATGCCAGGCAACAAGCGAATCCTCAACGCAACAATTTCAAGGCATCGCCGTACATTCCCAAATATATTTCATATTTCGACAGAAATTTGCAATATGTAACTCAAATGTAACCATCGTGTGATACACTATTCTAGTGAGCAAAAATAAGCAAGGAGGTGTTCAAGGGAAAAAGAGATTTGAGGCACAATATGAAAGGCATGGTTTTGACAGAAAACCAAAGAGCGTCCCCTCTTAAACGGGCCGTTTAACCACGTTGCACGTAAGCAGCGCGGCTGAAAAGGGAGAACCCCAACTCCAGAATAAAAGAGGCACAAATAAATAAGCATAACGATTAAATTAAAAAAATATTTTGGAGGAAATGAAAATGAAAAGGACAAAAAGGACAATTATAGTAATATGCATGATAGCTTTAATGATGATGTTTGCCGCAGTGCCGGCAATGGCGGCAAACACTGGGACGAATTGGACATTGACAGATACTGAAGACCCAGATGTAACTATTAACATTACAATCTCTGGAACTGGCAACAATATTGTTTTTAACCTGACGATGTTTGTTTATAACGAAGTCACTAGTGTTAGCGAACCTACTATTTCTGTAACAGTTCCGGGTAATGATTTTGGCAGCGGCACATTTAACTCATTTGTAACAATAGGTGGTTATACAATTTACCTTCCAATACAAGGAAATAATATGAGTGGTAAGGATGGCGATCCAAAAATTATTGATGGTATTGGTGCAGGCCATAATTGGGTAGAAGAAGCACGCCACAATCCCGCCTGCACAGTAGATGGTTATGTATCGTACAAATGCACAACTCATGGCGATAGATATACGCAAGTGCTTGCAGCTCTGAATCACGATTGGGATGGTGGCGTAGTCACAACGTCGGCAACGTGTGTTAATGAAGGTTTAATGACAATCACTTGTCAGCGTACAGGCTGTAACGCAACCAAGACCGAAGAGATAGCCATCGACCCGGACAACCACGACGGCGAAACCTACGAAAAAGTCATCACCGACGCTACCTGCGACACGGCAGGCGAGATGGGAACCTACTGCGAAGACTGCGACGCCCTGCTCGGCATAACAAAGATAGCCATCGACCCCAAGAACCACGTCGGCGAGACCTACGAAGATGTCATCACCGCCGCCACCTGCGACACGGCAGGCGTGATGGGGACCTACTGCGAGGACTGCGACGCCCTGCTCAGCACAACAGAGATAGCCAAAGACCCCAAGAACCACGTCGGCGAGACCTACGAAGATGTCATCACCGCCGCCACCTGCGACACGGTAGGCGTGATGGGGACCTACTGCGAGGACTGCGACGCCCTGCTCAGCACAATTGAGATAGCCAAAGACCCCAAGAACCACGTCGGCGAGACCTACGAAGATGTCATCACCGCCGCCACCTGCGACACTGCAGGCGTGATGGGGACCTACTGCGAAGACTGCGACGCCCTGCTCGGCACAACAGAGATAGCCAAAGACCCCAAGAACCACGTCGGCGACACCTACGAAAAAGAAATCACTGCTGCAACCTGCGACACGGTAGGCGAGATGGGTATCTACTGCGAAGACTGCGACGCGCTGCTTAGCACCGAAGCAATTCCTGCCATCGGCCACAGCCACGTACTGACTGGTCACAAAGACGCCACCTATTATGAAGACGGCTACGATGAGTACACCTGCTCAAATTGCGGCGATACGTATACAGTGATTATCCCGCAGCTAACTGTCATCGACGCCTCGGTTGCTAGCTACAATAAAAATCTCCAAGACAAGAGCAACCAAAATCTCGTATTCGCAATCACCGTAACCCTGTCCGACGGAGCAACAACACTAGATTTTCAACATGCTGAAAAAGTCAACGGTGGGCAAAAAGGCACTAAGACCTTCACATATGATGAGTATACAGTGGTAGTAGCTTGGAATGACAACAATAAAGTCACAAGCGTAGCAGTAACTCTCAAATAATGAAATTACATTATCACTACATATCGATTTTTCTTTAAAACAAACGCATGGGGCTGCTGAAATTCACCGGATTTCAGCAGCCCCTTTGTATCATTGTCAATCAATGCTATTTTATTTGCGGCTCTGGCGAGTTCTTCATGGGCATGAAAATGTCCAAGTGCTTGCGGGTTGTTTCGATGTGTTCCCGCACGTAACGTACACATGCGTCGGTGTCCCTTGCCCGCAGTGCGGACATGATTTGCTTGTGTTCCCTCAGTGTTGCGGATTCTTCCGGGGACAGCATGATGTACCTGTCGTAAAACAGCAGAAAAATATCGGTTTTATTGAAAAGCTCCTGCAGGAATTTCTCATAGTACATGTTGTTTGATTCCTTGCACAGGGTTGTGTGGAACTTACGGTTCAGGTCGTTGAATGTCTGTATGTCGTGAGTAGTGTATAGCCGCTCCTGCTCGTTTGCGTAGTATTCGATTTCATCAAGGCATTCGTCCGAGATGATGGGGCAGACCCGGCGGACCAGGTCGGTTTCTATAAAAATGCGGAATTCGAAAACGTCAAGGATTTCCTTTGCTGTTGGGTTCACCACTGTGGCGCCGCGTTTTGGCAGCAAGTCAACATAGCCCTCGTGTTTCAGCCTGAGAATTGCTTGATACACCGGAGTCCTGCTTATGCCTGTTTCCTGCACGATTTTTTCCTGCAGTATCCGGCTTCCTGGAAAGATTTCCCGCCGCACAATCTTGTTCTTGATATGCTGATAAGCAGCTTCCTCTAAATACTCGTTAGCACTCATCGTATCACCTCTTTCTGGTTTTTCTGTCTTTGTTAAAAAAATAGAAAATAATACTTGACAATATTAATACTTTCATGTATACATAGCGTAAAGAGATAAATCAATACAATACTGTATGTATGGCGTTAAAATTTCACAGATAAAACTTAATCGATAAATCCATTGTAAACATATTCGTATTGGGATTGCAAGAACATTTTTGAGATATAGCAAAAAATGTTAGCCGGGAGATTAATAAAAATCAGGGAAAGGATAGTCGTCATGATAATAGGAGTTCCAAAAGAAATAAAGAAAAACGAGCACAGGGTTGCAATCACCCCGTCAAGTGCCGAAACTATAACCCGCCACGGCCACAAGGTGCTGGTTGAACCCGGGGCTGGAAACGGCAGCGGATTCACTGACGACCAGTATGTTGAGTCGGGCGCCGAACTAACCGTGCGAGATTTGCTTTACAACAAGTGCGACATGCTGGTCAAGGTCAAGGAGATTGAAGAAGCGGAATACCCCCTGCTCCGAGAAGGGCAGATAGTGTTTGCATACCTCCATTCCAATGCGCACCGTGACATGACTGAGGCTCTCCTTGCCAAAGGCGTGATCGGCATCGCATGCGAGGACATCGACGACGCAGGTGGCAGTTTTCCGTTGCTTGCGCCGGCGAGCATCCTTGCTGGCAAAGGGGCCTTTTTAGCGGCGCTTCATTACACCCAGTCTATTTACGGTGGCCCCGGGGTTCTCCTCAGCCGCGTGGCCGGGGTCCCCACTCCGCGCATTGCCATAATTGGCTGTGGCTGGTCCGGCATGGGGGCGGCAGAGCTTGCAGCTTCTTTTGGCAACCGGGTCACAATGCTCGACGTGAGCAAGGCGGCTTTGGAGCGCGCAAAAAACCAGTTGCCCCCCAACGCCGAATTCTTGTTTTCCAACCGCAGCAACCTTGTAGATTGCCTCCGCGATTGCGATGTGCTCATCAATTGCATTCTCTGGGACAAGACGCGGAAAGACCACCTTGTCAACCGCGAAGACCTGCGGCTCATGAAACCAAGCGCAATGATCGTCGATGTTGCATGCGACGAGGGTGGAGCCATCGAAACCTGCCGCAGCACGTCCCACGGCGACCCGGTCTACCGGGAAGAGGGTATTCTCCATTACTGCGTTGACAACATTCCGTCGGCTTTCTCGAAAACGGCGTCTGTTACTTTTTCTGCCGAATGCCTTCCTTTCATACTTGCAATTGCAAACAAGGGCGTAAAAACCGCACTTTTAGAAGACAGCCACCTTCGCAGAGGGCTGTCGTTTTATTATGGCAGCCTTACCCTTTTGGAAACAGCGGAGAAGCTTGCCATCAAATACGTGGATGCCTTGGAAGCAATCCGCATGAGTGAATGAATATTTATCGCGAGGTGAAGCAAATGAAGAAAGCAGTGTTTTACACAAATCAGTTTTTTGGGCAAATCGGCGGAGAAGAGCATGCCGGGGTTCCGCCGTTCGTAAAGGAGGGGTGCATTGGGCCGGCAAATCTATTTAACGAAACACTTGAGGGCGAAATTGCGGCAACCATTGTCTGTGGCGACAACTATTATGCAGAGAACATGGATGAAGTGCGCGAATTCATTTGCGGCGAGGTGGAGAAACTCAAGCCGGATTTATTCATTGCCGGGCCCGCGTTCAACGCAGGAAGGTTTGGCGTTGCGTGCGGCGACATATGCGCGGCAGTTGAGGAGCGTTTTGCCATACCCGCTGTTACCGGCATGAATGAAGAAAACCCAGGGAAAGACATGTACAAAGCCAAGACTTGCATAGTTGAGGTTGGAAGATCGGCAGCTGGGATGAAGAAGGCTGCTGCGGCTATGACCCGGGTCGCGAACAAGCTGCTGCGGGGAGAAGCACTGGGGCTGCCATCAGAGGACGGTTATTTCCCAAGAGGCATCAGGGTAAACATTTTCAGCGAGAAGACGGGTGCTGAACGGGCTGTTGACATGCTGCTTGCAAAGCTGGGCGGCATGCCGTACCAGACGGAGATACCTTTGCCGGAATACCAGCCGGTCACGCCGGCGCCGGGGGTCATTGATCTGAAATCTGCGAAGGTTGCGTTGCTCACTTCAGGCGGCATAGTGCCTGCCGGGAACCCGGACAGGCTGCCTGCGGCTACGGCCAAATTTTACAAGATGTACAGCATCAAGGACCTCGACTCTTTGAAATCCGGGGATTTTACGTCTGTACATGCGGGGTATGACCCGGTTTACGTAAATGAGGACCCGAACCGCCTTGCGCCCTTGGATTTGCTTAGAAACCTTGAGAAAGCAGGGGAAATCGGCGAATTGTACGAGTATCTGACCACTACCACAGGGAATTCCACATCAGTCGCTGACGCTACCAGGATGGGGCGCGAAATCGCCAAATCGTTGAAGGAGTCAGGCATCAGCGCGGCCATTCTGACAAGCTCCTGAGGGACGTGCACTCGTTGCGGCGCAACGATCGTCAAAGAAATCGAAAGGGTTGGCATACCTGCTGCCCACATTTGCACCATCACGCCTATTTCTAAAACAGTGGGGGCGGTAAGGATTGTGGGAGCGGTTGCGATACCTCACCCGGTGGGCAACCCGGAACTGCCAAAGGAAAAAGAGGACGAGCTCCGCGCCCGCCTTCTAAGACAGGCACTTGACCTGTTGCAAACAAATTATTAGCTTATCTATTATATCAGAGGAGGGTATTATCAATGGAAGAAATTGTATCTTACGGAATTTTATCTATTGTGCCGGCATTATTGGCTGTGACGCTGGCGTTTATTACAAAAGAAGCCATTTTCTCGTTGCTCATTGCCTGCATTACCGGCGTGTTCATTTTGGGTGACGGCCTCTTCGGCATTACTTCACTGATCGAAAGGGCTTGCGGAAACGAGGACTTTTTGTGGGTGCTGCTCATCGAAGTGTTTGTGGGCGTCCTAATTGCGTTTTTCCAGATTTCCGGTTCTACAGAGGATTTCTCTAATTTCTTGGGCAACAGGGCGGCATCGAGGAAAAAAGTCCAGATAATGGGCTGGTGCCTCAGCCTGTTCATATTCTTCAGCGACTACTTTTCGCCGCTGTTCGTCGGAAACGTTATGAGGAACCTGACAGACAAGGCCAAGGTTTCGAGGGAAAAGCTGGCTTACCTGTGCGACTCCACTTCTGCGCCAATGTGCGTGCTGATCCCTTTCACGTCGTGGGGCGTTTACCTGGCTGGCTTGCTTATCGGCATGGGGCCCATAGCGGACGCCAATATGGCAATGACAGTTTTCACAAAATCCGTTATGTTTAATTTCTACGGAATCATTACCGTGCTTATGGTTGGGCTGATCGCTGTAGGCGTGATCCCCGATTTCGGTCCTATGAAGAAAGCCGAAAAGCGGGCATACGAGGAAGGCAAACTGATCAGGGACGGGTCGACGCCGATGATGGGCGTGGAGATTTCCGAACTTGTGCGTGCACCGCAGCTTTCCGCAGAATTCAAACCGACCCGTTTGGCGATAAACTTTTTGACGCCGATACTCATCATTATATGCATAGCGGTTGGCAGCTTCTTTATATTCCACTCAACAAAGACGCTGGAGGCCTTTGTCATGGCGGTGTTCTTTTTGGGCGTTGCGCTGATCATTCAGAAAATCCCGCTTAAGGACGTTATGAAGGCTGCCGTCCAAGGCATAAAGGGCGTCATCCCTGCAATTTTGATACTGGCTTTGGCGTACTGCATCAATTCGGTCAGCAAGGATTTGGGCGCGGCGATTTATGTTACAGAAGTGACGAAGAGCTGGCTCTCGCCGTCGATGCTGCCTGCGATCACGTTCTTTACCGGGGCGTTCATAGCCTTTTCGACAGGGACGTCTTGGGGCACTTTCGCCATTTTGATGCCGATCTCGGTGCCTATGGCGCTGCAGTTCAGCGGAGGCGAGGTGTCGACCCTTGTCTGCATGACCATTGCGTCGATTGCCGGCGGGGGAGTGTTTGGCGACCACTGCTCGCCGATTTCAGACACCACGGTCCTTTCGTCCTTTGGCGCGGCCAGCGACCATATGGACCATGTCAGGACACAGATACCGTATGCGCTGACTGTTGCAGGGCTTGTATTTGTTATCTATATTATTTTTGGAATTATTGGATAGGAGAGAAAAGATGAAAGCAGCTGTGTTAGGTTCAGGCAATGGCGGCTGCGCAGCCGCCTACGACCTTTCTAAATTTGGCTTTGGTGTGCGTCTCTTCGATTTTCCGGAGTTTCCTGAAAACATCGAAGCGGTGTCAAGGGCAGGTGGGATACATGCGCCCGGCGAGGCGGACGGCTTTGCCGAAGTGGAATACGCAGGGCACGACATGGAAAAGGCAATGGCAGGTGCCGAGCTTGTCTTTGCCGTAGGGCCCGCCTACAGCACGGAGCCCTTTGGGAAGGCTTGCAGGCAGTATGCGAAAGCGGGGCAAAAATTCATCGTGTGCCCCGGTTCCTGCGGCGGCGGCGTGGTGTTCAAAAGAGCGCTGGGTGCTGAACTTACTGACAGCGGCATAGTTGTTGCGGAAACAAGCACCCTCCCCTATGCGGTGAGGGTGCTCGAGCCAGGCAAAATACACATATACCTTAGGCTCAAAGGCGGCGTGCTGCTTGCGGCGCTTCCAAGCTCTGAGACAGGCCGGGTGATAGATCTGCTAAAACCTGTATTCCCATGCCTTTCGCCAGCAAAGAACGTGCTGCAGACGGCGCTGCAAAACGCCAACCCTGTGATACACCCGACAGTGACCTTGCTTAACGCCGCAAACGTTGAGAGGACAAGGGGCGGCTTCCTGTTTTACGAGGAGGGCGTCACAAGCGCTGTCGGCAACGTGATAGAGGCGGTCGACAAGGAAAGGATAGCCATCGGAAAGGCACTGGGCATAACGGTGGTTCCGGACCCGGTGCAAGGCGGCAAGCAAGGGTACATGCTGGAAGAAAACTACAGCACGGGCTATTCGAAAGCGCCGGGGTTTGCAGGCATAAAGGCGCAGTCCGATTTGCGGAACCGCTACTTGATGGAGGACGTGGGCTACGGCCTTGTGTTTTTCAGCAACCTCGGCAAACAGCTGGGAGTTGCCACGCCGGTTATGGATTCCATAATCCAGCTGGCTTCTGTTCTGCTCAAAAAGGATTTTGCAGGGGAAAAAGCTCGAACAATGGAGTCAATGGGCCTTTCGGGCTATTCGGCAAAAGAGCTTGACGAATTGCTGTAAGCTCTGGCATTGTCATTTAAGGAAGTGAAAAAACATGCAGTTGGAATTGAGAGAAATCAAAATACTTGATGTCAGGTTTGGAGAGTCCACGAAAGTGCAGGACAATATCCTGTATGTCGCTCAGGATGAAATACGGGACCTGCTTCTTGGCGACGAGAGGATCTCGAACGTCCAGGTCGATTTGGCGAGGCCGGGCGAATCGGTGAGGATCATCCCTGTCAAGGATGTGGTCGAGCCAAGGGCAAAACTTGAAGGCGGGGAAGCTTTCCCGGGCATGGACGGAAAAATCTGCGACGCAGGCGAGGGCGTTACAGTCAGGCTTGCCGGGGCTGCTGTCGTTACGACAGGCCCCATAGTGGGTTTTCAGGAGGGCATAATAGACATGAGCGGCCCGCTTGCGCAGTATACGCCCTTCGCGCATTTGAACAACGTGGTGCTCAGCATTGAAAAAACAGACGGCACCTCCCCCCACGAACACGAGGAAGCGCTGCGCATCGGAGGGATCAAAGCTGCTCATTTCATTGCAAAAAAGGCTCTTGAATGCGCACCGGACGATGTGGTTTTCTACAATTGGGAGAGCATTTGGAAGAAGGCCTTGATGTACCCAGACCTGCCTAAAGTTGCATATGTATACCAGTGCATGAGCCAGGGGCTTTTGCACGACACGTATTTTTACGGCAAGGATTCGAAAAAGATGCTGCCTACGCTGGTATCGCCATTATCGGTTTTCGACGGTGCCATCGTAAGCGGAAATTGCGTGTCTGCCGGCTCCAAAACTACTACGTACCACCACCAGAACAATGCGGTTATAAAGGAATTGTTCAAACGTGACGGAAAAGAGCTCAACTTTATCGGTGCAGTGGCAAGCCCGCTTATGACAACGTTGGCGGACAAGTACAGGAACACTGCCCTGACAGCGCGCCTTGTAGAAATGCTTGGCGCCGACGGTGCCGTCCAGTCTCAGGAAGGCTTCGGCAACCCCACGGCGGATTTGATGATGATCTGCTCCGCTTTGGAAAAGAAGGGCATCCGCACGGTGCTGATAAGCAACGAGGACGCAGGGGTAGACGGAAAGTCAGAACCGCTGCCCGATACAAGCGAAAGCGCAGACGCCATGGTCTCAACGGGAAACAGCAACGCTACGATTGAGTTGCCGCCAATGGACAAGGTGATAGGCGACCTTGAGTCGCTGGAGCGGCTTACGGGCGGGTGCGCAGGCTGCATCCATGAGGACGGCTCATTAACTATTGAAATACACGGCATCTTGGGAAGCCACAATTTGCAGGGGACAAGCAAGCTGCAAGCTGTGACGGTTTGATACGGTTAAGGGAGGGATGGCAAAAAAGGGTTAACCACGTTCCATAAAAGCGAGGCTGAAAACATCGAACCCCAACGACAGAATAAAAGAGGCGCAACACTGCACTACTTAAAAGGAGGACTATCTAATGAGAAAACGCACCAAAATTTGGAAATTCGCCTTATGCTGGGCTCTTGTACTCGGCCTTGTCTGTTCTACAGGCGCACTTACGTTTGCCGGCAATGATTTCCCTGACGAGGGTGGCGGCACAGCCTTCGTCCTTTCAGACGATATGGAATACATTGTAGCGACGCCGGAAATCTACAGTGCGCTGGCGGTAAGCAACCCGGCTTACGTAGACATCAAGAACGTCGAAGTCCTTACCGGCGGGTCAAGCCAGGTACTGTACAGATCCGAGGTTTACAAGGGCGTAGTCGAAAACAGCGAAGACCCTGCCAAGTACTACACCACGCGGAGGGAGATCAACCTCAAGGATCCCCGCATATTCAACATCGAATTTTATCTTCCATTGGATGAAGTAGCCACAGACGGCATTACCCCGCTCACGGCGGATGAAATGACTGCATTTCTTAACACTGTCAACTTTAAATATGGGGGCTTCGACCTGAGCGAATGGAAAAACGGCAACACCCTGCGCGGCACCGGCAACGGCATCAGCGGCACTTTTCCATCTGCGTCCATTATGAGCATGATTGACAGGACGATGGTCACGGTGGTGGACCTCAGCAACCCGATCAGCCCGGTTGCAGGCTACATGCTCGCTGCCTCAATAAGGGTCACTTGCCCTTGGACTACCGTTAACTCGGGCACCAACGTGCCGTATGCGAATTATGCAAGTGCGGGCCAAGGAAACTTCAACCCGACAAACACCACGCAAAGCGGCGACAACCGCGACTGGTGGCAGGCCGGCCCGGCGTACAAAGGCACAGGCATGTACGAACTGGAAGCGTTTGCCGGCAATGAGCTGCTTGCTACCACCGACCTTCACATCGGCCCCTACGACGAGCACTATTCATGGATTGAAATGAACGAGTTCGCCCAGAGCCTTATTACTGCCATCAACGGCAAGCCTTTGGCTATCGAGGACCTGAACAAAAAACCGACTGGGCTGATAGCTGCGGGCTACGTGGCCAAAGCCGGTGACGGCTACCGGGGCGGGTACGTGAAAGGCGACCGCGCCACTGACGTGTACGTGGAAGTCAGCATAATGGGCTATGGCATGACGGACAACTACAAACCGGAAAACACGGGGTTCAACAACTACGCTAGGTTCAACGCTATGTGGAACGTGGTCGTGGCAAAAGACGAAAGCAAAGTGGACGACTACCTCAAGCCTGGCGGGGTCAAGGACCAGATGAACAACGACCCTGCGGCTCTGATGGCGAAGTACAGGGACGCCAAAGATGAGGACATCGACTTCCTCGGCGTGTACTATCAGGACAATGTCCATTCTGACGAAGTTACCGGCACAGAGACAATGATCAAACTGATTGACGACCTGATCACCGGCGGCAAGGCAGGGCAGAAAATCCATTACAAGACTTACGCTATGGACGATGTCAACTTAAGGTACAGGCTTCCTGCCCCAGGGTACACAGCCAGCACTTCTTCGCACCAGCTAAAAGGCGGGTACACCGGCAGGTTCCTTGAGGCAGACAGCAGGAAGGATGCAATCTTCGACACCGGCGCAATGCTTGACAGCTTCATCTTTGTGCAGTCCCTTTGCTGCAACCCGGACGGCAAAGCCGGGATGCGCAGAACCAACCGTTACGGGCTAGATATGAACCGGGACGTTGTCTATGCGACGCAAAGCGAAAACATCGCGCTGACGAATGATTACGCAAAATGGGATCCGTTCCTAGTGACGCAGTGGCACGGCTATGTGACACAGATGCTTATTGACCCGTGCACGGCCCCTCATGCGATGACTTTTGAGTACGACCTTCTCATGACCAACGAATTGGCTCTTGCATATCAAGCGGGCTACGCTATTTTAGGGAGCACCGGCTACTCGGATTTCCGTGTGCCTTGGGATCAGATGACCAACGGCGCCTGGGACGACGGCAGTGCCATTTACGGGCCGATGTACCCCAGGCTTTTCGGAGCGCTTGGCTACACTGTTGAGACCCCTCATGGCAATTTGGACTCCTTCGAAGCGATGAATGTTGTAAATTACGCATTCCTCAATGGCATGCTGTACGGCGAAACCCAGTATTTCGAGGGCAATTTGCTGAACCATCCGATGATTGACACCGAAGGCAAGATGAGGAACGGCTACGACGAGGACATCAAATACACGAGCATGCGCAAAAGCACGGTAATGAACAAGCTTGAGTCGAAGGTGCGCGGCATTGAGAACATCGACTCGATGAATTGCGATAAATATTTCATCGACTACAGAAACGGTGTGGACCTGGTCGTGGGCAGGCCAAGGGTCGGCGACGGCGAAGGCGGCAAGCTCAATTTCTTCCCGGACTACATCATCATCCCGACAGACCCGGGCAACCAGTACAACACGGCAGAGGCCATAAAAATCCTCAACCACGTGATGCGCGTGAACGGTAAGGTAAGCGTGTCTACAAAGGATGTTGTTTACCAGGATGTGCTGTACCCAGCCGGCTCATATGTCATAAACATGAGGCAAAGCTTCAGGAACTTGGTTTTTGAGATCATGGGCAAGGGGTACGACGCCACGTTCTTCCCAAGCAGCTACGCCGACATCTACTGCAATTTCCCTGACGTCAGAGGCTTCGACAGCGTCCAAGTCTGGAACAAGCTGAACGGCGGCGTTGATTTGTTCGCCGGAGCCCTTGAGCCTGTTGCCGCACGAATCGCGAAATATTTCGACATTGGCGGCACAGCGGACGATTACGTGGTGTTCAAGAGCAGCAGCACGGACGCTATCCGGTTTGTGAACCTCCTGCTTTCGGGAAGGTCCAGCGGGCCCTCCTTCTCTGAGAAGGGCGATGTGTGGATGCTCAGGAAAGCAGTTGACGGAGTAGGCAGCGCGTCAGACTATGTCATCAAAGCCGAAGACATTGACAAGGTCGGCAACTTGGTTGACAATCCAGACCTAGGGCTGTCAGGCTGCCACCTTGAGGGCAAGTACATTTCGGAACTGCCCAAAGACGCAGTCCAGCTCGTTGAACCTATAATCACAACCAACGCCACAAGAACGGCTCAGACCGGCGGCAACATTTACTGGGCTCTTGACGAATACCTTGGGTTCAATATGGTGAACGCAGACGGTTCCGACTACAACGGCAACTCAACCACTACAACAAGGCCAGGCGCCAATGTTGTTTTGCTGCATGGCAACAGCGGGACTACACAGCTCAGGGACTACGTCGCCGCAAACAAAGCGGGCGTGATCCTCATAAGCAATGCTTCCAGCAACACGGCTTCTACTGCCAGTTCGCCGTTCCTTTCACAGTTTGGTTTTACCTCTCCGACCACGGGCAGTTTGGCGGATGTTGCGCTAAACGGCAACTACAACGCGGACGACAGCCTTTTCACGCAGAACTACGCAGCAACTGACACGCTGTATGCCCGAGGGAACTACTTCACAAACGTACCTGCGGCAGCGAAGGTGCTGTTTACCAGCCTGCCTGACGGGAACGACGCTTTCATCGGCGGCTGGATGAATACCGGCGGCGCCAAGACTACTTTTGCAAACAGGACAATGATATTCAGCACGATACTCAAAGGCGGCGGGATTGTTGGGAAACCAGTGCAGTCACTGACGATCGGCCAAGGCATGTTCTACAGGTCCCACTACCAGAAGCTGTACCCGATGATGGCTACCGCCATATTCGCCGGGGCAGCGGGCATCTTGGACGACTTCGCCGCGCCTAAATTGAACGACGTGGAAGTCGACAGCTATGCGGGCGGAACCTCCGTAACCCTCGTGGCGGAAGACGACCCGAAGGGGAGCGGCATCGAGAAGTTCGAGCTCAGCAAGTGGGACGGCAGCGGCTACGCCTTTGTGGGCGAGCAGGCAAGCCCGGCCTTCGACTTCCCGGGCCTTACAACCTTTGCAGTGTTCAAGGTTACGATCACTGACTGGGCCGGCAACGACAGGACCCGCTGGTTTGACACCGACGGGAACATCTACTGCAAGGACCCGATGGGCGGCATACTCAGGCTCAGCGTGTTCGGCGAGGAAACCGGCTACATCAACCAGGACGTGGAGTTCACCATTGCGGCCCGCAATGCGTCCGACATACTGACCGTGAACGTAACGTTCGAGATCGACGGCAGCCTGCTGGCGTTCAAGAGCATTGAGGGCCTTAACGGGTTCGACATGATCAACGGCGTCAGCTGGAGGAGCATGGGCGGCGACGTCTGGAGGGGCACCATCACACTGGGCTACCCGGACACCGGCACCGAAACCGGCACCGGCTTCACCAACGCGTCCTACACCGACATAGGCAAGCTCACCTTCGCCCCGAGGGCGGCAGGCGACGTGTCCGTGACCCTTGTCAAGATCGACAGGGTCACCGGGAAAGCGGGCCTTGACGTAGTCGACGTGGATGCCATCATCGAAAACGGCG
>Ga0082212_10005599_pt1 | contig 17074 bp, 16 predicted proteins | sample TergutNt197P3_FD_71548 | JGI IMG/M metagenome (GOLD analysis project Ga0082212, IMG submission 71548) | Neocapritermes taracua P3 segment gut microbial communities from Petit-Saut dam, French Guiana - Nt197 P3 | ecosystem: Host-associated > Arthropoda: Insects > Digestive system > Gut ... | reverse complement strand
CCCCCCCCCCCCCCCCCCGCGCCAAGGGCACCCCGCCCCCCGACGCCCCCCGCCGCGCCCTCGAGTCCGGCGTCGACGGCATCGTCGTGTCCAACCACGGCGGCCGCCAGGTCGACAACGCCGTCGCCTCCCTCGACGCGCTCCCCGGCGTCGTCGAAGCCGTCGCCGGCGCCGTGCCCGTCCTCTTCGACTCCGGCATCCGCACCGGCGCCGACGTCTTCGTCGCCCTCGCCCTCGGCGCCGACGCCGTCCTGCTCGGCCGGCCCTGGGTCTACGGGCTCACCCTCGCCGGGCAGGCCGGCGTGCGCGCCGTCGTCGAGCACGTGCTCGCCGAGCTCGACCTCACCATGGCGCTCGCGGGCGTGCGCTCCATCGCGCAGATCGGCCCGCACACCCTCGGCTGACCGAAACGCGCCGCGTCGCCCGCGCGACCCGGTGGACACCCTGTCGCGAGCGGCGGCGGTCGGGCATCATGCTCGCCATGAGCGACTCCACGCCCCAGCCCGCCCTGTCCGGCGGGCCGGAGGGCCACGCGGCGGCCACCGCCACACTGCCGAACGACATCCCCGCCAAGCGCGTCCGGTCCTGGGCGCTGTGGGACTGGGCCACCCAGCCGTTCAACTCCGTCATCCTGACGTTCGTCTTCGCGCCGCTGTACCTCGTCTCGACGCACTTCCTGGCCCCGCACATCGCGGACCTGCCGGCCGACGCCCCCGAGCGCGTGCGCGGCCTCGCCGAGCTGTCCAGCCGGTACGGCGCGTGGACCGCCATCGCCGGCCTCCTGATCTTCTACCTGGCCCCGGCGCTGGGCGCACGCGCCGAGACCTCCGGCGGCCGCAAGCGCTGGCTCGTCATCGCCACGGGCGGGCTCGCGCTGCTGCAGTTCCTGCTCTTCTTCGTGCACGAGGACCCGCGCTACTTCACCTACGGCGCCATCGTGCTCGCGCTCGGCTCCGTCGTCTCCGAGATCGCGGGGGTCAACTACAACGCGATGCTCCACCAGGTCTCGACGCCGGCCACCGTCGGCCGCGTCTCGGGCCTCGGGTGGGGCATGGGCTACATGGGCGGCATCGTCGCCCTGATCATCGTGGTGGTGCTCAACACCGTCGAGTGGTTCGGCATGGACACCTCGAACGGCATGGCGTACCGGCTCATCGCCGTCGGCGCCGCCGTCTGGACCATCGTCTTCTCGATCCCGCTCGTCGTGAACGTGCCCGAGTACCGGCGCCCCGCCGAGGCCAAGCGCGGGTTCTTCGCCGGCTACGTCGACCTGGTCGGCGACATGATCGCCCTCTACCGCCAGTCCCGGCCCACGTTCTGGTTCCTCTTCGCCAGCGCCGTCTACCGCGACGGCCTGGCCGGCGTCTTCGCGTTCGGCGGCGTGCTCGCCGCCGCCGCGTTCGGGTTCACGTCCAACGAGGTGATCATCTTCGGCATCGCCGCGAACGTCGTGGCCGGCATCTCCACCATCTTCGTGGGCCGCATCGACGACCGCCTCGGCGCCCGCAAGGTCATCATCATCGCCCTGTCGATCCTCGTGGTCATGGCCGCGTTCGTGTTCCTCGCCGCACCCCTCGGCGCGGTCGTCTTCTGGATCGGCGGCCTGCTGCTCTCCGCCTGCGTGGGCCCAGCCCAGGCGTCCAGCCGCGCGCTGCTGTCCAAGGTCACCCCCGAGGCCATGCAGGGCGAGGTGTTCGGCCTCTACGCCACCACCGGGCGCGTCGCCAGCCCGCTCTCGCCCGCCCTCTGGGCCGCGTTCATCGCCTGGTTCGGCGCCACGCGCTACGGCGTGATCGGCATCGGCATCGTGCTGGCCGTCGGCCTTGGCCTGCTGCTCCTCGTGAAGATCGACTCCCACAAGGCCGCCGACCGCGCCCTGGAGCCCCTGCGCGGCTGGAACCGCAACGCCCTCACCGCGCTCACCATCGTGCTGTTCCTCGGCATCGGCGGCATCGTGCTGCTGCTCACCGGCGCGCACGACGTGCCCGGCGGCGCCGTCGTCACCGCCGTGATGCTGCTCCTCGCCGCGGCCGCCGTCGTGCCCGGGCAGCGCGCCCTCGCCACCATCCCCACCACCGGCGAGGAGGGCTACGCCATCGCCCGCGCGTCCGTGGCCCTGGGGTATGTGGCGCTCGTGGCCGCGGTGGTCGTGGGCCTGACCGCGGTCCTCTAGCCGACACCCGCCTCGAGGCTCCCGCGCTCGTCCGATCGCGGGAGCCTCGTGCGTGCGTGACCATGCCAGGCATGGGAGAGGTCAGCGAGTACCTGGAGACCCTGGGCGGCCCGGAGCACGACGCCGTCGCCCGCGTGGTCGCCCGCGCACGGACCCTGGTGCCCGACGCCGAGGAGGGCGTGTCCTACGGCATGCCGGCCCTGCGGTACCGGGGGAGCCCGCTGTTGTCGGTCATGTCGACCAAGCACCACCTGGGGCTCTACCCGTTCAGCCCCGCGGTGCTCGAGGGGATGGCGGACCAGCTGCAGGGGTTCCGCACCACCAAGGGCTCGGTGTCGTTCCAGCCGGAGGCACCGCTGCCCGACGACGTCGTCGACCGCATCGTGGCCGCCCGCCGCGACGAGATCGACCTGATGCGAGACGTCTCCAAGAAATAGTGTGCCAAGCGCCTCGCGACCGCGACGCGGGCCTCGGGGGACCGGCCCGGAGCCGCTAGCCTGGCGCCGTGCCCGAAGCGAACCGCGTGCTGATACTCAACGGACCCAACCTCGGCCGCCTCGGCGTGCGCGAGCCGGAGATCTACGGGGCGGACACGTTCGCCGACCTCGTCGAGGCCGTGGCCGGCTGGGGGAGCGAGCTGGGCGTCGAGGTCGACGCCCGGCAGACCGACGACGAGTCGCAGATCGTGGGCTGGCTGCACGAGGCCGTGGACGCCCGGGCGCACGTGGTCATCAACCCGGCGGCCTTCACGCACTACAGCTACGCGCTGCGCGACGCGGCTGCCCAGGTCACGACGTCGGGCCTGCTGCTGGTCGAGGTGCACCTGTCGAACCCGCACACGCGCGAGTCGTTCCGCCACTACTCCGTGGTCTCGGGCGTCGCGACGGGCACCATCGCGGGGTTCGGGTTCCAGTCCTACCGGCTGGCGCTGCAGGGCATCGCAGCGCGGCTCGCGTAGGGACCGGCGAGTCCCCGTGCGGTACAAGGCCTGGATCTGGGATCTGGGCGGCACGCTGCTCGACAACTACGCCAGCTCGTCCGCGGCGTTCACCGGGACGCTCGAGTCGTACGGCCGGCACGTGGCGTACGACGACGTGTACCGCGCGCTGCGCGTGTCGACCGATCACGCGGTCGAGCTCTACGGCGCGGACCTGCCCGGCTTCCGGGCGGAGTACAAGCGCGCCGAGGCCAAGGCGCTCACGCACCCGGTGCTGTTCGACGGCGCCCAGGAGGCCCTGGAGGGCGTGGTGGCGCGGGGAGGGTTCAACTTCCTCGTCTCGCACCGTGACAGGCAGGTGCTCACGATCCTGCAGCGCACGGGCATCGCCGGCCTGTTCACCGAGGTGGTCACGGCCGACAGCGGGTTTCCGCGCAAGCCGGACCCGACGTCGATCCTCCATCTCGTCGAGGCGTACGGGCTGAGCGACGTGGTTGCGGTGGGCGATCGGCCCATCGACGTCAAGGCCGCCGTCGCGGCGGGCATCGAGTCGATCTACTTCAACGGGGGACGCCGCTGCCCCGGGGCGCGGTGGGCGATCAGCAGCCTGCGAGAGATCCCAGCGATCCAGGCAGCAGGTTAGACAGAGCCAGATCAAGGTCTCAACCTTGACGCTGAAGATTCAAGCCTCCATCCTGGTGGGTGTGATCGTCCTCACCGTCGACCAGCGCGACAGCACGCACGCCGCCGACCGCGTGCCGCACGCGCTCGAGCTGCTCGCCCGCCTCACCGCAGGGCGCGACGGCGTCGCGCTGCCGTTCGACCGCACCGTCGGCGACGAGCTCCAGGGCGTGCTCGAGGGCTCGCCCGAGGGGGCCGGGCTGGCGGTCGACCTGGTGCTCGCGCTGCTGCGCGACGAAGGGTGGTCGGTGGGCATCGGCGTCGGCGCCGTCGACGAGCCGCTCGCCGCGACCTCGCGCGAGGCCTCGGGCCGCGCGTTCGTGCACGCGCGCCGGGCCGTCGGGCGGGCCAAGACGCAACCGGGCCGGGCCGGGGTCGCCGTCGTGGGGGACGACGCCGACGGCGCAGCCGGGGTGCAGGCGCTGCTGCGGCTCATCGCCGCCGTCGCCGGCCGGCGCACCGGCCCGGGCTGGGAGGCCGTCGACGCGCTCGCGCAGCGGGGATCGCAGAAGGCCGCGGCCGCGCGGCTCGGCGTGACCGTCCAGGCCGTCAGCCAGCGGCTTCGCGCCGCGTCGTGGTCCGAGGAGGCCGCCGCGCGTCCTCTGGCTCAGCGGCTCCTCTCCGCGCTAGCGTCCGGCGCATGAGCCTGGCGCACCTGCTGTTCGGAGCCCTCGTCTGGGCCGTGGCGCTCGCCCTGTCGGTGGGCCTCGGCGCACTGCTCGTGCCGTGGGTGCTGCGGCGCACGGAGGGCGACGTGGACGCCGAGGCCGAGGCGGCGCGCGTGCTCGCCGGGGGCACCTGGATCGGCCTGCTCGAGCGCGCGGCGATCACGCTCAGCATCCTGGCCGGGTTCCCCGAGGGGCTGGCCGTCGTCGTCGCCGTCAAGGGCCTCGGGCGTGTGTACGAGCTGCGCGAGCGCCCCGCCGCGCGCGAACGGTTCGTGGTCGGCACGCTCGCCTCCACCGTCTGGGCAGGTGCCTGCGGGCTGCTGGGGCGCGGTGTGATCCTTCTTCTGACGAACGGCGTGCACTGAGCCGTTAGACTTGCTCGGGCTCTTCGCGCCCTTGGATGCTTCACATTCGCCCGCGCGGCAGCCCACACCGACCCCCCACACCTGATCGAGGACTTGAACGTGGCTACCTCCAACGACATCAAGAACGGCACCGTGCTCCGCATCGACGGTCAGCTCTGGACGATCATCGAGTTCCAGCACGTCAAGCCGGGCAAGGGTGGCGCGTTCGTCCGCACCAAGATGAAGAACGTGACGTCGGGCAAGGTCGTGGACAAGACGTTCAACGCCGGCATCAAGGTCGAGACGGCCAACGTCGACCGCCGCGACTACCAGTACTCGTACCTGGACGGCGAGGACTTCGTCTTCATGGACACCGACACCTGGGAGCAGTTCCACATCCCGTCCGCCGTCGTCGGCGACGCGAAGGACTACATGCTCGAGGGCATGGAGGTCATGATCGCGATGAACGAGGGCACGCCGCTGTACGTTGAGCTGCCCACGTCGGTCGTGCTCGAGATCACCTACACGGAGCCGGGCCTGCAGGGCGACCGCTCCACCGGCGGCACCAAGCCCGCCACGCTGGAGACGGGCAAGGAGATCCAGGTGCCGCTGTTCCTGGAGCAGGGCACCAAGGTCAAGGTCGACACGCGTGACGGGTCGTACCTCGGCCGCGTGAACGACTGATCCGCGTGGGCGCACGGACCAAGGCGCGCAAGCGCGCCGCAGACATCCTCTTCGAGGCCGAGCAGCGTCGCATCGACGCCGTCACGCTGCTGCGCGAGCGCATCGAGAAGCCGCTCACGGAGTCCCCGGTGCCGCAGTACGCGGCCGACGTCGTCGAGGGCGTCGCCGCCCACCGCGGCCGCATCGACGAGCTGCTCGAGACGTACTCGAACGGCTGGACGCTCGAGCGCATGCCCGCGGTGGACCGCGCGCTGCTGCGCATCGGCACGTGGGAGATCCTCTTCAACGACGACGTCCCGGACGCCGTCGCGATCGACGAGGCCGTGGACCTGGCGGGCGAGCTGTCGACGGACGACTCGCCGTCGTTCGTCAACGGGCTGCTGGGCCGGATCGTCGAGCTCAAGCCGACGCTGCTGATCTGACGCGCTGTACGAGAACGCCCCCGGGGGACTCCCTCGGGGGCGTTCTCGCATCTGGGGCCGGTCAGCCCACGTGGACGTGGGGGCGCTTGCTGCGGTGCGGCTCGGTGGCGCGCAGCACCTCGTGCGTGACGGTCGAGATCTCGCCCGTGCCCAGGAACAGGAACTTGAGCATGTTGAGCACCGGGTTGCCCTCGCTCCACTCGAAGTAGACCTCGGGCACCACGCCCGTCGCGTCGCGGGCGGCGAACAGCACCGACGCGATCGCGTTGGGCACCGAGCCGCTGGTCACGTGCAGCACCGGGAACCCGTCGACGATCGTGCCGGTGACGACAAGGTCCTCCTCGAAGTTGGACGCGTCACCGCGGTGGACCTCCAGGAAGATCGGCACCTCGCCCTCGGGCACGCCGTTGAAGCGGCGCTCGTTGCGCAGCTTGACGCGGTACTCGGGCCCGGACTCGGTGCCGGGCTCCTTGGCGATCACGCGCACCGTGCCCGTGCGTCGGGCGGCCACCTCGATGATGTGGTGGGCGGCGTCGTCGAGCGTGACGCTCTTGGCGCGCACCTCGAAGGAGCGCAGGATGCGCGACAGCAGCGACGTGATGATGATGACCGCGATGAAGATCGAGGCGATCTTCACGCCGTCGGGCCGCTCGTCCACGTTGAGCACGGTCGTGTACACGAACACCGCCGCGATGACGGCGAAGCCGGCAAAGGCGCGTCTCTGGCGCCTGCGCCACGACGACACCGTCACGGCCACGGCCGCGGACGTGATGAGCACCAGCACGCCCGTGGCGTAGGCGCCGCCCTGCGCGTCCACGCTGGCCCGGAACACGAGCGTGATGACCAGGGCGATCACCGTGAGGATGACGACGAGCGGGCGCGTGGCGCCGGCCCACTGGGGCGCCATGCCGTAGCGCGGCAGGTACCGCGGCACCAGGTTGAGCAGCCCCGCCATCGCGGAGCCGCCCGCGAACCAGAGGATGAGGATCGTCGAGATGTCGTAGACGGTGCCGAAGCCCTGCCCGAGCAGCGCGTGCGCCAGGTAGGCGAGCGCGCGGCCGTTGGCCTGCCCGCCGGGCTGGAACTGCGCCTGGGGGATCAGCAGCGTCGTCACGATCGACGACGTGATGAGCAGCGCGGACATGATCAGCGCCGCGGTCGTCAGCAGGCGGCGCGCGTCGCGGATGCGGCCCGTCGGGACGGCCTCGGTGTCACCAGGGCGACCGGTGATCTGCGGCATGACGGCGACGCCCGTCTCGAAGCCGGACAGGCCGAGCGCGAGCTTGGGGAACACCACCAGCGCGACGAGCACGATGCCCAGCAACGAGGAGTGCGTCTGGAACAGCCCGTGCCACCAGTCGCCGACGACGACGGGGTGGGTGGCCACCTCCCACAGCCCGCGCACGATGACCACGACGTTGACGGCCAGGAACACCGTGACCAGCACCGTCGCGATGGAGATCGCCTCGCGGAACCCCTTGAAGAACACGGCACCCAGCAGCAGGCACAGCACGATGGTGATGGGCACGTTCTCGCCGCGGAACCACTCCGGCGTGAACGGGTTCTCGATGACGTGCGCGGTGGCGTCGGCGGCCGAGAGCGTGATGGTGATCATGAAGTCCGTGGCCGCGAAGCCCAGCAGCACCAGCACCACGACCTTGCCGCCCCAGCTCGGCACCAGGCGTTCGAGCATGGAGAGCGACCCCTCGCCGTGCGGGCTCTCCTTCGCCACGCGCCGGTACACCGGCAGGGCCCCGAACAGGGTCAGGGCCACGAGCACGACGGTCGCGATCGGCGCGACCAGCCCCGCCGCGAGCGCCGCGATGGCCGGCTGGTAGCCGAGCGTGGAGAAGTAGTCGAGGCCGGTCAGGCACATGACGCGCCACCAGGGGGCGGTGCGTTCGGGCGCTGCCGTTGTCGGCGTCTTGACGTCGGTGATCGGCGTCACGTGAGGCTCCTGGGGGATGGTGTCGTGGCCAAAACGCACCGAACGCTAGCCCCTGGTGGCGCGGACTGACGTGTTGCGGGGCGTCAAGATTTCGTCAAAGCCGCTGGACCCGGCGCGGCGTGTGACCCACGTCGCGGCCCAGCATGCGGCCGGGCGGGTGGTGGGCGTGCGGGGCGGGATACCCTGGGCGCGTTCGACACCCTTTAAACCCGTCCCGTGAGGCGGAGAAGGAGGTCCGGTGAGCTTCGCGCTGCCCCCATTCACGACGGTCCTCGGTCCTGAGGACGTCGCGCGGGCCTTGACCCGCATCGCCCACGAGGTCGTGGAGCGCTCCAAGGGAGCCTCCGACGTCGTCCTGCTGGGCATCCCCACCCGCGGTGTGCCGCTCGCGCAGCGCCTGGCCGAGCGCCTGGCCGCGATCGACCCGGCGTTCGACCCGGTCGCCGCCTTGGGCGAGCTGGACGTGACGATGTACCGCGACGACCTGCACCGGAACCCGACGCGCGCCGTGGGCGTGACGCGGCTGCCGGCCGTCGGGATCGACGGCAAGGTCGTGGTGCTGGTCGACGACGTGCTGTTCTCGGGCCGCACGATCCGGGCCGCGCTGGACGCGATCAGCGACCTGGGCCGGCCTCGGGCGGTGCGCCTGGCCTGCTTGGTGGACCGTGGCCACCGCGAGCTGCCGATCCGCCCGGACTTCGTGGGCAAGAACCTGCCGACGTCGACCGACGAGCGCGTGCAGGTGCAGCTGGCGGAGATCGACGGCGCCGACTCGGTCGTGATCAGCGGCCGCGCGGCCGTGGGGGAGGAGACGCGATGAAGCACCTGCTCTCGGCCCAGGACCTCACGCGCGACGAGGCGATCCTGCTGCTCGACACGGCCGCGCAGATGGCGGCCACGCAGTCGCGCGAGATCAAGAAGCTGCCGACGCTGCGCGGGCGCACGGTGGTGAACCTGTTCTTCGAGGACTCGACGCGTACGCGCATCTCGTTCGAGACGGCGGCCAAGCGCCTGAGCGCGGACGTCATCAACTTCTCGGCCAAGGGGTCGAGCGTGTCGAAGGGCGAGTCGCTCAAGGACACGGCGCTGACCCTGCACGCGATGGGCGCGGACGCCGTCGTCGTGCGGCACTGGGCGTCCGGGGCGCCGCACCAGCTCGCGCACGCCGGCTGGCTCGACGCGGCGGTGCTCAACGCGGGCGACGGCACGCACCAGCACCCGACGCAGGCGCTGCTGGACGCGTTCACGATCCGCCGCCACCTTGCGGGCGGCACCGGCGACCTCGCGGGGCTGCGCGTGGCGATCGTGGGCGACGTGCTGCACTCGCGCGTGGCGCGCTCCAACGTGCACCTGCTGCGCACGCTGGGCGCCGACGTGACCCTGGTGTCCCCGCCGACGCTGCTGCCCGTGGGCGTGGAGACGTGGCCGTGCGCGACGTCGTACGACCTGGACGCGACGCTCGCCGACTGGAAGCCGGACGCCGTGATGATGCTGCGCGTCCAGCGCGAGCGGATGTCGGGCGGGGCGGGGGCGTTCTTCCCGAGCGCGCTGGAGTACTCGCGCCGGTACGGGCTGGACCACCGCCGCCTGGCGGTGCTGCCCGACCACACCATCGTCATGCACCCCGGCCCGATGAACCGCGGGCTGGAGATCTCCGCGCAGGCCGCCGACAGCGACCGCTCCGTCATCGTGGAGCAGGTCGCCAACGGCGTGGCCGTGCGCATGGCCGCCCTGTACCTGCTGCTCGCCGGGGGCTCCTCGGCCGAAGGGACCTCGATCTGATGCCCGCGTATGTGATCCGCAACGTCCGCCCGCTGGGCGGGGACGCCGTCGACGTCGTGCTGGACGGCGGCGTGGTCGCCGCCGTCGGCGCGGACGTCGAGGCGCCGGCGGGGGCCGTCGAGATCGACGGCACCGGCCACGTGCTGCTGCCCGGCCTGGTGGACCTGCACACGCACCTGCGTGAGCCGGGGCGCGAGGACGCCGAGACGGTCGAGTCGGGCACGCGGGCCGCGGCCGCGGGCGGCTTCACGGCCGTGCACGCCATGGCGAACACGTCGCCGGTCGCCGACACGGCCGGCGTCGTCGAGCAGGTGTGGCGCCTGGGCCAGGAGGCCGGCTGGGTCGACGTGCACCCCGTGGGCGCCGTGACCGTGGGCCTGGGCGGCGACCGCCTCGCCGAGCTGGGCGCCATGGCCGACTCGAAGGCGCGCGTGCGCGTGTTCTCCGACGACGGCAAGTGCGTCCACGACCCGGTGCTGATGCGCCGCGCCCTGGAGTACGTCAAGGCGTTCGACGGCGTCGTCGCCCAGCACGCGCAGGAGCCGCGCCTCACCGAGGGCGCCCAGATGCACGAGGGCGTCGTCTCGGCCGAGATCGGGCTGGCCGGCTGGCCGGCCGTGGCCGAGGAGGCGATCATCGCGCGGGACGTGCTGCTGGCCGAGCACGTGGGCTCGCGCCTGCACGTGTGCCACCTGTCCACGCGCGGCAGCGTCGAGATCGTGCGGTGGGCCAAGGCCCGCGGCATCGACGTGACCGCGGAGGTCACCCCGCACCACCTGATCCTCACGGACGAGAACGCCCGCGGCTACGACCCGACGTTCAAGGTCAACCCGCCGCTGCGCACGGCCGACGACGTCGAGGCGGTCCGCGAGGGTCTCGCCGACGGCACCATCGACATCGTCGCGACCGACCACGCCCCCCACCCGCTGGAGGACAAGGACTGCGAGTGGGCGGCTGCCGCGTTCGGCATGACCGGCCTGGAGACCGCGCTGTCCGTCGTGCAGGCCGCCATGGTCGACACGGGCCGCATGACGTGGGCCGACGTCGCCCGCGTGCTGTCCACCAACCCGGCCCGCATCGGGCGGATCGACGCCGCGCACGGCCGCCCCATCGCGGTGGGGGAGCCCGCCAACCTGGTGCTCGTGGACCCGGCCGCCACCCGCGTGGTGGACGGCGCCGCGCAGCAGACGGCGTCGGCCAACACCCCGTTCCGCGGGCGCGAGCTTCCCGGCCGCGTCGTCGCCACGTTCCTGCGCGGGCGCGCCACCGTGCTCGACGGATCCCCGGTGGCCGCCGCGTGAACCTCCCGTTCCCCGTCGCCATCGGCATCTGGATCGTCATCGGCCTGCTGCTGCTGGTCGTGATCGTCCTCGGGCTGCTGCGGCTCACACGGCGCGGCGGCGACGTCGTGCCCGCGCCCCCCGCGCCGCCCGCCGACCTGGGTGCGCTGCGCCTCGGCCCGCTCGACGCCACCTACGTGTCCACGACGCTCGCTGGCGACTGGCTCGCCCGCGTCGGCGCGCACCGCCTCGGCGAGCGCTCCGCCGCCACCGTGACCGTGCACGACTCCGGGGTGCTCGTCGAGCGCTCCGGGGCCCCCGCCCTGTTCCTGCCCGCCGCCGCCCTGCGCGGCGCCGCGCTCGCCCCCGGGATGGCCGGCAAGTACGTCGGGGCCGACGGCCTCGTCGTGGTCACGTGGCAGGCCCCGTCCGACGGCGCGGTCGACGCCGCCGACCTGGACACCGGCGTGCGCACCCGCCACCCTGCTGACAGATCCCGCCTCGTCGACGCCGTGCGCGACCTCGCCGCACACCCGCTGAAGGAGAACCCGTGACCGACGCCGCCACCCCCACCACGCCCGGCAAGGCCGTGCTCGTGCTCGAGGACGGCACTGTCGCCCGCGGGCGCGCCTACGGCGCCCGCGGCACCACCCTGGGCGAGATCGTCTTCGCCACCGGCATGACCGGCTACCAGGAGACGCTCACCGACCCGTCCTTCCACCGCCAGATCGTCGTCATGACGGCGCCCCACATCGGCAACACCGGCGTCAACGCCGAGGACCCCGAGTCGGCGCGCATCTGGGTCGCGGGGTGGGTCGTGCGCGACCGCGCCCGCCGCGCGTCCAACTGGCGCGCCCGCCGCACGCTCGACGAGGACCTCGAGGCGCAGGGCGTCGTCGGCATCTCCGACGTCGACACCCGGTTCCTGACCCGCCACCTGCGCGAGCGCGGCGTGATGCGCGCCGGCATCTTCTCCGGCGCCGACCTGCTCGACGCCGCCGGCCACGAGGTGCAGCTCGACGAGCTGGTCGCCCGCGTCCAGGCCGCCCCGCTCATGGCGGGCGCCGACCTGGCCCGCGAGGTCACCACCGACCAGCCGTACACCGTCGAGCCCACCGGCGAGTTCGCCGGCAAGGAGCCCGTCGCCACCGTCGTCGGCATGGACCTGGGCATCAAGTCCATGACCCCGCAGCGGCTCGCCGAGCGCGGCGTGCGCATGCACGTCGTGCCGCAGTCGTACACGTTCGAGCAGATCGAGGCGCTGCTGCCCGCCGACGCCCCCCGCGGCGTGTTCTTCTCCAACGGCCCCGGCGACCCCGGCGCCGCCACCCACGAGGTCGAGGTGCTGCGCCAGGTGCTCGACGCGCGCATCCCGTTCTTCGGCATCTGCTTCGGCAACCAGCTGTTCGGGCGGGCCCTCGGCTTCGGCACCTACAAGCTGGCCTACGGCCACCGTGGCATCAACCAGCCGGTCATGGACCGCACCACCGGCAAGGTCGAGGTCACCGCGCACAACCACGGGTTCGCCGTCGACGCGCCCCTGGACGCGGTGAGCACCGCCCCGCACAAGAGCGACTACGGGCGCGTCATCGTGTCGCACGTCGGCCTCAACGACCAGGTCGTCGAAGGCCTGACCGCCCTCGACATCCCCGCCTTCTCGGTGCAGTACCACCCGGAGGCGGCCGCCGGCCCGCACGACTCGGCCTACCTGTTCGACCGCTTCGTCGAGCTCATGCAGACTTCCGCCCCCGTCGCTGTCCCGGCGCACGCCCTCGCGGCGCTCGGCCAGAAGGAGAACATCTGATGCCCCGCCGCACCGACATCCAGTCCGTCCTCGTCATCGGCTCGGGCCCCATCGTCATCGGGCAGGCCTGCGAGTTCGACTACTCCGGCACCCAGGCGTGCCGCGTGCTGAAGGAGGAGGGCCTGCGGGTCATCCTCGTGAACTCCAACCCGGCCACGATCATGACCGACCCGGAGTTCGCCGACGCCACCTACGTCGAGCCGATCACCACCGAGGTGCTCACCACGATCATCGCCAAGGAGCGCCCCGATGCGCTCCTGCCCACGCTGGGCGGCCAGACGGCGCTCAACGCCGCCATCGCCCTCGACGAGGCCGGCGTGCTGGAGAAGTACGACGTCGAGCTGATCGGCGCGAACATCCCCGCGATCCAGAAGGGCGAGGACCGCGAGCGGTTCCGCGACGTGGTCGCCAAGTGCGGCGGCGAGTCCGCGCGCTCGCACATCATCCACACCATCGACGCGGCCCTCGAGGCCGCTGACGACCTGGGCTACCCGATGGTGGTGCGCCCGTCGTTCACCATGGGCGGCCTGGGCTCCGGCATCGCCTACGACGAGGACGACCTGCGCCGCATCGTCGGCCAGGGCCTGCACTACTCGCCGACCACCGAGGTGCTCCTGGAGGAGTCCATCCTCGGCTGGAAGGAGTACGAGCTCGAGCTCATGCGCGACAAGCACGACAACGTCGTGGTCGTGTGCTCCATCGAGAACGTCGACCCGGTCGGCGTGCACACCGGCGACTCGGTCACCGTGGCCCCGGCCCTCACGCTCACCGACCGCGAGTACCAGAAGCTGCGCGACATCGGCATCGCCGTCATCCGCGAGGTCGGCGTCGACACGGGCGGCTGCAACATCCAGTTCGCGATCGACCCCACCAACGGGCGCGTCATCGTCATCGAGATGAACCCGCGCGTGTCGCGCTCCTCGGCCCTCGCGTCCAAGGCGACCGGCTTCCCGATCGCGAAGATCGCCGCGAAGCTCGCCGTCGGGTACACGCTCGACGAGATCCCGAACGACATCACGCAGGTCACCCCGGCGTCGTTCGAGCCCACGCTCGACTACATCGTGGTCAAGGTGCCGCGCTTCGCGTTCGAGAAGTTCCCGGCGGCCGACGACACGCTGACCACCACCATGAAGTCGGTGGGCGAGGCCATGGCCCTGGGCCGCAACTTCACCGAGGCGCTCGGCAAGGCCCTGCGCTCCATCGACAAGGCGGGCGTGCAGTTCCACTGGGACGGGCAGGCGCCGTCGGGCGCCGAGCTCGAGCAGCTGCTCGAGGACATCAAGCGCCCCACCGAGTTCCGCCTGGTGGGCGTGCAGCAGGCCCTGCGGGCCGGCGCGACCATCGACCAGGTGTTCGAGTCCACGAAGATCGACCCGTGGTTCCTCGACCAGATCTCGCTCATGAACGAGATCGCCGAGCAGGTCGCCACCTCGCCCACGCTCACCGAGGACGTGCTCCGCGACGCCAAGCGCCACGGCCTGTCGGACCGCCAGATCGCCGCGCTGCGCGGCATGGGCGACACGGGCGAGCAGTCGGTCCGCGAGATCCGCCACGCCCTGGGCGTGCGCCCGGTGTTCAAGACCGTGGACACCTGCGCGGCCGAGTTCGCGGCCACGACGCCGTACCACTACTCGAGCTACGACCAGGAGACCGAGGTCGCGCCGCGCGAGCGCGAGGCCGTGATCATCCTGGGCTCGGGCCCCAACCGCATCGGCCAGGGCATCGAGTTCGACTACTCGTGCGTGCACGCCACCCTGACGCTCGCCGAGCAGTACGAGACCGTCATGGTCAACTGCAACCCGGAGACCGTCTCGACGGACTACGACACGTCCGACCGCCTGTACTTCGAGCCGCTGACCTTCGAGGACGTCCTCGAGGTCTACCAGGCCGAGCTCGCCGCCGGCCCCGTCAAGGGCATCATCGTGCAGCTGGGCGGCCAGACGCCGCTGTCGCTGGCCAAGCGTCTCGCCGACGCCGGCCTGCCCGTGCTGGGCACCACGCCCGAGGCGATCGACGCCGCCGAGGACCGCGGCCTGTTCGGCCAGGTGCTGGTCGACGCCGGCCTGCCGGCCCCCGCGTTCGGCACCGCACGCACGCTGGGCCAGGCGGTCGAGGTCGCCGAGCGCATCGGCTACCCGGTGCTGGTGCGCCCGTCGTACGTGCTGGGCGGCCGCGGCATGGAGATCGTCTACTCCCGCGAGCAGCTCACCACCTACGTGGAGCGGGCCATCGCGTCGGCCAACGCGACGGCGGCGGCGTCGGGCACCACGCTCTCCGCGCCGCTGCTCATCGACCGCTTCCTCGACAACGGCATCGAGATCGACGTCGACGCCCTGTTCGACGGCGAGGAGATGTTCCTCGGCGGCGTCATGGAGCACATCGAGGAGGCCGGCATCCACTCCGGCGACTCGGCGTGCGTGCTGCCCCCCGTCTCGCTCTCGGAGCACGAGATCGAGCGCATCCGCCGCTCCACCGAGGCCATCGCCCGCGGGGTGGGGGTGCGCGGCCTGCTGAACGTGCAGTACGCGCTGGTCAGCGACGTGCTGTACGTCCTGGAGGCCAACCCGCGCGCCTCGCGCACCGTGCCGTTCGTGTCCAAGGCGACGGGCGTCTCGCTCGCCAAGGCCGCCGCGCGCGTCATGGTGGGCGCCACGATCGCCGAGCTGCGCGCCGAGGGCCTGCTGCCCGCCACCGGCGACGGCGGCACCCTCGACCTCGAGGCGCCGATCGCCGTCAAGGAGGCCGTGCTGCCCTTCAAGCGGTTCCGCACCGCCGACGGCACCGTGGTCGACACGGTGCTCGGCCCGGAGATGCGCTCGACGGGCGAGGTCATGGGCTTCGACGTCGACTTCCCGCGCGCGTTCGCCAAGTCGCAGGCCGCCGCGTTCGGCGGGCTGCCGACGTCGGGCAAGGTGTTCGTGTCGGTCGCCGACCGCGACAAGCGCGCCATCGTGTTCCCGATCAAGAAGCTCACCGACCTGGGCTTCGAGGTGCTCGCCACGGCCGGCACCAAGCAGGTGCTGTCCCGCAACGGCATCCCCGCCTCCGTGGTGCGCAAGCACTCCGAGGGCACGGGCCCGAACGGCGAGCCGACGATCGTCGAGCTCATCTCGGCCGGCGGCGTCGACCTGGTGATCAACTCCCCGTCGGGCCAGGGCGCCCGCGCCGACGGCTACGAGATCCGCGCGGCCACGACGGCCGCCGACAAGCCGATCGTCACCACGATCGACGAGCTCGGCGCCGTGGTCCAGGCCATCGAGGCGATCATCGCCGGCCCGTTCGACGTCGCGTCGCTCCAGGAGCACACGGCCGAGACGGAGGCCCGCCGTGGCTGACGCCTTCGGCGCCCGCCTCGCGGCGGCCATGGACGAGCACGGCCCGCTGTGCGTCGGCGTCGACCCCCACGCCTCCCTCCTGGAGGCGTGGGGCCTGGCCGACGACGTCGCCGGGCTGCGCGAGTTCTCCCTGCGCGTGATCGACGCCGTCGGCGGGCGCGTCGCGGCCGTCAAGCCGCAGGCCGCGTTCTACGAGCGGCACGGCTCGGCGGGCGTCGCGGTGCTCGAGGAGACCATCGCGGCCGCCCGCGCCGCCGGGACGCTGAGCATCGTCGACGCCAAGCGCGGCGACATCGGCTCCACGATGGGCGCGTACGCCGAGGCGTTCCTGCGCGACGGGTCGCCCCTGGCGGGCGACGCGCTGACCGTGTCGCCGTACCTGGGCTTCGGCTCGCTCGCCCCGGCCGCCGACCTCGCGGCCCAGACGGGCCGCGGCCTGTTCGTGCTGTGCCTGACCTCCAACAAGGAGGGCCAGGAGGTGCAGCACGCGCGCACCGCCGACGGCGTCTCCCTGGCCGCCTCCGTGGCCGCCCAGGCCGCGGTGCTCAACGCCGGGGCCGAGCCGATGGGCTCGATCGGTCTGGTGGTCGGCGCGACGATCGGCGACGCCGTCGCCGCGACGGGCACCGACCTGCAGGCCGTCAACGGCCCGCTCCTGGCGCCCGGCGTGGGCGCGCAGGGGGCCGGCGCCGCCGAGCTCGCGGCCGTGTTCGGGGCGGCGCGCCGGCAGGTGCTGGCGTCGTCGTCGCGCGGCGTGCTGTCGGCCGGGCCGTCCGTGGACGAGCTGCGCGCCGCGGCCGCGGCCGCGTCCGGCGAGGCCCGCGCGGCCCTGCGCGGCTGAGTCAGCGGGCCGGGGTCAGCGGGCCGGGGTCAGCACCTCGACCCGGTTGCCGGCGGCGTCGGAAGTGTGGAACCGCTCGTAGCCGTCGAACGTGAGGCGTTCGCTCCAGTCGACCTCGAAGCCCAGGCGGGCCAGCCGCTCGCCGGGGGCCTCGAGGTCGGCGACGTCGTCCCCC